>Ga0070698_100000992_pt1 | contig 31252 bp, 30 predicted proteins | sample KBSK1502metaG_FD_65477 | JGI IMG/M metagenome (GOLD analysis project Ga0070698, IMG submission 65477) | Corn, switchgrass and miscanthus rhizosphere microbial communities from Kellogg Biological Station, Michigan, USA - KBS K1-50-2 metaG | ecosystem: Host-associated > Plants > Roots >...
CTGGACGGCGCCGGCCTGGCGCCGGTCGAGCTGCCGCCGAGCAGGCTGCGGGTGATCTGCACCGACCGGCGGGCCGGGGTGTTCGGCAACCGGGTGCTCGGCACCTACGCGGTGACCGCGCTCACCCACGTGATCCGGCAGGCGCCCGCGGGCCGGCCATGGCAGCACACGCTGATGCTGGCCGGCGCGGACAGGCTCCGCGGCGACGTGCTCGACCGGCTCACCGAGGCCTGCGAGGTGACGCGGACCGGGCTGCTGCTCGCCTACCGCTCGATCCCGCCGCAGGTGAAGGAGCGGCTGGGCCGCGGCAACGCCGCGGTCGCGTTCATGCGCCTCGGCAACTCCGGCGACGCCAGGGTCGCGAGCGAGCACATCGGCACCGAGCACCGGTTCGTGGTCAGCCAGCTCACCGAGACCGTGGGCACGTCGGTGACCGACACCGTCGGCGACTCCTACACCAGCACCGTCGGCACGGCCGACTCCGTGTCCACGTCCGCCACCACGAGCGAGACAACGGGCACCAGCCGGGGCCGCGGCCGGAGCGGCGAGTCCGGCAGCCTGCCGTTCGGGCCCTCGAACTGGACGCGCAGCCGGGACCGGAGCTATTCCACCGGCACCAGCGACTCGGAGTCGATCACGGAGGGGATCAACTTGAGCACGGCGTGGGGGATAAGCACCTCGCGCGCGGTCGGCGCCAACGACTCGCTCGCGCGGACCACGCAGCGATCCCGGGAGTTCCTGGTCGAGCAGCACGAGCTGCAGCAGCTGCCGCCGAGCGCGGTGATCATCACGTCGGCATCCCGCGGCGGCCGGAGGGTCGTGCTGGCCGACGCGAACCCCGCCATCATCGGCCTGCCGACCGCCACCGTGCTCACGCTGGACGAGGCGAGGAACGCGCCCGAGACGCCGCTGGCCCGGCCGCAGGCGCCGCCAGTCCCGTCCCAGCAGGCGCCGGCCGGGCCGGCCCGCGGCCGCGCACCCTTGCCGGTGAGCTGGCGCTCCGGCGACACCCAGCCGCCGCCGAACCTCGGACCCCCACCCGAGCGGCTCGACTGGCGCAAGCGCCGGGACTGAAGCCGATCGGGCCGGTACGGGTGGCGCGGGCGCCGGAGGCCTGATAAGCACGCTACGTGGGCGGTCATCGCGAGAGAGTGACCACGGGGGCCGGGGACCCCCTGGCCGGCCCGTGGCACCGGATCCTGGCGATCACCGCGCCGGCCCGCCCCGGGTCACCGGAGTCGGATTTCGTCGCGGTGCTGCCCGCGGTGCTCAGCGCGGCCGAGCGCGGCCGGCCGTTCGTCACGGGCTGGCTGTCCCGGGGCGGCGGCGCCCCGCTCGAGCTGATCACCAACGCCGGCGGCGTGCCCGGACCGGAAAGCGAGGGACCGGCCGGCGTGCTGTTTCCGGCGGGCGCGCGCGGCGTGCCGATCGGGGATGACTGGCGCGGTGAGCTCGACCGGATGGCATGGACGAGCTGCCCAGGCCGGCAGGCTCCGCCGCTGGCACCCGCCGAGGCGCGGGAGGGCCGCGAGCCGGACCGGACGCCGACGCTGTTCGAGCAGGCGCTCGTGACGCTCATGGGCCGGCCGTTCGGCTGGCTGGTCATCGCCGAGCCCACCGAGCTGATCGACGCCGAGGTCGCCGAGCTGCGCACCCAGCTCAACGTTCTCCGCCGGTACGAGGAGGAGCGCTCCAGGTTCGACGTCGAGCGTGCGCAGCGGCGGATGACCGAGCTCGACACGTTCCGCGAGGCGGGGCTCTGGAGTGTCCGGGTGCTGGCCGGCGCGGCCACCGCGGAGGAGCTGCGGCTGCTCGCGCCCGTGCTGGTCGGCTCCGTGGATCTGAGCCGGCATCCCTACCGGCTGCGCAGCGGCCTGGAGGCACACGGCCTGGCCGAGGCGCTCACGGTCAAGGTGCAGGACGCGACCGACGGCGCGGTCACGCCGTTCGCCGCCACGGCGGGCGCGCTGGCCGCGCTGGCCGGCCTGCCCCGCCGGGAGGTTCCCGGGCTGCGGGTGCTGGAGCCGGGGTACTTCGACGTGACCAGCGAGACCGAGGACGCCGGCCAGGGGCCGGCAATCGAGCTCGGCGCCATCCTGGACGCCCAGGACCGGCTGGTCGGCACGTTCCGCGTCCCGCTGGCGACGCTGAACCGGCACTCGTTCGTCACCGGCGCCACGGGCGCGGGCAAATCGCAGACCGTCCGGCACATCCTGGAGCAGTGCAGCCGGGCCGGCCTGCCGTGGCTGGTCATCGAGCCGGCCAAGTCCGAATACGCCGCGATGGGCGGGCGGATCGAGGGGATCGGCGAGGTCACGGTCATCGACCCCACCGACCCGCGCGCCGTGCCGCTGTCGGTCAACCCCCTCGCGCCCGAGCCCGGCTACCCGGTGCAGGCGCACATCGATATGGTGCGCGCCCTGTTCGCGGCCGCCTTCGACGCCGAGGAACCGTTCCCGCAGATCATGTCGCAGGCGCTGCAGCGGGTATACGAGCAGGCAGGCTGGGACGTGGTCACCGGGGCCGGCGTCCCCGGCGCTCCGGTCGCGCCGGCGGTGCCCGCGCTGGCCCAGCTGCAGCGCGCCGCGCTCGAGGTGATCGCGGACGTCGGCTACGGGCCGGAACTGGCGGCGGACGTGCGCGGCTTCGTGGACGTCCGGCTGCGCTCGCTGCGCGTCGGGTCGGCCGGCCGGTTCTTCGAGGGCGGCCACCCAGCAGATGTCGGCGAGCTGCTGCGGCGCAACGTGGTGCTGAACATCGAGGACGTCGCCAACGACGAGGACAAGGCGTTCCTCATGGGCACGCTCATCATCAGGCTGGTCGAGCACCTGCGGCTGCGGGCCCGCCGCGAGCGGCCGGCCGGGCTCCGGCACGTGATCGTCATCGAGGAGGCGCACCGGCTGCTGCGCAACCGGGGCGCGCAGGACCGGGCGGGCTCGCACGCGGTCGAGTTGTTCGCCGGCTTGCTCGCCGAGATCCGCGCCTACGGCGAGGGCATCGTGGTAGCCGAGCAGATCCCCGTCAAACTCGTGCCCGACGCGGTGAAGAACACCGCGCTCAAGATCGTGCACCGGCTGCCCGCGCACGACGACCGGCAGGTGGTCGGCGCGGCCATGAACCTGGACGAGGAGCAGTCGCGGCAGGTGGTCTCCCTGCCGCCGGGCGTGGCCGCGGTGTTCGCCGACGGCATGGACCGGCCGCTGCGGATCCGGGTCCCGCTCGGCGAGCACGCCGAGCGGGTCCTCGCCAGCCCGCCGCCGCCCGTGCGCGGCAGGCGCAGCGCCGCGTGCGGGCCGCGCTGCACGGCAGAGCGGCCCTGCACCCTGTACGAGCTGCGCGAAGCCGACCTGCTGTCGGCGGCCGCCGGGCAGGCCTGGCTGCGGATCTGGGCCGAGACGCTGGTGCTGGCGTTCCTCACCAACCGGAACCTGCCGGCGGTCCCGGCCCGGCTGCTGCGCCGGTGGGCCGGGCTGGACGTCAGGCAGCGCGAGTGCGCGCTCGCGACGCTGATCGACCGGTCGGTCGGCGCCCGCGCGGTCAGCGTGCGGCGCAGCTACGACCCGCGGCAGCTCGCGGCCAGCGCCGCGTCGGCGGCGCTGGCGATGCTGGCCGGCCAGACGCCGCCGGGCAGCCGGGGCGGCCCCAACTGGGTGGTTCCCCAGCTGCGCTGGCTGCACGAGTTCGAGCGGGTCTGCCCGCTCGGCGGCCCGCAGGCCGACCCCTACGACCGGGCGCCCCCGCTCGACTTCGACCTCGTCGGCGCGCAGGACTGGCCGGACATGCGGACCGGCCACCGGATCGCCGCGCTCCGGCAGCACCCGCTGTCCATGGAGCTGGAGGACAACAGGCGCATCGCCTGGAACTTGCTGCTGGGTGACGATGATCACGCCGGCTTCCTCGCCGACCTGGCCGCGGTGATGGTCGGCCAGGATCCGGGCAGCCACCTGGCGCAGGCCGCGGCCGCGATGGACGTCTCCGGCTGGCTCGCGGTGGTGCTGTCCTGGCCGCGGCGGCTCATCGCGGGAGAGGCCGGCGAGGCCACCGGGCTGGAGGTGGCCGAGCCCGGGCCGCCCGCCCGATAGCATCGGCGGCGATGAGCAAACTTCAGCTGCGCGCCCGGGTGGCCACCACCATCGGCGAGGCCGCCGGACGGGTCTCCCGGCTGGCCGGCCGCGGCGACGGCTCGGTCATCGGCGGGGTCATCGCGCTCCGGCTCGAGCCCGGCCTGCTCGGGATGCTGGCCGCCGGCAAGCAGGTCGTCCTCGTCACCGGGACGAACGGCAAGACCACCACCACCCGGCTGATCACCGCGGCGCTCGAGTCGCTGGGCCAGCAGGTCGCGTCGAACGCGTTCGGCGCGAATATGGAGGCCGGCCTGGCCGCGGCGCTCGGCAGGGCGCAGGACGCGCCGCTCGCCGTCCTGGAGGTGGACGAGAAGTACCTGCCCTCGGTGCTGGCCGCCACCGCGGCGCGAGTCGTGGTGCTGCTCAACCTCAGCCGCGACCAGATGGACAGGGCCGCGGAGATCTGGCTGGTCGCCCGGCGCTGGCGGGACGCGCTCGCCAGCACGCCCGACTGCCGGGTGATCGCCAACGCCGACGACCCGCTCATCGCCTGGGCGGCGTCGGCGGCGAAGCAGGTGACCTGGGTGGCCGCCGGCCAGCGCTGGCGGGAGGACTCGTGGTCGTGTCCCAACTGCGGATCTCACCTGCACCGCGTGGAGTTCGACTGGCGCTGCGGCGAGTGCTCGTCCGCCCGGCCGCCGGTGAGCTGGGTGCTGGCCGACGACGCCGTGATCGATCCGTCGGGCCGTCGTACTCAGCTTGATCTTGCCCTGCCCGGGCGGGCCAACCGGGCCAACGCGGTGGTGGCGCTCGCCGTTGCGGACGCGTTCGGCGTCGGCGTCGCGCAGGCGCTGCCCCGGCTGCGCGGGGTGACCTCGGTGGCCGGCCGGTACACGACGGTGCCGTGCCGCGGCCGCGGCGTGCGGCTGCTGCTGGCCAAGAACCCGGCGGGCTGGCTGGAGGCGTTCGACGTGCTGAGCCGCCCGCCGGTCCCGGTGCTGCTGTCGGTGAACGCGCAGGGGCCGGACGGCCGCGACACCTCGTGGCTGTGGGACGTTGACTACCGGCTGCTGCGCGGGCGGCAGGTGTTCGTGGCCGGGGAGCGCAGGCTGGACCTCGCGGTCCGGCTGGAGGCCGACGAGGTGGCCTTCCGGCTCGTGGACAAGGTGGACGACGCGGTGGACCAGGTGGAGCCGGGCGGCACCCTGGACGTGATCGCCAACTACACGGCGTTCCAGCAGATCCGGACGGCGTTCGGCAGGACGGCATGAGCGAGAGCGGCCTGCGGCTGGTCTGGGTCTACCCGGACCTGCTCAGCACGTACGGAGACCGGGGCAACCTGCTGGTGTTCGAGCGGCGGGCCAGGCTGCGCGGCATCGCGACCGAGTCCGTCTACGTGAACTCCGACCAGCCGGTGCCGCGGCAGGGCGACATCTACCTGATGGGCGGCGGCGAGGACCTGCCGCAGATCCTCGCCGCCCGCCGGCTCCGGGCCGACGGCGGCCTCGCGGCCGCGGCGGCCTCCGGCGCGGTCGTCCTCGCCGTGTGCGCTGGCTATCAGCTGATCGGCTGGGAGTTCGCCGGGGACGAGGGCCAGCCGCTGCCCGGCCTGGAGATCGCCGACATCCGCAGCGGGCGCGGCGAGCGCCGGGCGGTCGGCGAGGTGCTCGCCGACGTCGACCCCGCGCTCGGCGTGCCGCGCCTGACCGGGTTCGAGAACCACCAGGGCGTCACCACGCTCGGCGCCGGCGTCCGCCCGCTGGCCCGGGTCATGGCCGGCGTGGGCAACGGCGACGGCACGGAGGGCGCGTACGCCGGGCACGTGCTGGGCACCTACCTGCACGGCCCGGCCCTGGTGCGCAACCCCGGGGTGGCCGACCTGCTGCTCGGCTGGGCCGCGGGCCCGCTGCCGGAGCTGGCCGACGCCGACGAGGAGTGGGGCCGGCGGCTGCGCGCGGAACGGCTCGCCGCGGTGTCCGGCTGACCCGCGGGGTCAGTACACGAGAGCCTGGGTGCCGTCCTCGGTGACCTCGGCGACGAACGTGGACGCGCCGGCGATGCGGACGCCCGGCAGCACGTCGCCGGGCTCGATGTCCCGGCGGGTCGCGCACTGGCTGCACAGGGTCACCGTCCCGGCCGCCAGCACCGCGCCCAGCAGGTCCGCGAGCGGCGGCGCGTCGGCGAGCGTGAACTCGTCCGCGCGGCCCGGCAGCGCGAACCAGGAGGATTCACCGGTCAGCCACAGCGAGGTGGTGACCCCGCTGGCGACCGCGGTCGCGGCGACGGTGAAAGCCTGGTTGCAGCGTTCGGGGTCGTCCTTGCCCGCGGTGACCTTGACGACCAGAGAGCGCGGGGCCATGACTGGACACTAGCGCGTCACCAGTGTCCCCGGACCACCAGTTACCGCTGATCACAGGGTTACACCGGACGGACACAGCTGGTGACGACGTAACGTGGGATCCCCGCGTGGCACGCGCGCTCACGGCCGGCGGACTGCCTAGACTGCCACTATGCACGGCATGCTGAGCGTGGCGGTCCTGGTGGCCGCGTTCATCGGCCTGGCCGGGTGGATCGGATACCTGCTCGTGCGGCTGTACCTGGCCTCTCCCGCCGCGCGCGCCACGCCGGCGGCCGCGGCGGACGAGCCGGCCGCGCCCGCCGAGCTGGTGGCCCCCGTCCAGCGGGCCGGCTGACCCCGTGGGACACCAGACCTCCGACGCCGAGCCGCAGGAGACTTCACCCGTGCCGGACCAGCAGCCACCTGCCCCCCAGCCCGTTCCCGCCGCGCCGCCCGCGCCCGAGCCGCACCCGGACCTCGCCCCGCTGAGCTTCCTGCTCGGCCGCTGGCAGGGCGCCGGCGTGGGCGGCTACCCGACGATCGACAGCTTCCGGTTCGGGCAGGAGATTTCGTTCAGCCATAACGGCAAGCCGTTCCTCATCTACTCCAGCCGGACCTGGCTGCTGGACGAGGAGGGGAACCCGGGCCGGCCGGCCGGCACCGAAGTGGGGTTCTGGCGGCCGCAGCCGGGCAACGAGGTCGAGGTGTTGCTCGCGCACCCGACCGGGATCACCGAGATCTACCTGGGCACGGTCACCGGCACCCGGATCGAGATGAGCACGGACGTGGTGACCCGCACCGCGTCCGCCAAGGAGGTCACCGCCGGGCACCGGCTCTACGGCCTGGTGGGCGGCGACCTCGCCTACGCCTACGACCTGGCGGCGGTCGGCCAGGAGCTGCAGCCGCACCTATCGGCCCAGCTCGAGCGCGTCGGCGACGCCTGAAGCCGCCGCTTCGCCGGCCGCGGCCCTTCGCCCGGGGTCCCGCGCAGGGCGTTCCGCAAAGCTTCCAGTCTCACATACATTCCGCAAAGCCTCGGGTCTCACATACTGAGACGTTTCGCGCTGTCCGGGAAGCCTGGCGACGCCTCTCGGTGAATGTGGAACGCTGGTACCGCCAGGGCAACATCAGCTCTTCACGTCGCCGGGAGATCTCCTGATTCCGTCTCGCATATTGAGATACCCAGGGTCACCTGGATCCTCGGCCGGGGCCAAAATAAAGACCCCCGGGCGACTCCCGCGTACGGCGCCGGGACGGCGCCCGCGCGGGGACCGGCTGGACTAGGCCGGTCAGCCCGGGGATCCGGTGTCTGCCGAGGATTCGCCGGCCGCCGCCCTTAGGGGCGAAGCAGGCTCTCAAACCAGGAAGATGGTGAAGAACGACCCGGCGGGAAAGCCCGGCCAGTGATGCGCGGATCACCGCACCGCGGGGACCCGCGCGTCGGCGGGACGGCAGCTAACGGACAGCCACCTCACGTGTCCAAGATCTATGCATACTGTTGGACCACCTCCTTTCCCGCGTAGCCCCGACGCTACTTGGACGGCACCGCGCTGGCAAGAGCATTTGAGCTGGCCCGCCGTGGCGCAGCGCCGACCGCGCGGCGCCGACCGCGCTCCGCCCGCGTTACTACACTCTGGATATGACCGAGGCGTGGGATGACCAGCTGCGGGCCCGCGGCTACCGGGTCACGCCGCAGCGCCAGCTCGTGCTGGAGGCGGTCACCGCGCTCGAGCACGCCACGCCGGAAGAAATCTGCGCCCGCGTCCAGCAGACCGCGCGGGGGGTCAACATCTCGACCGTCTACCGCACGCTCGAGCTGCTCGAGCAGCTCGGGCTCGTCACGCACAGCCACCTCGGCCACGGCGCGCCCAGCTATCACCTCGCGGCCGAGGCCGAGCACGTGCACCTCGTCTGCCGCGAGTGCGGCCGGATCGAGCAGGTCGGTCCCGCCGCGGTCGCCCCGCTGGTGACCGCGCTCGAAGCCCTGCAGGGCTTCGAGACCGACGTGCGGCACCTGACCGTGTTCGGCCGGTGCGGCGCCTGCCGGAGCGCGCAGGCCGCCCTTGCCTGACGATAGCCTGGCCGGTATGGAAAGCCCGTTGCTGCGGCTGCCCGACGCGGTCCCGGCCCAGGGCCCCGACGCTGGCGTCGCGGCCCACTACGGTGACCCGTTCGGCGAGCAGCGCGCCCTGGAGCACGCGGCCGGGCTGGTGGACAGGTCGCACCGCGGCATCCTGCGCGTCACCGGACCGGACCGGCTGTCCTGGCTCAACAGCCTGTCGACGCAGTTGGTCGACCCGCTGCCCCCCGGCAGCGCCGTTCAGAATCTAATTTTGAGTCCGAACGGGCACGTCGAGCACCATCTGGTCATGGTGGACGACGGTGCCACGGTATGGCTGCACGTCGAACCGGGGACCGCGGCAGAGCTGCTGAAGTTCCTCGAGTCCATGCGGTTCATGCTCCGGGTGGAGCCGGCCGACGTCAGCGCCGATTACGCCCTGCTGACCCTGATGGGACCGGACGCGCCGCGGCCGCAGCAGCACGGCGTGGCCGCCGTCCTGCCCGGGCTCCTCGGTACCGACCTGGTGGTGCCCCGGGACCAGCTGGCCGAGCTCGCCGCCGGGCTGCGGCGGTCCGGGGCGCGGATGGCCGGGATGTGGGCGTACGAGGCGCTGCGGATCGCGGCGCACCAGCCGCGGCTCGGCCTGGACACCGACCACCGGACGATCCCGCACGAGGTCGGGTGGATCGAGACCGCCGTGCACCTGGACAAGGGCTGCTACCGCGGCCAGGAGACCGTGGCGCGGGTGCACAACCTGGGCCACCCGCCGCGGCGGCTGGTGTTCCTGCAGCTCGACGGCGGCGCCGACCGGCTGCCCGGTCACGGCGACCCGGTCGAGCTCGACGGGACGACCGTGGGGTTCGTCGGGTCGGCGGCGCGGCACTACGAGCTGGGGCCGATCGCGCTCGCCCTGGTCAAGCGCACCGTTCCCACGGACCGGCAGCTGCTGGCGGGCGGCGTGGACGCCGCCCAGGAGATCATCGTGGCCCCGGACGTGGGCGCGAACGTCAAGGTGACGCTGCGCCGCCCGGGCGCGGGCGTGCTCCGCCGTCCCGGGTAGCCTGCTACCGGCCGGCCAGGGACGTCCGGCCACCTTCGAACAGGGGAGGTCGCGGGCTGTGCTGCGCCGCACCATGCTGGCCGTCTCGGCCAGCGACCGCATCCGGCAGATCATCACCGCCGCGCCGTACGCGCGGGACGTGGTCGCCAGGTTCGTCGCTGGCGAGGGACAAGACGACGCGCTCCGGGTGACCGGGCAGCTGCTCGGTCGCGGCCTGCTCGTCACCCTCGATCACCTGGGCGAGCACACAACGGACCCGGACCAGGCGGCGGTCGCGGCCGGCGAGTACATCGGCGTGCTGGGGCGGCTGGCGGCGGCCGGGCACGCCCGCGGCGGCGCGGCCGAGGTCTCGGTCAAGCCCACGGCGGTCGGGCTCGGCCTCGGCGAGCACGGCGAGAAGACCGCGACGGAGAACATCGCGCGGATCTGCGCCGCGGCCGAGGCGGCCGGCACCACCGTGACGCTCGACATGGAGGAGCACGACAAGGTGGAGGCCGTGCTCCGCATCCACCGCGAGCTCCGCGGGGAGTTCGTCACGCTCGGCTGCGTGATCCAGTCCTACCTGCGGCGCAGCGAGTCGGACTGCGCGGCGCTGGCCCGCGCCGGATTGCGGGTCAGGCTGTGCAAGGGTGCCTATGACGCGCCCGCGGAGGTGGCCTTCACCGACCGCCGGGACGTGGACCGGTGCTACGTGCGCTGCCTGCGGTCGCTGCTGGCCGGATCGGGCTACCCGATGGTGGCGACGCACGACCCGCGGCTGATCGAGATCGCCGGGACGCAGGCCATCCTGGCCGGCCGGCCCGTCGAGGCGTTCGAGTACCAGATGCTGTACGGCATCCGGCCGGTCGAGCAGCGGCGCCTGGCCGCCTCCGGCGCGCAGGTGCGGGTCTACGTCCCGTACGGCAGCGACTGGTACGGCTATCTCACCCGCAGGCTCGCCGAGCGGCCTGCGAACCTGGCGTTCTTCCTCCGGTCGCTCGCCTCGAGGAGGTAGGCCGTGTCCGAAGCGGGGCCCGTGATCGCGATCCTGGGCGCGGGAAAGATGGGCGAGGCGCTGATCTCCGGGCTGCTGCGCGCGGGCCGGGCGCCCGCCGGGATCATCGCCGCGGCGCGGCGGCAGCAGCGCGCCGATGAGCTGCGCGAGCGCTACGGCGTGCAGGTCGCCGCCGCGGCCGAGGCGGCCAAGACCGCCGAGACGCTGATGCTCACGGTGAAGCCGCAGGACATGGCGGCGCTGCTGGCGGAGATCGCGCCGAGCGTGCCGGGCGACCGCCTGATCATCTCGGTGGCGGCGGGCATCACCACGTCGTTCATCGAGCGCAGGCTGCCCGGCGACCTGCCGGTGGTCCGGGTGATGTCCAACACGCCGGTGCTGGTCGACGAAGCGATGAGCGTGATCTCGCCCGGGTCGCACGCGACCGACGCGCACCTGCGCTTCACCGAGGAGCTGCTCCGGCCGGTGGGCCGGGTCATCCGCATCCCCGAATCCCAGCAGGACGCGGCCACCGCGCTGTCCGGCAGCGGGCCGGCGTACGTGTACTACCTGGTCGAGGCCATGGTGGACGCCGGGATCCTGCTGGGCATGCCGCGGCAGACCGCGCTGGAGATGGTCATCCAGGCCGTGTACGGGGCGGCGACCATGCTGCGCGAGTCGGGCGAGCACCCGGTGATCCTGCGCGAGGCGGTCACCTCGCCGGGCGGGACCACGATCTCCGCGGTGGCGGAGCTGGAGCGGCACCGGGTGCGCGCCGCGTTCCTCGACGCGATCGAGGCCGCCCGTGACCGGGGCCGCGAACTGGGTGGTGAGTAGCGTGGCGTGCCAGCTCCTGGTCGCCTGGGACGACGGGCTCATCGGCTACGACTTCGGCCCCGGGCATCCGCTCGCGCCGGTCCGGGTCGAGCTCACGATCGCGCTGGCGCGCGCGTTCGGGGTGCTCGACGATCCCGCGGTCACGGTGACGGCGCCGCCCCCGGCGACGGATGAGGAGCTGGAACTGGTCCACGACCCCGGTTACATCGCTGCGGTGCGGCGCGCCGGGCAGATCGGGCGGCCCGACGTCAGGCACGGGCTCGGCACTCCTGACGACCCGGTGTTCCCCCGCATGCACGAGGCGTCCGCGCTGGTCGCGGGCGCCACCCTGACCGCGGCGCGGGCGGTGTGGACGGGGCAGGCCGAGCACGGGGCGAACATCGCCGGCGGGCTGCACCACGCGATGCGCTCGGCCGCCAGCGGGTTCTGCGTGTACAACGACCCGGCGATCGCCATCCGCTGGCTGCTCGCTCACGGCGCCGGGCGGGTGGCCTACGTGGACCTCGACGTGCACCACGGCGACGGCGTGCAGGCCGCCTTCTACGACGACCCCCGGGTGCTGACGATCAGCATGCACGAGCACCCGGCCACTCTGTTCCCCGGCACGGGGCTGCCGTCCGAGGCCGGCGCGGGGGACGCGCGCGGCACGGCGGTGAACGTCGCGCTGCCGCCCGGGACCGGCGACGCCGGCTGGCTGCGCGCGCTGGACGCGATCGTGCCGCCGCTGGTGCGCGCGTTCCGGCCCGACGTGCTGGTCAGCCAGCACGGCTGCGACAGCCACCGGCTGGACCCGCTGGCCCACCTCGAGCTCAGTCTCGACGCGCAAGCCAGCGCGCAGGCCGTGCTGCACGCGCTGGCGCACGAGACGGCGGGCGGCCGCTGGCTGGTCACCGGCGGCGGCGGGTACGAGCTCGTCCGGGTCGTCCCGCGGTGCTGGACGCACCTGCTCGCCGAGGCCGCGGGCGCTCCGATCGATCCGCAAGCGCAGACGCCCGCCGGCTGGCGCGAGTTCGTCCGCGACCGCACGGGGCGGCAGCCGCCGGAGACGATGACCGACGGCGTGCGGCCCGAATTTACATCGTTCCAGTCAGGTTCTGACACAGGCGATCCGGTTGACCGGGCGATCGCGGCAACCCGGGCGGCCGTTTTCCCTGCGCATGGCCTGAATCCCTGACCGCTATTGTCATTCCGCGGCGACCCGGTATGGCCGGCCGGATCCCGCTGCGTGCGCAGATCACCGAAATGAGACGCGCGCCGGGCTTGCCCTTTTCTGAACGCGACTTACGCTGGAGGCGTGCGTGACTGGTGCGGCGGATATAACGGACAGGCGACGCACTTAGCTCCGCACGCACGGAAGAGGGCTACGGATGGCTGCAGGCGAAACTCCCCTAAGTGATGTCAGGTTCCTGACCGTGGCTGAGGTGGCCACGATCATGCGGGTATCCAAGATGACGGTCTACCGTCTGGTGCACTCGGGAGAGCTCGAGGCGATCCGGGTGGGACGTTCTTTCCGGGTGCCTGAGCAGGCAGTCAACCAGTACCTCAAGGACGCCTTCGTCGCTGCTAGCTGACCCGATCTGCCCCGCGCGGGCTCCGTCGCCGCGGGCTGGTGGCGTGCCGCCGGTCCGGCGGCGGTACTCTTTACCGGGCGAGTGCCCTGCCCTGGCGACGGCGGGCGCGCCCGTTTCCCGTTCTGTCGACTGAGGGCTGAAGGTGGTGCCGTGGGCTCCGTCATCAAGAAGCGCCGCAAGCGGATGGCTAAGAAGAAGCATCGCAAGCTGCTCAAGAAGACCCGCATCCAGCGCAGAAATAAGAAGTAGCGCTTGCGGCCCTGGCCGCGCCGGCGGCGGTTGGCTCGTCCCGGCCGGCCACGCCACGGAAGTTCCGATGACCGAGTCCCCCTCGCCGCGTAGCGCGCGAGAGGCCGCCCGGCTGGGCGAGCCGCGCGGAGACGGCGCGGCATGCCTGCCGCGAGAGCAACTGGGGGCGGCCGCTGCTTTCGCTCAGCGCCCGCCGGCCGGCGGCCAGGCCGATGAATTCGGGTTCGACCCCGATTTCAATGCGTCGGTGCTCATGCCGGCGGCCAGAGTTCTGTACCGGCACTGGTTCCGGGTTAAGATGCGCGGCCTGCGGAACGTGCCCGATTCCGGCGCGGCCCTCGTGGTGGCCAACCACGCGGGCGTGCTGCCAATTGACATGATCATGGTTCAGGCCGGGATCCATTACGAGCACCGCCAGCGCCGCGATCTGCGGCTGCTCGTGGCCGACCTGGTCTACGACGTGCCGCTGCTCGCCCAGCTGGCGCGCAAGAGCGGCACCGCCGTCGCGACGCGCGAGCACGCCGCCGCGCTGCTGGCGCGCGGCGAGCTCGTCGGGGTCTGCCCGGAGGGATTCAAGGGGACCGGCAAGCCCTTCAGCGAGCGATACAGGCTGCGCCGGTTCGGCCGCGGCGGGTTCGCGGTCTCGGCGATCCGGGCGGGCGTGCCCATCATTCCGTGCGCGATCGTCGGCGCCGAGGAGATATACCCGATGATCGGCAACGCGCGCGGCCTGGCCCGGCTGCTCGGCCTGCCCTACTTCCCGCTGACTCCGCTTTTCCCCTGGTTCGGGCCGCTCGGCATGATCCCGCTGCCGTCCGACTGGATCATCGCGTTCGGCGAGCCGGTGCCCGCCCACGAGTACGGGGAGGCGGCCGCCGACGACCCCGCGGCAGTGTCCGAGCTGGCCGGCCGCGTCCGCGACACAGTCCAGCGGATGGTGAACGAGCTCGTCGCCGAGCGCGGCCCCGCCTTCAGCTAGCCGGCCCCTTCGCTCGGCTATGAGTCGGCGCCGTCGCGGCGACGGCGGTAGGCCACACCGGCGGCGACCCCGCCGGCCACGGCGCCGGCGGCGCCCGCGGCCGGCAGGGCGATCAGCGCCGCCCGGCGGCCCGTGCGGAAGTCGTGCACCGGCCAGCCGCGCCGGCGGGCCTCGGCGCGCAGCTCGCCGTCCGGGTTGACCGCGTGCGGGTGACCGACCAGCAGCAGCATCGGCAGGTCGTTCACCGAGTCGCTGTAGGCGGCGCAGCGGGCGAGGTCGAGTCCCTCCCGGCGGGCCAGCGCCTCGATGGCGGCCGACTTGGCCGGGCCGTGCAGCAGCCCGCCGACCAGCCGCCCGGTGTACACGCCGTCGATCGTCTCCGCGACCGTGCCGAGCGCCCCGGTCAGGCCCAGCTTGCGGGCCAGGATCTCGGCCAGCTCCACCGGCGTGGCGGTGACCAGCCAGACCCGCTGGCCGGCGTCGAGGTGGCGCTGGGCGAGTTCCCTCGTGCCCTCCCAGATCCGCTCCGCCATCGTCTCGTCGTAGATCTCCTCGCACAGCCTGACGATGTCGCTGACCTTGTGACCGGCCACGAACGCGAGCGCTGCCTCCCGTGCGCTCTCGATGTGCCCGGCGTGCTCGCTGCCGCGGATCCGCAGGGACAGCTGGGCGTAGGTCATCTTGGCCAGGTCCGCCGACGTGAACATCTTGCGCGCCGCGAGGCCGCGCGCGAACTGATAGATCGAGGCGCCGCGCATGATGGTGTTGTCGACGTCGAAAAACGCCCCGGCGGTCAGATCCCGGGCCGGGGTGACGTGTCCGGTGTTCGCGGCGGCAGCCGCCGCGAGCGCGGCGGGCATCTCCTCAGGTGGGCGCGCTGAATGCCGCCTCATACTGCCAAGCCTAGCCGCCCCGGGCCGTCCGGCCGCCCGGCGACCCGCCGGCCTGCGAGGCCCTCGCGACGGGTTGTGGACGGCCCGTTTCCCATTGCCAGTGTTGTCGTGCACCATTGGTGGTGATGTCTGCCTCTGTGGTGGCCGCGCTCGTCTGCGCGGTCTTCGCGGCCGTCGGGTGCGGGGTGCTGGTCGGCCGCTCTATCCGCATGCCGCGGATGGACCTCCCCGCGTGGGCGTCCACGCTGGCCGCGCTCGCGGTCGCGCTGGTGGCGCAGGGGTACGGCAGCTATCACGGGTACAACTCGGGTACGTTCCGCGCGGTGCAGTTCGGCGCGCAGCTGATCGCCCCGCTGTGGCTGGCCTGGGGGCTGGCCGAGCTGACCGCCAAGAGCGTGACCGTGCGGTTCGGCGCGAAGCTGATCACGATGGCGCTGACCGTCGTGACCGGCGTCGTCCTGATCACCGACCCGCTGAGCAGCACGCCGTTCAGCAAGTCCTGGCCGGCCGCGTCGGCGCACTACCAGATCATCCCGAGGTCGCTGCTCAGCCTCATCGCCGCGGTCACGATCGCCGCCGTCGTGCTCGCGCTGATCTCCGCCCTGCTTCGGCTGCGGAGCGACCCTGCCTGGCGCCGCGCGTTCATCCCGATCGCCGCCGCGGGCACCGCCGCGGTCGGGATCCTCGCACTGCGGCTCACCCTGCCCAGCGCGGGCTACCTGGCGGTGTGCGCCGGCTGCGCGGCCCTGACGTGGTTCGCGGGGACGTGGGCTGGGAAGATCGGGCTTGTCGAGCTGCACAGGGGGGCCCGGCCGGCCGCAGTCAAGGCGAGTCCCGAGCCCGCGATGCTCGCGGCACCGGCGGATGACGACGCGCTGGGTGCGGGCTACGGGCGAGGGGACGAGAGGGGTCACCGGCGGAACGAGGATCCGTTCGGGATTGACGAATGGTACCGGCCCGCCGGCGGGAGCAGGGGGACCAGTCAGTACCAGCGCGGTGCGGGAGACCAGCGCGACGGGGGGAACACGATGCATGGCCTGCAGCAGGGGGACGGCAGGAACGGGCCGCAGCACACGGACCGCACGGACGTCTGGCGGCCGAGGACTCTCGGCGCGGGCGGCGCGGGGCCGGCGGGTAGCACCGGCCCGGGCGGTCACCGGGACCTGGGCGGTGACCGGGACCTGGGCGGTGACCGGGACCTGGGCGGTAACGCCGGGCCGGGCGGCGCGGCCGGCATCGGGCAGACCAGGGCCGGCGACGACGCAGAGAGTCGCTTCAGCCTTCGCGGCGGGGGCGGCCCAGGCGTCATCGGCGGCCCACGAGACCTTGGCGGGCCTGAAGGCGGCAGCCGGCTCGCCGGCAACGGTGCCCCCGGTGACGGTGAGCTGGGCGGCGGCAACGGCCTCGGCGGCGCGGGCCGGCACGGCGGCAACGGCGCGCTAGGTGGCCGGCTCAGCGGTGGTGGCCGGCTCGGCGACGCCGCGGGGCTGGGCGCCGCGGCGGCCGCTGCGGCCGCTGCGGCGGCGACCGCGGCAGCGGCCGGGGCGCCAGCCGGGCCCGAGCCCGTCGCCGGCGCGGCCATGGATCAGGCGGCCACGCAGCGGCTCTACGGCCTGATCGCCATCTACACGCTGGCCGAGGGGACCGCCGCGGACTTCGACGCCCTCGCCGAGCGGGTGGCGGAGGAGGTCCGGGTCGCCGAGCCCCACGCGCTCGTCTACGCGGTGCACTCGGTGCCCAACGCCGATATGCAGCGGATCTTCTACGAGGTCTACCGTGACCGGATGGCGTACGAGGATCACCAGCGCCAGCCGCACGTCCGACGGTTCGAGGAAGACCGCGCGCCCTACGTGCTGGCGACCAACGTGATCGAGCTCGGCACGCAGCAGGCGAAGCTGTCGCCGTCGGCCAGCCTGTCGCAGCTGCTCGGCCCTCCCGGTGCCTGAGCCGGGCGCGCGGGCCGCCGCGCGCCGCATAACGCTGCTCGGCAAGCCCGGCTGTCACCTCTGCGACGAGGCGCGAGAAGTCATCGCCCGGGTCGCAGCCGACCTCGGCGCGCACTGGGAGGAGCGGGACATCACGCTCGATGAGCGGGACATGCGGGAGTACTGGGACAAGATCCCGGTGACGCTCATCGATGGCGTGCAGCACGATTTCTGGCGGGTGAGCGAGCAGCGGCTGCGCGCCGCGCTGGCCAGGTGACCTTCGCTCGCCCGAACCCTCACCTCGCACGTCGGTCGTCGCGGCTTTGTGCAAACATTCACAAGAGCGTAACGTGAGGCGTGAAAGCGGCGGGTTGTCAAGGCAGCGCAGCCCGCGGAGCCCGTCGCCGCGTCGATTCCCCCAGGAGCGCCGGCGTATGTCCCACCGACCGGTGTCTGCCAACGGCAGTCACGGTATCCCGGAGGCCACGATTGCCCGGCTGCCCGTCTACCTGCGGGCGCTCTACGCGCTCGCGGAGAACGGCACGGCCACCGTCTCCAGCGAGGAGCTCGCCGTGGCCGCCGGCGTCAACTCGGCGAAGCTGCGCAAGGACTTGTCCCACCTGGGCTCCTACGGCACCAGGGGCGTCGGGTACGACGTGGATTACCTCGTCTACCAGGTCTCCCGTGAGCTCGGCCTCACCCAGGACTGGCCCGTGGTCATCATCGGCGCGGGCAACCTGGGCCGGGCGCTGGCCAACTACGGCGGCTTCGCCTCCCGCGGCTTCCGCATCGCCGCGCTGCTCGACTCCGACCCGGCCGTCGTCGGCACGGTCATCGCCAGGCTCGCCGTCCAGCACTGCGACGCGATGGAGGCGGTGGTGCGCACGCACCGGGTGTCCATCGGCGTGATCGCGACCCCGGCCGGGGCGGCTCAGGGGGTGTGCGACCGGCTGGTGGCGGCCGGCGTCACCAGCATCCTCAACTTCGCGCCCGTCGTTTTGACGGTCCCCGAGCACGTCGACGTGCGTAAGGTGGATCTCTCGATCGAGCTGCAGATCCTCGCCTTCCACGCGCAGCGCAAGGCGTCAGGAGCGCGGCCGGAAGTCCAGGCGGTGAGTTCGTGACCATGCTCGTGGTGGGCCTGAGCCACAAGAGCGCCCCGGTCGCGACGCTCGAGCGCGCCGCGATCTCCGGCGACGCTCTCGACAAGCTGCGGCGTGACGTCTTCCACGCCAGCCACGTCGCGGGCACGTTCATCGTCTCGACCTGCAACCGGGTGGAGATCTACGCCGAAGTGGACAAGTTCCACGGCGGGGTCAGCGCGATCAGCGAGCTGTTGGCCCGGCACTCCGGCAGCCCGCTCGCCGAGCTCACCCCCCACCTGTACGTGCACTACGAGGACCGCGCCGTGCAGCACCTGCTGGACGTGACCTGCGGGCTCGACTCGATGGTGGTCGGCGAGAGCCAGATCCTCGGCCAGGTGCGGCAGGCGCTCGGCGTCGCGCGCGAGCAGGAAACGCTCGGCCGCGAGCTCGGCGCGCTCGGCGCGCTGGCGCTGCGCACCGGGAAGCGGGCGCACGCCGAGACGGGGATCGACCGGGCGGGCGCGAGCCTGGTCAGCGTCGGCATCGGGCTGGCGGCCGCGCGCCTGCCCGGCGAGCCGCTGCCCGGCGAGCCGCGGCCCGCCGGGGACGCGCCGCTCCGCGGCCGCCGGGTGCTCGTCGTCGGGGCCGGCTCGATGAGCGCGCTCGCCGCCGCCACCGCTTCCCGGCTGGCCGCGGCCGCCATCGTGATCGCGAACCGCACCATCGAGAATGCCGAACGGCTGGCGCCCACGCTGGGCGGCAGCGTAACCGACCTGGCCGGGCTGCCGGAGGCGATGGCAGCAGCCGACCTGGTGATCTCCTGTACCGGCGCGGCCGGAGTCGTGATCACCGCCGCGGCGCTGGCCCGGGTCATGGCGCGCCGGGACGGCGCGCCGCTGGTGCTGCTCGACCTGGCGATGCCGCGTGACGTCGAGCCGGCCGCCGGCGACCTGGCCGGGGTCAGCCTGATCGACCTCGACGCGATCGGCACGGCGGCGGGGACCGGTCCCGCTCCCGGGCGTCCCAGCGCCCCGGACCAGGACGTGGCGGCGGTGCGGGCGATCGTCGCCGAGGAGGTCGCGGCCCGTGCGCTGGCGGTGAGCGCGGCCAGCGTCACCCCGACCGTGGTCGCGCTGCGGGCGAAGGCCGCCGAGGTCGTGGACCTCGAGCTGGCCCGGCTCAGCGGGCGGCTGGCCGGCCTCGACGAGCGCGCGCTTGACGAGATCGGTCACACCGTCCGCCGGGTGGTGGACAAGCTGCTGCACGCGCCGACCGTCCGGATGAAGGAGCTGGCCTCCGGCCCGGGCGGTGACGGGTACGCGGCCGCGCTGCGCGTGCTGTTCGACCTCGACCCCCAGGCGATCGAGGCGGTCACCCGCGCGGACGTCGGCGTCGGCGGGGAGGAGCCCGAGTGAGCGCGCCCGCCCTGCGGCTCGGCACCCGCCGCAGCCCGATGGCCCTCGTCCAGGCCGGCCACGTCGCCCGGCTGATCACCGAGCGGACCGGGCTCGCCGTCGAGCTGGTCACGGTGACCACGTTCGGCGACGTCAGCCGGGCCGAGCTCGCCCAGATCGGCGGCACCGGGGTGTTCGTCAGCGGGCTGCGCGAGCGGCTGCTGGCCGGCGAGGTGGACCTCGCCGTGCACTCGCTCAAGGACCTGCCGACCGCCAGCGCCGATGGCATCGAGCTCGCGGCGGTGCCGCCCCGCGACGATCCCAGGGACGCGCTGGTCACCGCCGGCGGGGTGAAGCTCGCCGACTTGCCGGCCGGGGCGCGGATCGGCACGGGATCGCCGCGCCGGGCGGCCCAGCTGCTGCTGCTGCGGCCGGACACGACGCCGGTCCCGGTCCGCGGCAACGCCGGCACGCGGCTGGCGAAGGTCAGATCCGGCGAGCTCGACGCCGTGGTCCTGGGGTACGCCGGGCTGGCCAGGATAGGCCGGCTGGACGCCGTCGCCGAGGTCTTCGAGCCGGACGAGATGCTGCCCGCGCCCGGACAGGGCGCGCTGGCCGTGGAGTGCGCGACTGGCGCGGACGCGCTGCTGGCGCTGCTCGCCGTCACGGACGACGCGCCCAGCCGGGCGGCTGTCACCGCCGAGCGGAGCCTGCTCGCCGCGCTGCAGGGCGGCTGCAGCGCCCCCGTGGGAGCGTACGCCGCGCACATCGCCGCGACGGACACGGTGCACCTGCGCGCCGCGGTCTTCGACCGCGACGGCGGCGGAGCGGTGCGGGCGGCCGGCGGCGCCGCCGCCGCGGCAGCGCTGGAGCTGGGCCGCCAGGTCGCGACCGAACTCCTGCGCCGCGGGGCAGGAGGCTACATCAGCGTGCCCGAGGCGCGCCCGAGCGAGGGGGGAGAACCGCTATGAACCCCACACCAGCCGCCAGCAGGCCACACCGGGACGCGAGCGAGGGGTGGGTCGCCTTTACCGGCGCCGGACCCGGCGACGAGAGCCTGCTGACGCTGCGCGCCGCCGAGCTGCTCGGCCAGGCCGACCTGGTGGTGGCCCGGCCCGAGGTCGGCCAGCGGGTGCGCCACTTGCTGCGGGACGGGGCTGAGCTGGCCGACGCCGCCGACCTCGACGCAGACCCGAAGCTGCTGTTGGCCGCCGCCCGGGCGGGCAAGCTGGTCGTGCGGCTGTTCGACGGGGACGCGCTGGCGTTCTCCGGGGCGGCCGAGGAGGTGGCCGCCTGCGCCAAGGCCGGCGTCAGGTTCGAGATCGTGCCCGGCCTGGCCGCGGCGACCGCCGTGCCCGCCTACGCGGGGATCCCGCTGACCACCGAGGCGCGGGCGGACGTGCGGATCATCCACGCCGCGGAGGTGAGCCGGGCGCCGGCCGGCCCCGGCACGCTGGTGATCCTCGGCGCCGAGGCCGGCCCCGCCGACATCGGCAAGATGCTGGTCGCGGCCGGCTGGCCGGAGAGCACGCCGTTCGCGGTCACCTGGAACGGCACGACCACCGCGCAGCAGACCGTCGTGTGCACGCTCGGCTCGGTCGCCGCCGACCTCAAGGCGGCCGGGGTGAGCATGCTGACGACGTACGGCCCCGCCGTGGCCGTGGCCGGCGACGCGGTGGCCGCCAGGGACGTGTTGTCCTGGTTCGAGACCAAGCCGCTGTTCGGCTGGCGGGTGCTGGTGCCGCGGACCAAGGAGCAGGCGGCCGAGGTGTCGCTGCGGCTGCGGGCCTACGGCGCGGTACCCGAAGAGGTGCCGACGATCGCCGTCGAGCCGCCGCGGACGCCGCAGCAGATGGACCGCGCGGTCAAGGGGCTGGTGACCGGCCGGTACCAGTGGATCGCCTTCACGTCGGTCAACGCGGTGCGCGCGATCAGGGAGAAGTTCGAGGACTATGGCCTCGACGCGCGCGCCTTCGCGGGGGTCAAGGTGGCCGCCGTGGGCGAGCAGACCGCCGCCGCGCTGCGCGCGTTCGGGATCGTGCCGGAGCTCGTTCCGGACGGCGAGCAGTCCGGCGAGGGCCTCGCCGCCGCCTGGCCGCCTTACGACGAGGTGCTCGACCCGATCAACCGGGTGCTGCTGCCGCGGGCCGACATCGCCACCGAGACCCTCGTCGCGCGGCTGACCGAGCTGGGCTGGGAGGCCGAGGACGTCACCGCGTACCGGACGGTGCGGGCCGCCCCGCCGCCGGCGCCCATCCGGGAGGCGATCAAGACCGGCGGGTTCGACGCGGTGCTGTTCACGTCCTCCTCCACCGTGCGGAACCTGATCGGGATCGCGGGCAAGCCGCACGCGCTCACCGTGATCGCCGCGATCGGGCCGCAGACCGCGAAGACCGCCGCCGAGTTCGGCCTGCGGGTGGACGTTCAGGCGGACACGCCGTCGGTGACCCGGCTGGTTGACGCGCTGGCGGAGCACGGCGCCGGCCTGCGCCGGGCCGCCGCCGAGGCCGGCGAGCCGCTGCGCAGGCCGAGCGAGCGCAGGCGCGGCGCCCGCCGGCGGCAGCGGTAGGGGCGCGATGAGCGCCAGCTTCCCGGTCGCGCGGCCGCGCCGGCTGCGGCGCACCGCGGCGCTGCGCCGGCTCACCGCACAGGTGGCCGTGCAGCCCGGCGACCTGGTGCTGCCGCTGTTCGTGAAGGAGGGCATCAGCGAGCCGCAGCCGGTGAGCTCGATGCCGGGCGTGCTGCAGCACACCAGGGACAGCCTGCGCAAGGCGGCCGTGGACGCCACGGCGGCCGGTGTCGGCGGCCTGATCCTGTTCGGCATCCCGGCGGTGAAGGACGCCCGCGGCTCGGCCGCCGACGACCCGGCCGGCATCATCCAGCGGGCCTTGCGCGACCTGGCCGCCGAGGTGGGCGACGACACTGTGCTGTTCGCCGACCTGTGCCTGTGCGAGTACACCGACCACGGCCACTGCGGCGTGCTCACCGACGACTACGACGTGGACAACGACGCCACGCTGGAGCGGTACGCGGCGATCGCGTGCGCCCAGGCGGTGGCGGGCGCGCACGTGGTGGCGCCGAGCGGGATGATGGACGGCCAGGTCGGGGCCATCAGATCCGCCCTCGACCAGGCCGGCTACCCGGAGATCGCGGTCTGCGCGTACTCGGCGAAGTACGCCTCGGCCTTCTACGGGCCGTTCCGCGAGGCCGCCGAGGGCGCCCCGCGGTTCGGCGACCGGGCCGGCTACCAGCAGGACCCGCGCGCCGCCGGGGAGGCGCTGCGCGAGGTCGAGCTCGACCTCGGCGAGGGCGCCGACATCGTCATGGTCAAGCCCGCGCTCGCGTACCTGGACATCATCCGCCGCGTCGCGGACGCGGTGACCGTGCCGGTCGCGGCCTATCAGGTGAGCGGCGAGTACGCGATGGTGGAGGCCGCGGCCGCCCGCGGCTGGCTGGACAGGGATCGCGCGATCATGGAGACGCTCACCGCGATCCGCCGGGCGGGCGCCGACATCATCCTGACGTACTGGGCGGCCGAGGTGGCGCGTCTGCTGGGTTAATCAAGGTTGGGACCGGGGACCGGGGACTGGGGAGCGGGAGCCGAATTTGGTCGACGTAACGCTGCGCCGCGCGCGCCGCAGGGAGCGCGCGACGCGGGCGCAGATGGCCTCGGCCGCGCGGGAGTACGCGGCGATGGGCTGGCCGGTGTGCCAGGGCGCCGCGGTGTCACGGGACCGCGGCAGCGGGCGGGCGTGCTCGTGTGACCGGGTCGGCTGCCCCGCTCCCGGCGCGCACCCGGTCTCTCCCGCCTGGCAGCTGCAGGCGACCGCGAATCCCGCCGTGGCCGGGCGCTGGTGGTCGGCCGCGCCGGAGGCCAACGTGATCCTCGCGACCGGGCGGGTGTTCGACGTGCTCGACGTGCCGGTCACCGCGGGCCTCGACGCGCTCGCGCTGATGGACGGGGCAGGCACCCGGCCGGGCCCGGTGGCGGTGAGCGCGGGCGAGCGCGCGCTGTTCTTCGTCGCCACCCGCGGCGCGCCCGGGTGGCAGGACGAGTGGTGGTCCTGCCACCTCGACTGCGTCCCCGACGACCTGACCGAGACCGCGGGTCTGCGCTGGCACTGCCGCGACAGCTACGTGCTCGCCCCGCCGTCCCGGCACGGCGACGGCCTGGTGGCCCGCTGGCTGCGCCCGCCGGACGGGCGGCCGCTGCCGGACGCGGTGCGGCTGCTGGAGTTCCTCGCCGACGCATCCGAGGCGGCGCCGTGACCGGCGGGCGGTCCGCGGAGCTCTTCCGCCGGGCGACCGCGCTCATGCCGGGCGGCGTGAACTCGCCGGTGCGCGCGTTCGGCGCCGTCGGCGGCACCCCGCCGTTCATCGTGTCCGGCTCCGGTGCACACCTCACCGACGCGGACGGCAACGACTACGTGGACCTCGTCTGCTCGTGGGGCCCGATGATCCTCGGGCACGCGCATCCCGACGTGACCGCGGCGCTGCACCAGGCCGCCGCCAAAGGCACGTCGTTCGGCGCGGTGACGCCGGGTGAGGTGGAGCTGGCCGCCGAGCTCATCTCGCGCGCCCCCGTGGAGAAGATCCGGCTGGTCAACTCCGGCACCGAAGCCACGATGACCGCGCTGCGGCTGGCCCGCGCCTTCACCGGGCGGCCCCTGGTGGTCAAGTTCGCCGGCTGCTACCACGGGCACGCGGACGCGCTGCTCGCCGCCGCCGGATCGGGCGTCGCCACGTTCGGCCTGCCCGACTCGCCCGGGATCCCGCCGGCCATCACGGCCAGCACGCTGGTGCTGCCGTACAACGACGCCGAGGGGGTGCGCCAGGCGTTCGCCGAGCACGGCGACCGCATCGCCTGCGTGATCACCGAGGCGTGCCCGGCGAACATGGGCGTGGTGCCGCCGGCCGCGGGGTTCAACGACCTGCTGGCCGGGCTGTGCCGCGAGCACGGCGCGCTGCTGATCATGGACGAGGTGCTCACAGGGTTCCGGGTCACCGCGTCTGGCTGGTACGGCCGCGAGGGCGTCCGGGGCGACCTCACGACGTTCGGCAAGGTGATGGGCGGCGGGCTGCCGGCCGCGGCGTTTGGCGGCCGGGCCGAGATCATGGACATGCTCGCCCCGGCCGGCCCGGTGTACCAGGCGGGCACGCTGTCCGGGAACCCGCTGGCCACCGCCGCCGGCCTGGCGACCCTGCGGGCCTGCACGCCCGAGGTGTACACCCGGGTGGACGCGGCCGCCGCGGCCGTCGCGCGGCTGGCCGCCGCCGAGCTGTCCCGCTGCGGTGTCCCCTTCCGGCTGCAGGAGGGCGGCAGCCTGTTCTCGTTCTTCCTCGGCCTCGAGCAGCCCGTGCGCGACTTCGACGAGGCGCGCGCGCAGTCCCGGGACGCGTACGCCGCGTTCTTCCACGCGATGCTGGCGGGCGGGGTGTACCTGCCGCCGTCCGGCTACGAGGCGTGGTTCCTGTCTGCCGCGCACGACGACGCGGCGCTGGCCCGCATCGCCGAGGCGTTGCCCGCCGCGGCGCGGGCGGCCGCCGCCGCCCTGGGCTGACCCAACCGGCGCCGGATCGCCTGTCCCGCGCGCTGAGCGGCCAGCGCCGCCGTGAGCAGGACGCCGGCGGCCACCCCGTCGAGCCAGAAGTGGTTCGCCGTGACCACCGTGGCGAGCGTGGTCAGCACCGGGTAGCCGAGCGCCAGCCAGCGCCAGCGGCTGCGCGAGACCTCCACGATCACCACCGCCACCAGCAGCGCCCAGCCGATGTGCACCGACGGCATCGCCGACAGCTGGTCGGGGTTGAAACCGCCGTCGGTCCCGTATACCGACTGCCCGTACCTGACCGCCGTGTCGACCATCCCGATGCCGGACAGCATCCGCGGCGGGGCGACCGGGATCAGCTGCACGAGCAGGGATATCCCGGTGAACAGCACGACGGCGGTCCGCACCCGCAGATAGCTCGCCCGGTACCGGATGAAGAGCCAGGTCAGGCACGCGATGAGCACCGCGAAGTGCAGCCCCGCATAGTACAGGTTGAATGCCTGGACGAGCAGCGGGTGCGGCAGGAACGCGCGCTGGATCACGGCCTCACTCGGCATGTGCAGCACGCGTTCGGCGTGCCACAGCCACCGCGCTCGCGCGATGGCACCGCCCGGGCCGAGCGCCGGGTGGCTGCCGGCCAGCTGCCACAGCGCGAACAGCGCGAGGACCGTCCCCGTCTCCTGGGCGAACGCGGCGACCGCCGTCAGGCGCACCGCGGGCACGGGCCGGACCCCCTTGACCCGGCTGATCCGCCGCACCCCCGCCGAGGAACCGACCAGGCACGCGGAGGTGACCGCCGCCGCCTGCCAGGTCAGCTCGAACTGCAACATCATCTGAGACTATGCATGACCGGCCCGCTGGCGGTGAAGCACCCCGGCATGCCGCCGTGATTCAGCCGACCGCCACCGCGAGCACGCCGGCCACGATGGCCGCCGCGGCGGCCAGCCGGCGGGCCAGGCTGCCCTCGCCGAGCAGGCGCCTGCCCAGCAGCACCCCGAACAGGACGCTGACCTCGCGGCTGGGCGCGGCCACGCTGACCGCGGTGAACCTCAGCGCGGTCAACACCAGGATGTAGGCGAGCGGCACCAGCACCGCCGCGCCGAGCACCTGCGGTCGGTACGAACGCCAGACCCCCGCCAGCCGGGCCCTGTCCCGCAGCGCGACCGGGGCGAGCGCCACGGCGACCCCGGCGACAGTCGCCCAGTCCTGCACGACCGGAGGGGTGTGCAAGGTGGCGACCGCGTACTTGTCCCACACCGTGTACCCGGCGATGCAAACGCCGGTGAGCAGGGCGAACACGGTTCCCTGCACGGCCGGCGCCGCGCGGACCTGCGCTGCGGCGGAGCCTGGCAGCGCAGCAGGGGCGGCGGGCCCGGCGGAGGCCGGCTGAGCAGTGGCGGAGGCCGGCTGAGTGGTGGCGGAAGCCGACTGTGATCGCTGGTCACGGCGACCGGGCAGGCCGATCGCCAGCACGCCGGTCACGATGAGCGCGATCCCGGCCGCGGCAACCGGGCCGGGGCGCTCGCCGAGGAGTACGACGCCGGCCACCGCGGCCAGCAGCGCCCCGGTGCCGCGGCCGATGGGGTACACCACGGACAGGTCGCCCAGCCGGTAGCCGTTCTGCAGCAGCAGCGTGTAGCCGATGTGCCAGGCGGCCGTCCCCGCCAGGAACACGGCAGGCAGGCCCGACAGCCGAGGACGACTGACGCCGATCACGACGGCGGTCACCGGCGCGTAGATAATCGCGCCCACCGTGACGTAGAGCCAGACGAAGCACGCGGCTCCGGCGGCGCCCGCCTGCTTGCTGAACAGGTTCCAGCTGGCGTGCGCGACGGCGGCGAGGAGGATCAGGGTGATCGCGGAGGGGCTCACGGGCGGCTCCCAGCCTAGGCCAGAGAACGGGCGGCCGGAAGGCGCGCAGGCCCGCGCCGGTAGGCTAGGCCCGCCATGACCGAGACCACCGTTGTCCACCTGCTGCGTCACGGCGAGGTGCGCAATCCGGACCGCGTGATCTACGGCAGGCTGCCCGATTTCCACCTGTCCGAGGACGGCCGCATGATGGCCAAGGCGGCGGCGAGCTTCCTGGCCGGTCGGGACGTCACCGCGCTGTTCTCCTCGCCGATGGAACGCGCCCGCGAGACCGCCGAGCCGCTGGCCGCGCAGTTCGGCCTCGACGTGGTGATCGACGACCGGCTGATCGAGCCGTGGAATCACTTCGAGGGGCTGACGTTCGGGGTCGGCGACGGCTCGCTGCGCAGGCCGGAGCACTGGCGGTACCTGCGGAACCCGTTCCTTCCGTCCTGGGGCGAGCCGTACGAGGAGGTCGCCGACCGGATGCTCGCCGCGGTGGCCGACGCGCGGGACGCGGCGCGCGGGCACGAAGCGGTGTGCGTCAGCCACCAGCTGCCGATCTGGGTCACGCGTCGGCGGATCGAGGGGCGCCGGCTCTGGCACAACCCGGCCCGCCGCCAGTGCGCGCTCGGCAGCATCACCAGCATCAGCTTCGCCGGCGACGAGATCACCGGGGTGACCTACGCTGAGCCGGCCGGATCCAGCCGCCACCAGATCGCCGGCGCCTAGCCCGGGGATCGCCGCCGTGGGGCCGGCCCGGCGCCTAGCATGGGTTCGCCCGGCGCGGCCTGGCGCCGCCCCGGGATCGGCGCCGCCCGGACGGTGCGGCACAATGGGGACCGGTTTACTACCGCCTGTAGGAGATTTGGGTCGTTGAGCGGACTGCGCGCACCGGACACCGTTCGGCGTGCCGGAGGGCCGCCGCCGGGCCGGCCCGACCCGTCGGCCGCGGCCCCGCGCCCGCAGCTGGGCCTCGCGGGCTGGCTGCGCTGGGCCTGGCGCCAGCTGACCTCCATGCGCACCGCCCTCGTCCTGCTGTTCCTGCTCGCGGTGGGCAGCGTGCCGGGGTCCGTGCTGCCGCAGCAGGGCATCAACCCGGCGGCGGTGCAGCAATACTTCGCGAACCACCCGGCGCTGGCGCCGTGGCTGAACCGGCTCGGGCTGTTCAACGTGTTCGCCGCGCCCTGGTACGCCGCCATCTACCTGCTGCTTTTCATCTCGCTCGCGGGCTGCGTGGTGCCGCGAACGGTCCGGCTCGCGCGGTCGGCCCGCGCACTGCCGCCGCCAGCACCGCGCAACCTGGCGAGGCTGCCCAGCTCGGCGCGCCTGGAGACGGCGCTGCCGCCGCAGCAGGCGCTGGCCGCGGCGACGGCCATGCTCTCCGCCCGCCGGTTCCGGCTGCGCGCCTCGGGCGACTGGGTGGCCGCGGAGAAGGGATACCGGCGCGAGGCCGGCAACCTGCTGTTTCACCTGGCGCTGCTCGGCGTGCTCGCGTCGATCGGGCTGGGCGGGCTGTTCGGCTACAAGGGGGACCGGCTGCTCGTGGCGGGCAGCACGTTCGCCGACACCGCCACCAACCTTGACGTCTTCCATCCCGGCCGCCTGGTGTCGGCGGCCGACCTGGCCCCGTTCACCGTCGCGCTGGACGGGTTCAGCGCCAGCTACCTCACCTCCGGGCCGGACCGCGGCCAGCCCGCCATGTTTCACGCGAACATCCGCTACGCCAGCGCGCCCGGCGCCCCGACGCGCGCGTACGACCTGCAGGTCAACCACCCCCTGGTGGTGGACGGGGTGCGGGTCTTCCTCATCGGCCACGGGTTCGCGCCGGTGTTCCGGGTGACCGACGGGACCGGCCGCGTGGTGTTCGACCAGCCGGTACCGTTCCTGGCCGCCGAGACCGCCACCTACACGTCCGAGGGCGTGATCAAGGTGCCCGGCGCCCGGCCGCAGCAGCTCGGCTTCGTCGGGGTGTTCCTGCCGACCGCGGTGGTCCGGGGCGGGCGGCTGCAGTCTGCCTTCCCGGCCCCGCTCAACCCGATGGTCAGCCTGGTCTCCTACGCGGGCGACCTCGGCCTGGGCTCCGGCGTGCCGCAGTCGGTGTACCAGCTGCAGACCGCGCAGATGCGCCGGCTGGCGGTCAGCCCGCGGCCGCTGGCACCCGGGCAGTCGATCACGCTGCCGCGCGGTTACGGGACGCTCACGTTCACCGGGTACCGGCAGTGGGTCAGCCTGGCCATCACCTACGATCCTGGGCAGCTGCCTGCGCTGGCCTGCGCGATCGCCGCGCTCGCCGGGCTGCTGCTGTCGTTCTTCGTCCGGCGGCGCCGGGTGTTCGTCCGGGCCCGCGAGGCCGGCGACGGGCGCACCGTGGTGGACATCGGCGCGCTGGCGCGCTCGGACGCCGGCGGCGGGTTCGAGGCCGAGTTCGCCGAGCTCGCCGACTCGCTCAGGTCGTCTCTCAGCCAGAAAGAGGGGGGGTGAGGCCCATGCCCGCCAACGTGGGGCTGGCCCAGCTCAGCAACGCCTTCCTGGTCGCCGCGCTGCTCTCCTACTCGCTCGCCGTGCTCGCGTTCACCGGCGACTTCGCCTTCGGCCGGCGCCGCGGCGCCGCGGCGGCCGGGCGGACGCGCGCGCGGGTGCCCGAACTCGTCGGCGCGGGCGCGGCCGAGGCCGCCGCCGCCGGCGACGCGGCCCCGGGCGCCCGGCCCGCGCCCGGACCGGGCGCGGGCGACGGGCCGGCGCCTCTCCCGCCGGGAACAGGCTCCGCGGCCGCCTGGACGCGGCGGGACGCGGCGGCCAGCACCTGGGTGCGGGTCGCGCTGGCGGTCACCGTGGCGGGCGTGGCGGCGCACCTGGCCGGGGTGATCACCCGTGGGCTGGCGGTGCACCGCATCCCGTGGGGCAACATGTACGAGTTCGTCACGGCGCTCACCTGTGTGGCGGTGATCTTCTTTCTCGGGCTGATGATCCGGTACCAGGCCTACCGGCTGGGCCTGTTCGTGATGGGCGCGGTGGTGGTCGCGCTCGGGCTCGCGCAGACCGTCATCTACACCGAAGCCGGGCCGCTGGTGCCCGCCCTGCAGTCCTACTGGCTGTCCATCCACGTGACCGCGATGACGCTGGCGACCGGGACGTACTTCGTGGCGGCCGTGCTCGGGGTCGTGTACCTGTTCGCCGAGCGGCACGCCCGCCGGGCCGCCAAGCGCGAGCGCCAGGTCAAGCGTGAGCGCCAGGCCAAGCGTGAGCGCCAGGCCATGCGTGAGCTCCAGCCCGCGGGCGGGCCGGGCGGGGCAGACGCGATCATGCGCAGGCTGCCCGGGCCGGAGGCACTCGACCGCCTCGCCTACCGGACCGTGATGTTCGCGTTCCCGATCTGGACCTTCGGTATCATCGCTGGGGCGATCTGGGCCGATCAGGCCTGGGGCCGGTACTGGGGCTGGGACCCCACCGAGACGTGGGCGTTCATCACCTGGGTCGTCTACGCCTGCTTCCTGCACGCCCGGGCGACGGCCGGATGGCGCGGCAGGAAGGCGGCCGTCATCCAGCTCATCGGGTTCGGCTGCCTGGTGTTCAACCTGATCGGGGTCAGCCTGTTCATCACCGGCCTGCACTCCTACGCCGGGCTGAACTAGGCGTGCCTCGTGGATCTTGGTGGATGCGGGCGTCTGGGCGCCGATCCGCGCCGCCGGAGATCTGCGAGACACGCCCTGGGCGGGCGCAGGGTTATGCTTCGTTCCCGGCTTCCCTGATGTCGCGGATGACCCGGTCGAGGTAGCGGAGGAAGTCCGGGTCGTCGTCGGGACCCGAGAGCATCTGGGCGGGCGGCTCGTCCCGTGCCGGGCCGGCCAGCTCCCGTAGCGAGGCGTCGGCGGTCCAGTCCTCGCGGGCCCGGCCGGCCGGGTGCCTGCGCAGCGCGGCCTCGGCGTCCGCGTCGTCGGGATCGTGCCACTGCACCGACCGCCACACCGAGCCGCGCGCCGGCCTTGGCCGGTACCTGTCGGCCGCGGACGGGCGGCCCAGCCACAGCCACGCGACGGCGCCGGGGACGAATCCCAGGCCGGTGATGGCCAGCCACGCCGCTTTGCCCGGGTGGCGGCAGTCCCGCCCGGGCGTGAGCAGGACGTCGATGAGACCGTACATCCACAGGCCCGCGGCCAGCAGAGCTAGCAGAGCGCCGAGCAGAAGCATGGGGGCAGCCTAACCGCTGGACGGGCCCGCCAAGGGATGAATTGGGGCGGTAGCTCACTTTCGCGTCGCGCGGCTGCCGCCCGCCGCATTCGGTCACGAGAGTGACGATCTCCGGGATCCGGCATACCCTGTCGCCGAGGTACCTGACACAGGGGGTCCGGGATATGTGGGAGCGGCTGCTCAGTCGCCTTCGGTGGCGCAGGCGGTCGGCTTCCGCACGGGACCGGCGGGCGCGAG
>Ga0070698_100000995_pt1 | contig 31206 bp, 28 predicted proteins | sample KBSK1502metaG_FD_65477 | JGI IMG/M metagenome (GOLD analysis project Ga0070698, IMG submission 65477) | Corn, switchgrass and miscanthus rhizosphere microbial communities from Kellogg Biological Station, Michigan, USA - KBS K1-50-2 metaG | ecosystem: Host-associated > Plants > Roots >...
CCCGCCGGCACGGCGATCGAGGTGGTGCGCACACCGGCCTTGTCGAACGAGGCCGCGAGCCGCGCGCCATAGAGCGGCGCCACCGTCTGGTCGCTGACGATGGTGACGCGGGGCGCCGCGAGCAGCGGCCGGCTGAGCTCGCCGGCGCGGTCGATCAGGCCGGGACCGATGGCGATGTCATAGCCGCGGCCAGCGAGATCGACGCGGATGGTGCGCGCCGTGCCGCTTGTTGGGGCGCTCATGCCGGTGTCCTTGCCTTCTCGGCTTGCAGATAGGCGCGGAGTGCTGCGATCACCTGGTCGGTTGTCCGATCGGCAGGCTGGGCGGTCGAGTCCACGATGATGTCGGCCTCGGCGTAGATCGGATAGCGCTGGGTCATCAGTTGTGCAAGGACCTCCTTGGGATCGCCCTGGCGCAGCAGCGGACGGTGGCCGCGGCGCCTCACCCGGTCGAACAGCACGTCGAGTTCGGCGCGCAGCCACACTGTCACCGCCTTGGCCCGCATCAGCGCCCGCGTTTCAGGGTGGAGGTAGGCGCCGCCGCCGGTCGACAGGATGTGCGGCGTCAAGTCGAGCAGGCGGGCGATGACGCGGCGCTCGCCGGCGCGGAAATCGGCCTCGCCATACTTCTCGAAGATCTCGGCGATCGAGCACCCGGCCGCGCGCTCGATCTCGTCGTCGGCATCGATGAACGGCAGGCCAAGCCGCAGCGCCAGGCGTTTGCCGATGGCGCTCTTGCCAGCGCCCATCAGGCCGACGAGGGCCACCGTGCGCGGCAGCGATAGGGGCGAAGAAGCGTCCATGACGAACTGCAGCCATGGATGTCGCCCATTCCGCCCGCGGTTTCAAGCGAAGGGCATCAAAGATCCTGCAGCGATTGCCGCCCCGACAGCGTCCGGGTAGGTTGCCCGCGCCGTGCCCATGTTCCGTTCCAGAAACCGTTTCGCCGTGCCCACCTTGAAGATTGGGCCGGTGATCTTCGTGATCATCCTCTGCCTGCTGGTCGCCGGCCTGGTCGCCCTCGCGGTGATCGAACCGCGGCCGCCGCTGCGTCATTTCGAGGTGCCGGTCCCCAATGAACGCTTTGCGCGCTAGGTCTTTGCTGGGAGCGCGCCGGTTTTTCGGCGTTCTCCTCTTTGCCCTGGGCGCAAGCCAAGCCCATGCCCAGACCGCCAATTTCGACGACAAGCCGACCGGCTTCCTGACGGTGCGCACCGGCGGCATGGCGGCCGATGCCTGGAACGGTACGTCGCTTGCCACCGCCAAGCGCCTGGTGGCGGCGCTGCCGGCCGCGCCGCGCAGCCGCGCCTTGCGCGATTTGCAATTCAAGGTCCTGGTGAGCGAGCTCACGCCGCCCGCGTCCGATGGCAGCCCGCCGCCCAGCCTGTTCGCGCGCAAGGTCGAGAAACTGGCGGCGATGGGCGAGGGCGAGAGCCTGAACGAAATGGTGCGCAGTGCCGGCGGCTACCTCGATCCGGCGAGCGCCACCACCGTGGCCAATGCCATGATGATGGCCGGCGAGCGCCAGGGCGCCTGCGCCATCGTGCGCAACTGGGAACTCACCGAGCCGTTCGCCCGACGCGCCGACGCTGCCTGCAGGCTTCTGGCAGGCGAGAGCGCCGGCGCCATCCCGCCATCGGGCCAGCTCGACGGTCCGGCCATCATGATGCTCGACCTCAGCCACGCACAGCCTCCGGCCGCAGCATTGAGTTCGACGCAGCCGCCGGTCATCCGCGCGCTGGTCGGGCTGAAGTCGCTGCCTATCGCCACCCGGCTCGACATTGCCGAGCGCGGCGAGGCGCTGGCCATCGTCGAGGCGACCCGACTGGGCGATCTTTACGTCGAAGCGGTGCGCGACGGGGCGGCGCTGCCGCCAGCGATGGCGCGGCGCGCGCAGCTGGTCACGGCGGCACGCAACGCCGTCAATCCCGACGAAATCATCAATTCCATCATTGCCGTCTACAGCGAAGCGCGCGGCAGCCCGTCGTTTCCCACCATCGCGCGCGCCAGCGCCGCCGGACTGCTCAACCTGCCGGCCAAGCCGCAATTCGCCCGGGTGGCGCAGGAGGCGATGCGCGGCTTTCTGCTGCTGGGCGACAAGCAGCAGGCCAAGACCTGGACCAAGCTCGCGCTGAGCGCCGCCTACAACGATCCTCAGGCCATGACCGCGCTCGACCGGCTGTTGCCGCTGGCGGCGGTGGCCGGCATCGACGATCCCAAGCGCCTGCCGCCGGTTGAGGTCAACCGCTGGTACGACGTGCTGCGCCACGACGATCCCGCGCGCGCGCCGCTGCGCGGCTTCCTGCTGCTGGAACTGTTCCGCGCCACCGGCATCGACGTGCCGCCGGGCTCCACCGAGTTGCCCGACGTGCCACCCGCCAACATCCGCCTCGTCACGCCGGCCGCCGCCACCCTGCAGGCGCTGCAAGCCGCCGCGGCGGGCGGCCGTCGCGCCGAGACCTCGCTGCTGGCCTCGATCGCCGCCGGCGAGACGCCGCTGGGCGAGCTCCATCCGGCTGGCGTCGCCGCGATCGTGCGGGCGCTGCGCCAGGTCGGCGAAGACCATGCCGCGCGCCTGTTCGCGATCGAGGTCGCGATCGCCTACGGCCTCTGAGCGGACCGTGAAGAAGAAGCCTGCCTCGCCTTTGTCGCATGAAGCGGAAGCCTTCATCGAAATGCTGTCGGCCGAGCGGGGTGCCTCCAAGAATACCGAAGCGGCATATCGCGCCGATCTGAAAAATCTCGAGGCCTTCCTGGTGCGGCGCAAGCAGCGGCCGGTGACGGCCGATATCGCCGCGCTGCGCGCCTACCTGAAGTCGCTCGACTATCTCGGCATGACGCCGCGCACGGTGGCGCGCCGGCTGTCGGTGATCCGCCAGTTCTTCCGCTTCCTGCTGGCCGAGCGGCTGCGCGAGGACGATCCGGCGAGCACGCTCGATTCACCGCGCCTGGGACGGCCGCTGCCCAAGGTGCTGTCGCGCGTCGAAGTCGACCGACTGATCGAAGCCGCACAGGCCAAAGGTGCCGAAGATGGCGGCCGCATGGAGACCCTGCTCGAGATCCTCTACGGCACGGGCTTGCGCGTCTCGGAGCTGGTGACGCTGCCGTTGGCCGCGGCTGATCGCGATCCGGCCATGCTGATGGTGCGTGGCAAGGGCGACAAGGACCGGCAAGTGCCACTCTCCGATCCGGCGCGCGTTGCGATTGCGAAGTGGCTGCACACACGCGCGGCCGCGCTCGCCGAAGGTGAGACCTCGCGCTATCTCTTTCCGTCGCGCGGCCGAACCGGGCATCTCACTCGTCAGCGTTTCGCCCAGCTTCTAAAAGAGTCGGCGCTGGCCGCCGGCATCGATCCTGCGCGCGTCTCGCCGCACGTATTGCGCCACGCCTTCGCCAGTCATTTGCTGGAAGCCGGCGCCGATTTGCGCAGCGTGCAGCTCATGTTGGGTCATGCCGACATTGCCACGACCCAGATTTACACTCACATCATGCCGGAAAAGTTGCGATCGCTCGTGGAGGATAGCCATCCGCTGGCCCGCCGGCGGCGCAAGCCGGCCGGTTGACAGGATTCCGGTACCGGGCGACATCTGAAATTCAATGACCACCTATCTCGACTTCGAGAAGCCGATCGCGGAGCTCGAAAGCAAGATCGCCGAGCTCAGGCACTTGCCGAACTCGGGCGACGTCGACGTCGCCGAGGAGGTCATGCGCCTGCAGGACAGGGTGCACAAGCAGCTGCGCGCGACCTACGCCAAGCTGACCCCCTGGCAGCGGGTGCAGGTGGCCCGCCATGCCGAGCGGCCGCACGCCCAGCGCTACATCGATCGGCTGATCACCGACTATATGCCGCTGGCTGGCGACCGCGCCTTCGGCGAGGACGCCGCCGTGGTGGGCGGTGTCGGCCGGCTGCGCGGCCGCAGCATCGTCGTGCTTGGCCAGGAGAAAGGCGACGACACCGATTCGCGCATAAAGCACAATTTCGGCATGGCCCGACCCGAGGGTTACCGCAAGGCGCAACGCCTGATGAAGCTCGCCGACCGCTTCGGCATGCCGGTGCTGACCCTGGTCGACACGTCGGGCGCCTATCCCGGCATCGATGCCGAGGCGCGCGGCCAGGCCGAGGCGGTGGCGACCTCGATCGATACCTGCCTGTCGCTTGGCGTGCCGCTGGTCAGCGTGGTGATCGGCGAGGGCGGCTCGGGCGGCGCGCTCGCCATCGCTTCGGCCGACCGCGTCTACATGCTGGAGAACTCGATCTATTCGGTGATCTCGCCCGAGGGCTGCGCCTCGATCCTGTGGCGCGACAACGCCAACGCGCGGGACGCCGCCGAGGCGATGAAGGTGACGGCGGGCGACCTCAAGAAGCTCGACGTGATCGACGAGGTGATCCCCGAGCCGATGGGCGGCGCCCATCGCGCGCCCGAGGAAACCATCGACCTCGTCGGCAAGGTCGTGTCCGAGGCGCTGGGCGAGCTCTCGCAGTTCGACGCCGAGACGTTGCGCCGGCGCCGCCAGGAGAAGTTCCTGGCGATGGGCAAGAAGGGGCTTTAGCCGTTGGCTTAGCCGCTGTTCTTGCCCGCCGTTGCGTCCCACAGCGGCGCGGCCATGGTTTCGCTGAAATTCTTGAACATCAGGTTGAACGAAATGCTGATGCGCTCGCTCTGGCCGTCGTTGGCCGGCACGGTGTGCTTAAGCCAGGCCGGGAAGATCAGCAGGCGGCCTTCCTTGCTTTGCGCGTTGGCGCCGTTGGCCGTGAGCTTGGTGTATTGCCGGGGCTTGGGCATGATCATCGAGGCCTGCCCACGCGGATCCTGGAAGATGATCTGAGAGCCGGACGACGGCACGGCGACGTAGTAGACGCCGCTCAGGTAATTGTTGGGATGGTGGTGCATCGGGTGATAGCTGCCCGGCGGGTTGACGTTGGCCCAGCAGCCGGTGATGCCCATCGGGTACTGGTCGACCTGCAGGAAGCGCGCGACGCCGCGCGCCGCAGTCTCGACCAGCTTCACGAACTCGGCGAAGGCAGGCTTCGTGTGCAGGTCCTGCGGCGTCTGCCAGTTGCTGCCGGCCGGGATCTTCGGGCGCGGCTCGATGAGGCGCTCGATCTCGGCCTTGAGCTTGCTGTTCAGGCTGGCCGCGGCGGCCGGCTGGAGGTCCACGATCCAGAGCGGCGTGGGAAAGATTTCCTGAACTTCCTGCTTTTCAATCATCCGCCAAGTATAGCGGAATTCACTTCGTGATGGCGCGCTGCAAGCGGTCAACCTGTGCCTTGATCGCCGCAGGTTCGGTGACGGGCAGCGAGCAGAAATTGCGGGTGCAGGCGAAGGCCGCGGGGCCGTCCGGATAGTCGGGATAGTCGACGTCGTGGTGGACCAGCGGGCCCTCGCGCTTGTCCCACCATTCGGCGCGCTTGTAGCTCAGCGGATAACGCAGCGCGGCGGCATAAAGCGCGGCGCTGCGCGGATCGTCCTTGGGCCCGACGATGGTCACGTGCACCGGCTCGTTCTTGAGCTCCTCCTCGGCCAACAGCACATCGGGCAGGAAGCCGTAGGCGTCGAGCACCGCCGGCGAGGCGAGATAGCCCATGCCGGCCTCGGCGATCTCGCGATCGCGCGCGCTGCCGGTATAGGCCGCGAGCAGGGTGAAGAAGCGCGTGGCGGTCACGTTGTCCTCGCGCTGCTTGATCGGCTTGGGCAGATGCTTGGCGTCAGGCGAGGCCGAGGCGAAAAAGCCGCCGGTCCTGGGGTCGATGAAGGTCTTGGCCATGAACGCGCCGGTCGCGGCGGCGGCGGCGAGCCATTTGCGCTCGCCGGTCGAGCGATGCAGTGCCAGCAGCGCCGCACCCATCTCGATCGTGTCGGCGAGATAGGGACCGCCGGTGTCGCGCTCGGCGTGACGGAAGCCGCCTCCCGGCAGGCTGCGCTCGCGCAACGCCCAGTCCGCCGCGGCCACGGCGAGCTCGAGCGCGGCCTTCTCGCCGGTCGAATCGTAATAGGCAAGCAAGCCCTGAATGGCCTGGCCGGTCTCGCGCGCGTACTGGCGCTTGTCGACGCCGGGCTGGCCTTCGGCCATGCCCATCGAGGCGTAGAAGCCGCCACCCGGTCCGGCGAGTGTATTCTTGAGGAAAGCGAAGAGCCGGTCGGCGGCCGCGCGATAGGTCGGGTCGTCGAACAGCACCGCGGCACGGGCATAGGCCGACAGCGCGGCCTCCTGGGCGAACATCGGATACTCGCGCGAGGGCGCCGACCAGTCCGGCTTCAGCGACACCTGGCTGATGCCGCCCAGCGCCGGGTCGATCAGGGCGATCTGCGCCGTCAGGCTGCGCTTGAGACGCGTCTCGGCCTCCTTGTCACCCGCCTTGGCCCGACCGAGAAACCAGTCGAGGGTCGGGCCGTCGACAAGCTTGCTCTTGCTCCATCCGCCATGGTCGCGGTCGTAGGCCTTGTCGAGGAAGGCCAGGATCTCGGTGCGCTCCGCGTCGCTCAAGCCCGTCGCCAGCGTGCGTTCGCGCTCCGGGCCACCGACTTTGCCGTAGTCGACCGGCGAGGGATCGCGGATCGTCTCCTGCAGGACCGGAATGAAGAATTTCGGCGAGTAGAAGCCGCGCAGCTTGACGATCTCGGTGCCGTCCGGCCCGAAGATGATGGTGGCGGGCCAACCCCAGCGCTCGTAGCGCTGGGAGATGTCGGGGCGGCTGTCCTGGTCGACCTGGACCGGGACGAACTTGTCCTTGAGCACGGCGCGCACCTCGGGGTCCGCCCAGGTGTCGCGGTTCATGACGTGGCACCACGGGCACCACCAGCTCTGCAGCGACACGATCACGAACTTCTTCTCGGATGCGGCACGCTCGAAGGTGGCGTCCGACCACTCGCTCCAGAAGCCGTCCTTGTTGTCGAGCGGCGCGGCTTGGGCGGCCGCCAAGCCCAACAGCAGCGCCGACAGAATGGCCAGGAACCGCATCATGGAAGTCTCCGCTGCCGCAAGCTCGCAACCCATTTGCAGGACGCGCCGTTCAGTGGTCCAATCACGGCCAAACACAGGATCGGGAGGAACCCCAGGAGGAAGCCGTGGCCATCACCGTCCAGCCGATCACCCCGACTTTCGCCGCTGAAGTGGGCGATGTCACGCTCGGCAAGCCACTTGCGGCCGACGATCTCGCCGCCATTCGCGCCGCCTTCACCAAATACGCGGTGCTGGTCTTCCCCGACCAGGAGTTCGACGACGAAAGCCAGCTCGCCTTCGCCCGCCATTTCGGGCCGCTCGAGACCACGGTGTTCAAGGCGCGCAAGGACCACAAGCTGCGCCTGCACGAGAACCTGGCCGATGTCGGCAATCTCGACGCCGAGAACCGCATCCTGCCCACCGACGACCGCCAGCGGCTCTACAATCTCGGCAACCGGCTGTGGCACACCGATTCCTCGTTCAAGCGCCTGCCGGCCTACTGCTCGATGCTGCATGCCCGCTCGATCCCGCCGGTCGGCGGCCAGACCGAGTTCGCCGACATGCGCGCGGCCTACGATGCGCTGCCCGAGGCGACCCGGCGGCGCATCACCGGCCTGGTGGCCGAACATTCGATCATGACCTCGCGCGCCAAGCTGGGATTCAGCGACTTCGACGACAGCGAGCGCGAGGCGTTCAAGCCGGTACCGCAGGTGCTGGTGCGCCGGCTGCAGGATTCCGGCCGCATGAGCCTCTACATCGCCAGCCACGCCGGCACGATCCGCGGCATGGCCGACGATGAAGCGCAGAAGCTCTTGGCGGAGCTGACCGAGCACGCCACGCAACGGCAGTTCGTCTACTCGCATCGCTGGCGGGTGAAGGACCTCGTGATCTGGGACGACCGCTGCACCATGCATCGCGGCCTGGCGTTCGACGACCAGCGTTATCAGCGCGACATGCGCCGCGCCACGGTCTCCGACGTGGCGCCGACCTGCGAGCAGATGGGGCTGGCTGTCGCTGCCGAATGACGCCGGCTTCGTTCCGCAGGATTGCGCTCTCGCTGGAGGGCACGACGGAAGGGGCGCATGGCGGGCACGCCGACTTTCGCGCCGGCGGAAAAGTCTTCGCCTCGCTCGGCTATCCCGGCAAGGCATGGGGCATGGTGAAGCTCGCTCCGGACCAGCAGAAAATGCTGGTTGCGGCGGAGCCCGAGATATTCGTGGCCGTCAAGGGCACTTGGGGCCTGCGCGGCGCCACCAACGTGCGGCTGGCCGCCGCCGATGCCCAGACAATGCTGAGCGCGCTTACCATGGCGTTGCGGAACGTGACCGGGCCGAAACCGAAAAAGGCTAGACGCGCCGCTGCATGATCGTCCGCCGCCACGGTGGATGGCCAAGACCGGGAGGAAGAGCCATGACCATCGACATCGCGCCGCTCAGGAAAGAGATCGGGCGCAAGATCGCGGACGAGGACGTCGTCACCGAGGCGCCGATCAAGGCCATGATCGCCACCTTCGACCGGCCCGACAAAGTGCCGGCGCCGGGCGAGCCGATCGCGCCGGGCTGGCATCTCTGCTTCCTGCATTCCTATGCCCGCCGCGCCTCGCTGGGGGCGGACGGCGCTGCCGTCGAAGGCGGCGTGCTGCCCAAGATCCCGATGCCGCGGCGCATGTATGCCGGTTCGACCTTCACCTTCGACGGCGACATCCGGATGGGCGACAAGCTCAGGCGTGAGCTCGAATTCACCGACATCCAGCTCCGCCAGGGCAGCACCGGCACGCTGATCGTCACGACCCAGACCCGCCGCATTTTCACGCCGCGCGGCCTCGCACTCACCGAGGCCGCCAGCACGGTGTTCCGTGAGGAAGTGAAGGCGGGCGACAAGAGCGGCGTGCCCGTGCGCGATGCCGCGCCCGCTGATGTTCCATGGCGGCGCACCATCAAGCCTGATCCGGTGATGCTGTTCCGCTATTCGGCGATCACTTTCAACCCGCACCGCATCCACTACGACCGCACCTACTGCATCGAGACCGAGGGTTATCCCGGCCTGGTGGTGCACGGCCCGTTCGCCCAGCAATGCCTGTTCGACCTTCTGCGCGATTCAATGCCGGGCCGCCGGATCAAGACCTTTGCCGTGCGCGCCCGCGCGCCGTTGTTCGATACCGCGCCGTTCGACGTGATCGGCCGGCCAACGGCCGATGGCAAGGGCGCCGAACTGTGGACGGTGACGCCCAAGGGCACGATCGCGGCGCAGGCGACGGCGACGCTGGTGTAAAGCTTCGCTGGGGGCGCGCGACTCCAGTCGCGCGTCTTTGTTGGCACAAGAGAAGATCGCGCCACTTCAGCGCGGAGGTTACTCCGCGCGCAGTGGCGCGCCCCCAGCGCTCAGTCGTTCGCCGCGCCAAAGCGCAGCGGCCGGAAGAAGGCGCGGACGTCGTCGACCAGCAGCTCCGGCTCCTCGAGCGCGGCGAAATGGCCGCCCTTGGGCATGACGGTGTGACGGCGCAGATTGAACGAGCGCTCGATCCATTCCTTGGGCGGCGGCGGGGCGAGATCGGCCGGGAAGGCGGCAAAGCCGGTCGGCGTCTCGACCCGCTGGCCCTCGGGCAGGGCGCGATTCTTCTGTTGCGTGACGCCGCGATAGAGCCAGGTCGCCGTGCCGGCCGTGCCGGTCAGCCAATAGACCATGATGTTGTCGAGCAGCAGGTCGAAGGAGAAGCGGTTGCGCGGGTCGCCGGCGCAATCGCTCCAGGCCTGGAACTTTTCGACGATCCAGGCGGCAAGTCCCACGGGCGAATCGGTGAGCGCGACGCCCAGCGTCTGCGGCCGCGTCGCCTGGATGCGCTGGTAGGCGGTCTTCTCCTCGCGTTCGGCCTGGACCTTGGCGAGCCACGCTTTCTCGGCGGCACTGAACTCGGTCTTGCGTAGATCGATGCCGGGCCTGAGCCCGATCATGTTGAGATGCAGGCCGGCCACGCCCGATTTCCACTCGTCCTTCTCGTCCTGGACGGGATGGTCGAAGGCCAACCACGACGAGACCACGGCGCCCCAGTCGCCACCCTGCACGCCGTAGGGACGACGGTAGTTGAGCTTTTCGTGCACCAGCCTGTGCCACAGGCCGGCAATGGCGCGCGGGCCGATCGGGCCGGTGCTGCCATCCTCGCGGATCGGCGGGCCGGAGAAGCCGTAGCCGGGCAGCGACGGGACGATCACGTCGAAGGCGTCGAGAGGATCGCCGCCATGATCCTCGGGATGGGCCAGGGGATCGATGATGTGCAGGAACTCGACGATCGAGCCCGGCCAACCATGGGTGATCACCAGCGGCAGCGGGCGCGGCGCACCCTCGACCTCGCTGCCGGGCTCGCGGATGAAGTGCAGGCGTTGCGGGCCGATATCGACCAGGTAATTGGGCCAGCGATTGATCGCCTCCTGGCAGCGCTGCCAGTCGTAGCCGTGCCGCCAGTACTCGACCAGCTCGGCTAAAAAGTCGGGATCGGTGCCGGAAGCCCACGAGCCGTCGTCGGCAATCGCGATCGGCGGCCGCCAGCGGCGCAGGCGCTCGTCGAGATCGATCAGCGCCCGTTCGGGAATGTCGACCTTGAACGGCTCAGGAGTGTCGTAACGCGTGTCGCCCATGGCGACAGGGGTAGCGCGGAACCTATTGCTCCAGCAATTCCGCTCTCAGCCGCTCGCGGGCCGGCGCGTCGAGTCCCAACGCGCGCTCGGCGAAGGCTTCGGGTCCGCCGAAATCGGCCCGCACCACCTCGAAGGCGGCTTCGAGATAGGGCGTACGCGCCTCGATGATGGCGGCGCGGGTGTCGATGTCGAGCTCGGGATAACGGCCGACATGGCCGGTCCACAGCTCGTTGGTGCGGAGATAATCCTCGATCACCGTCTGCCACGGCACGCCGAGCAGGGTGAGCAGCAGGGCGGAGGCAAAGCCTGTGCGATCCTTGCCGGCGGTGCAATGGAACACCAGCGGCCGGTGGGTGCCGTCGCTCAAGGTCGCGAACAGGGTGCGGAAGGCCGGCGCGCAGCGCCGCGGATAGTCGCGGTAGTGGTCGGTCAGGAACTGCATCATGAGATGCGGGTTGGCGCTGCCGTCGTCGACGGCGCGGCGGATCTTGTCGCCGACGGCCGGCTCGATATGGGCGCCGACGATGCGGCAGTCGACGCCGTCGATGCGGTGCGGCGTCTCGGCGGCCTCGTTGACGCCGCGCAGGTCGACGATGGTGCGTACGCCCAGCCGGCCAAGGGCGGCGCGGTCCTCCTCGGTCAGGTTGCCGAGATGGGCGGAGCGGAACACGGTGGCGCGGCGCACGGTGCGGCCGTCCGCGGTGCGATAGCCGCCGAGGTCGCGGAAATTGGAGCCGCCTTCCAGCGGCACGACATGGGGAAGCGGGGTGTCGAGCATGGCCGGACATCTAGCACGTCCGGCGCTCCCGAATCATGTCGGATTGGCGTCAGAATTTTTGCGCCAGAGTCACCAGAAAGGTCCGCCGCTGGCCGAATTGGGGGGCGCCTACGCCGACGCCCGCGCCGTCGCGGATCTGGTACTGGTTGTCGAACAGGTTGATCACGTCGAAGCGGACCTGCGTGCCCTTGCTGACGCTGATCGGGATCTTCTGCACCAGCGAGGCGTTGACGACCGCGTAGCCGGGTAGCGACAGGTCGTTGGGGGTGACGACGCTGGTGCGGAGCCCACTGCCGAACAGCATGTCGGCCGACACGCGGGTCGCCCAGTCCTTGTCGGGGTTGAAGGTGTAGGCGGCGCCGGTCGACATCGTCCAGCCCTGGCTGTGGTCGAGGAAGATGTAGTTGTTGGCGATATAGGCAAGCTCCGCCGCGCCGAAGTTGAACTGCGCGGAGTTGATGTTGGTGCCGATGCCGTTGCCGAAGGCGCCGTTGAAATAGACCGACCACGGACCTTCGTCATAGCTGGCGTTGAACTCGACGCCTTTGACGATGGCGTCGCCGTAGTTGAACGAGGTGAGCGAGATGGGCGCGCCGAACTGGCCTTCGTCGAGCAGGTTCTGGGCGATCTTGTAGTAGGCGCTGAGGCCGACGGTCAGTCCGCGTATTGGCTTGACCGTGACGCCGACGTCGAAATAGTCGGCCCGTTCGGCCCTTACAGGATCGTTCGTCGTCACTTCCGGCGCGGCGACCGTACCGGCCAAGAGGGCGATCGAGTTGCCGCTCACTTGGATAAGCGGCGGCGGCGTGAAGTAGCGGGAGTAGCCGGCGCGGAAGGTGAACATCGGGCTGGGCTGCCACACGACGTTGATGCGTGGGCTTAACTGGTTTTCCTGGGTGAGGGCGTTGATGGCGTCGAAACGCAGACCGAAATTCACCGTGACGGTGGGCACGATCCGCCATTCGTCCTGCAGGTAGACGCTGTAGGTCCAGCCGGTGATATCCGAGCCGTCGGTGAAGCCCAGCGGCTGGTCGGAGGGGACCAGGTCGCTCGTCGGGTCGTCTGGATCGCTCAGCATCAGCGGCAAGGTATTGCCCTGGGTGAAGCTGGTGGCGCGCTCGCGCTGCACCAGGAAGCCACCGCGCATAGTGTGCTTGTCGGCGACCTTCCAGGAGCCATCGCCCTGCACGCCGGTGCTGAAGCTCGTGCGCTTGGTCCACGGCGCGATGCCGTTGAACGCCAGGTCGCCGAACTGATCGGGCTGGTAGGACAAGCTCGAGTAGCGGGCAAAGCCCGAGAGCTGGAAGTTCAAGTTCTCGTAGCTCTTCTGCAGCGAGGCGATGGCGAAGTAGGTCTTTTCCCACTGGCGCTGATCGAGGACCGAGCTGTTCCAGTCCGTTTGGCCGTTGACGGTGAAGTTCGCGGTCTGGAAGGGCACATTGGGGATCTGGAAGCGCGAGCTGGCGCCGCCGGCGATCAAGCTCAATCGCGTGTTCTCATCGACGATGCCGGTGACCTTGAGCAGCCCGTACCATTGATCGGTATCATCGTGGATCGGCGCGAACGACGAGGTCGGGTTCTCGATGCCGAGGCCATTGTGCAGGAACTGGCCGGCGGCGAAGTAGTCGATCCTGCCGGTGCGGCCGCCGTAGGAGAAGGCGGGCTGCACATAGTCGCGTGAGCCGCCGGTGATGGACGCTTCGCCGCCCGGATCAGTCGTGCCGGACTTCAAGGTGATGTCGACGATGCCCGCGGTCTGTAGGCCGTACTGGGCGGGCAACGCGCCGGTCAGCAGCGACATCTGGTTGGCGTAGCGCGTCGCCAGAATGTTGTTGAACAGCGACAGGCCTTGCGGCAATTGCACGCCGTCCAGCCGATACTGCACATTGCCATGATCGCCGCGCACATGGATCTGTCCGAAACTGTCCTGCACCACGCCGGGCGCGCGCAGCAGCACCTGGTTCAGCGGCGCGTTCTCGCCCTGCGGGACGTTGTCGATGGTGCGCTTGGTGAAGTCGTAGGTCGTGGCGCCGAGGCTCGGCTGAATGGAACTGCGCGCCAGGTCGAGGCGTTTGGCGGTGACGTCGAGATCGATGGTGCTCTCGTCGGGCTTGGTCTGCGTGAGCGCCGGCGGCGCCGCGATGAGCGCCGCGCCGACAATCGCCATCGATACGCCAATACGCCGCCGCACCGCTCATCCCCCCTTGTTGCCGCTGGATCGGTTCCGTAGAGTCGTTCGCAGATATGTTACAGTATAACGTTTTACATCGTCAATCCGATCGGCCGATCGGCCCGGTTCGCACACCGGCCTGGATCATTGCCGGCGCGATTACCGGTGCGCTGGCGCTGCATGGGTTGGTCGCGGCAGCGCTTTTCGCCTTGGCGGGGCCGCCGGGTGGCGCGATCGACGAGGCCGCCATCACCATCTTCATCGATCCCAGCGCGGCGCCGGTCGCGACAGCGACGGAGCGCGCCCCGGCGCCGGCGCCCGAGCCTGAAACCACCGCCGCGCCGTCCCAGCCGGTTCTGCAGGAATCGATCCCGCCACCGGAGCCGATGAAATCCCTGGCGCCGCCCGATTTCAGCCAGCCGCCGCCACCGCCTCCGCCGCCGCCGCGAGTCGAGCCGCCGAAACCGCCGCCGCCCGTCCAGAAAGTCGAGCCCAAGCGCGCGGCGCCTGCTCCCGCGGCACGGGCGGCTCCGCCCTCGCCGGCGCCGGCGCCGGGGTCTGCGCCTGCCGCCGCCGCGCCGTCAGCCCCGTCGGCCGGCCCCCCGGCGGCCGCGCCGAGCGTGGCGCCAGGCTGGAACGCGCTGCTCGCGGCGTGGCTCGCCGCGCACCGGCGCTATCCCGAGGAGGCTCGCAAGCGAAGCGAGGAGGGCGACGTCACCATCCGCTTCACGGTGGCCAGCGATGGCCGCGTGAGCGATGTCGCCGTGGTCAAGGGCAGCGGCTACGGCGCACTCGACAACTCGGCGCTCAGCATGCTGCAGGGTGCGACGCTTCCGGCACCGGGCGTCGAGGCGACGCGAACGGTGAGGATCCGCTTCCGGCTCAGCGACTGAGGTTGCCTCCAGCGCAACGCCCTAGACACGGCCGTGGCAGTGCTTGAATTTCTTGCCCGAGCCGCAGGGGCAGGGGGCATTGCGCGCGACCTTGCCCCAGGTCGAGGGATCGTTGGGATCGCGTGCCGCCTTGGCTGTGCGCGGACGCGGCAGGGTGGCGACGCCGCCGCCGTCCGGGTCGGCCGGATCGAAGGCGGGATCGTCCTGCATCGACAAGGCGAGGCTGGGATCCTCGTGCACTTCCTGCATCTGCGCCGGCATGGCGGGCATCGGCGGCGGCTCCATGCGCAGCTGCAGGGTCGACAGCAGGCTCACCACCTGCTCGCGCAGGCCGGTTAAAAGGTCGTTGAAGAGATTGAAGGCCTCGCGCTTGTACTCGTTCAGCGGATCCTTCTGGCCGTAGGCGCGCAGCCCGATGCCCTGGCGCAGATGGTCGAGATGGAGCAGGTGGTCCTTCCAGCTCTGGTCGAAAAGCTGCATCAGCACGCTCTTCTCGACCTGGCGCCAGACGTCGGGCCCGTATTGCGCCGCCTTCTGGGCGAACAGCCGGTCGACGGAATCGTTCAGCCGCGTCTTGATCTCCTCGTCGGCGATGCCTTCTTCCTTGGCCCAGTCGTCGACCGGCAGGTCGAGGCCGAACAGCCGCTGCACCTCGTCCTTGAGCTCGCCCGTCTTCCACTGCTCGGCATAGACGTTCTCGGGGATGGTGCGCGTCACCAGCACGTCGACCACGTCGCGGCGCATGCCGGCGATGGTGTCCGAGACGTCCTCGGTGGCCATCAGCTCGATGCGCTCCTTGTAGATCTCCTGGCGCTGGCTATTCATGACGTCGTCGAAGCGCAGCAGGTTCTTGCGGATCTCGAAGTTGCGCGCCTCGACCTTGCCCTGCGCCGTCTCCAGCGCCTTGTTGAGCCAGCGATGGGTCAGCGCCTCGTCGTCGGCCATGCCCTTCTTCTGCACCCAGTCGAGCACCTTGTTGTTGCCGAAGATTCGCATCAGGTCGTCTTCCAGCGACAGGAAGAACTTCGACGCGCCCGGATCGCCCTGGCGGCCCGAGCGGCCGCGCAGCTGGTTGTCGATGCGCCGGCTCTCGTGGCGCTCGGTGCCGACCACGTAGAGGCCGCCCGCCTTGAGCACGATCTCGCGATTGCGCTCGACCTCGGTCTTGATTTCCGCCGCCACGCGCGCGAGCTCGGCCTTGCGCGCCGCCTCGTCGGGGAACTTGGGCGTGATCTCGGCCTCGGCCTGGCGCAGCAGCATGTCGGCGTTGCCGCCGAGCTGGATGTCGGTGCCGCGGCCGGCCATGTTGGTGGCGATGGTGATGGCGCCCGGCCGGCCGGCCTGGGCGATGATCTGCGCCTCCTGCTCGTGGTAGCGCGCGTTCAGGACGTTGTGCGGGATCTTGCTCTTCTTCAGCTCGTCCGACAGCGCCTCCGACTTCTCGATCGACACCGTGCCGACCAGCATCGGCTGCTGGCGCGCGCGGCACTCCTCGACCAGCTTGACGATGGCGCGCGTCTTGTCGGCAATCGTGCGGTAGATCTCGTCGTCGGCATCCTGGCGCGCGACCGCCACGTTGGTCGGGATCTCGACCACCTCGAGCCGATAGATCTCGGCGAACTCGGCGGCTTCGGTCAGCGCCGTGCCGGTCATGCCGGCCAGCTTGGGATACATGCGGAACAGGTTCTGGAAGGTGATCGAGGCCAGCGTCTGGTTCTCACGCTGGATCTCGACCTTCTCCTTGGCCTCGAGCGCCTGGTGCAGGCCCTCGGAGTAGCGCCGGCCGGCCATCATGCGGCCGGTGAACTCGTCGATGATGACGACCTGGCCGTCCTTGACGATGTAGTCGGTGTCGCGCGCGAACAGCTTGTGGGCGCGCAACGCCTGCGTCACGTGATGCAGCACCGAGACCATGTTCGGCGCATAGAGGCTGATGCCCTCGGGCAACAGCCCGTCGCCCCGCAGGATGTCCTCGACCGCCTCGACGCCGGCGTCGGTCAGCACGACGGTGCGGTTCTTCTCGTCCTTTTCGAAATGCTCGGCTTGCAGGCGGGGAATGACGGTGTCGGCGCGGCGGTAGAGCTCGGAGGAATCCTCGGCCGGTCCGGAGATGATGAGCGGCGTGCGCGCCTCGTCGATCAGGATCGAATCGACCTCGTCGACGATCGCGTAGTTGAAGGGCCGCTGGGCCATCGCGTCCAGGCGGTACTTCATGTTGTCGCGCAGGTAGTCGAAGCCGATCTCGTTGTTGGTGCCGTAGGTGACGTCGCAGGCATAGGCCGCCTTGCGCTGCTCGTCGTCGAGCTCGTGCACGATCACGCCGACGCTGAGGCCGAGGAAACTGTAGACCCGGCCCATCCACTCGGAGTCGCGCTTGGCGAGATAGTCGTTCACCGTCACGACATGCACGCCCTTGCCTTCGAGGGCGTTGAGATAGACCGGCAGGGTGGCGACCAGCGTCTTGCCCTCGCCGGTCTTCATCTCGGCGATCTTGCCCTGGTGCAGCACCATGCCGCCCTTGAGCTGGACGTCGAAATGGCGCTGGCCGAGGGTCCGCTTGGCCGCCTCGCGCACCGTGGCGAAGGCCTCGACCAAAAGGTTGTCCAGGGTTTCGCCCTTGGCCAGGCGCTCGCGGAATTCGGTGGTCCTGGCGCGCAGTTGCTCGTCGGAGAGCCTGGCCAGCTCCGGCTCGAGTGCGTTGATCTTCGCCACCGGCTTGTCGAAGCCCTTGACGACGCGGTCATTGGCTGTGCCGAACAGGCCCCGGGCAAGCGCCCCCAGCATGAAATCCTCGATATTGTAAAGACTTAGGCGGGCACTGCGGCCCGCCGTCCCTGTCAGAGATAGAGAGCGTGCCGGCCAGTGTCAACGCGCCGGCCGTCCAACCGCCGCGAGCCGCACCGCCGACACGGTGCTCACGAAAAAGTGCCGCAATTGGCCGTCATCACCCCGGCCGCCGGGGAGGCAATGCTTGCTTGGCCCAAGCGGGCCTGTGTAAACGGATCGAGTTGCATTTTGGTCCCCCAGAAAAGTTTCCGGAGCCTGTCATGAGCCATCGCTTGCGCCCCCTGCGCCTGATCGTCCTCGCCTGCGCAGCCGCCGCGATCGCTGCTCCCCTGGCCGCCCAACAGCCGGCGGCGCCGCAGGGCACGCCGCCGCAAGGCGCCCAGCCGGCGGCGCCCAAGCCTCCCGCCAAGCCGCCGGCCCAAGCGGCCCAGCCGCTCAAGGATCCGATCGTCGCCACGGTCAACGGCCAGCCCGTGCGATTGTCGGAGCTCGAGGTCGCCCAGCAGGCGCTGCCGCAACAATACCGCAACATGCCGCTGCAGGCGGTGTTTCCCGCCCTGCTCGACCGCATCATCGACAGCAAGCTGGTGGTCCAGGAAGGCAAGAAGACCAAGGTCAGCGACGACCCGGCCTTCAAGAAGCGCATGGCCTTCGTCGAGGACCAGGTGCTGCAGGATTTCTGGATCCAGCGCGAAGTGGCGCGCAAGGTCACGCCCGAGAAGCTGCAGCAGCGTTACGAGGAGCGGCTGAAGTCGATGCCGTCAGAGGAGGAGGTGCACGCGCGCCACATCCTGGTATCGACCGAGGACGAGGCCAAGGCGATCATCGCCGACCTCAAGAAGGGTACCGCCTTCGTCAAGCTCGCCAAGGAGAAGTCGACCGACAAGGCGTCCGGCGCGGAGGGCGGCGACCTCGGCTGGTTCAAGAAGTCGGACATGGTGAAAGAGTTCGCCGACGCGGCCTTTGCGCTCAAGAAGGGCGAGCTCACCGAGACCCCGGTCAAGACGCAGTTCGGCTACCACGTCATCAAGCTCGAGGACCGCCGCAAGGCGCCGCCGCCAGCGTTCGAGGAGATGGCCGATCAGCTGCGCGAGGAAATGGCCCGCGAGGTCGTGACGGCGCAGCTCGACCAGCTGCGTTCCGGCGCCAAGATCGAGAAGTTCACCATGGATGGCGGCAAGCCCGACGCCCAGCCGGCCAAGCCGGCCACGCCGCCGGCTCCGCCAGCGCCGGCGCGTCCACCGGCCACGCCTAGCAAGTAAAACTCACGTTTTTGGGCGTTTCTGGTGTAGGCTCCCCCGTTTGGAGCGACCGGGTGTTGCTCGGTCGTCCGCAAGGGGAGTCTCATGGCTGTCAAGCACGCCCAATCGCCGCTCGCGCCAAAGATGACGCCGACGCTGCCGCGCGTCGCCGGCGTCAAGCTGGCGGCTGCTCGATCGGGCGGGCGCTACAAGGACCGCGATGACGTGATGCTGGTGGTCGTGCCGGCGGGCGCCGCGATCGCCGGCGTGCTGACGCGCTCCAAGATCTCGTCGGCGCCGGTCGACTGGTGCCGCAAGAACCTGGCCCGCGGCAAGGTACGCGCCATCGTCGCCAATGCCGGCAACGCCAATGCCTTCACCGGCAAGGCCGGCGACAAGGCGGTCGAGGAGAGCACGCGCGCCATTGCCCAGGCGCTGGGCTGTCCGCGCAACGAAGTGTTCATGGCCTCGACCGGCGTGATCGGCCAGCCGCTCGACTGGGAGAAGATCGCCGCCGTCGTGCCTAGCCTCATCAAGTCGGCGCGCGAGGATGGCTGGTCGGCGGCGGCCGCCGCGATCATGACCACCGACACCTTTCCCAAGCTCGCCACCCGCCAGGCCAAGATCGGCGAGAGGACCGTTTCCATCAACGGCTTCCTCAAGGGATCGGGCATGATCGCGCCCGATATGGCCACCATGCTGGCCTTCGTCTTCACCGATGCCAAGGTGCCGAGCGGCGTGCTGCAGAAGCTGGTGGCCGATGCCGCCGACAAGTCGCTGAACTGCGTCACCGTCGACGGCGACACCTCGACCAGCGACACGCTCTTGGTGGTCGCCACCGGCGCGGCCCGCCACGCGCCGATCGAGGAGGCGGACGACCCCGTCCTGGTCGATTTCAAGCGCGCCCTCGACGAGGTGCTGATCGACCTGGCGCAGCTTCTGGCGCGCGACGGCGAGGGCGCCACCAAGTTCGTGACCATCAATGTCGGCGGCGCCTCGTCGAACGGCGCGGCGCGCAAGATCGGGCTCTCGGTCGCCAATTCGCCGCTGGTCAAGACCGCGATCGCCGGCGAAGACGCCAACTGGGGCCGCATCGTCATGGCGGTCGGCAAGTCGGGCGAGCGCGCCGACCGCGACAAGCTCCGGATCTCGATCGGCGGCGTGCGCATCACCGACGGCGGCCAGGTCGTGCCCCACTATGACGAGACGCCGGTGGTCAAGCACATCAAGGGCACCGACATCGTCATCGACATCGACCTCGGCATCGGCCGCGGCCGCGCCACGGTCTGGACCTGCGATCTGACGCACGGCTACATCGACATCAACGGCAGCTACCGTACTTGAGCCCGACCTTCGACGAAGACTGTCCGGGCGGCCCGCCGCCGCTCGGCGATCGTCCCTTGGTGCTGGTCGCGGCGGTGGCGCTGGTCGACAGCGACGGCCGCGTGCTGATCGCCCAGCGGCCGGCGGGAAAGCCGATGGCCGGGCTGTGGGAGTTTCCCGGCGGCAAGGTCGATCCCGGCGAGACTCCCGAAGAGGCGCTGGTGCGCGAACTGCATGAGGAGCTCGGCATCGAGACGGCGACGAGTTGCCTGGCGCCGATCGCTTTCGCCAGCCACGGCTACGACAAGTTCCATCTGCTGATGCCGGTCTTCGCCTGTCGCAAGTGGAACGGCCTGCCGCGGCCGCGCGAAGGCCAGGCGCTGAAGTGGGTCCCGCCGGTCGAGCTCTCGCGCTATCCCATGCCGCCGGCCGACCTGCCGCTGGTCGGGCTGCTGCGCGACCTTCTATGATCCGGCAAGAGCGGGCAGGGTGCTGCCTTCGCGCCAGCCGAGCAGCCGGCGGAAGATGACGGCCTGGACCGTCGCCACGATGCCGGCGGCGGCGTAGGAGACCAGGATCCCCACCGTCCAGGTGACGACCGCCGCGGCCTCCCGCGCGCCCAGCACCCCGCTCATCAGGCCGAGCATGACCAGCGTCGCCATGGCCGTAACCAGTGCGCCGGCGAAGCCGGTGAGGAAAAGCGCGGCGATGACGGTCCAGGCGTTGCCGCGGCTGTGGGCCCACGACAGGCGCGGCGAGAACGGCACATCGACGGCGGTGGCGGCCAGGCCGTAGCTGACGCGCAGCGCCAGCAGCATCGACACGATGAAGCCGGCCGCTAGCGGCGGCGCCATCGCCTGCTGGCGTGTCGCTTCCGGATCGAGCGGGGCGCCCGGCGTGAGCGCCGCGGGATCGAGCGAGCCCACGGTGAGGACGAGGGCCCCGATCAGGACGAAGGTGACGCCGGCGACCTTGATCAGGTGCACGAGATAGGCCCACTCGCGCGGCGACCAGCCCAGTCCGGGCAGGCGGCCGACGCGGCTCGGCCCCAACAGAACAACCCTCTGCCAGGCGACCATGAACATCACGGTCGGCACGACATCGAGCGCCTTCTCGACCAGCACCGCGATCAGGGAATCCGGCGCGAGCGCGGCGCCGACCAGGCGGATGGCGATCGAGACGATCCACGGAATGGTGACGAGGTGGAAGAACAGGCGGAGCCTGCCGAAGAAGAAGCTGAATCCCTCCGACAGCACGTCGCTGAACGACAATTTCACGATCTAGCCCCGCCCCACCTTCTCGCCGGCGCTCTCCTCGGTGCTGCCCAGCGCGTCGGCCAGGCGGGCCGCGGCACTGCCCGGCTTGATGGGCTTGGGCTGGGAGGCATCGGGCCGCCAGCCGTGCAGGAACAGCACCTCGAAGCTCGCGGCGACCCGGCCGGACGGCAGGGCGAAGCGCTCGCCGTAGATCTCGGCCGCGCGCAAGAGTGTGGCGCGCCGCGCCAGCCCGCGACGGCGTTCGACGATCAGGTTGCTTTCGCCCATGGCGCCGAGGTCGCGCATCAAGGCGAGCGCGTTGTCGTATTCGACGTCGATCGTTTCACCGTCGGCCACCGGCAGGGCAAAGCCGGCGCGCTGCAGCAGACCCGCGGCGTCGCGCAGATCCGCAAACGGCGAGACGCGCGGGCTGAGACCGCCTTCGACCTCGCTTTCCGCAGCGGCCAGGGCCTCGCGCAATTGCCACAACGTGGAGCCGCCCAGCATGGCGCCGAGCAGCAGTCCGTCGGGCTTCAGGATGCGGCCGATCTGGATCAGCGTACCCGGCAGGTCGTTGACCCAATGCAGGTCCATCGCGCTCATCACCAGATCGAAGCTTTGCGGCGCGAAAGGCAGGAACTCTTCGTCGGCTACCACCGCCGGCCCGCGCGCGCGGCGGGCAAAGCCATGGCCGAGGTCCAACCGCACCAGGCACTCCACGGTCTTGCGTGGCCCGAGCGCCGAGGCGATTTCATCGCCATGCGAGCCGATGTCGAGGGCGAGGGGAAAGCTGCGGCGCACGTCGTCCAGACGCTCGACCAGGCGCTCGGCGATCTCGCGTTTGAGGAAGGCTCGGCGATCCCAATCGCGCGCCGCCCGCTCACGCCTGCGGCGAAGCAGGACGCGGTCGAAGACCAGGAGAGGGTCGGCGGACGTCACGCCCTTGTATGTAGGGCCAAAGTCCTGCGCCCGGTAGGGGAGCCGCCATCCTGTCGGCGCATTTCGACGGTCTGATGCGCCCATGTTGCCCGCTGGATTGAGCCACGCCTGTGCCCAAGCGGGCCGCCTGTTGCTCGATTCAGTGCTGCCGCCGCTTTGCCTCGGATGCAACGAGATCGTCGAGACGCCGGGCACATTGTGCGCGGCCTGCTGGCAAGGCTTTTCCTTCATCGCGCCGCCCTACTGCGCACGCTGCTCCGCTCCGTTCGCCGAGGATCTGGGCGAAGACGCGCTGTGCGGCGCCTGCCTCGCCCGCTCGCCGCGCTATCGGCGCGCCCGCGCCGCGCTGGTCTACGACACGCGCAGCCGTCGCCTGGTCCTGCCGTTCAAGCACGGCGATCGCACCGACATTGCCCGCGCCTGCGGGCGCTGGATGGCGCGCGCTGGCGCCGAACTTTTGGCGGAAGCCGACCTGGTCGCCCCGGTGCCACTGCATTGGCGGCGGCTGTTCGCGCGCCGCTACAATCAGGCGCAGCTCCTGGCCCGCGTCGTCGTCCGCCAATCGGCCGCGAAATCTCCACCTCGGCTCGCCCCTGAACTGCTGCGCCGGCGGCGGTGGACCGGCTCGCAGACCGGCCTGCGCGCCCAGGAACGGCGCGGCAATGTCCGGCAGGCCTTCGATATCCATCCGCGCTGGGTGTCGGAGGTGGCGGGCAAGACCGTGCTGCTGGTCGACGACGTGCTCACCACCGGCGCCACCGTCGAAGCCTGCGCACGGGTTTTGCAGCGCGGCGGGGCGCGGCACGTTGACGTGCTGACGCTGGCGCGGGTCGTCCGCCCGGCGGTATAGTCCGCCAAAGAGGTTCACGATGGCCAAGGTCGAGATCTACACCACGCCGTTCTGCGGCTACTGCGCGCGGGCCAAGGGCCTGCTCGACAAGAAGGGCGCGGCGTACGAGGAAATGGACGTGATGATGGACGAGAAGAAGCGGGCCGAAATGCGCGACCGTGCCAAGCGCTCGACGGTGCCGCAGATCTTCATCAACGGCCAGTATATCGGCGGCTCCGACGAGCTTTCGGAGCTTGAGCAGACGGGCAAGCTCGATTCGCTGCTCGCCCAGCCAGGCTAAAGGGCGGGCGCCATGCCGACCACGTTCAAAGCCGGCCTGATCCAGACCAATGTCAGCAACGACATGGCCGAGAACGTGGCCTTCGTGCGCGAGCAGGCGCGGCTTGCCCGCGACGCCGGCGCCGACTTCGTCATGACGCCGGAGAATACCGGCTTGATCGGCGCCAGCCGCGCCGAAACCCTGGAAAAGGTGCAGACGGAAGAGAGCCACGCCATGCTGGCCGCCTGTCGCGCCAGCGCACGCGAGACCGGCGCCTGGTTCCTGCTGGGGTCGATCCATGTCCGCGTGCCGGGCGAAGAGCAGATCCGCAACCGGTCCTACCTGATCGATCCCTCCGGCGCCGTCGTGGCAAGCTACGACAAGATCCACATGTTCGACGTTCAACTCGCGGGCGGCGAGAGCTATCGCGAATCGTCGACCTTCAAGCCGGGCGAGAAATCGGTGCTGGCGGAAACGCCGTGGGGCGTTCTCGGCATGACGATCTGCTACGACCTGCGCTTCCCTTATCTCTACCGCGACCTGGCGCATGCCGGCGCCACCATGCTCGCGATCCCGTCGTCCTTCACGGTGCCGACCGGGCAGGCGCACTGGCATGCCCTGATGCGCGCCCGCGCCATCGAGACCGGCTGCTTCGTCTTCGCGCCAGCCCAGGTCGGCACGCACAAGGGATCCAACCGCAAGACCTACGGCCATTCGATCGCGGTCGCGCCGTGGGGCGAGGTGCTGGCCGATGCCGGTGGAGAGAAGGCAGGCTTCGTTGTCGCCGAGGTCGACCTCGGCAAGGTCGCCGAAGCGCGCAGGATGGTGCCGTCGCTGACGCACGACCGGAAATACGCCGCGCCGGTGCTGCACAAGGCGGCGGTCGCCAAGGCGGCGGAGTAGTCTAGAGCCGCCGCGCCGCGATCCGCTGGACCATCGCCATCTTCGGTTCGCTGATCATCCGTGCTTCATAGGCCGTCACCGAAAGGCGGCCGCGGACCCATTCGAGCAGCTCGCCGTCCTTCAGCAGGAACTCGGGCCGGCTGGGCCGGCCGAAGCGCTCGTTGCCCTCCATGAACGTCTCGTAAAGAAGGATGCCACTGGGCGCGAGCGCGTCGAGCAATGCGGGGAAGAGCGGCCGGTGGAGATAATTGGTCACGACCACGGCGCCGAAGGTGCGGCCGGGCAGGGGCCAGGGCGAACCATTCTCGAGATCGGCCTCGATGGCCGCGACGTCGGGATGCCCGGCCAGGGCACTGATATCGCGGTCCAGGGCCGTTACCTTGAGGCCGAGGTTGGCCAGGAACCGGCTGTGTCGCCCGCCGCCGGCGGCGACATCGAGGACCGTGGCGCCGCTCCCGATCAGGCCCGCCCATTGCACGATCCAGGGCGAAGGCACGCCCCTTGCGTCAGCCACAATCGCACCCCATCATCTCTGGCACTCCCCCGCAGGGAGTGCCAACAGCGGAATTGCTCGTAATTTCATGATCCTATACCGACTGCGCTGCTCCGAAGGCCATGAATTCGAAAGCTGGTTCAAGGACAGCAAGAGCTACGAACGCCAGGAAAAGAAATCCTTGGTCGGCTGCCCCGTCTGCGGCGGCGCCAAGATCGAGCGCGCCCCGATGGCGCCGCGGCTTGGCAAGGGCGGCCAGAAGAAGGACGCCGACGCACCGCCTGCCGCCGCGCCGGCGCCTGCCCCGTCCGCTGAACAGCAGCAGATGGCAGCTCTTGCCAGGCATATGCCGAAGGAATTGCGCGAGGCCCTGCTCAAGGTGCGCGAGCAGGTCGAGAAGAACTGCGAGCCTGTCGGCGACAAGTTCGCCGAGGAAGCGCGCAAGATCCATTACGGCGAGAGCGACAAGCGCGGCATCTACGGCGAGACCAGCGAAGAGGAAGCCGAGGCGCTGGCCGAGGAAGGCATCGAGTTCGGCCGCCTGCCTTGGATCCCGAGGGGAAATTAGCTCTTTGTCAGATTACTTCCGTAAAGCATGTAGTTCACGTCGAGGTCGCGCTTGCTGAGCGCCCAGGCGCGGCTCAGCGGATTGTAGACCACGCCCACGATCTCCTGCGCCTCGACGCCGCCTTCGCGCAGGCCGTTGGCGACTTCCGAAGGTTTCAGGAACTTCTTCCAGTCGTGCGTGCCGCGCGGCAGCCAGCCCAGCAGGTATTCGGCGCCGGCGATGGCCAGCACCCACGCCTTGGCGGTGCGATTGAGCGTCGACAGGAAGAGCAGGCCGCCCGGCCTCACCAGTCGGCCGCAGGATTTCAGGAACAGCGGGGCGTCGGCCACGTGCTCGACGATCTCCAGTGCCAGCACGATGTCGTACCGGGCGCCCGCTTGGGCCAGCGTCTCGGCCGTTCCCTGGCGGTAGTCGATCCGCAGCCCCTGCTTCTCGGCATGCAGGTTGGCGACCGCGATGTTGCGCGCCGCCGCATCGACCCCCGTGACGGCGGCGCCCAACCGGGCCATCGGCTCGCTGAGCAGGCCGCCGCCGCACCCGATATCGAGCAGCGACAGGCCGTGCAGCGGGGTGCCCGAGAGCGGATCGCGCTGCCAACGGTTGGCGGCGCGATCGCGGATATAGCCGATCCGCAGCGGGTTCAGCCGGTGCAGCGGCGCGAACTTCCCGGCTGGGTCCCACCATTCCTCTGATATGCGCGAAAAGCGCTCGATCTCGGCAGGATCGACGGTGGTATGCGCTGGCTCGGCCATGGCTGCCCTTGACCCCGATGGTGCCCCCGGTGTCTATACCCCGCTTTCGAGCAGGTCCATGGCGCGCATCGTTCTGAAATTCGGCGGTACTTCGGTCGGCGACACCGAGCGCATCAAGAATGTCGCGCGCAAGGTCAAAGCCGAGGTCGACCGTGGCAACGAGGTTGCCGTCGTGGTCTCGGCCATGTCGGGCGCCACCAATCAGCTCGTCAAGTGGGTCAACGAGATCGCGCCCTTGCACGATGCCCGCGAGTACGACGTCGTGGTGGCGACCGGCGAGCAGGTGACGATCGGGCTTTTGGCGATGGCGCTGCAGCAGCTGGGCGTGAAGGCGCGCTCCTGGATGTCGTGGCAGATCCCCATCCGCACCGACGGGTCCCATGCCAAGGCGCGCATCGTCGACATCGAGACCACCGCGATGGCCTGCGCCATGGCAGCGGGCGAGGTGCCGATCGTGCCGGGTTTCCAGGGCCTCTCGCCGGACGGCCGGCTGACGACGCTCGGCCGCGGCGGCTCGGACACCACGGCGGTGGCGCTGGCGGCGGCACTCGGGGCCGAGCGCTGCGATATCTACACCGATGTCGACGGCGTCTACACGACCGATCCGAGGATCGTCGAGAAGGCGTGCAAGATCGACCGGGTGACGTACGAGGAAATGCTCGAGATGGCGTCGCAGGGCTCCAAGGTGTTGCAGACGCGCTCGGTCGAGCTGGCGATGAACCATCACGTGCGCGTGCAGGTGCTGTCGTCGTTCGACTCCGCCGTGGGCAGCGACCTGCCCGGCACGATGGTTGTGGATGAGGAAGAGATCATGGCCCAGGGGCTGGAAAAATCCGTCGTGAGCGGCATCGCCTTCTCCAAGGACGAGGCCAAGATCACGGTGACGCGGGTCGCCGACCGGCCGGGCGTGGCGGCGGCGATCTTCGGGCCGCTGGCCGACGCCAACATCAACGTCGACATGATCGTGCAGAACGTGTCGCTCGACGGCAGCTCGACCGACATCACCTTCACCGTGCCGCGCGCCGACCTGGTACGGGCGGTCGAGCGGCTCGAGCGGGCCAAGGCCGACCTGAAGTTCGCCGAGATCAAGTCCGACACCAATGTCGCCAAGCTGTCGGTGATCGGCGTCGGCATGCGCAGTCACGCCGGCGTGGCGCTCAAGATGTTCCAAACCCTGGCCGCCAAGGGGATAAATATCCAGGTGATCTCCACCTCCGAGATCAAGATCAGCGTGCTCGTCGCCGCCGAGTACACCGAGCTCGCCGTCCGCGCCCTGCATATCGCCTACGAGCTCGACGCCGCCTGACGCAGGCGTTTCCGTCTCGCTTATGCGAACAAGCCGGTAGGCAGTTCGGCGCGGGTCTTGCTATAAGCACGCCATGCGCGCCAAAAGCCTGCATAAGGCCTGCCGAAACGTCCGCCGGACCCGCCAATCGGCGAAAGGGTCCGCGGCGGCATGGCGCGTCTGCGCGTGCGTGATCGACCGTAGCTTTGTCGTCATCCGACTCAAGCATTTAGCGGTCTGACCATGGAGCGAACAACTCCTCCGGCCGGACCGCGAATGCTCCTAAAGCGGCTCCGGGACACGATGGCGCGTGCCGACACCGTCGACGACCCGCTGGGTGAGGTCGTGCGCCTGGTCGCCAACGAGATGGTGGCCGAGGTGTGCTCGATCTACCTGCTGCGCGCCGGCGAAGTGCTGGAACTGTTCGCCACCCAGGGCCTCAACCCCTCGGCCGTGCACCGCACGCGGCTGCGGGTCGGCGAAGGCCTGGTCGGCGACATCGCCGCCCATGCGAGGCCCCTGGCGCTCGACGACGCGCAGAGCCATCCCCAGTTCGCCTATCGGCCGGAGACCGGCGAGGAGATCTATCACTCGCTGGCCGGCGTGCCGATCGTGCGCGCCGGCCGCGTGCTGGGCGTGGTGGTCGTCCAGAACCGGACGCGCCGGCTGTACGACGAAGAAGAGATCGAGACTCTGCAGACCATCGCCATGGTGCTGGCGGAGCTGATTGCGGCGCGTCATTTCGTCAGTCCCAACGAGGTCCAGCAGGTCGACGGGCTGGGGCTTCTGCCGCTGCGCGTCGACGGCGTGCAGCTGACCCCGGGCGTCGCCATCGGCCGCGCCGTGCTGCACGAGCCGCGCATCGCCATCCAGAAGGTGGTGGCCGAGGATGTCGGCCAGGAGCTGAAGCGCTTTGAGGAAGCCGCGCACGGCGTGCGCGAGGATATCGACCGCATGCTCGAGGCGCACGACATGCAGTCGGGCGAGCAGCGCGAGATCCTCGAGACCTTTCGCATGTTCATCGACGATCGCGGCTGGCTCGAGCGCGTGCGCGAGTCGGTCGGCTCGGGCCTGACCGCCGAAGCCGGCGTCCAGCGCGCCTTCGACGACATACGGACACGGCTCGGCCAATCGAGCGATCCCTACATCCGCGAGCGGCTGAGCGATTTGCAGGATCTCACCAACCGGCTGCTGCTGCGGCTGAGCGGCCGCATCGCCGCCGATCCCAGTTCGCTGCCCGACGACATGATCGTCATCGCCCGCGACATGGGTCCCGCGGAGCTGCTCGACTACGACCGCACGCGGCTGCGCGGGCTGGTCCTCGAGGAGGGCTCGGCGATGAGCCATGTCGCGATCGTGGCGCGGGCGCTCGACATTCCGGTGGTCGGCCGCGCGCCCGACGTGCTGGCGCGCATCGAGGCGGGCGACTCGATCGTGGTCGACGGCGACAACGCCCAGGTGCTGGTGCGGCCGGCCGAGGACATCCTGCAGACCGTCTATGCCGCGATCGACGCGCGCGCCGAGCGGCGGCGCAAGTATGCCGCCCTGCGCGACCGGCCGTCGGCGACGCGCGATCAGGCGCGCATCTCCTTGCACATGAATGCCGGCCTGTTGATCGACATGCAGCATCTCGACGACAGTGGCGCCGACGGCGTCGGCCTCTATCGCACCGAGATTCCGTTCATGGTGCGGTCGGAGTTTCCCGATGTCGATGCCCAGGCCTGGCTTTACGGTCGCGTGCTCGATCTGGCCGACGGCCGGCCGGTAACTTTTCGCACGCTCGATGTCGGCGGCGACAAGGTCCTGCCCTATGTCGGGGCTTTCGGCGACGACAATCCCGCCATGGGCTGGCGGGCCATCCGCATCGGCCTCGACCGGCCGGCCATGCTGCGCCGGCAATTGCGTGCGCTGATCCAGGCGGCCAATGGCCGGCCGTTGTCGGTGATGTTTCCGATGATCGCCGAGGTGAGCGAGCTTTTGAGCGCCCGCCAACTGCTCGACCTTGAATTGGAGCGCGGCAAGCGGCGCGGGCAGGCCGTGCCCGAGCGTTTGCGGGTCGGCGTGATGTTCGAGGTGCCGGCGCTGGCGTGGCAGCTCGACAGCCTGCTGCCGCACGTCGACTTCCTTTCGGTGGGGACGAACGATCTTTTGCAGTTTCTTTATGCCGCCGATCGCGGGAACAGCCGCGTCGCCGGACGCTACGACAGCTTGTCCCCGCCGCTGCTTCGACTGCTACATTTTGTGGTTGAGAAGGCAAGACCGGCCGGCGTGGACCTGGCCGTGTGCGGCGAGATGGCGGGCCGGCCGGTCGAGGCGCTCGCCCTGTTGGCGATCGGCGTGCGCACGCTATCGATGTCGCCGGGTGCCATTGGACCGGTGAAAGCGATGATTCGCTCGCTCGACCTCAACGAGGCAACTGGTTTCATGACCGCTGCACTTTCACAACCTGATCGACCCATGCGCGAGACCTTGCGTCTCTTTGCTGCAGATCACGCCATCGAAATTTGAACATCACACTCGGAAATCTGACTGTCACAGTCGAATCGCTTTTGCCCTGTCATGGCGCGTCTGCTAAAAATGAGTTGAGAGGGGAACAGCAGGGTTCATCATGCCGGATCAGGTTGATTGGCGTGGGCTAGAACGCGAGGCCGCGCCAGGTCGCGCGGTTGGCCGGCTGCTGCGCGACCAGCGTGAAGCGCGCGGGCTTGCCCTGCCCGATATCGAGAAGAACCTGCGCATTCGTCTTTCCCATCTCGAAGCCATCGAGGAGGGCCGCTTCGACAAGCTGCCCGGCGCCGCCTACATCCCGGCCTTCCTGCGCGCCTATGCAGCACATGTTGGGCTCGATCCCGAAAAGGTCCTGACGGCCTATCATCTTTCCGGCCCGGTACCGATCAAGCGTCCGGTCGCCTTGCCGGCCGACTTTCCGATTGTCGAAAAGCGCGCGCCGATCGGCCTTGCGGTGCTGACCATCCTGTTGGTCGTCGGCGCGGGTTACGCGGCGTGGCATTATTTGCCGCGCGAGCAGTCGGTCGTCTCCGAAAAGGTGCCGCCCGTACCGGATCGTTTGCTGGCTTCGCGTCCGGCGGGGTCGCCCGCGACCGACCCCGCGCCGCCCCCACCCGGCGCGACGGCCCCGGCAACGACGGCCGCCCCGGGCCCGCCCCCTCAGGAAACGCGCAACGCGCCGGCCACCCTGCCGGCCGACGCTTGGCCGGCCCGGCGCGATAGCGTCGCGCCGCCGACGCAGGCCCAAACCCAGGCGCCGCCGCTTGCGCCACCGGTCGTCATCGCCGTTCCAGCGCCGCCGCCGCCGCCGCCGGCAGTCATGGCAATTCCCGTTATCGGTCAGGCGCAAGCCGCCCAGCCGCCGGCGCCGGTGGAGCCGCCGCGCGTTACCACGTCGCAGCCGGCGCCCGCGCCGGTCGATGAAGCCGTGGCGCGCAATCCGGCGGCCGATGTGCCGGCGATCCTTCCGGTCAAGGTCGACACTCCGGTCAGGGTGCGCCTCAACAGCTGGGTCGAACTGCGCGCCCCCAACGGCGACATTCTTGCGCAAACCTACGTGCGGGCCGGCGAAAGCTACGTCGTGCCGGCAGGAATCGCCTACCGCGTCATAGACGCGCGTTAGCGAAAGGCGGCCGGCGGGCCAGACTCGCCTGCTGGATAAGCCGCCGTCCGGCGATTACATTGGCAGACATGAGCATAAGGCCTTATCGCGACATCGGGCGCCGCAAATCCCGGGAGATCATGGTCGGATCCGTGCCGGTCGGCGGTGATTCGCCGATCACCGTGCAGACCATGACCAATACGCTGACCGCCGACGCCGAGGCGACCATCGCGCAAATCCGCCTGGCCGAGGCGGCCGGCGTCGATATCGTGCGGGTATCCTGCCCCGACGAGGCCTCGACGGCGGCCCTGCCGGCCATCGTCAAGGCCTCGAAGGCACCGATTGTGGCCGACATCCATTTCCACTACCGGCGGGCCATCGAGGCGGCCGACGCCGGCGCCGCCTGCCTGCGCATCAATCCCGGCAATATCGGCAGCGCCGAGCGGGTGCGCGAGGTGGTGAAGGCGGCCAAGGACCACGGCTGCTCCATGCGGATCGGCGTCAATGCCGGCTCGCTGGAGAAGGA
>Ga0070698_100000996_pt1 | contig 31193 bp, 24 predicted proteins | sample KBSK1502metaG_FD_65477 | JGI IMG/M metagenome (GOLD analysis project Ga0070698, IMG submission 65477) | Corn, switchgrass and miscanthus rhizosphere microbial communities from Kellogg Biological Station, Michigan, USA - KBS K1-50-2 metaG | ecosystem: Host-associated > Plants > Roots >...
GCGAGCGGGACAAGTTCCACGCCGGCGCCGCGTTCGCGCTCGACTTCCTGGCCATGGGCTCCAGCCGGTTCAGCCCGCAACTGGACGCGCTGCGCAAGCTGCACATCAACGCGGCCGCCCGGATCGAGCGCACCGCCTCGTGACCGGACCGGCCGGGGGAGAGCCCGCCCCGGCCGTCACGCAGACGGCGGGCGGCAACGGGGCGGCCGGGGTCGCGTCGTGGGGGTTCGCGGCCGACGCGGAGCTGCACCGGCGGGACGCCCCGCGGCACTGCCCCCGGTGCGGAGCGTCGCTGGCCGGCGGGGCGGGCATCTCGGTGGAGTTCTGGCAGGGCGCGGACCGGATCTTCCACACCTGGTGCGCCGGCTGCGGCTGGACCGGCGACATCATCCCCGTCACTGACATGATCGGCCACGAGCCCGAGCATTAGAGCGCGGGTCAATTAGTGAGCGCCCGCGATGGAGCCGTCGGCGGCGGAGCAGGTGCTCGAACGTCGTCGTGTGGCTGCGATCAGCACACGGCCATCGGCGTTCCTTCGTTCGGTCTGCAGCGCGTTGCGCAATGTGAGGTGAACGCGACTTTTTGGCGACTATGCGACGATTGGGAAGGCGCTTGTCAGGGCAGATGGTCAACGACCCGGATTGGAGATTTCGTTCTAAGCAATGAGACTTCCCCGCCGGGGCCGAGCTGGTCCTCACGATGGCAACCCTATTGAGAGTTTTTGGGAGTGGTGGGCTGGCTCAGGACGGCTTGCAGCAGAGGCCGGGATCGCCAGTGGCGCGTTCGGGGGCTTCACTGCCAGGATGACGACCCGCGTGAAGGCCATCCATCAGGATCTCGCGTGGGAACTAGCGCCTGGCAGGCGGGCAGACCACGCGTTGGTTGTAACTGCGGCCGGAGTCCCCGAACTGCGCCGCCTCGCTGAGCAGTGGTACCAGCGCTCGCCGGCCGTCAGCGCGGTCTGGGAGTACCACCCTGCACGCCAGGCCAGCCCAGATTCACTGGCGGCCGTCCTGGAGTTCGGCGTCCACATGCTCAACCTCAGGGAGCTGGCGTTCGACCTGCACGTTGACAACGACCGACAGGTGATCGACACGGTGGTCTTTCATCCCTTGTTCGCCGAGATGCCATCCGAGGCGCGCAACCAGGTGGGCTTTCTGGCACTGGACTGGGCTTTGGGCGAGGACGGGGTGACCCGGTGGATCGGCGGCTTCCAGACCTCAATCACGCGGCCTGCTGCAGGACTGCCAGCTGATGGGCTGATAGAGACGGTCAAGGCGCTGGCCAGCCGAGCCAGCGAGCCTCGCTGGGCCCTGCTGCGCGGAGAGCGTGATGGTGCTGTCATTGTGGCGTCGCTGACCGTCCCGGCCAAGTGGATCGACCACCCGTTGATGGATCAGCACATCACAGTCACGTTGCCCTTTGCTGATCAGACGTCAGAGGGGCTGCCGACCCCAGCCTGGCTCGACCAGCTTCGCGAGCTCGAAGAAGAGCTCGCTGATTTGCTGCCGCCGCACGCGCTGCTTGTGGCTCACGAGACTACTCGTGGTGTCCGGACGCTTCACTTGTACGCCGACAGCGACGACCGCACCCTCACAGAGCTGGTGCGAAGCACGGTGTCGAGATGGCCGGACGCGGTGGTGAACGCAAGCTTGGATGCCGGCTGGCGGGCGATCTGCCACCTAACGGGGTGACCGAAGATGGCCGAGGTGACAGGCCAAGGCCAACCCCTAATCCGATCACGTCATGCGCTCCTCGGTTATCCCTGATTGACGCCATGGCTTCGTGAAGACGCGGCTTTTGCACTCAGGTCACGGTGTCGGCTTCGTTGGGCAGGTCGGGTTCGGCGTCTTCGCTTACGGCCGACCAGCCGTCGTCGAAGCGGAATTCTTCCGCACGGCCGGCGGGGTCGGCGATCCGCAGGACGCGTGCGCGTTCGTCATCGAGGGCGTGTTCGACGACGTACAACCAGAATGTGTCCCGATGCTGCTGGGCGAACTGGAACTGGGTGCGGGTCAGGCCGACTCCCATGTCATCCCATGCGCCGCTGACAGATTTCACCTCGATGTGCCGGAGGACCCGGCCGGTGACGCCGCGTGAGAGAACGTCGAAGCCGGGGTTCTCGTGCGGCATGACTTCGGGGTGGCGTCCGGCAGCGCGTTCGTGGTCAACTACGCGACGGACACCGGCCCGGTCCACCGGCGACGTGTCCACCGGGGCCTGGCCAGGCCTTTCACCGTCACCGGACTCGTCAGTTTCATCGGTGCTGGTCACTACGTAGGAGCGCAGCCGCCCGTGAGGCACCCGGTGTCTGACGCGGTCCGGAGATTCCGAGGCGGCCGGGGTCGTGCCACGTGGCTGTTCAGGCTGCCCGTTGGGGTGTTGGCCTCGCCCATCTATGCCCTGCGTCGACTTACTCCCTGCCCCATCGCCGGTCGGCCCGGCGGAGTCGGCGTCACCTGCGGCAGGCGCTCCAGGTCCGGGCCGAATTGGCACCCCGTCATCTGAGGTGGCCTCGCCTGTGCCACCTGGCTGGCCGCGATCAGGCTCGTCTGTGCCAGGGTCGTAGTCCATGAACCCTGCGCCTGACGTGGTGGCGGAGGGCGTGATCTCAACGTGTTCGAGGCGGGGCCATCCTGCGTCATCGAGGGCGCTGTGGGCGGCGTCAAGTGATTGGGCGCTGAGCGCGACGTACAGGCTGGATGCAAGGGGCCCAGGCGTCTCGCCTGGGTAAAGGGCACGCGCGAACTCCTTCGCGATCAGCATCCAGGGCCAGGCACCGTCCGCCGGGCAGCTGATCAGCTGCGCTGCTCGGTCTTCCAGCAAGTCGGCCGGGACGTACAGCGCATTGAGGGATGTCTCAGCCGAGCTGAGCCGGAAATCCGGCAGGTGGTAGCGAACCCGCAGCGCGGGACTTTGCGGGAACGACAGCTCCGTGAGGGCGGCGGTGAGACGCTGGATCCCGTCGGGATCTTCGTCGAGGATCCGGGCGAGCGCGGTCCGCCGGTCCTGCATCCGGGCGCGGACCGCCCCGTCGCGCGTGGTTTCCCGCAGGTGGAGGATTTCGATGGTCACGGCTTCGGTGAGGCTGCGTACGCCGGCCGCCTGGAAGGCCCGCCACATGCCTTCCTTCCGCCGGATGACGGCGTCGCCGATGTTGAGCACGGCGGCGACGCCGGGCATGTCGTCGACGAGCAGCCTGGTCGGCGGCGTGAGAATCTCGGCATCGTTGGGGATCACGGGCAGGCTCCCCAGCGGCGCGAACCAAGCTGCGTCGACCTCGTCGTCAGCAAGTGCCTCGTCAAGCATCCGCCAGCAGCGCCAGATCACCGCAAGATCGTCCGCGTCGTTCACCGGCGTATGGAAGCGGCGATCCTCCTCACCGGAGATGTTGATCAGCACATCGCGCGCGTCACGGTGATCGGGGAGCCGCTTGACGCCGAGCCTGTCGAGCAGGCTGCCGATAGCGTCGAAGTCAGGCCCGAGGAGCCGCCGGAACCGCCCGAACGGGTTGGCCTGCCGGAACACGGCACCGGGTCTGGCGTATTCGCCATCGCCCAGCAGCAGGCAGGCTTCACTGGCCAGACGGCCGAGCGCCAGATCGTCGGCGTTGCGGTTCAGCTCGAGATAGACGTCGCGGCTGACCGGAGCCTGCTGCCTGGCTCTGGCGATGAGGTGATCGACTACCTGGGACATGGACGGGTTCGTCTCGACGCCAAGCCAGTGCAGGAAGTCTGCGGCGTCTTGCTGGACCTTCAGCGGGAGGTCGAGGAACCGGCCCTGGGTGGCGAACAGGACTTCACGAAAGACGGTGTGCACCTCGGCAGGCCGGTGCCACCCGTGGTCGTGACGCGCGGGCAACCACGCCAGATCGCGCAGGGGGAAGAGCGCTTCTGGCAGGGGTGCGCGCCGGTCTGGCATGAGTCTGCCCAGGTACCTGATGGCGGCCGCCACCGCCTGCCGCGCCTGCGGGTCCTGGGGTCCGGCAGCAAGCCGCTGGACCCGGGCGACGAAATCGGGCAGCCGCGGCTCGGCCGCTACGCCCAGCCATTCATACAGCGACGTGGTGGACCGCTCATGCCCGGCCAGCGGGCGCGCGATCCGTGCGTGCGTTCCAAGCACCGCAGTCACGGTCTCGTTCGCGAAGTAGCACGACGACGCGGGCAGGACCGCGCCGTCCCGGCAGGGGACCAGCGGCAGCGGCGTCAGCGCCTGCCGCACCTCGGCGTCTTGGGCGAAGGTGTCCAGGCGGGCGGCCATGTCGGCGACCAGTTGTTCCCAGCGGGGGTCGGACAGCATTTCTGGCCGCTGCGCTGCCCGCGGGACAGCCTCGGTCAGGTACGTGCGCAGGGTCAGCGGTGTGGCCCCGAGTTGGTGGAGGAAGGCGAGGTGCTCGCTGACCTGCTCGCAGTCGATCGCTTCGGCGATGCCGAGCCGGTCGGTGAACCCGCCGGGAAGCACCACCTCCGTCAGCGGCCGATGCCGTGCCCCGGCCGGGTAGACCGGTAGTTCCCGGACCTGGGCACGCAGGCGCGCGTCGGCCAGGATCGCCTGTTCATCGCGCCGCAGCCACGACAAGACCGACGCAGCCGTAACCCGTCCCTCGTCGAGCGCTGCTGCGAGCCTCGCCGCTTCTTCCTGACTTGCCAGCAGGGTGAGAACCGACCGCAAGCCCAGCACAGGGCACAGCCCGGCAAGCTGGACGCAGCCGTCGGGCAGCCCGGGCTGATCGAGAAACGCCACGCCCAGGCCGAGGTCGGCGATCAGCCGTGCCGTGGGTGTGTCGGCCCGCTGGAGCAGCCCGGCGGGCCACAGCCGCCCATCGGCACCAGGCATGATCGCGACGCGTTGCATCACTTCGCGGTCTTGCGGCGTCGCGCGGCTGAGCAGCCGCCCCAGCTGCCGCCACAGCGGCTCGCGGGACTTGGGCGTGGCGATGGCGGCTGGCGCGTCTCCTAGCGAGGTGGTCTCAGTCAGGCCGCTGTCCAGCAAGGTTTCCGCCAAGTTCCGCGCCGATAGCTGGCGTGCCCCGGCCCGGCCGCTCATCCGCCGGGCGTACGCCCCTACCTCAGGGTGCATGACCAGGATGCCGAGATCCTCCAGCACGGGGATCACCTCGTCCTCCTCGCTGGAGTAGAGGAACACCGTGCTCGCCGGCGTGACCCACTGGCCGGTGGTCGTCCACATCACCGCAAGCTCTGGCAAGAGCAGGCCGACTTCTTCCCAGTACGCCGCGAGCCCCGTATCCGGGCCGGCCGGCTTGGCCTCGTGCGCGGCGAAGATGAGCCGCCAGAGCTGCTCGTGCCCCAGCCGCGGGGCGAGGCTCGGCAATTGGGAGGCGAGAATCCGGGCGGCCGCCCGTACGGCGAGCCGGTTCCACTCCCCGTGGAAGCTGTCAGTGATCAGGTGTTTACGGTCCGATTCAGGGTAGAAGTCGGCGTTGACGTGCGCGGGGAGGCCGCTGCGTTCATCGGTGGGAAGGTAGGCGCACAGCAGCCCGTCGGCGTCAGAGTCCATGGGTATCGCGATGGTCACGTGGGCCTGGCGCCGGTCTTCGATCTTCCCCGGGTACTTGGTGCGCAGCGCCGCGGCGTCTTGGTCGAAGTTCCCGCGTAGCATCAGCCACAGGTTCGGCCGGTTGCCGCCGGTGATCTCGCAGATGTCGTCGGCGTCTTCCCGGCGGTAACGAAAGGAGACCTGTCCGTCGCGCGCCACCTCGACCTCGCGGACGTGCCGCAGGAATAGCATCGCGGTCGGCAGGTTAGTGGCGAGGACGTCGAGCAGCCGCTGCGGGTCGTCCGGGCCGACGGCGGCACTGCCGGTGCGCCGGCGGAACTCCGACTGGGGGTCGCGCGCCCAGGGGAGGATGAAGGTTGTACCTTGCGCGTCCGGCGCGGGGGTCTCGATGATCCGGCTCGCTTCCGGCTGTATCTCATTGATGTCCCACCGACGCCCGGCCGACATCAGTGTCACCGTGTCGGCGACCTGGTAGACGGCGGTGAACCCGATTCCGAACGCGCCGGTGGTGTCCTCCCGGGCGCGCTTGTCACCGCTGGCTACATCCCGGAAGCTGTGAAAATCGCAGCGATGCCTGAGCGTGTCCAGGTACAGGCAACCATCGGGCGGGAGATCCTGGTTTCCGCAGTCGGAGAACACTGCGTCGTTGAACACCACCAGCGCGTCTTGGCCGACGTCGATTCGGATGCTGGCCGCGCCGGCGTCGTCGGCGTTTTGGAGCAGCTCGAACAGGAGCGTGGCGAAGCCGGTCAGGTCCCGCAGCATCCGGCCGAGGTTCCCCAGATAGTCGATGCCGCGGCTACGTGGCGTGCCCGCCCTCGGCGGGCCGCCGCCCGCTGGCTCCTGCGCCGTCATCGTCGCGTTCCTCCTTTCCAGCTGATCACCGGCTGGGCAATCCAGGTCCGGCCGCGCGCGCGGCCTTCTACATGTGGCCCGGCTGGATCGCCCCAAAGCTCCTGTAGCACGTGCTGCACCTTTGCCCTAATCTGGCTGGCCGGGACCCTCGATCTCCCGGGTTTGCTGATCCCGGAGACGAGCCTCCTGGTCGAAGAAGCGCTCGGCAGTGAGCGGGCGCAGGTTCACGGCATCATCGCTGGCGCGGCGGGCCAGGCCCAGCCGGTGCAGGTTGGCGACGATCATCGACTTGAGCTCGGTCTCCAGCCTCCGGCCGAGCGCCTTGCAGTATTCGTGCGCCCGGTAGACGACCGCGGGCACGATCTTCACCAGGCGCTTACCGGTGAGGAAGTTGTGGTCGGTGTCCACGTGGAACTTGGTGTGGTCGAGGGCCGCGACGAGGAGTTCGATGTTGCGTTGGACGCGGTCGGCCGCTGCCTCGGGCCCGGCTGTCCGCAGGGATTCGAGGAACTCGTACCGGGGCGCCAGCGGCAGCGGGTCGCCGGCGGTGTGGCCGATGTAGAACATCACGTAGTCGGCCTCTTCGCACATGCGGACGTACGGGTCGTCCTCGATGGCGTCGACGGTCTTCCAGTAGCTGTCCATCATCGGCTTGCCGAGGTGGTCGAGTTGCCGGTCGCGCAGCCTGTCGATCCAGACGCCGGGCGTCTCATGCTCGTAGTCGCGGGCCATGTCGGTGAGCGCATGGAACGGCCGGGACACCGCGAACGTGCAGAAATACCCGTTGCCGCGTTCGGCGGCCAGGGTGGCCAGCAACATGGTGATCGCCTCGTTGTCGGCCAGCAGCGCGGCGCGGGAGACATCCCAGCCCGGGTCGACCGGCGCGACGCCGGAGGCGGGGTGGCCGTGCGCGATGAACCAGTTGATGACCGTGGAGAACAGGTGCAGTTGACTGCCCTTAACCGCGCCGGCGAAGACCGGCGGCGTATGCCGGGACTGGATGTGCTTGAGGATCTGATGGGACAGCAGGACACCGGCGCGGACCATGTCACCGTAGGCGTCGTTGCGCTGGTAGTGGTGCGACTCGCGCTCCTGCAAGGTCACGGTCCCGTCCCGCAGGTGCACCCGCGGTGCCGGGAGGCGCCTGCCGTCGCCGCCGAGGGCGGGCGCGTCCCCGATGAAGACCCGCTCGTCCGCGCGCCACTGGACCACATCGGTGGCGGCCTTGCGCATGTGTTCGTACTCTCCGTCGGACAGGTCCCGGTACATGAACGGGGCCATCACCATGCCGGCGTTGGTGGGGCTGTCGATGGCGCTGCGGGTGATCGGCACGCTGTAGAGGTTGCTGGGGTGGCGTTCGCGGTTCAGGCCCTCCAGGTGCAGGTAGACGATCGAGTTGTTGAAGGTGACGATCTCGCTGCCGCCGTCGTCGACAAACGCCTTGGCGGTGTCGATGCTCATCACGCTGGGATAGGTGCTGCCGTCGCTGCCGGCCACCACGACGTTGGACCAGTCGCCGGGAGCTGACGGGTTGGCGACCGCGACGTGCTGGATCACGGACTCGCCGAACACGCGCACGGCAAGCTCGCGGTCCATCCGGTCCCGGTCGACGATGGCCGGGGCGGCACCGGTGCCGCTGTTGGAGACGCTGCTGGCGGGCGGCACGCGGACGGCGGCCGCGCTGAACCCGAACCACCGGTAGCAGATCCCCTCCAGTTCCTTCCGGGCGGCCTCCACCAGGCGGCGGTGGCGCTCGTCGCCGCTGCCGTACTCGTGCCATTCCCCGACGCGCGCGTTGTACAGCTCCACCTTCGATAGGATCATGTCCCGGACCAGGTCACGGGGAGGCACCTTCTGCAGTGCCGCCGCCGCCTGCCGCAGGACCGTGTTGCGGTTGGCCCCGAGGTATTCCCGGGCGTCGATGAGCGCCGCGATCGCCTCGGTGGGCTTGAGCTCGAAGGCGATCTGGTCGATGTCGTCCAGCGTCAGCGCCGTGTCGGCGTGCAGCACGGGTGCGAGCGCGTACCGCTGGGCGTCGTCATCCGGTCCGCCAACCTCGACGAGCCGGCCGTCCAGCACGAGGCGGGCGACGAGCTTGTGGTACGCCTGCACCGTGACGGTGTCGCGGACTTGCTGGCCGTGCCGGACGGCGGTCCCGGTGCCGGTCAGGTGCTCGTGCAGCTCCCGCACCGTGGCCCCGACCGCCCGGTCGATACCGCGCAGGTACCGGAAGATCGCCTGCTCGCGCTCGACGACATCGAGCTTGCGCTCCTCAGCGGTCATCGCCAGAATCCCCGTCCCGTTCCGTGTCCTGGATGATCTCGGTCAGCGGCTTCTTGCCCGGCCAGCCCCGGGCGCGCAGGTCGCCGAAGACGTCCGGCGTCGCCCCGCCGTGGCTGGTGACGCGGGCGCGGATGTCGATCACGGTCGCGTGACGGACCGTCTCCGCCACGCCGGTCAGGACACACGTGCCCCGGGGCAGCTTCGGCAGGGAGTGGATCATCTCCGGCGGCGCGTCGGCGAAGATCCCGCGCAGCGCGTCGAGCTGGTCGGGTTCGATGGTGTGCACGAAACGGGTGAGCAGCCGCTTGAGCACCGCCCGGTCCACGTCCGACGGGCTTTGCGTGGTCAGGATCAGCCCGAGGCGGTAGTGCCGCCCGATGCGGGCGATCTCACGGAGCACCTGGGTGGAGACCATCCTGTCGTCGTTCGGCGCGACCAGGTGGAACTCGTCGATCGACAGCACCGTGAACGGGATCTCCCGCTGCCGAGCCAGGTCCTGCAGGTCACGCGCGATCGCGGCGGTGACGATGCGCAGGTCGCCGAGCAGGAGCCCGCGGCAGTCGATGTTGACGAATGCGCCCGGTCGCAGCGCGCCCTTCCAGTCGAACCGCGGGCCGATGTAGTTCAGCCGGTCAAGCGCCTTGACCCGCTGCTGCGCCGGGCGCAGGGTGTTCGCCGCCTCCATCTTCAGCATCGGCGCCTGCACCTCGATCTCGGCGACCAGATCGTCGACGCTGAACGCCGGCCGGCGCCCCCGGGCGATCTCGCGGCGCAGCGAGTCGAACGTGTACCCAATCAGGGTTTCGATGTTGGTCCCCCGGTTCACCCCAGAGACCGCCTCCAGCAGGTCCTCGCGGGTCAGCGACCCGAGCGGCAGCGTGAACCCTTCGCCCGGGCGGACGTTGCGGCCGCCCATTTCCCTGGCGGCGCCGATCATCTCGCCGTTGACGTCGATGTTGACCTGGGGCACCCCCCAGCGGTGGAGTTCCTCGCCCAGCACCCCGCGGGTGTAGCTCTTGCCGCTGCCGATGCCGCCTACGATCAGCACGTGCCGCTGCACCGCGCCGTTGTCCACGGTGACCGGGATTGAGCCGTCACCGTGCAGATGCCCGACGTGCAGGCCCTCGTCAGGATCGGGCGGGAATCCCATCGCGGCGGTGATCATGTCCGGGCGCGGTCGGCGCACCAGGTCGCCGGCCCGGGGCAGTGTCTGGACCTCGGCGGGTTCGCCGATGCCGCCGTCGGCGGCGGGCATTTCCTCTACCGGCTCGCACCGGACGATCCGGAAGATGACGGTGGACTCGCCCTCGACGGCGTAGGTACTGGGGAAGGGAAGCACGTCGCGCACGGTCGCGCTCTGCGGATCCTCATGAGGGTTGACCTCGTGCACGTCCAGCACACGGCACAGCACCCAGGAGACCAGGCTGCCGTCCCGGTCCCGTCCCTCCACCGCGACGAACTCCCCGGGCCGCACCGCGACCGAGGGGCCGAGCCGGAACCGGACCTCCTCGAACGTCGGCGAGCCGTCGTCGCTGATGACGGTGCCGAGCACGTCACCTGGCTCCTGCACGATCTGGCCGTCGATGACCGCCTCATCCGGCCCGGCCTGGCCCGCCGTGAAGCGGAACTCGTCGCCCGGCTTGGCCTCACCGTCATCCTGCTGGCCGCCAGGGGCAGCCTGGTCCTCCGCCATCGCGTCCTCCAAGTCATTAACCAGTTTCGAGTGAACGGTTAATGGTTACCACACCAAGCAGAGGAAGGCAAACTCCTCGGCACCGGAGACCTGCGTGTCGCGGGGTCGGCCCCGCCCAGGTGCGCCGAACGCTCCGCCCTCAGGGTGCGCAGGGTGTCCTCCGAAGGCAGCGGATCGCCAGCTGGCCTCTGCCTACTGCGCGTGGCCGATGACTGTCCTTACAACGGACGGGCAAGTCGGGTCACGCGGCGAGGACGTGGCGCAGTTCTGTGACGATGTGCGATGCGATCGACTCGGCCCACAGGGGCGGGAACGCGTTGCCCACTAGGCGCTCCTGCCAGCCATGGTGGCCGATGAACACGAAATCATCGCGAAACCCCTGGAGTCGGGCGGCTTCGCGGACGGTTAGCGTGCGGTGCAGCCGGTAGTGCAGGAACCGGCCGCTGCCTGGGTTGTGGAAGTTGGTGGTGATGGTTCGGGCAAGTCCCTTGCGGTGCAGCCGCGCGTACGCCTGGGAGTAATAGCGGCGCCCGTTGGTCGCCTCGACTGGGGGGCGGCATCCTTCCTTCACCTGGCGCAGCCGGTCGATCAAGTTCTGGCCGTGGTCCCAGGGCTCATGGTTGGACACCTGCTGCTGGCCGGCGCCGAGCGAGCGCGCGTACCCGGATCGCGGGCGACTTCTCTCCTCTTCCAGGTCGCCGATCGCCTCGCCGACCGTGACGAAGGGCTGCAGAGCCCCGAGCATCTCGGGGTAGTAGTCGCGCATGCTGTACTGCGCCGCCCGGGTCGCGCCCAGCCTCGGGGCGGCACCGAGGAGGGCGTCCAGGGTGTCCGCGGATGGCTCGATGAACGTCTCGGTCCGGTAGTCCCAGATCTTGCCGCGGCCCGCATGCGTGGGCAGCGGGCAGGAGGGGGTCACCCTGGTGTCGTGACGGTAGCCGATCACCAGCACCCGCTGACGGGACTGAGGCAGCCCGTAGGAGGCCGAGTTGAGGACGCCGTGCCAGACCCGGTACCTGCCCCGCAGGGTGGCGAGGGCCGCTGCAAACTCCACCCGGTCGGCGACCGACGGCACGTTCTCCATCACGAAGAACACCGGGTACAGCGAGTTCACCAGGCGGAAAAAGTCCTTCAGGAGCCCGTTCCGCCGGTCGGAGGCATCACGCCTTCCGGCAGCCGACCATCCCTGACACGGCGGGCAGCCCAGCAGCCCTGCGATCGGCCGCCCAGCCGCAACGTCCCGGATGATCCGGCCAGTCACCGCCCGGATGTCACGCAGTTCGTAGACGGCATCTGGCGGGTCGTTCGTCAGGTAAGCGGCTCTCGCCACGGGATCAGTGTCGTTGAGGTAGGCGACCTGGAACCCTCCCGCGTGGGCGAATCCCCGGGCCACCGACCCGACGCCAGCGAACACCTCAGCCACTGCCCACGGCACGGCCCAGGCTGAGCTGGCGGTCCGATGAGCAGTACTCACGGCCAGACGCTCCCCTCGGCTGCAAGCGGCTGTCGTCACGCAGCGGATTCCGTCCACCCGGGCATTCCTCAGCCCGGGCCATAATTATATAAATAGCTTCGGGAACATGCTGCCGGACACCCCGGGAAGGTCGTGATTACATGCGCGGCGACCGGCGGAAGACGAGCATCGAGTGGCCCGCCGACGTTGACGACCGCCTGCGCCACCTCGTCCAGCTAGCCGAAGAGACAGCCCAGCTGCGGACCACCAGCGCGTCCGAGTTGCTGGCCGCGCTGGTCTGTGCGCAGCCGCTGGATGGCCCCCGCCTTGCGGCCACGATCACTGACTACCGGCAGGCCAGGCGTGGGACCATGGAAACGGCCCCGCCAGGCGGCCCGATCGTGCCACGGCCTCCCAGGCGAGGTCGACCGCGACGCAATTGGATCAAGAACTACTCTCGTGCCGACGCCACCGCGCAAAATGCCCCGACCGAGCCCTCAGGCAGCCAAGAACGCACGTCTGGACAAGGCGAACCAGAAGGCCGCTGATCCGCCGAGCACTCCCGACACAGTCGGTCAGTCTTGGGCCACCTCGCCCGCGACGCGCAGGGCCATGCAGGCCAATCGCCGTCGTGACACCGCCCCCGAGATGGCCATCAGGCGCCTGGTCCATGCTCGCGGCCTCCGGTATCTCGTCGACACCCGGCCGCTGCGCACTGCTCGGCACTCCGCTGACATGATCTTCACTCGCGCCCGGGTAGCCGTATTCATCGACGGATGCTGGTGGCACGGCTGCGCCGAGCATTACAGGCCGCCCGCCAGCAACGCCACCTACTGGTCTGGCAAGGTCGCCCGCAACCGGGAACGTGACCGGCTCGCAGACCGCACACTGAGCGAGGCTGGTTGGACAGTCATCAGGATCTGGGAACACGAGGCCCCAGAATCGGCGGCCCTCCGCATCGAGGCGGTAGTCCGCGGCGAACTGCGAAACAGCGGCACCCGCTGCAGTCCGCGATTTCGTGCTAGCCGATAGGCCCGTTGCCGGCTCGCCGGGCAGACAGCGGCGCGCCGTTGGGTGATCGTGGACATGGCACATGGCGGCGCCATGTCGTGACGGCTCTCGAGGCCTGACCGCGGCCGTGCCATGGCCTGATCGAGCGCCGACCGGGCCGTGGCGACCAAGGGAGATCAGCCATTACTACGGTAGTCACGCAGCGTTCTTGCGCGGCGGCTCGGAGACGTTCAGCACCCGCTTCCGGTAGTGGCTGACCGGGCGGCCGCCCGGAGCCGCCAGCGGAAGAGGTTCCAGTCCCGGCCGGAAGCTTTCCAGGTCAACGCCCAGGCGGGCAGACGCGGAGCCTGCCGCCCGGGAAGCCACCGGCCAGCCAGACCCGCCGGGATGACTCCGTCGGCACGACGACCAGGTCCACCCCGCCCGCGCAGGCGATCCTGCTGGCCGGAACCCTGCTGGCCTCGAACATCGTGTAGTTGACGACCAGGCGCCGCGCGTCGTCCATCACCTGGTGCGGCATGCAGAGCTGGAGCAGCACCGCGGCGTCCACCGGCCCGTCCAGCGTCTCGAACCAGGGGTCGCGGGCTGCCGCGGGAAGCTTGACTGGATGCCAGCCGGGGATGTCGGTCAGCTGGACCCGCACGCTCCGGCGGGCGAGGTGACGGACGAACTCGCGGGTATGGTGGTCATGCCCGCTGATCCCGCGGAAGGAGCCCTGACCGCGACCGCCCGGACCCGCTTTGCTGCTTGCCACCAGCCCATCCTCGCGCGCCCGGCATCCGTCAGCCAGCCCGGCCGCGGATGCCGCGCTCGGGCAGTTCCTCACCAGCGCTTGCTTAGAGGCGGGCGGGGTCCCAGCCAGGACCGGCTTCCGGCTGACGGCCGCGCCCGCGACCGCGCCGCGCGTCCTCGGTGCCATGACGGACGGCCAGCCGGATCGTCCAGTAGAGGACGAAGAGCCCTGCTGCGGATGCCGCGAAGATAAGCACCGGCGCCAGCAGTGACCAGATGTCGAGCACCCGCCTGCCTCCCGTCGCCCGCGACCGCTGCAACGACCGTAGTTCGCGCCGCGACACCGGCGCAATAGCCGGTTTCGCAGGGACCACGCCGACGGCATCTGGCGGATTTCCGCCCACCGGTGGGCGGAAATCCGCCAACGATCATGGAAGCCCGGGCGGCGTGGTGCTCTTCCGGGTTTACTCCCCGAACGCGCTTGAAGGCGTCACGCGGAGACGGCGGTCAGGCCGGGTCGCGGGGGCGGATGGCCATGACGACGGCCTTGGGCTCGGTGAAGAACTCGCGGCTGAACGTGCCGCCCTCGCGGCCGACGCCGGAGTCGCCGACGCCGCCGAACGGGGCGCGCAGGTCCCGGACGAAGAAGCAGTTCGCCCACACGGTGCCCGCCCGCAGCGCGGCGGAGACGCGGTGCGCGCGGGACAGGTTCTCGGTGAACACCATCGCGTTGAGGCCGTAGCGGGTGTCGTTGGCGGCGGCGACGCCCTCGTCCTCGGTCCCGAACGGGTGCACGACCACCACTGGGCCGAAGACCTCCTCGCGGCAGACCGGCGCGTCGGCGGGGGCGTCCACCACGATGGTCGGCCGCACCACCCAGCCGTCGCCGAGCCCGCCGGTGAGGATCTTGCCGCCCTGCGCCTCGATCGCGTCGACGTACCCGCGCACCTTGGCGTGGTGCCCGGCCGACGCCAGCGGGCCGAGCTGGGTGGCCTGGTCCTTGGGGTCGCCGATGACCAGCGCCTCGGCCGCGGCGCGGAACCGGTCGAGGAACTCTTCGTACACCGGCCGCTGCACGTACAGCCGGGAGCCGGCCAGGCAGACCTGGCCGGCGTTGGTGAAGATCGCCCGGATCGACCAGTCCACCGCGGTCGGCAGGTCGGCGTCGGCGAACACCAGGTTCGCGCCCTTGCCGCCGAGCTCCAGGCTCACCGGGGTGAGGTTCGCGGCGGCGGCCGCGCTGATCACCCGGCCGGTGCCCGACTCGCCGGTGAACGTGATCCGGTCCACCCGCGGGTCGGCGGTCAGCGCCGCGCCGGCCGAGTCCGGCCCGTAGCCCTGCACCACGTTCAACACCCCCGGCGGGAAGCCGGCCTCCAGCGCCAGCGTGGCCAGCAGCGCGGCGGACGCCGGGGTGTCCTCGGCGGGCTTGAGCACCACGGTGTTGCCCCAGGCCAGCGCCGGGGCGACCTTCCACGTCTCGAGCATCAACGGGAAGTTCCACGGCGCGATCGCGGCCACCACGCCGGCCGGCTCGAACCTGGTGTAGGCGTGGTGGCCGGAGTCCATCGGCAGCGCCTCGCCGGCCGCCAGCCGGGCGTGGTCGGCGAAGAACCGGAAGTTCAGCGCGGCCCGGGGCACGTCGTTGCCGGCCGACTCGCGGATCGGCTTGCCCATGTCGGTGGTGTCGCGGAGCGCGAGCTCGTCGCCGTGGGCGATGATCAGGTCGGCGAGCCGGTGCAGGATCGCCCCGCGCTCGGCGTAGCCCATCTCTGGCCACGGCCCGGAATCGAAGGCCCGCCGGGCCGCGGCGACGGCCCGCGCGGCGTCGGCCGCGCCGCCGAGCGCGACCTGCGCCCACGGCTCGCGGGTCCACGGGTCCACCGAGTCGAACCTGGCGCCGTCCGCCGACTCGGCCTCTTCGCCGTCGATCACGTGCGGGATGAATTCCGCCGCCATGTGCCTGTCCTTTCTCCGTCCGGCCGGCCCGGGCGCCAGCCGTTCGGGAAATCAATCGCCCGGGCCGCGGGCCAGGGTCACGCCGGGGCGCTGTCCGCCTCGCGCTCGCGCACCAGCTGCAGCGCCACGTCGATGAGCATGTCCTCCTGGCCGCCGACGTAGCCGTGCTGCGCGACGCGCTGCAGGATGTCGTGCACGGGCACGCCGTAGCGCTGCGCGGCGTGCTCGGCGTGCAGCAGGAAGCTGGAGTACACCCCGGCGTAGCCCTGCACGATCGACGCGCGGTCGGTCCACGGCAGCCGGGGCAGGAACGGCTTGACGATCTCGTCCGCGGCGGCCAGCGCACCCTGCACGTCCACCCCGGTCGCGACGCCGAGCCGGTCGAACGTCGCGGCGAGCACCTCGGTGGGGGAGTTGCCGGCCCCGGCGCCGAGGCCGCACAGCGACCCGTCGATCTGCAGCGCGCCGTTCTGGTAGGCCAGCACCGAGTTCGCCACGCCGAGCGCCAGGTTCTGGTGGCCGTGGAAGCCGACCTGCGCGTCGCCGCCGACCTCGGCGAGGATCGCCTTGATCCGCTCCTGCGCGTCGGCGAGCAGCAGCGCCCCGGCCGAGTCCACGCAGTACACGCACTGCGCGCCGGCGTCGGCCATGATCCGCGCCTGCCGGGCCAGCTCGGCCGGAGAGGTCCGGTGCGCCATCATCAGGAACCCGACGGTCTCCATGCCGAGATCCCGGGCGATGCCGAAGTGCTGGATCGACACGTCCGCCTCGGTGCAGTGGGTGGCTATCCGGGCGACCGACGCGCCCGCGTCCCGCGCCCGCTGCAGGTCGGCCATCGTGCCGATGCCGGGCACCAGCAGCACCGCGATCTTCGCCTGCCGGGCCTCCTCGGTCGCGGCGGAGATCAGCTTGATCTCGTCGGTCAGCGAGAACCCGTAGTTGAACGACGACCCGCCCAGGCCGTCGCCGTGGGTGACCTCGATGACCTCGACGCCCGCGCCGTCCAGCGCGTGCACCGTGGCGCGCACCTGGTCTTCGGTGAACTGGTGCGACATCGCGTGGCTGCCATCGCGCAGCGTCGTGTCGGTGATCCGGACCTGCCGCGCTGGACCGGGGCCGTTCCCCGCCAGAGCGCCGTTCCCCGCCGGGGCGGTCACGCGACCGCTCCGGTCGCGCTCGCCACCAGCTCACCGACCCGGGCGGCCGCGGCGGTCATGATGTCGAGGTTGCCCGCGTACTCGGGCAGGTAGTCGCCGTTGCCCCTGACCTCGAGGAACACCGCTACCCGCGCGGTGCCCTGCCAGCCGGGCTGTGGCGGGTCGAACTGCGGGTCGGCGCGCAGCCGGTACCCGGGCACGTACCGCTGCACCTCGGCGACCATCGCGTGCACCGACTCGGCGATCGCGCCGGTGTCGGCGTCCGCCGGTATCGCGCAGAAGATCGTGTCCCGCATGATCATCGGCGGTTCGACCGGGTTGAGGATGATGATCGCCTTGCCCCGGGCGGCGCCGCCGACGGACTCGACCGCGCCGGCCGTCGTGTGCGTGAACTCGTCGATGTTCGCCCTGGTGCCCGGGCCCGCCGACCTCGACGCGACCGACGCGACGATCTCGGCGTAGGGCACCGGCGCGACCCGGGACACCGCGCGCACGATGGGGATCGTCGCCTGCCCGCCACAGGTGATCATGCTGACGTTCGGCGCGTCCAGGTGCTCGGGCATGTTCACCGGCGGGCACACCATCGGCCCGACGTGCGCCGGGGTGAGGTCGATCGCCCTGATCCCCGCCTCGGCGTAGCGCGGCGCGTTCGCCAGGTGCGCGCGGGCCGAGGTGGCCTCGAACACGATCTCCGGCAGCGGGTCCTGCCGCAGCAGCCAGTCCACCCCGCCGGCGGAGGCGGCCATCCCTAGCTTCCTGGCCCGGGCCAGGCCCTCGGACTCCACCACGCCGACCATGTAGACGACGTTGATATTTTCCGAACGATTCAGCTTGGCCAGCAGGTCGGTCCCGATGTTGCCGGGGCCTACGATCGCCGCCACCGTTCGCGTCATGGCGCGGCTCCCTTACCCGTGCCGCACATCGCCGGCTCCGTTTCTCGTGCCGGTCACCGGCTGGCTCCGTTACCCGTGTCGCTCATCAGCGCCTCCTGCCGTCCTCATCGCAGCTTGCTGCGGCGCGGCCCCGGCCGGCAACAACCGCGTTCCGATCAGCGGAACGTTTCGTGGACGCGGCGCGGTCGCGCCGAACATCATCGGGGACATGTGCGACCAGGCGGTCGGCGCGGCGGTCGTGCGTCGGCGCACCGGCCGCGGCATGCCGGTGGTGCCGCGCTAGCCCCCGGAGCTGCCCGGGCATAGTGTGGTCGCGCTGCGAGAAATCGTCAACCGATGGGAGCGGGCCATGACCGGTGGCTGGTTAGCGCGGGGCGGAGGTCCGGTCCTCCTGGGCGCGGCCGGGGGCCGGGCCGCGACGGTGCGGAGGTTCCTGCGCGTCCGGCGGCTGGCCGGGGTTGTGGCGGTGCTGGCCGGGCTGCCGGTGCTGGCCCTCGGCGGGGCGGCGGCGGCGCAGGCCGCGGGCCTCGGTATCACGGTCTACCCCGGCCTCAACCAGCCGACTTCGATCACCGCCGGGCCGGACGGGGCGCTGTGGTTCACCGACTTCGGCAACAACTCGATCGGCCGGATCACCACCAGCGGCACGGTCACCACCTACACCGGCCGCGGCATCAACGGCCCGATCGACATCACCGCCGGGCCGGACGGGGCGCTGTGGTTCACCAACTGGGGCAACAACTCGTTCGGCAGCCATCCCGGCCGCTCGATCGGCCGGATCACCACCAGCGGCCAGGTCACCACCTACACGGCTCCGGGCGTCAACCAGCCCGAGGGGATCACCGCCGGGCCCGACGGGGCGCTGTGGTTCACCAACTGGGCCGGCAACTCGATCGGCCGGATCACCACCAGCGGCACGATCACCACCTACACGGCTCCGGGCGTCAACCAGCCGATCGGGATCACCGCCGGGCCGGGCGGGACGCTGTGGTTCACCAGCTATCAATCGATCGGCCGGATCACCACCACCGGCACGATCACCACCCACACCAGCGCCGGGGTCGTAGCGCCGGACGCGATCACCGCCGGGCCCGGCGGGACGCTGTGGTTCACCTGCCTCGCCGACTCGATCGGCCGGATCACCGTGCCCGGTTAGCCCGGATGCGCAGCGGAGCCCGACGTTCTCGGCGACCGGCACGCCGGGATCACGTCCGAGGCACGATTGCCCGGCCCGACGATGGCCGCCACCGCGGCGGTCACCCGGTGGCTCCGTCACCCGTGTCGCTCATCAGCGCCTCCAGCCCGTCCTCACCTCGGCTTGCCGCGGCGCGCCCCGGGGCGGCAACAACCGCGTTCCGATCAGCGGAACGTTTCGTGGACGCGGCGCGGTCGCGCCGAACATCATCGGGAGCATGCGCCCGGCCCACCGCGACGGCGAGACGTCCGCGACCGCGCGGATCACCTCGGTCCTCGAGGCGTTCCGCGACGACCGCGACGCGCTGACGCTGTCCGAGCTCGCCCGGCGGGCGGCCTTGCCGAAGTCCACGGCGCACCGGCTGACCGGCGAGCTCGTCCGGGTCGGCCTGCTCGAGCGCACCGGCGGCGGGCTGCGCCTGGGGCTCAAGCTGTTCGAGCTCGGGCAGCTCGTCCCGCAGCAGCGGAGCCTGCGCGACGCCGCCCGGCCGGTGATGGCCGACCTGCGCGAGGCCACCCGGCACTCGGTGAACTTCGGCGTGCTGGAGGGCACCGACGTCGTCTACATCGACATCCTGGCCGGGCCCGACGCGCCCAGGCTGCCGACCAGGGTCGGCGGGCGCTGGCCCGCGCACGCCACCGCGATCGGCAAGGCGATCCTGGCGTTCTGCGACGCCGCCACCGTGCAGGTCGTGCTGGCGGCGGGGCTGCCCAGGATCAGCGAGCGGACGATCACCGCGCCGGGGCTGTTCCTGGCCGAGCTCGACCGGATCCGCGACGAGGGCCTCGCCTACGACCTGGAGGAATCCCGGCCCGGGCTGGTCTGCGTGGCGAGCGTGGTGCACGGCCACGGCGGCGTGGTGCGCGGCGCGCTGTCGGTGTCCGGCTGGTCGGCGCGGCTCAACGCCGACCGGGTCGGCCCCGCGGTGCGCACGGCCGCGCTCACCGTATCCCGGGCTCTGGGCGCGCGATGAGCGGTCCCGCGCCGCCGGGCACCGCCGTCGTCGTCGGGGCGACCGGGGCGGTCGGGTCGGCGATCGTGCGCCGGCTCACCGGGCGCGGCGTGCCGGTGCTCGCGGTCGCGCGGGGCAAGGAGCAGCTCGCCGGGCTGGCCGACGGCAGCGGGCTGATCACGCCCTGCGCGGCGGACATCGGCGACAACGCCGCGATCGAGGCGATCTCCTCGCACCTGGCCGGGCCGGTGCGGCTCGCGGTCATGGCGGCCGGGCTGCCGGTCCGCGGGTCCGCCGACACGATCGACCCGGACCTGCTCGCCGCAGGGGCCAACATCAAGATGGGCGGGCTGGTCCGGCTGCTGCACGCGGTGCGCGACCGGCTGCAGCGCGGCTCGCGGTTCGTCGCGTTCGCCGGCACGCTCGGCATCGAGCCGCGCGCGCACGAGGCCGGCCCGGGCGCGATCAACGCCGGCGTGCTCAACCTCATGCGGCAGATCAGCCTGCTCTACGGCCCGCGCGGCGTGACCGCGCACACGATCTGCCCCGGCCCGGCCGACACGCCGCGGCTGCGCCGCATCACCGCCGCGGTCGCGGCCGAGCGCGGCGTGCCGCCCGAGCAGGTCTGGCGGGAGTACGAGCAGCGCACGTCGCTGGGCCGGCTGCCCACCGCCGACGAGATCGCGTGGGCGGTCACCCTGCTCCTGGAGCCGGAGGCCGACGTCATGCACGGCGGCGTGCTGCACCTCGACGGCGGCGGCCTGAGCGGCATCCACTGATCCCCGACGAGCCGGAGGACCCCGCGAGATGAGCATCCAGCACCTGACCCGCGACCAGAAGTCCGCGCACATGCGGGACCTGATCACGACGTACTTCGACGCCTGCAACGCCGGCGACGCGGACGCGATCGCGGCGTGCTTCGTCCCCGGCGGCACGCACTACTTCCCGCCCGGCACGTACGGCGGGGCGTGGCGGGGCGCGCGGCTGATCGCCGAGCGGTGGGCGCACTCGGTCGCCACCCGGGGCTCGGCGTGGAGCGTGGACCGGGTCATCTGCGAGCCCGAGACCGACCAGGCGGTCATCGAGTGGACGCACTACAAGACGGCCGAGGGGACGATCCTGCGCGGGATCGAGTGGTACGTGTTCGACCCCGCCACCGGGCTGATCGGGGAGATCCGGGCGTACTACGCCTCGCCGCAGGACCCGTCGCTGCCCCGGCTCGAGCTGGACGGCTTCGACTACGCCGGCCGCGGCTACCCGCTGGAATCCCCGGTGGCTCGCTGACCCGCCGACCAAAGCCGCGGCACCGCGGCACGCGAGGCGGAACCAGCGGCGCACGACGATGCTCGCGGCTAACTGCGGGCGGCGTACGAGCAGTAGGTGCCGGTCCTGACGGCCCGGTCGAGATGCGCGGCGGCGTCCGGGTCGTACGCCCTGACCCGGCCGATCGCCGACCGGATCGCCCGCGTGACGTTGACCCGGGCGCGTTCGGATTCCGAGCCCAGGCGGCGCTGGCGCCCGTGAATCCCGGTCGCCGTCGCGAGCTCGCGGACGAGGAAGTCCCGCTCGGCGCGCGCCCGGCTCGCCCGCTCGGTGTCGTGCCACCGGTCGGCCTCGGCGAGGTCGTCATCGAGCTCGGCCAGGCGGCGCCGGTACCCGGCGAGCGCCCTGGGGTCCAGCACGTCGTCGGCCGGCGCGGCGGTGACCGGGTACAGTCCGGGCTCGGGCGGGGCGGCGCCCGCCGACGCGGTGCGGGCAGGCCCGGCGCTGGCCAGCTGGATCAGGTCGAGCGCGGCGAGCTCCCGGCCGGGATGGCGGATCAGCAGGTCGAGGTAGCGCAGGCCGAGGCTGTCGGGCAGCCGGACCGTCGTGCCCGCGTGCCGCACGGCCCAGTAGCCGCCCTCGCGCTCAAGCGCGAGGGCCTCGGCGGTCGCGGTCTCCTGCCGGTTCAGCGTCGCCGCGAGCCTGGTCATGCCGCAGTCACTCGCGATCGCGCGAGCCTCGGCCAGCGCCTCCGCCGCGCGGGTCAGGTCGGGACCGGCCGCCCGGCCGGAGAGCAACCGCGCGTACTCGTGCAGGGTCCGGGCGAGCAGCGGCCGGGCGCCCAGCCGGCGATGATGGGCGATGGCCGTCTGGAAGTGCGCCTCGGCGGCAGCGGTCTGCCCGGACAGGACGGCCAGCCCGCCGAGATCCCGGCTGACCGACCCGGCGCACATGACCGCTCCGGCGGCGACCGCCGCCCGGCCGGCGAACGGAAGTAGCGCCTGGTACAGGCCCACCGCGTGCTGTCGCGAGCCGAGCACGCAGCAGCCGCGTGCGAGCAGCGTGAGGGCCCACACGTAGACCATGTCCGGCCGCATTGCGGCCAGTCCGGCGGTCGCGAGCTCGCCGAACCGTCCGCGCGCCTGATCCCAGGCTCCGTGCTCGGCTTCGATCAGGACCAGCGCCGCCGCGTGCGCCGTGGACAGGCGCGAGCGGGCGACCAGGCCGCGCAGCATCCCCTCCATCTGCTCCTCGTCGCCGTCGGGGAGCTCGGCCTCGAGCCAGACGGCGAACAGCTGCCCCCACAGCACCGCGTCGGCGTCCGGCAGGCCGGCCCCGGTGCCGATGTCCCAGGCCAGCCGGGCCTGGCTGGCGGCGAGCGGGAAGTCGCCGTCCAGCGCCGCCAGCGTGGACCGGCGGGAGCAGGCGACCAGCCGGGCCAGCGGCTGGCGCAGCAGCCCCGCCAGGCGCTCGATCTGCGCCAGTTCCCGCCGGGCTGCCGAGCCGTCGCAGGATTCCAGCAGGTGGGTCAGCCGCAGCACGTGGCCGTCGAGCTCGCGCTCGGGATCGCCGGCGGCCCGAGCCGCCGCGACGATCTCGGCGGCGCCGGCGAGCGCGTCGGCGGGGTCCTGGGTGCCCCACAGCACGTGCTGGCGGGCGCCGAGCGCGGCGGCGAGCGCTGCCGGATCACCCGACCGCCGCGCGACCCGCACGGCCTGGCCGGCCGCCGCATGCGCGGCGGCCGGGTCGCAAGCGCGACGGCGAGCCGGGCCAGCGTGCGCGCGCGCAGCGCCGGCGCGTCGTCACCCAGGGCGTCCGCGGCCTCCCGCAGCAGCGCAGCCGCGCTCTCGTCGGGCGCGTTGAAGTCCAGGTGGGCCGCGCTCAGCAGGGCAGCGGCCGCCAGCTGCCCGGCCGCGCCGGCCCGCCGGGCCAGCTGCAGAGCCTGGCGGAGATGCGGCTCCGCGCGGCGGATCGCCCCGCTGTTCAGCAGCGATTCGGCCAGCCCGAGCAGCAGCTCGCAGCGGCTGTCCGACGGCAGCTCCGCGGCTCGGCCGAGGGCCTCCAGCGCCCGCCCGAAATGCGCGGCGGCCTCCTCATACGCCAGGGCGCCGAGCGCGTCCTGCCCGGCCCGGCCCGAGTACTCGACGGCGCGGCGGGCGATGTCGGCGGCGTTCCCGGCGGGCATCGCGCGCAGGTAGTGGTAGGCCAGCGCGGCGTGGCCGGCCTGGGCGCGCCACGGCTCGCGTTCCAGGACGGCCGCGACCGAGCCGTGCGCCTCGGCGCGCGCATGGGGACTGAGCTCGCCGTACAGCGACTCGCGGATCAGGGCGTGCGCGAACTCGTACCGGCCGGCCGGGGAACTGGCGCGCAGCACTCCCGCCCGCGAGGCCCGGTCGAAGACGCCGGACACGTCCTCGGCCGCGGTGCCGAGCACCTCGGCGACCATCGCGGGGTCGAGGTCGGCGGCCAGGACCGCCGCCGTGGTCAGCACCTCGCTCGCGGCGGGTCCCGCCGACAGCCCCGCGCCCTCGCCGGACCGGGTGAGCTGGGTGACCTGGCGGCGGATCGCCTGGCGGATCCCGGCCGGCACGCCGACGTCATCCACCGTGCCGGCCCCCGACGCGAGCATGCGCGCCACCTGCGCGATGAACAGCGGGTTGCCCTCGCTCCGCCGTTCCACGGCGGCCAGGACGTCCCGGTCGGCGCCAGGCAGCAGCGTGTGGATCTGCTCGCGTGACAGCCCGCCCAGCGTGATGAGCACGGCGCTGGCCTCGATCGCGCTGACCACCTCGCTGAGCTCGTCGTCGAGCCGGGCTTCCACGTCGCGGTACAGCGCGAGCAGCAGAACCCTCGGCAGCCGCGCCTCGAAGACGAAGCGCAGCAGCAGGGCCGACGCGCGCCCGGCCGCGTGCAGGTCATCGAGCACCACGACGAGCGGGGCCGCCCGGGACGCCCGGTCCAGCGTCGTGGTGACGGCGTCGAACAGCGCCAGCCGCGCCCCGGCCGCGCCGGCGCTCGTCCCGGCCGCTGCGGCGCTCGTCCCGGGCGGGGGGCGCAGCGAGGGGGCCAGCTCGGCCAGCAGGCCCGCGCCCGGACCCGCCGCCTCGGCGAGCGCGGCGGCGCCCGCGTCCCGCTCGAACGAGCGCAGCACCTGGACCCAGGGCCAGTAGGGTGGCTCCCCGCTGTCCTCCCAGGCGCTGCCCCACGCGACGTGCGCGCCCTGCCCGCGGGCCCGCCGCGCGAACGTGCCCGCGAGCGTCGTCTTGCCGATGCCCGGCTCGCCGGAGATGAGCACCAGGCCGCCGCCGCGGCCGTTCGCCGCGTCGGCCAGGGCCGCCCCGAGCGCGGCCAGCTCGGCGTCCCGCCCGACGCAGCGCGACCCGCTGCCGGGCCCGCCGCCGTCCCCGACGCCCACAGCTCCCCCCTCACCGCGAGCCGGTTCGCCTCGCACAAGGCTAGCCCGCGCGCGGTCCCGAGCCTATGAACACCATGTTCACCCGCGGTGCACGCCGTGGTAGTGACCCGCGCTGCGCAGGAAGCGCGGAACGGCAGAGGAGACAGACCATGGATGAGAGCAAGGCAGAGCAGTTCACCGGCCGCGTGCTGACCGACACCGCGGCGGCCGCGACGGTCGTGCTGGCCGCCCTGGGCGACCGGCTCGGCCTGTTCCGGCAGCTGGCGCACGCGGGCCCGGCGACCAGCGGCGAGCTGGCCAGCCGCACGGGGCTGTCCGAGCGGTACGTGCGGGAGTGGCTCGGCGGCATGCGGGCCGCCGGGTACCTGGAGTTCGACCCTGCCGAAGCACGGTTCTCGCTGCCGGCCGAGCACGTCCCCACGCTGGCCGCCGAGCCAGGGCCGGCCTTCTTCGGCGGTGTCCACCAGGAGCTGATCGGCGCCATCCAGCGCTACGACCAGGTCGCCGCCGCGTTCCGGGACGGCGGCGGCGTGGCACCCGCCGACCTGCACCCCGACGTCTGGGCCGGCACCAGCAGGTTCACCGCCGGGTGGCACCAGAACATGCTCGTCCAGCAGTGGCTGCCGCTGGTACCCGGAACCCAGGCGAAGCTGCGGGCCGGCGCGCGGGTGGCCGACGTCGGCTGCGGCACCGGGCAGGCGCTGGTCGCGCTGGCCCGCGCCTTCCCGGCCGTCACAGGCGTGGGCTACGACGCCTACCCGCCGGTCATCGACCAGGCCAGGAAGGCCGCGGCCGGCGCGGGCGTCGCCGACCGGGTCAGCTACGAGGTGCTCGACGCGGCAGCCGGGCTGCCGGAGGCCTTCGACGTCATCACCACGTTCGACGTGGTGCACGACAGCGCCGACCCGCTCGGCCTGCTGCGGTCGATCCGCGACGCGCTGCGCCCGGGCGGCACGTACCTGTGCCTGGAAATCAACTGCGCCGACCAGCCGGCCGACAACGTCGGCCCGATCGCCTCGCTGCTGTACGGCTTCTCCATCCTGTACTGCATGACCACGTCGCTGGCCCAGGGCGGCGAGGGGCTGGGCACGCTCGGACTGCCCGAGTCAAAGCTGCGCCAGCTGGCCGGCCAGGCCGGATTCGGCCAGGTCCGCCGCGCCGAGATGGACAACCCGTTCAATAGCCTCTACGAGCTCGCCAGGTAAGCCGGGCTCGGGCCGCGCCCGCCGCGCCCGGTGCCGCGCTAATCTGGGATCATGCCGGATCTGCCTCGCACCCTGACCGCCGCGTTGCACCGCGAGGAGGACTGGTACATCGCGCAGTGTCTGGAGGTCGACGTCGCCAGCCAGGGGCAGACGATTGACGAGGCGCTTGCCAACCTCGCCGAGGCTGTCGAACTGTACCTGGAAGAGGTAGACGACCCAACAGGACACATCACCGCAACGCCGCTGGTGACCACGTTCAGGCTGCCCGCCGCGTGAGTCCCGCGCTCCGTGATCTACCACTACGGAAGGTCACTCGCGCGCTTGAGTCGGTCGGCTTCTCCCACGTACGGACCAAGGGCAGCCATGCGGTGTATCGGAATCAGGAGGGCCGGGTCGCTGTCATCCCGCAGCACGGCATCGTGAAGCGCGGCACGCTCGCCTCTATCCTGCGGCAGGCGGGTCTGACGCCCGCCGAATTCCTGAAGCTTCTCGACTAGGAGTCCGCTCCGGCCCCCCGGCTCGCCCCGGGCCGATCAGGCCGTCCTCGGGCTGTAGGACGTCGTCGGCGACGTCGATGAGCGCCGGTCGCGGGTGGCTACCAGCGCGGTGATGCCCTCGGAGCGGACCACGGTCGGCAGCAGCCGCGCGTGATTCCCGGCGTCAGGCGCGGCTCAGGCCCGGGTCAGGCGCGGCCGGGCTCGCTGTGCACGACCACCCAGACCGCGCGGACCTCGCGGTCGGTCCGGTTCCAGTACTCGTGCGGGATCGAGGAGTCGAACGCGATCGAGTCGCCCGGCCCGAGCTCGAACCGCTCGAACCCCACGTTCGCCTGCAGCCTGCCGGACAGGATCAGCCCGTACTCGTAGCCGTCGTGGCGCAGCGCCCGGCGCTCGTCGGTCGAGTGCCCGTCCGGCTGGTAGATCACCTCGAGGAAGTCGGTTCGGTCGTCGCTGCGCGGCGTCAGCCGCTCCCACCGGACCCCGCTGGCCAGGTCGATCACCGCGCGGGACGCGGCGTGCTGGACCAGCCCGTGCCCGGCCGGCAGGGCCCCGCCGGGCCCGGCCCCCGGCGCCGCTTTCGGCGCGGCGCCCGGACCGGGCTCGACCCCGAACAGGTGGTCCAGCGAGGCGCCGAGCTCGGTCGCCAGCGCGTACAGCACGCCGACCGACGGCGCGCTCACCCCCCGCTCGATCTGCGAGATCAGGCTGGCCGAGCAGCCGACCCGGCGGGCCAGCTCGCGGGCGGACAGGCCGCGGTCCTCGCGCACCCGGCGCAGCCGCGGGCCGAGCCCGCTCGCCGGGTCGAACGCGCCGCTGCCGGCCGCCGCTGCCTGCGTCATCCTCGGCTCCCCAGGTCAGCCAGGCTCGCTCTTGACAGTGTCACTGTACATACGTTGAATCAGGCTGTACACGCGTCGAAGGCGCGCCCCGCCGGAACCGGGCGCGCCCGCCACCGAGCCGGAGGAGTCCCCGATGGCCGTCCCGCAACACGCCTCCGGCGCCGCCACTGGCGCCCGCACCGCCCCGTCGCCGGGCCGGATGAACGTCGACTTCGAGGAGCGGGTGGACTTCGCCCGGCTGCGCGCGCACCGGCTGCGCCGCGCCGCCGCCGCGCTCGAGGCGACCGACCTCGGCGCGCTGCTGGTGTTCGACAACAACAACATCCGCTACCTGACCGGGGTCGCCATCGGCGAGTGGACCAGGGACAAGCTGTGCCGGTACGCGCTGTACACGCGGACCGGCGAGCTGTACCTGTGGGACTTCGGCTCGGCGGCGGTGCACCACCGGCTGTACTGCCCGTGGCTGAAGCCGGAGCACTGCATCGCCGCGTACTCCACCATGCGCGGCGCCGCGCCGCCGGGCGCGAACCTGACCGCGAGGCAGGTCGGCGAAATCACCGGCAGGCTGAGCGACGCCGGCGTGGCCGGGATGCCGGTCGGCGTGGACTTCGCCGAGCTGCCCACGATCTTCGAGCTGCAGCGCGCGGGCGTCGAGCTCCGCGACGGGCAGCAGGTCATGCTCGACGCCCGCCAGCTCAAGTCCGCCGACGAGATCGCGCTGCTGTCCACCGCGGCGGCGATGGTGGACGGCGTCTACCAGGACGTGGCCGAGGCGCTGAAGCCCGGCGTGCGGGAGAACGAGATCGTGGCGCTGGTCGCCAAGCGGCTGTACGACATGGGCTCGGACGACGTCGAGTCGGTCAACGCGGTGTCCGGCGAGCGGTGCAACCCGCACCCGCACAACTTCTCCGACCGCATGATCCGCCCCGGCGAGCAGGCGTTCTTCGACATCATGCACTCCTACAACGGGTACCGGACGTGCTACTACCGCACGTTCAGCGTCGGCCGGTCCAGCCCGGCGCAGCGCGACGCCTACACCCGGGCGCGGGAGTGGATGGACGCGTCGATCGCCGCGATCAAGCCGGGCGTGTCCACCGATCTGGTCGCCCGGCTGTGGCCGACCGCCCAGGACATCGGGCTGGCCGACGAGAAGACCGCTTTTGGGCTGCAGTTCGGCCACGGCCTCGGGCTCGCGCTGCACGAGCGGCCGATCATCAGCCGGCTCACCTCGCTGGAGGCGCCGATGGAGATCGAGCAGGGCATGGTGTTCGCGCTGGAGACCTACTGCCCGGCCAGCGACGGGATCTCCGCGGCGCGGATCGAAGAGGAGGTCGTGGTGACCGCCGGCGGCGTCGACATCATCACCCGCTTCCCGGCCGAGGACCTGTTCGTCACTAACCCGTACTAATGAGCCTTTTTCATCCTCACCAGGAACGTCCGCAGACCGTCGGCGGGCCGGGGGATGGAAAAGGTTCAGGGAAGGCGCACATGACTACCACCCAGCGGCCGGCGCCGCCGGAGCAGACGGCGCTCGACATGTACCGGATGATGACCGAGATCCGGCTGTTCGAGAAGCGCGCGTACGACCTGTTCCTGCAGAACCTGGTCAAGGGGACGAGCCATCTCGGCACCGGGCAGGAGGCCGTCGCCGCCGGGGTCTCCGCCGCGATGACCGACGGCGACTACATGTTCGTCACCTACCGCGGGCACGCGCACGTGCTGGCCCGCGGCACCCCGATGACCCCGGTGATGGCCGAGCTGCTCGGCCGGGAGAACGGGCTCATGCACGGCAAGGGCGGGTCGATGCACCTGCTCGACGCCTCCCGCGGCATCCTCGGCGCGTACGCGATCGTCGGCGCCCAGCTGGTGATCGCCAACGGCGCCGCGTGGTCGGCGCAGTACCGCGGCAGCGGCCAGGTCACCGTCTGCTTCCTCGGCGACGGCGCGACGAACATCGGCGCGTTCCACGAGGCGCTCAACCTGGCCGCGGTCTGGGGACTGCCGGTGGTGTTCATCTGCGAGAACAACCGGTACATGGAGTACACGCCGATCTCGTCGGTGACCGCGGTGCCGCGGCCGGCCGCCGACCGCGCGCCCGCCTACGGCCTGGAGCCCGTGGTGGTGGACGGCAACGACGTCGAGGCCGTGTACTTCACGGCGCGCAACGCCATCACGGCCGCGCGCGAGGGCGGCGGCCCGGCGCTGATCGAGGCGCTCACCTACCGGCACGGCGGGCACTCCCGGGCCGACCCGGCCAAGTACCGCCCCGCCGGCGAGGTGAGCGAGTGGCTGGCCCGCGACCCGCTGCCCGCCTACCGCAAGGTGCTGATCGCGCGCGGGGTCAGCGAGCCGGTGCTCGACGCGATCGACGCGCGGGCCAGGGCGGCCGTGGACCAGGCCACCGAGGAGGCCAAGGCCGGCCCGGTGCCGCGGCCGGAGCTGGCCGGGACGAACGTGTGGAGCGACGGCGGCAGCGGCTGGAGGAACTGACCGACATGGGCATAGAGGTGGTGATGCCGCAGATGGGGGAGACGGTGCTGGAGGGCACGGTGAACACCTGGTACAAGGCGCCCGGCGACGAGGTCAGCGAAGGGGAGCCGCTGCTGGAGATCGGCACGGACAAGGTGGACACCGACATCCCGGCGCCCGTCACCGGCACGCTGGCCGAGGTCCGCGTCGGCGAGGGGGAAACCGTGCCGGTGGCGACCGTGCTCGCTGTCATTCGCCCGAACGGTGCCCCATGACAACGATCACGTACCGCGAGGCCGTCGCGCGGGGGATCGCCCAGGAGATGCGCGCCGACCCCACCGTCGTGCTCCTCGGCGAGGACGTGGCGGCGGCGGGCGGCGTGTTCAAGGCGACGGTCGGGCTGGCCGAAGAGTTCGGCCCGGCCCGGGTACGCGACACGCCGATCAGCGAGCAGGCGATACTCGGCGCGGCCATGGGCGCCGCGATGACCGGGCTGCGGCCGATCGCCGAGATCATGTTCAGCGACTTCTTCGCGGTCTGCTGGGACCTCATCGCCAACGAGATCGCCAAGAGCCGGTACATGTCCGACGGGCAGGTCAGCTTCCCGCTGGTCATCCGGTGCGCGAACGGGGCGGGGGTGCGGTTCGGCGCGCAGCACTCGCAGTCGGTGGAGAACTGGGCGATGGCCGTGCCCGGCCTCAAGGTCGTGGCGCCCTCCACGCCGGCCGACGTGGTCGGGCTGCTCGCCGCCGCGGTGCGCGACCCGGACCCGGTGATCTTCTTCGAGGCCAAGTCGCTGTACGCGGCCAAGGGCGAGGTGCCCGACGGCGAGATGGTCGGCCGGCTCGGTGAGGCCGCGGTCGTCCGGGAGGGCACCGACGCGACGATCGTCGCGCTGGCCGCGATGGTGCCGCGCGCGGCCGCGGCCGCCGCGGAGCTGCAGGAGCAGCACGGCATCTCCTGCGGCGTCGTGGACGTGCGCAGCCTGGTCCCGCTGGACACCGCCACGATCCTGGCCGAGGTCGGCCGGACCGGCCGGCTGTTCACGGTCGAGGAGAACCCCCGGCTGTGCGGCTGGGGCGCCGAGATCGTCTCGATCGTCGCCGAGGAGTGCTTCGGCGCGCTGCGCGGCCCGGCCGTACGCATCACCACCCCGCACGTCCCGCTGCCCGCGGCCGCCGCGCTCGAGGACCACGTGCTGCCGTCGGTGGCGCGGATCACCGCGACGATCCGGAAGTCGCTCGCGAACGACTGATCGGGCAGCGCCGTTCGGGATAGCGAAAACGCAACGCGCCGCCGGTCTTGCCGGGCCGCGCAGGCCGTAGCCTTGCGGTGTGGACAGACGGATATTCGGCCTGGAGAACGAGTACGGCGTCACCTGCACGTTTCACGGGCAGCGCCGGCTCTCGCCCGACGAGGTGGCCAGGTACCTGTTCCGCCGGGTGGTGTCGTGGGGGCGCAGCAGCAACGTGTTCCTGCGCAACGGCGCGCGGCTCTACCTCGACGTGGGCAGTCACCCCGAGTACGCGACGCCCGAGTGCGACGACGTGCTGGACCTCGTCGCGCACGACAAGGCGGGCGAGCGGATCCTGGAGGGGCTGCTGCTCGACGCCGACCGGCGGCTGCGCGAGGAGGGCATCGCCGGCGACATCTACCTGTTCAAGAACAACACCGACTCGGCCGGCAACTCCTACGGCTGCCACGAGAACTACCTGGTCGGGCGGCACGGCGAGTTCGGCAGGCTGGCCGACATCCTGATCCCGTTCCTGGTCACCCGGCAGATCATCTGCGGCGCGGGCAAG
>Ga0070698_100000997_pt1 | contig 31180 bp, 28 predicted proteins | sample KBSK1502metaG_FD_65477 | JGI IMG/M metagenome (GOLD analysis project Ga0070698, IMG submission 65477) | Corn, switchgrass and miscanthus rhizosphere microbial communities from Kellogg Biological Station, Michigan, USA - KBS K1-50-2 metaG | ecosystem: Host-associated > Plants > Roots >...
AGCGACCAGGTGGCCGACACGATCGCCGCGGGGCCGGCGGCTCCGCTCGACGCCGCGCGCTGTCTCCTGTCGACGAAGCCGCGCCAGTACTCCCGGCAGTCGATCCCGGTGTCTTCGATCAGCGAAGCGGCCTGCGCGAGCGCGACCGGCAGGCAGCCGAGGTCCCCGGCGAGGTCGACCATCCCGACCCGCTGGTCGGTGTCCTGGTAGAGCCGCGCGGCCAGGTAGCTCAGCGCCTCCCGGGAGCTGAACTCGCCGACCTGGACCAGGGTGCGGCCCGGCGCGCCCAGCGAGGCCGCCGGCAGCCGCGTGGTGACCAGCACCCGGCCGGCCGGGCCCCGCGGCCACAACCCGTCCAGGTCGGCCGCGTCGGCGAGGTCGTCGAGGACGACGAGCCACGGCCGCTCGGCCCGGGCCAGCCAGGTCAGGAACCTGGCGGCGGTGGTCTCGGCGTCGTCGGAGGACTGGGCGATGCCGATGTCGTCCAGCGCCTGCACGTAACCCGTCAGGATCGCGTCCCGGCTCGAGGCCGGCACCCAGGCGAGCAGCTGGGCCTCGCCGGACCGCCACAGCGACCGCGCGGACGCCAGGGCGAGCTGGGTCTTGCCGGTGCCGCCCAGCGCGGACACCGGCTCGCCGGCGTCCCGGTCCGGGGGCGCGAGCACGCCGGTCTGGCCCGGCTCGAGGCCGGTGAGCTCGCCGGACCCGGTCTCCGGTCGCGGGCTGAACGCCTCCGCCAGCGGCGGGATCTCACCCGACTGGACCGGCCAGGTCACCCTCGCCGTCTCGGCTGCTGGCCCGCTCATGCCGACCGGGCCATGCTGCCGCCGCCCACACTGTCGTCAGCTGCCACTCGTACACCTCGGAGAATCACGCGCCGACCCGCGCAACATCGCCACCAGCAGATTGCGGCCAGGTTTATCAGGTTACGACGATGTACGAGGCAATATAAGAAGATTCCAGACAGTAACCAAAGGCGGCCTATCGATTACGCATAGTAACAAGATGTCACAGGCCAAGGATCAACCGGCCGGGTCACCGCGGGACCGCGGGCGTGGCCCGGCCGCGGCGGCGCAGAGCCTGCCGAGTTCGTCGAGCGTCTCCGGCTTCATCCGGTACGCGGGACCCGATACCGACAGCGCGGCCACGCACGCGCCGGTGCCGTCGAACACCGGCGAGGCGAGGGCGACCAGCCCGTCCTCCAGCTCAGCGGCCGCCACCGCGTAACCTCGCCGCCGGACCGCGGCGAGCTCGGCCGCGAGCACCTCCGGCGCGGTGATCGTCTGCGCGGTGTACCGCTCCAGCGTGCCGGGGACGCCGATGGCGCCGTAGGCCATGAGCACCTTGCCGTTGGCGACGGCGTGCGGCCTGGTCCGGCGGCCGATCCAGCCGCCGGAGGAGCTGAGGATGTAGGAGCTGGGCACCTCGGCAACGTTGAGCACGTCCGGCCCGTCGGGCACCGCCAGGTTCACCGTCTCCCCGGTCTGCGCCGCCAGCCGGTCCATCGCCGGCTGCATGACGGCGACCAGGTCGAAGCCACGCAACGCCAGCGCACCGAGCCGGATCACCTCGGCGCCGAGCCGGTAGCGCCGTCCCGACCGGACCAGGAGGCCCGCCCGCTCGAGCGCCGCGGCGAGCCGGGAGGCGGTCGACTTGTGCACGCCGACGAGCGCCGCCATCTCGGTGACGCCGAGTTCCGGCCGCGCGTCGTCGAAGGCAGTCAGCAGGGCCAGCACGCGCTCCGCTGACTGGTAGGTTCCGTTGGCCGCAACGCCGGGCCGCGTCACGCAACAAGAATGGCCACCTGCGTTCTCCGCCGTCAACCGCGGCGCCGGAGTGATCCGCCCTCGGGGCTATTGTGCCAGTAAGGCGTGGCTCCGCGCTCACGCCCATGTCACCCCGCCAGGAGGAAGCAGCCGTGGCAACTCCGACACCCGACCCGGCCGGCCAGGCCGCACCCGCGCATGACCCGCTGCCCGAGGCCCTCGCTCTCGCCCGCGGCGCGGCCGAGGCCGGGCTCGGCCTGAAGCTGCTCGGCGGGCTCGCGGTCCGTGTCCTGTGCCCCGCCCTTCCGCCGCGAATGCGGGCGGGCCAGGACATGGACTTCGCGTGCCTGTCCAAGGGCCGCAAGAACGTGGCCGGCTACCTGGAGCGCAGCGGCTGCGTGCCGGACAAGCGGTTCAACAACCTGAACGGCGACCGGCAGATGTACTTCAACGCCCCGTCGGGCCGGCCCATCGACGTCATGGTGGACCGGCTGACCATGTGTCACACGCTCGACCTGCGGCCGTCGTTCGGCCGGCTGCCGCACACCGTGGACGCCGTCGACGTGCTGCTGTCCAAGCTGCAGATCGTCGAGCTGAACGAGAAGGACGCCAGGGACATCCTTCAGCTGCTCAGCGGGGTGCCGGTCGGCGAGTCCGGGGCGGGGGGCCCCCGGCCGGACGGCGTCTCGGTCGACACCGACCGGTTCGGCAAGCTGCTCGGCGCCGACTGGGGCTGGTGGCGAACGGTCACGGGCAGCCTGAAGAAGCTTCCCGCGCTGGCGTCCGAGCACCCGGAGCTGGTCCCCCCCGACCCGCCGTACGACCCGCTGGCCCAGGCGCAGCGGTTGCTGGAACTCGCCGAGGCCGCGCCCAAGGGGGTCAAGTGGAAGCTCCGGGCGAACGTCGGCGACCGGGTCCGGTGGTACGAGCTGCCGGAAGAGATCGGCCACTGAGCCTGCGGCCCGATGCTTGACGCTTAGTTGCGCGGAATGCTACACCGTTGCAGGAGACGCAGCTAAGGCGTGGTGGTCCCATGAAGGTCTTTTTTGCCACCGATATCCATGGCTCGGAGGTCTGCTGGCGCAAGTTCCTGAACGCCGCGGCATTCTACAAAGCCGACATGGTCGTGCTGGGCGGTGACCTCACCGGCAAGGTGATGGTGCCGATTATCGCCCATTCCGGGTACTGGAAGGTGACCGTTCGCGGTCATGAGCACCGGCTGGAGTCCCAGCAGGAACTGGAACAGATCCAGCGGCAGATCCGCAACTCCGGATCCTATCCCGCGATCGTCAGCCCCGATGAGCTCGCCACGCTCAGCGCCGAAGAGGGCGCGGTCGACCGCCGGTTCACCCAGGAGATGACCCAGTCGCTGGACCGGTGGCTCGACATGGCCGACGGCAAGCTGCGCGGCGGCGAGATCCCCTGCATCCTGAACGGCGGCAACGACGACATCTTCGAGATCGACGACATCATCGAGCAGTCACCGTGCGTCAGGTTCGGCGAGGCGAAGATGCTCGACCTGGACGGCTTCCAGCTCGTCTCGATGGGCTGGACCAACCCGACGCCGTGGAACACCTTCCGCGAGGCCCCCGAGGCCGAGCTGGCGCGGAAGATCGATCAGGTGGCCGGCCAGATCACCGACACGGGACGAGCGATCTTCAACTTCCACGCGCCGCCCTACGGCACCGGGCTCGACGAGGCGCCCGCGCTCGACGAGAACCTGCGCCCGATGCACGGCGGCGCGGTGATGAAGCCCGTCGGCTCGACTTCGGTGCGCGACGCCATCCGCAAGTACCAGCCGATGCTCTCGGTGCACGGGCACATCCACGAGAGCCGCGGCGTGAAGCGGATGGGCCGCACGCTGGCCATCAACCCAGGCAGCGTGTACGGCGACGGCGTGCTCCAGGGCGCCGTGCTCGAGCTCAACCCGAAGAAGGGCAAGGTCACGAAGTACCTGCTGGTAAACGGCTGATTATCGGCAGTTCCAATCTTTGCGGAAGATCGGTAGGGTATCGGGCCATACCGGGCGCGGCGAGCCCGCAAACTGGAGGCAACCATGGCCACATCAGCTGTCGGCGGCGAGACGCCGACGCTCTTTCTCAGGAATGCAACCGGGCTCGTCAGGGGCTGGTCGGTCCGGGACTCGATGATCTACGCGTGCATGGCCACCAACTTCGTCACGCTGGCGATCTACGAGTTCGCCTTCGCCGCCCCCGCCTTCCCGCAGGGGCAGCTCATCACCTCGGTGGTGATCTCCGGCATCTGGGTGTCGTTCCTCGTCGTCGCCTACACCGGGCTCGTCGTCACCATCCCGAGGGCGGGCGGTGACTACGTCTGGCAGACCCGGATCCTCGGCAGCGGCCTGGGCTTCGTCATGGCGGCCACCGGCTGGTGGTTCATCCTCTGGCTGTGGGCGCCCATCTACGGGAACATCCTCTCGGTCCAGTTCTTCGAGCCGATCTGGGCGACGCTGAAGTGGACCTGGCCCGGCGGCGGGGCCGCCTGGTTCGGCACGCACAACGGCATCTTCACCGTCTCGCTGATCACCATCGCGCTGGCCGGCCTGCTGGTGTCCATCGGCATGGCCGGCTACGCCAGGTTCCAGAAGTGGTGCTTCTACGGCGGGCTCGCCGGCTTCGCCGTGATCGTGATCCTGCTGCTGATCAACTCCCACGCGACCTTCATCAGCTCGTTCAACCTCGAGGCGCACAAGCTCTTCGGCATCAGCAACGCCTACGGGGCCACGACCGCCGCGGCCGCCAAGGCCGGCTACGTGGCGCCCCATATCGCGTTCGGCCCGCTGGGCCCGACGCTGCTGCTGGTCCCGGTCATGATGTTCTTCATCCTGTGGCCGAACTGGGGCGCGACGCTGTACGGCGAGATCCGCGGGGCGAGCGACGTCAAGCGCGTCTTCTCCGGCATGTTCGGCGGCCTGTGGATCACGGTCGCGCTGACCATCGCCTTCCTGCTACTGGCGGCGAAGACCTTCGGCTGGGCCTTCTACCAGGACTCCAACCAGCTGAACTTCCTGGCCAAGGGCGTGCTGCCGGTCTGGCCGTACCCGGTGCTGTTCGCGGGCTGGCTCGTCCACAACACCGCGTTCCAGGTCATCCTGATCCTGGTGATGAGCCTGTGGTTCTTCGGCTGGGTGGGAACGCTGTTCCTGTCCTCCACCCGCGTCATCTTCGCCGCGGCCTTCGACCGGGTGCTCCCGGACCGGGCCGCAGAGGTGTCGGAGAAGCGGAAGGTCCCGTTCTACTCGCTGGTCCTGATGCTGCTGCCGGCGGTCGGCCTGTCCGCCGTGTACGCCTACAACACGACGTTCGTCAAGTACACCTACGACGCCACGCTGGTGATCGCCGTGACGTTCCTGTTCAGCGCCATCGCGGTGGTGCTGCTGCCGTTCGTCAAGAAGGACCTCTGGCGCGCCTCCCCGGCCAGCCGCGTCAAGCTCTTCGGCGTCCAGGTCGTGCCGGCCGCCGGGTGGGTCACCATCGGGCTGCTGGTCTTCAACCTCGTCGAGTGGCTCAGCAACGACAACTACTACGTGAACCTGCACTCGTCGCTGATCTTCATGGCCGCGCTCTACGCGCTGGCCATCGTGGTGTACGTGGTGGCCCGGATCGTGCGCCGGCGGCAGGGCATCGATCTCAGCCTGATCAACAAGGAGATCCCGGTCGAGTAGCGGCGCCCGTATGAACGACACTCCCACCGGGGCCAGAGCGGTCATCATCGGCGCGGGCATCGTCGGCAACAGCCTCGCCTGCCACCTCGCCCGGCTCGGCTGGTGCGACCTCGTCCTCGTGGACAAGGGGCCGATGCCGAACCCGGGCGGCTCGACCGGGCACGCGTCCAACTTCATCTTCCCGATCGAGTACTCGAAGATGATGATGGAGCTCACCGCCGACAGCACGGCGCAGTACAAGGCGCTGGGCGTGCACACGCAGAGCGGCGGCATCGAGGTCGCGCGGACGCCGGCGCGGATGCACGAGCTGCGCCGGCGCTGCTCCGCGGCCAAGGCCTGGGGGATACCGGCCGAGCTGCTCACCCCGGCCGGGGTGGCCAAGCTGGTCCCGTACGTGGACGAGCAGGTGATCCTCGGCGGGGCGTACTTCCCCACGGTGGGCGTGGTGGACTCGCTGCGCGCCGGGACGCTGATGCGCGAGGAGGCGCAGGCCGCCGGCGCGCTGCGGGTCCTGGCCGGCGCCGAGGTGCTGGGCATCGACCGGGACCCGGCCGGCCGGGTGAGCGCGGTGCGCACGACCGCGGGCGACATCGAGACCGAGGTGTGCGCGATCTGCTGCGGGGTGTGGTCGCCCCGGATCGCCCGGATGGCCGGGGCGCGTATCCCGGTCACCCCGATCGTGCACCAGATGATCAGCGTCGGGCCGATCGCCCTGTTCGCCGACACCGCCGGTGAGATCGCCTACCCGATCGTGCGGGACGTCGACACGAACATGTACGAGCGCCAGCACGGCGGCGACATGGAGGTTGGCTCGTACGCGCACCGGCCGATCATCGTCAGCCCCGACGACATCCCGTCGATCGAGGCGGCGGTGCTGTCGCCGACCGAGATGCCGTTCACCTCGGACGACTTCGACCCGCAACTCATCCAGGCGCTCGAGCTGATGCCGGACCTGCTCGGCGACGAGCGGGCCGGCATCAGGTACGCCATCAACGGCCTGATCTCGATGACGCCGGACGGGCACCCGGTGCTCGGCGAGACGCCCGAGGTTCCGGGGCTGTGGTCGGTGGCGGCGAGCTGGATCAAGGAAGGCCCCGGGATCGGCCGCGCGGTGGCCGAACAGATGACCGGCGGCGTCCCGGAGATCGACATCCACGAGGCCGACGTCTCCCGCTTCTACCCGCATCAGCGCACGACCGCGCTGGTCACGGCCCGGGCGCGCGAGGGATTCAACAAGATGTACGGGATCGTGCACCCGGCCGAGCAGTGGGAGTCGCAGCGCGGCGTGCGGCTGCCGCCCATGCACGAGCGGGAGCGGGCGCTCGGCGCCGTGTTCATCGAGACGGCCGGCTGGGAGCGGCCGAACTGGTACGCCTGCAACGAGGAGCTGCTCGGCCGGTACGAGGGCCGGCTGATGGAGCGCACCGCCGAGTGGGACGCGCGCTGGTGGTCGCCGGTCATCAACGCCGAGCACCTGGCCATGCGGGACGCCTGCGGGCTGGTCGACCTGTCCGCGTTCGCCGTCCTCGAGGTCACCGGGCCCGGCGCGCTCGACGTCGTGCAGTCGACCGCCGTCGCCCAGATGGACGTCAAGGTCGGCCGGGTGGTGTACACGTCGCTGCTGGACGCCGACGGCGGCTTCCGCGCCGACCTCACGATCATGCGGCTCGGCCCGCAGCGGTTCCGCGTGGTGACCGGCGGCGCCACCGGGATGATGGACCTGAAGTGGCTGGCCGGTCACCTGCCGCCCGACGGGCGGGCCTCGATCGCGGACCTGACCTCGGCCTGGACCACGATCGGGCTGTGGGGCCCGCGGGCCAGGGACGTGCTCGCGCCGGTGACCGGCGACGACGTCAGCCACGCCGGCTTCGGCTTCGGCACCTGCCGGGAGATCGAGCTCGGCGGCGTGACCGTGCTGGCGTCGCGCATCTCCTACGTGGGCGAGCTGGGCTGGGAGCTGCACGTGCCGTTCGAGCAGGGCGCCCGGGCCTGGGACACGCTCTGGGACGCGGGCCGCCCGGCCGGCCTGGTGCCGGTGGGCATCGGCGTCTACGGCACCACCGGCAGGCTGGAGAAGGGGTACCGCGCGTTCGGCGCCGAGCTGGACGCCGGCTACACGCTGGTCGAGGCCGGGATGACCCGGCCGTCGGTGAAGGCGCAGCCGTTCACCGGCCGCGACGCCTACCTCGCGCAGCGGGAATCGCCGCCGTGCGCGGTGCTGTGCACGCTCACGGTGGATGACCACCGATCGGCCGACGGCGAGCTGCGGTACATGCTCGGCGGCGAGCCGGTGCTGACCCGCCGCGGCGAGCCGCTCGTGGACGCCAAGGGCCGCCACTCGTACGTGACCAGCGCCGGCTCCGGGCCCTCGGTGGGCAGGCACCTGCTGATGGCGTACCTGCCGGCCGACCAGGCGGTGGCGGGCACCCGGCTGTCGGTCGAGTACGTGGGCGAGCGCTACCCGGTGACCGTCGCGGTCGCGGGCTCCACCCCGCTGTTCGACCCGGAGAACGCGCGGGTGAGGTGCTGACCGCGGTGGAGGTCCTGGCGTGCGTCAAGCGGGTTCCGATGGTCGGCGGGAAAATCGTCATCACGCCGAACGGCTGCGCCATCGACACTCGCATGTCCGGATTCACCGTCAGCCCGCACGAGGAGTGCGCGGTCGAGGAGGCGGTCAGGCTGGCCGAGCGGCACGGCGGGACGGTCACGGTGCTCACGCTCGGCCCGCCCGAGGCCGCCGACCAGCTGCGCGACGCGCTGGCGCTCGGCGCGTCCCGCGCCGTCCTGCTGGAGACCGATGGGCGCGAGTGGGGCCCGATGGCGACCGCCGAGGCCATCGTGGCAGCGATCGGCCGGGCGGGCCAGCCTTATGACCTGCTGCTGTTCGGCAACGAGTCTGCCGACACCGGCGGCTACCAGGTGCCCGTGCGGGTCGCGCACGCGCTCGGCCTGCCGTGCGCGACCGGGATCAAGGGCATCGAGGTCGCCGCGGACGGCGGCCGGGTCACGGCGCGGCGGGAGCACCTCGGCGCCGAGGAGACCTTCGACCTCCCGCTGCCGGCGGTGATCAGCGTGAAGGAGGGCATCAACCTGCCCCGGTATCCCTCGCTGCCCGGACGGCTGCGGGCCAAGCGGGCCAGCCTCGAGCGGTTCACCCCGGACTGGCACGCCGAGGGCCTGGCCATCGCGGGCCTGCGGGTGCCGGCAACGGAGCGCCACCGCGCCGAGATCCTCGGCGCCGGGACCGACGCCGTGCCCGCGCTGGTCGCGCTGCTCGCCGAGCTGGGGGTGCTGTCGTGACAGTGCTCTGCCTGGTCGAGCACGCGGCCGGCGAGGTCGCCGACACGTCCCGGCGCGCGCTGACCCTCGCCCGGCAGCTCGCCGATTCGGCAGGCGGCGCGGCGCGTACCGCGGCCGCGTCGGAGGCCGGACCGGCACCGGACGGCGCGGCACGGGCCGTGACCGCAGTGGCGTTCGGCTCCGGGCCGGACGGCACGGCGCTGGCCGGCCAGCTGTCCGGCCACGGCGTCGCCGACGCCTACCTGGTCGAGTCGCCGGATCTGGTCGGCTACGCGCCGCAGGCGTGGGCGCGGGCGCTGGCCGGGCTGGCCGGCGAGCTCGGCGCCACGGCCGTTGTCGCCGCCGGGACCGACCGGGGCAACGAGGTGCTGGCGCACCTGGGCGCGATCATCGGCCTGCCGATGGCCGCCAACTGCGCCGCCGCGGCCGCCGACGGCGCCGGCCGGTGGCGGCTGACCCGGCACCGCTGGGCCGGCAGCCTGCTGGAGGACGCGGTGCTCGAGGCGCCGGTCGCGCTGCTCACGGTGGCACCCGACGTCGTCGCCGCCGAGTCGTCGCTGGGGCCGTCCGCGGTCAGCGTTCGCTCGTACGAGCCGGCGCTGGAACCGGCCGACCTGGTGATCCGCGCGACGGAGTCGGCGGGGCGCAGCGGCGGGGTCTCGCTGGCCACCGCCCGGGTGGTGGTCGGCGGCGGCCGCGGCGTCGGCGGCCCGGAGGGCTTCGGCGCGCTCGAGGAGCTCGCCGGGCTGCTCGGCGGCGTGGTCGGCGTGTCCCGCGTCGTCACCAGCGAGGGCTGGCGCCCGCACAAGCAGCAGGTGGGCCAGACCGGCACCCGCATCTCGCCCGAGCTGTACCTCGCCTGCGGGATCAGCGGGGCGATCCAGCACATGGCCGGGTGCCTGTCCGCCAAGCACATCGTCGCGGTCAACACCGACGCCGACGCGCCGATCCTGGCGCACGCCGACTACGCCGTCATCGGCGACCTCAACCAGGTGATCCCGGCCCTGATCAGCGCCATCCGGGCCCGGAACGGCTCGCCCTGACCCCCGGCCGCGTCGTTAACGTGACCCCCGCCCCGCGCCGTTGACATGACCGAGGAGATCTGGCGGCTCGCGTGACCGAGCTGCCGGGCGCTGACCCGAGGGCGCTGTCGGTCGCCGCGGCGCTGGAAAGGCCGCTCAGTGCCGGCCCAAGGCGGTGGCCCGACGTGCCGCCCGCGTCATCGCGCTGACCTGGGGGCCCGGGCCGTGAGCCAATCGGCCCCGGCGCGACCAAGTCGGCCCGGGCCTTGACCCAAGCGGCCCGGGCCTTGACCGCAAATTGTATATGACGCACAATCCTGCCCATGAGTGACCAAGCCGGCGTGCGGGACGATTCGGCGGCCGGAGCGCCCGGCCCCGACCAGCACCGCGTCCAGGTCTTCGTTCCCGGCGGGCACGGCACCGCCTTCGTCGCCAAGGCTGGGGAGCTCATAGAGATCGTCGACGTCGAGGGGCAGCAGGTCGCCGACTTCGTCGCGTTCGCCGAGCAGGACCGCACCGCGTGGCTGTCCACCACGCACACCCGGTCCGCGCTGCTCCGGCTGACTGTGCGTCCCGGGGACCTGCTGGAGAGCAACTGGCGGCATCCGATGTTCGAGCTGATCCGCGACGACGTCGGCAGGAACGACATCATCACCTCGATGTGCGACGACCGGCGCTACCGGCTCGACTACGGGGTCGAGGGCCACCGCAGCTGCCGGACGAACTTCACCGAGGCGCTGCGGCCGTGGGGAATCGCGGAGTGGCAGATTCCCGACCCGTTCAACTTCTTCCAGAATGCGCCCATCCACCCCGACCGCAAGTTCGGCAACGAGGTCCCGACCAGCCAGCCCGGTGACAAGCTCGTGCTGCGGACGCTGATGGATGCGATCGTGTCGGTCTCCGCCTGCCCGCAGGACCTCAACCCGTGCAACGGGTTCCACCCGAGCCCCCTGGTGATCCGCGTACTGCCCGGGGCGGAGGACGGCGAGTGAGACGCATCCGTCTGGCCGGCCAGCTGGCCGAGCCCATCAGCCACTACACCGACGCGGTCGAGGCGGGCGGGTTCTTGTACGTCTCCGGCATGCTCCCGGTCGACGCGGGCGGGGAACTCGTGGGCGCCGACGACGTGATCGCCCAGACGGAGCAGGTGCTGAGCAACGTGGGCACCGTCCTCGAGGCCGCCGGCGTAACCTTTCACGACGTTGTGAAAGTCGGCGTGTACGTGCGGGACATGGCCGACCGGGAGCTCATCAACGCGGTGCGGCGGCGCTACTTCGGCGAGGCCCGGCCGGCCAGCACACTGGTGGAGGTCAGCGCGCTCGCCCACCCCGGTGCGCTGGTCGAGGTCGACGCCGTGGCCGTACTGCCCCGCAGCGGGGGTTACGAGGCCTGACGCGCCGCATTCTGGCAGCTCATGACCATCGGAGGTGCGTTATGAGGATTACCGCGACAGCCCTGGGCACCGTGCTCGCGCTCCTCGCCGTCGGCGCCTGCAGTTCGTCGCACAACGGAGCCGGATCCGCGTCCGGGACGCTGGTGGTGGGCGAGTTCAACCCCTTCACCGGCCCCGACGCCGCGTTCGGGCCGGAAATGGTCGGCGGGTGCGTTCCCGCGGTCCGGCTGATCAACTCCGGCGGCGGCGTGCTCGGTCACCAGCTGAGCTGCGTCCAGGAGGACACGCGCGGCGACCCGGCCGACGCCGTGCCCGCCGCGCAGAAGATGATGGCAACCGAGTCGTCGCTGATCGGCGTGCTCGGCCCGAGCGCCGACGAAGCGCTGGCCACCGCCCCGCTGCTGGACCAGGGCCACGTGCCGATGTTCGCCGACACCGGCCAGGCGGCCTTCGACCACACGACCGACGCCTACTTCTGGCGGATCACGCCGGCCGACGACGTCAAGGGCTACGCGCTCGCCCTGTGGGCGCACAAGGCCGGCTACACCCGGGCCGCCGCGGTGTTCGGCAACGACGCGGGCGCCCAGTCGGACGTGCCGACGCTGGTCAGCGCGTTCACCAAGCTCGGCGGCACGATCGTCTACAACAAGCCGTTTGCGCTCGACCAGAGCTCGTACCGGACCGAGATCGAGAACATCCTGGCCGCCCATCCGCAAGTGATCTTCACCGAGGTCGACCCGCAGACCGGGGCGACGTTCCTGTCCGAGCTGCAGCAGCTGCACAAGATGCTGCCGCTGATCGGGACCGAGGTGAGCCTGCAGGCCCCGTGGCTCAAGGCGGTCAGCGGCGCGATCGGCGCGCAGGCGATGGCGACCTACGTGCAGGGGATGCAGCCGTACGCGCCGCCGAGCGGGACGGCGTGGCAGGCCTTCAACCGGTCGCTGCTGGCCTCGGCGTCTCACGTGCCCAAGCCAGGCCAGTGGAGCACCGACCCGTACTCGATGACGTACTACGACGGGGTCAACGTGATGGCGCTGGCGATGATCGCGGCCAACAGCACCAGCCCCGCGGTGTTCAACGCCGACGTCATGAAGGTGACCGAGCCCGGCCCGGGCAAGACGGTCGTGTACACGTTCGCCGCCGGCAAGGCCGCGCTCAAGGCAGGCCGGCAGATCCAGTACGTCGGCGCGGGCGGGCCGATCGCGTTCAACCACTGGCACAACTCCACCGGGGCGTTCGAGGCGGCGAAGTACGTCAACGGCCAGATCGTGCTGGTCGGCTCCGTGTCGGCCGCCCAGATCGCGGCGCTCAGCCGGTGACCCCGACCCGCCAGGCCGGCCCCGGCCGCGGGGCACGGCGACCGTGAACACGCTGGTCCCGGCCATCGGGTTCGGCATCGTCACCGCGTCCATCCTGGCGGTGGCCGGCGTCGGGTTCACCCTGCAGTTCGGCGTCACGAACGTCCTCAACCTCGCCTACGGCGACATCATGACCGCGTCCGCGTTCGTCGGTTACCTGGTCACCAGCGCCGGGGTCAGCGTGTGGCTGGCGCTGGCGGCGGGCGCGGCCTTCGGGGCCGTCTTCTCGGTGCTGCTGAACCGCGTCGTCTACACCCCGTTCGTGCGGCGCGGCACGCGGCTGTTCGGCATGATCATCGTGACGATCGCGGTCGGCCTGATCGTGCAGAACGGCCTGCAGGCGATCTTCGGCGCGACCTTCTTCAGCCTGCAGATGGCCCGGCCCGCGTCGGTGCACATCGCCGGCATGGTTTTCACCACCGTCCAGCTCGCCATCATCGGCATCGCGGTGGCGGCGATGCTGCTCATCCACCTGCTGCTGCGCTACACCAAGCTCGGCAAAGCGATGCGCGCCACCGCCACCGACCCCGACCTGGCCCGCAACTGCGGGGTGGCGACCGACCGGGTGATCGACCTCGCGTGGGCCCTCTCCGGTGCGCTGTGCGGCCTGGCCGGCGTCATCCTGGTGCTGAACGTGACCGCGTTCACCGACACGACCGGCGCCCAGTTCCTCATCCCGATCATCGCGGTCGCGGTGCTGGGCGGGATCGGCCATCCGTACGGCGCCATGCTGGGCGCACTGGTCATCGGGATCGCCAGCGAGGTGGCCGCCACGGTGTTCAGCCCCTCCTACAAGGACGTCGTGGCGTTCGTGATCCTGGTGATCGTGCTGCTCGCCCGGCCGCAGGGGATCCTGTCGGAGATCGCCGCCCGCAAGGAGGTAGCGGCGTGAGCACCGCCTGGCAGTTCTACATCTCCACGGTGCTGGTCTACCTCGGCGTCGACGTGATCGCGTGCTGGGGGCTGAACCTGCAGTTCGGCGTCGCGGGGCTGGTCAACTTCGCCTTCATCGTGTTCCAGGCGGCCGGGGCCTACACCGCGGCGGTGCTCACGCTCGGCCCCGCCGTGCCCGCCGCCAGGGGTGGGTTCCAGCAGTACGTCGGCGGCGCGCACTTGCCCTTCCCGCTGCCGATCCTGGCCGCCGGGCTGGTCGGCGGGCTGCTCGCGGCGCTGGTGGGCGGCATCGCCGTCCGCCGGCTGCGCAGCGACTACGAGGCGATGGTGATGCTCGTGGTGTCGCTGATCGCCACCAGCGTGGCCACCAACCAGGTGGGGCTGGTGAACGGGCCGAACGGGCTGTCGCTGGTGCCCAAGCCGCTGGCCACGATCGTCAACCTGTCGCCGATCGGCTACCAGTGGCTGTTCGTGGGCATCACCGCCGGGATCTGCGTGTGCGTCTACTGGCTCGTGCACGTCGTGACCAGCTCGCCGTTCGGCCGGGCGCTGCGCGCGGTCCGGGACAACGAGCAAGCGGCGGCGGCGCTGGGCAAGAACGTCACCGGGCTGCGCCTGCTCGCGTTCGTCCTCGGCGGCGTGCTCGCCGGGATCAGCGGCGCCGTTCTCGTCGAGTTCATCTCAGCCTGGTCGCCGGGCTCCTGGCTTTACCCGGAGACGTTCGTGTACTTCACCGCCGTGATCGTCGGCGGATCCGGGAACAACCTCGGCGTCATGGTGGGGGCGCTGCTCGTGCCGGTCGCCTTCCTGGAGGCCACCAGGTTCATCCCGCAGTTCGGGCCGCCGGGGCTCATCGACGCCCTGCAGTGGATCGTCGTCGGGGCGCTCGCGCTGGTGTTCTTGTGGTTCTGGCCGCGCGGGGTGATCCCCGAGCGCCGGCGCCGTTTCCCGCGGCCGGCCCCGGCTGAGGCGGAGCCGGCCCCGCCGGTCCGGGCGGCCCCGTGAGCGGCGCATCGGGCCCGCTGGTGGCGGTCCGGGATCTGCACCGCCGGTTCGGCGGAGTGCACGCGGTCAACGGCGCCTCGTTCGAGGTCCCGGCGGGCCGGATCACGGGCCTGATCGGCCCCAACGGCGCCGGGAAGTCGACCGTGCTCAACATCGTCGCTGGGGCGCTGCGGCCGAGCGCCGGGACCGTCCGCTACCGGGGCCAGGACGTCACCGGGCTGCCCGCCCACAAGCTGGCCCGGCGCGGGATCATCCGCACCTTTCAGATCTCCAGCGAGTTCGCCGCACTCACTGTGCTGGAGAACCTGCTGGTCGCGGCCCAGGGCCTGCGCGGCGAGAGGCTGTGGCAAGCCGCGCTGGGCAAGCGGTACTGGCGGCCGGCCGAGCGCGCGGCGGTGCAGCGCGCCCGGCAGCTACTGGCGCGGTTCGACATGTCGGCCAAGGAGGACGAGTACGCCGGCAACCTCAGCGGGGGGCAGAAACGGCTACTCGAGATCATGCGGGGGCTGATGGCCGAGCCCGCGCTGCTGCTGCTCGACGAGCCGATGGCAGGAGTCAACCCGTCCCTGGCCCGGCGGATCGAGCAGTACCTACTCGAGGAGTGCGCCGCCGGGCTCAGCATGCTCATGATCGAGCACGAGCTGGCGGTGGTGGAGCGGCTGTGCGACCCCGTCATCGTGATGGCCCAGGGACGGGTGATCTCGCAGGGAACCATGGCCGACGTCCGGGCGGATCAGGGGGTGCTCGATGCCTACCTCATCGGATAGCCCGGGAACAGACGACGGCCGCGAGCGCCCGTCGGCGGTCCTGCGGCTGGCGGACGTCGCCGCGGGCTACGGCGCCGCGCCGATCGTGTCCGGGGTGAGCCTCAGCGTCGGGCCCGGCGAAGTCGTCTCGGTCATCGGGCCCAACGGGGCGGGCAAGTCCACCCTGCTCAAGGCCGTGACCGGCAGGCTCCCTCTGATGGCCGGCGCGGTCAGCCTCGGCGACCGCGACGTGACCAACATGCGGGGCAACCTGCTCGCCCGGCTGGGCCTGGGGTTCGTCCCGCAGGTCAGGGACGTCTTCGACACGCTCACCGTGACCGAGAACCTGGAGATGGGCGGGTACCTGCTGCCGAAAGCGCGGCTCGCGGGCCGGATCGACGCGGTGCTCACGGCGTTCCCGGCGCTGGCGGGGATGCGCTCGCGGACGGCCGGCCGGCTGAGCGGCGGCGAGCGCAAGATGCTCGCCGTGGCGCGCGTGCTCATGCTCGAGCCGGCGGTTCTCGTCCTCGACGAGCCGACGTCCGGCCTGTCGCCGGACCTGTCCCGGGCGGTGCTGCGCGACCAGGTACGGCGGCTGGCCGACGCGGGCACCGCCGTGCTGCTGGTCGAGCAGAAGGCGTTCGAGGCGCTCGGCGTGTCCGACTGGGCGTACATCCTGGTGGCGGGGCGGATCGAGATCTCCGGCCCGGCCGGCGAGATCCTGGACCGGCCCGACATCAGGGAGGTCTTCCTCGGCCGTTCGGCGGGCGATGCCCCACACTCGTCCGCGGCGGGCGGTCTCGACTCCGCGCCGCGCCCGTCATGAACTCCGGACGGCGCTCACGGGGCCGGTACGTGAGCAAGAGCGACCTGGTGACCGACGCGCTGCGCGAGCTCATCACCGACCGCCAGCTGTCGCCCGGCACGCCGCTGCGCCAGCGCGAGCTCGCCGAGCAGTTCGACGTGAGCTACACGCCGGTGCGGGAGGCGCTGCGCCGCCTTGAGTCGGAGGGCCTGGTCGTCACCGACGTGCACCGGGGGGCAGTGGTCGCGCGCACCGAGTCGGAGGAACTCGAGGAGAACTACCGGATCCTCGCCGCGCTCGAAGCGCTGGCCGGGAGCCTGGCGGTGTCCAAGATGACCGACGACGACGTGGCGGAGATCGAGGATCTCTACCGGCAGGTCGCCCGGTGCTCTCCCGCCGACGGCCGGCTGGCAGAGCTCAACCGCCGGTTCCACTTCCGGATCTACGAGTGCGCGCGCTCGCCGATGCTTCTGCTGCTGATGAGACTGCTGTGGCGTTCGTTCCCTCACGGGCCGCAGGCGGGCCGGCCGCACGAGGAATCGGTCCGCCAGCACGCGGCGCTGGTCCGCGCGCTCGTGCACAGGGACGAGGAACTGGTGGCCGCCATCATCAGGGAGCACGTGCTCGGCAGCATCGCGTACCTGCCGCGCCGGCCCGCCTCCCCGCCGCCCGCCGGCATTGGCTGACCAGCCGCGCGGTCCGGCCCGGCAGAGATCGGTCGCCGGATGGGCCCGGACCGCTACCAGGGCTACGGCCTGCTCGGCGGGCCGTGAACAGGCATCGCCGGTGCCGCCGACTGAGGCTCAGGTCACCGGCGGGGGACGGGAGTCGGCGCTGGCGGCCAGGGCGGGGTCCCACGCGCAGACCTCGCACGCGTGCCGGAACGCCGAGCGGGCGAACTCCAGCGCCGCGACCGCCGGATCCGGCAGCTCCCGGACATCGTCCCAGTCGAGGATGTACTCGCCGAGGCTGGTGTCCCACCGCGCGGGGGGTGACAAGACCTGGCTGCCGAAGCCCTCTTCGACGGGAAACGCGAACGCGAAGAAGGCCGCCTTGCCGTACCGCGCGTCCCCCGGCCACCAGCCGACTTCGACCGCCTGCGCGTTCCCCGAGTTGCGCACGATGAAATCGTCCGACGGCGGGTCGGCCGGCCGCCCGGAGAACAGGCTCACCGCGAGGTCAAAGGTTCCCCACCACGCGTTCACTGGCGTCGACCGGCCGCGATAGGGCGCGCGGAACGCCGCGAGCACCAGGCCGGCCTGGGTCGCCGCGGCGAAGTAGTCAGCCACCCGGTCGGCGTCGTACCGCGCGTGCTCGTAGTCCTCGTCCAGCGGCACGCTCCACGGCACCTCCTGCGGCCTCGGGTCGATCTCGACGCGGCCCACCAGAGCGTTCAGCGCGCTCAGCACCGCGCCCGTGACTTCCGCGACCGGCCGGTCCGGTGTCAGCGCGATCCGCTCGGACCGGCCGTCACTGTGCTCGACGACCGCCTCGTGCGCGTGCAGGTCCAGCGCCACGACCACCGATCCCGAGCCGTCCGGCGCGGGCAGCGGGGCCGTCTCCCAGCCGCGCGCGGTGAGCCGCAGCGCCGCGTGCTGCAACTGCGGCTCGGGCGGCGCGAGCCTGACCGCCACCTTGCCCAGCACCTGGGTGTGCGCGTGCAGCGTGTCGCAGGTGTCGCTCCACTGGTCGTAGGGCACCGCTGGCCACTTCCGGGGCATGCTGGCACGCTATCGGCTGCCGCGTCCCCCGCAAAGGGTCAGCCCGTACTGGCCCGCCGTCGGCGGGGAACGCGGCGCAGCAGCGGCCGGCTCGAGCGGACGCGGCGGCCGGCGTCGGCGGAGAACTCCAGCTGGCGACGCCGTAGCCGGACGGCGTCGTCCTCGATATCGACTCCATGGCCCTGATATGCGATGTAACTCACCCGGCACCCTTCCTGGCGCTGCGGGCCGCTCGTCCGGCCCACACCAGCGATGCTCGCCGTAAGGCCAGGCGCGCCGCATCGGACGGATGACTTATCTCGCTGGCCCCGGTGCCTTAGGACGGTCCCCGGGGTCCCAGGCGTGCGGTGATCCGGCAGCCGCGGATCGGTCTTGGGCTTCAAGGTAGCGCTGGGCTTGCTCGGCCGAGCCGGGCCAGCAGCGAAACCCGCCACTGCTCGGCTTGCTGGACCTGGTTGAACGTGAAGATGTGCAGTCCTGCGACGGCCGATTCGGGGGCGGCCAGCGCGGCCCCCGTCCGGTCTAGCAGCCGGTCCGGGCTGTAGCGGCCGGTCGTGCCGACCCGCAGGAACCATTCGGTGTGCCCGGTGAGGAACCGGGCCGACTCGGCGGCGCCCGCCTTGGCCGCCATCCGCAGCAGCCGGGCCCGGTCCACCGGGCCGGACAGGCCGACGTAGAGCGGTAGCGTCACGCCGCGGGCCCGCACCCGGGCGATCCACCGGCGCAGCACGACCGGATCCAGGCACAGGTTGCTGACCAGGTAGCTCGCGTGGTGCCGCTTGTCCCACATCGCCTGGATCGTGACGTCGTCGCCGATCCGCGGGTGGCTCTGCGGGTACCCGGTCACCCCGACGCGGGAGAACGGCCGTCCCATCTCGGCCAGCCGGTCCAGTAGCGCGACCGCGCTGTCGAACCGCCCGGCCGGCGGGTCGGCGTCCCCGGCCGGGACGAACACGTCGTCGATGCCGATCGCGGTCAGCCGCTCGACGATGCCTGCCAGGTGCGCGTCGTCCCGGACCAGCCGCGCCGACAGATGCGGTACCACCCGATAGCCGCGGGCGGCGAGCCGCTCGGTCAGGTCAATGGTCGCATCCAGCCCGCGGGCGGGCGACGCGGTGACGGTCATCATCACGTCCCGCGGCACGCACTCCGCCACCGCCGCCTCGATGCTCGCCGACGGGAACACCTCGTACCGCGGGTGCGCCAGCAGCGGCGCCACCCGGACCAGGCCGCGCCACGGCACGTGCACGGGCAGCGCGACGCGGGCCATCACGCCTCCCCGGCGGGTCCGAGCAGCCGCTCGAGCTCGGCCTCCAGGCCGCCAGTGCCAACGTCCAGCACGGTCAGCGGCAAGCCGAACATCGCCGCCACCGCGGCCGCCTCGGCGTCCAGCGCGGCGTCGCGTCGCTGCGCCAGCCAGACCAGCCGCCGGTAGTGGCCGAAGTAGTCCGGCCACAGCTCCGGGTACCGGTCCAGGCCGAGCTCGGAAAGCACGCTGCGGCGGAAGCTGCGCACGAGGAAGTCGGTCAGCAGGTAGGTGCCGGGCTCGCGCTCGAGCACCGCCCGCAGCCGGTCCGGCCCGGCCAGCACGTCGTAGCAGTGCAGGCCGCACAGCCGCCGCAGGCCCAGCCGCGCGCACAGCTCGTCGAGCGCGCCGTAGCTGCCGCAGTCCGCGTAGCCGAGCACCACGCGCAGGCCGCGCGCGGCCAGCGAGCGGGCCAGCCGCTCGGCGGCGGGCGCGATCTGCTCCGGGCGGTTGTGCAGCAGCGACGGCAGCGTGTGCACCTGCACCGGCCAGCCGCGGCGGGCGGCGATCTCCCGCACATGCCCCCCAAGCGCCCCGCACGCGATCACCGCCACGGCCGCCTGCGGCGCCGCGGCGGGCTCAGCCCGCGGCGCGGCCGCAGTCTCACCCGGCGGGGAAGGCCAGCTGCTCGACGAAGCGGTCGTTGAAGTCGGGGCGGTCGGAGAGCTCGACATACCTCACCTCCTCCAGCAGCGCCAGCGCGCCGGCCCGCTCCCGCACGGACAGCAGCGCCATCTTGGCCCCCTCGCCGGCCACGTTGCCCGCGCTGACCACGCGCAGCACCGGCAGCCTCGGCACCAGCCCGAGCCTGATCGCGCTGGCCGGCGACAGGTAGCTGCCGAACGATCCGGCCAGCAGCACCTGCTGGACGTCGGCGGCCGAGAGCCCGGCCTCGGCCAGCAGGATGGACCAGCCCGTGGCGATCGCCGCCTTGGCGAACTGCAGCTCGCGCACGTCCCGCTGCGACAGGTAGACCGAGTGCGCCACGTCGCCGGGCTCGCCCAGCCAGGCCAGCACGAACACCCGGTTGGACTCCAGCATGGTCAGCCGGGAGGCCAGGCCGGGTAGCCGCGCCGCCGCCTCCTCCTCGGGCATGAACCGGCCGGAGGAGTCCAGCAGCCCGGCGCCGACGAGCCCGGCCACCGCGTCGACCAGTCCGGAGCCGCACAGCCCGGCGGGCTCGGCGTCCCCGATGACCTTCAGCGACACCCCGCCGGGGGTGATCGTGACCCCCTCGATCGCCCCGTCGGCGGCCCGCATCCCGCACCGGATCGCCGCGCCCTCGAACGCGGGGCCGGCCGGCGCCGCGGTCCCGGTCAGCCACTCCCGGTTGCCCAGCACGATCTCGCAGTTGGTGCCGATGTCGATGAACAGCCGGGTCCGCGAGTCGCGGTCCATCCCGGCGGCGAGCAGCCCGGCGGTGATGTCACCGCCCACGTAGGCACCCAGCGCCGGGAAGATGAACGCCGGGGCCCGCGGGTGCACCGCCAGCCCCAGGTCGGCGGCGAGCACCCCGGGAAACTGCTGGGCGGACATGATGAACGGCGCGACGCCCAGCGGCTCAGGGTCGATGCCGAGCACAAGGTGTGTCATGGTCGCATTGCCGGCCAGCGCGACCTCGACGACGTCACTGAGCGGCACCGCCGCTTCGGCGCACACGTCGGCGGCCAGCTCGGCCAGCGTCTCGTGCGCCAGCCCGGCCAGCAGGTCCAGCGCGGCGGGGTCCATCATCACCGCGCTGATCCGGGTGATCACGTCCGCGCCGAACGGCTGCTGCTTGCTGAGCATCGAGGCCACGGCCGCCGGGGTCCCTGTGGCCAGGTCGAGCAGCGTGGCCACCACCGTGGTGGTGCCCAGGTCGAAGGCGAGGCCGTAGAGCCGGCCGGTGGTGTCCCCGGCCTGCACGTCGATCAGGACGTCGTCCACGACCACCGCGGTCACCTTGTAGTCGGCCGCGCGCAGCACCCGGCCGACGGACCTGAGCACCGGCAGGTCCACCCGCAGCTCCAGGTCGTCCAAGCCGGCCAGCACCCGTTCGATATCGGTCCGCTGATCGGACAGTGACGGCTCGTCGAGCTCGAGGTAGCGCTTCTGCGCGGCCGGCCGCAGGATCACCTGCCTGCCGACCCCGACCGTGGCCGCCTTCGGCCTGGTGACCAGCGGGGGCACCTCCACCGTGAGGTCCTCGCCGGTCTGCACCCGGCAGGCGAGCCGCCAGCCGTCGCGGAGCTCATCGGGGGCGAAGGCCCGGGCATCGAGCGCGGAGGCAGGAGCAGCGCCGTTCAGGATCCGGATTTTGCATTTCTTGCAGGTGCCGTGGCCACCGCAGGTCGAGTCGATCGCGATCCCGTTCCAGCTGGCCGCGTCGAAGAGCGTCACGCCGGGCGGGACGCGGACGCGCGTGCCGGCCGGCAGGAAATGCAGATCGACCCGGGCCGGGGCGCCGGCCGTGCGCTGGGCGGCATCCGGCCCGGTGCCGTCGGCCACGGTCGTCACGTGGCCGCCGGGGCCTGCTGCGCCCGGGCCCGGTGCGCCGCGATCCACGCCGCGCCCCATGGATCCCGGTCCAGCAGCAGGTCGGCCGCCTTGACCGCGCGGACCAAATCCGGCGACCGGGCGTCCATGATCGCGCTGGTCAGGCCGGACCGGATCGCCATGGGCAGGAATGCGGCGCCGATCGACGCCCGCTCGGGCATGCCGAACGACACGTTGGACGCGCCCAGCGTCATGTTCAGGCCGAGCTCGTCGTGCACCAGCGCGATCGTCTCCAGCGTCCGCAGCACCATCGTGGTGTCCGCGCCCACCGGCATCGCCAGCGGATCGATCACGATGTCCTCGGCCGGGATGCCGTACCGCCCGGTTGCCACGTCGACGATCTTGCGGGTCAGCTCCAGCCTGCGGCGCGGGTCCTCGGGGATTTCCTCCTCGTCGTTCGGCAGCGCGATCACCGCGGCGCCGTGCCGCTTGACCAGCGGCAGGATGGCGTCCAGCCGCTCGTCCTCCGCGGTGACGGAGTTGACCAGGGCCTTGCCCTCGTAGGCGGCCAGGCCGGCCTCGAGCACCTCGATGATCGAGGAGTCGAGGCACAGCGGCAGGTCGCAGGCGGCCTGCACCAGGCGCACCGCCTGCACCATCAGCTCGGTCTCGTCGGCGAGCGGCGCGCCCATGTTGATGTCGAGCATCATCGCTCCGCCGGCCAGCTGCTGCGCGACGTCGGTCTCCAGCCGGGAAAGATCGCCGCGGCGGAGCTGCTCCTGAAAGAGCCGGCGGCCCGTGGGGTTGATCCGCTCTCCGATGATGCAGAACGGCTGCGCCGACCCGATGATCACCTCGGCCGACCGCGATCGGAGCACGGTGTCCATTGCGCCTGGCCGCCCGTTAGGCCTGGGCCGTGACGGCGGCACGGCGCTGGGCGAGCAGTTCCTTGGCCCGGACGACGGCGGCCGACGCGTCGGAGGCGTAGCCGTCGGCGCCCACCACGTCGGCGTACTCCTGGGTGACCGGGGCACCGCCGACCATGATGATGACCTGGTCGCGTAGGCCCTGCTTCTCCAGCACGTTGATGTTGGCCTTGAACATCGGCATCGTGGTGGTCAGGAAGGCCGAGAAGCCGACGATCTCGGGCTTGTGCTCCCTGATCGCGTCGGCGAACTTCTCCGGCGCGACCTGCACGCCGAGGTCGATGACCTGGAAGCCCGCGCCCTCGAACATGATGTTGACCAGGTTCTTGCCGATGTCGTGCACGTCTCCCTTGACCGTGCCCATGACGATCGTGCCGATGGTCTGGGCGCCGGTCTCGGCCAGCAGCGGCCGGAGGATCTCCAGCGCGCCGGCCATCGCCTTGCCCGCGATCAGCATCTCGGGGACGAAGAAGTCGCCGCGCTCGAACCTGGCGCCGACCTCCTCCAGCGAGGGGATCAGCGCCTCGTAGAGCAGCGTCTCCGGGCCCAGGCCCATGTCGAGGCCCTGGTTGGTGAGCTCGAGCACGGACGGAGCGTTGCCGACCAGGGTGTCGTCGTAGAGCTGCTTGAGTAGCTCGTCTCGGGTCACGCGGCACCTTCCTTCGATCGCTGGCGCGGGGATCGCCGCGGCTGGTAGCCGAGCACGGCGGACAGCGCCGCGGCCTCGGCGACGCACTGGGCCGCGACGCCGGGGATACGGGCCCGGGTCAGCCGGGTCGCCGGGGCGGACACCGACAGCGCGGCCACGACCGAGCCGCCATCGCGGTACACCGGCGCGGCCACGGCCACCAGGCCCGGCTCCAGCTCCTCGTCGGTGACCGCGTAGCCGCGGCGGCGGACCTCGCGCAGGTCCAGCTCGAGCGCGGCGCGGCTGGTGATCGTCCGCCCGGTACGCTGCTCCAGCCGGCCCGGCGGCAGCTCGGCCGCGGCGTAGGCGAGCAGCACCTTGCCGAGCGCGGCGCAGTACAGCGGCACCGACAGGCCGACCCAGTTGGTCCCGCCGATCAGGTACGTGCTGTCGGTCTGGGCGATCTGCTCGACCATGCCGCGGCTGGCGACGCCGAGGTTGATGGTCTCCCCGGTCGCGTCGCCGAGCCGGTCGAGGAACGGCTGCGCGACGGCGACCAGCCCGGCCTCGGTCCCGCCGCGCCAGGCGTAGGACACGAACACTTCGCCCGGCCGGTACCTGCCGCGGGCGTCGCGCTGCACGAGCCCATTGCGCTCCAGCGCCATCAGCAGGCGCGACGTCGTGGACTTGGCCAGCCCGGAGGCCGCTGCCAGCTCGGTGAACGTGACCGGGCCCCCGCCGTGCACGACCCGGATCAGCAGCTGTGCCGCCCGGTCGACGGCCTGCGTTCCGGTGGGGCCTGCCACTGCCGCCTCGTGTCTGGGTGCGGGAATCCGGTCCGCGCCGCGGGGGAGATCCTGCGGGCGCCTAGTTCCATGTTACGGAACTCTGTTCTACTATGTGATCCTAAGTTTGGTCATTCCCGGCGTCAAGTGACCGACCCGCCGGGACACCACCCTTGAGCCTGCGACCCGAGGTGGCCATGTTCGTCAACCGCATGCCCCGCTACGAGATCCTGTCCGGCGAGGCGATCGGCGTGCTGGACAAGGGCTGGCGCCGCATCGTCTCGGAGATCGGCGTGCAGTTCGCCAAGCCGACGGCGGTCGAGCTATTCCGGAAGGCCGGCCAGGCGGTGGACGGCGAGGTCGTCCGGCTCGACCCGGACTTCGTCCTGGAGCAGGTGGCCAAGGCGCCGCGGGAGTTCGATGTGCAGGCCCGCAATCCAGCCAACAACCTGCACATCGGCGGCGACCACATGGCCTTCGGCGCGGTCTACGGCTCGCCGTTCGTCCGCGAGGGCGACGTCCGCAGGGACGCGGCCATGTCTGACTTCCGCCGGCTGGCCATGCTGGCCCAGTCATTCCCCGAGCTGGACTCCGCGGGCGGGGTCATCTGCGAGCCGAACGACACCCCGCTCGACTCGCGGCACCTCGACATGATCTTCGCGCTGCAGACGGTGACCGACAAGGTCTACATGGGCAACGTCGTCTCCGGGCCGAACGCGGCCGACACGATCGCGATGACCGAGATCCTGTTCGGCGGCCGCGCCGCGATCGAGGCCGTCCCGGCCACGATCTCGCTGATCAACTGCAACTCGCCGCTGCGCTGGGACGACCGGATGCTGGACGCCCAGTTCGAGTACTGCGCGGCCGGCCAGCCGGTGGTGCTGACCCCGTTCCTGCTGATGGGCGCGATGTCCCCAGTGACCATCCCGGCGGCGCTCGTGCAACAGCTGGCAGAGGCGCTGTCCGGCATCGCGCTGTCCCAGCTGATCAGGCCCGGCTGCCCGGTCATCTTCGGCTCGTTCCTGTCCAACATCGACATGCAGTCCGGCTCGCCGAGCTTCGGCACCCCGGAGTCAGGAATCGGCCTGCTCTGCACCGGGCAGCTGGCCCGGCATTTCGGCCTGCCGTTCCGCACCGGCGGCGGCCTGACCTCGAGCCAGACCAGCGACGCGCAGGCAGCGTACGAGTCGCTGATGACGCTGCTGCCGACGTTCCTGGCCGGCACCAACTGGGTGATGCACGCGGCAGGCTGGCTCGAGGGCGGGCTGGTCTCCTGCTACGAGAAGTTCATCGTCGACGTCGAGCTGCTGCGGATGCTGCGGGTCGAGTTCACCCCGCTGGAGATCGACGAGGCCTCGCTGGCGTTCGGCGCGCACGAGGAGGTCGGGCACGGCGGCCACTTCCTCGGCGCGGCGCACACGATGGAGCGGTTCCGGGAGTGCTTCTACCGGCCGCTGCTGTCCTCGACGGCCAACTACGAGCGCTGGCTGAAGCTCGGCGGCAAGGACGCCACGGCCAGGGCAGGCGAGATCTACCGCAAGCGGCTGGAGGAGTACACCCCGCCCCCGATGGACGACGCGATCCGCGCCGAGCTCGAGGACTACGTGGCCCGCCGCCGCGCCGAGCTGGGCGACTGACGCGCCCGATCACGGCGCGAAGCTCGGCCGGGCGGCTGGTGCCGTCGCGCTGGCGGCCGCGACGGGGCCGGCGGGCGCCTTCCGGGGCGCCGAGGGCCGCCGCGCCAGCACGTGCTCGACCAGCGTGATGAGGACCTGCTTGACCGAGTCGTGCTGGCGCGCGTCGCACTGGATCACCGGGACGGTGCGGTCCAGGTCGAGCGCGATGCGCACGTCCTCCGGGTCGTGCCGGGCAGCGCCGTCGAAGCAGTTGATGGCGACGAGGAACGGCAGCCTGCACCGCTCGAAGTAGTCGACGGCGGGGAAGCAGTCGTCCAGCCGCCGCGTGTCGGCCAGCACGACGGCGCCGAGCGCGCCGTGGGACAGCTCGTCCCACATGAACCAGAACCGCTCCTGGCCGGGCGTGCCGAACAGGTAGAGCACGAGCCGTGCGCTGATCGTGATGCGGCCGAAGTCCATCGCCACGGTCGTCGTCGTCTTGCCGCTGACGTCGCCGACGTCGTCGGTGCCGATGCTCGCGGAGCTGAGGGTCTCCTCGGTGTGCAGCGGCCGGACCTCGCTGACGGCCCCGACCAGCGTCGTCTTGCCCGCGCCGAACCCGCCGGCCACGACAATCTTGAACGCGGCGAACAGGCCGTCGGGCCGGGAGTCAGAGCGCCCGGAGCCCATGCAGCACCTCCTTGAGCAGGTCGCCGCTGGGCTGCTTGGCCGCGGGCTGCTGCGGCACGACGGTGATCCGGCCGCGCGCGATGAGGTCGGCGAGCAGGACGCGGACCACGCCGAGCGGCAGCTCGGTGATCGAGGCCACGTCGGTCACGGTGACCGGCCGGCGGCACAGGCCGAGAATCCTGCGGTCCTCGGGGCTGAGCTCGATCGGGTCGCTGCCCCGCTCGGCGGGGTCGGTGGCGACGATGATGGTGATCAGGTCCAGCACCTCGCGGCCGGCCGGCTCCGTCCGGCCTCCCGTCAGCGCGTACGGCCGCACCACCGGGCCGGCCTTGCGGTCTCGCCACCTGTCCCGCGCCATGCCCGGCTCACTCCTGCGTTTCGGCGGCGGTGAACCTCGGCTGAGCGGCCAGATGCGGCCCGGCGCGCTTCACCAGCATCGCCATCTCGTACGCGATGAGGGCGGGATCGGCCTGCGCCGAGCACAGCACGGCCAGGCAGCTGCCGTGGCCAGCGGCGGTGATGAACAAGAACGCCTTTTCCAGCTCGATGATGACCTGCTGGACGGCGCCGCCGCCGAAGTTGGCTCCCGCGCCCCTGGCCAGGCTCTGCACGCCGGCGGCGAGCGCGGACAGGTGCTCGGCATCGTCCCGGCTCAGGCTCTTGGACGCGGCGACGGTCAGCCCGTCACGGGACAGCAGGACGGCCTGCCGCAGGTGCTCCACCCGGTCGGCCAGGTCGTCCAGCAGCCAGCCGAGATCCGAGCCGACTGCGTCGGTGGTCTGCTCGTCCATCACGCGTCCTGTCCGGGTGCGGTGGGGGAATCCTGGTCGCCGTCGGCCTCGGCGGGCGGGTGCGGATCTGCCGTCCCGTTCTCTCGCTGCCATCCGGCCCGGAACGAGGCCACGAAGTCGCGCGCCTTTTCCGGCGGGCGGTCACCGGAAGGGGCGGACGCTGCCACACCGCGTGCCGCGCCGTCGGCCGGCGCGGGACCGTTCCTCAGGTGCTCGGACAGGCTCGCCTGGCGGACCCGCCGCGGCAGGCCACGGTAGGTGGCCGCGGGCGGTGTTCCCGCGGCAGCAGACCCGCCCGGCCTGACCGGGCCGCGAGAACCGCCAGTGCCGCCGAGGCTGAACGGGCTGCGGGATCCGCCACCAGCCTCCGGGCTGAAGGGGCCGGGGGAACCGGCGGCGGTCTCCGCGCCGAAGGGGCCGGGGGAGCCGGCCGTACTGCCCGGGGCGAAGGGACCGGGAGAGCCGGCCGCGGTGTCCGCGCCAGTGGGACTGGCGAAGCTGGGTGCGCTGCCCGGGCTGGGCGCGGCGCCGGCGCCGCCTGGGCTGGACGGGCCGGGGGCGCTGCCTGGAGCGCTCAGGCTGAACGGGCTACCGGAGCCGCCCCCAGGGTCTTGACTCGCGGGGCTGGGCGAATCGTCCGGAGTTCCCAGGCTGAACCGGCGTGCGGCGGCGGCCGCGGCGTCCGGGTCGAACACGCTGGGCGGGCCGGTTGTGGTGTCCGGGCCGAACGGGCTGGGCCTGCCGCCCGCGGTGTCCGGGCTCGCCGGGCGGGCGGGGCCGGTCGCCGTATCCTCCGGGCTGGCCGGGCCGGCCGCCGCGCCCGCCACGACCGGGCTGGGCGCGAAGACCGTGGCGTCCGGGCTGACCGGGCTGGGCGTGAAGCCAGTGGCATCGCGGGTGACCGGGCTGGATGTGCCGGCCGTGACGTCCGGGCTTGCGGGACCGAGCGTGTCATCTGCGGTGTCCGCGCCGGGTGCGCCGGCCGAGGCGGGCGCGCCGGCGTGGTTGCCCGCGCCGGGCCGGTCGAGGGAACTGACCGGGCGCAGCGGAGGCTTCGCGCTCGCCAGGCCGACGGCTGGCTGGCCCGCCGCGGCGGGCACGCCCTCCGGCAAGCCTCGGTGCCGGCCGGTCAGGGCGAGTCCATTGGATGGCCAGCCCGGTCCGGCGAGCGCGGCCGTGCCCGGGTCAGCCTGCTGCGCGCTGGCTATCTCGGGCGTGGCGGCCGGGACGACGACGCTGTGCGGCATCAGCGCGACCGCCGTGATGCCGCCGTACGGCGAGGGCTTCAGCGCGACCTTGACGCCGTGTCGCGAGGCCAGCTTGCTCACCACGAACAGGCCGAGCCGGTCCGGGTCGGCGAGCGCGAAGTCGGCCGGATCGAGCAGCCGCTGGTTGATCTCGGCGAGCAGGTGCGGCTGTATCCCCAGGCCCCGGTCTTCGACCTCGATGGCGAAGCCGTTGGCCACCCGCTCGGCCCTGACCTCGACCTTGGTACCCGACGGCGAGAACAGCGCGGCGTTCTCGATCAGCTCGGCCAGCAGGTGGATCATGTCCGCCGCCGCCGATCCGGCCACCGCGTCCTGGGCCATGGTCAGCACGCGTATCCGCTGGTAGTCCTCGACCTCAGCGAGCGCCCCGCGCAGCACGTCGATCACCGGCACCGGCTCACTCCAGGAACGACCCGGGGGTTCACCCGACAAGATGATCAGGTTCTCCGCGTGGCGCCGCATCCGGGTGGTGAGGTGGTCCAGCAGGAAAAGGTCGGCCAGGGCGCCAGGATCGGCGGCCTTCTGCTCCAGCGCGTCGATCAGCCGCAGCTGCTTCTGCAGCAGCGACTGGTTGCGCCGCGCCAGGCTGACGAAGACCTGCGCGATGCCGTTGCGCATGGTCGCCTCGTGCTCCGACGCGGTGATCGCCGCCTGCTGGAGCCGGTCCATGGCGGCGACGACCCGCGCGATCTCGGCCGTCTTCGCCCGTGGCCGGTCCGGGGCCTGCCCGGCCTCGGCCGCCTGCCCCGGCTCGCGAGCCCCGCGCAAGACGTGCGGGAGCTGCTCGTCGGCGAGGTGACTGGCCCTCTCCTCGAGGGAGGAAACGTCCCGGGCCATCCGCCGGGCGAACGATCTCATGACGATGGCGGCGAGCAGGACGATGATCACGGATCCGCCCGCGTAGGCCACCACGTCGGTGAGTCCGGGGTGACCTCGAGAGAACAGCCCGTGCCTGATCACCGCGCCGGCGGGGGTAAACGCCACCGCCACGGCCCACAGCGCCACCAGACAGACCACCGGCGCGGTCACCATGGCGGCGAAGGTCAGCCGGATCGACCGGCGGGCCGGGCGGGGCAGGTCCGGGCCTGGCGAGCTGGTTACGCCCATCTGGTCACTCCTGCTTCGTCCGTGGGTGGGGTCCTGCCACTCCCCGGCGACCGCTAGCCTCCCGACGCATATCCTGCGACGCCAGGCGGGAATTTGTCAGCGAATTTCCCAAAATAACAGCAACTCGGTGCGTTCGTCAGCGCCGCGCGGGCCTGCCTCGTCCGCGGCCCGGGCGAGGGGGCCGGCCATCGAGCGTTCCCGTCGCGGCAGAGCGTTGACCTGCGTGCAATCCCAGGCGCAGGCGCTCCGGCGCGGATCACGGCGGCGGTGCGAGCCGACCGCCCGGTCCGGGCCGGGTAGCGCCGATGTCGCAGCCGAGAGGATTTAGCGGCCGGAAATAAAGCCGCCGTGCGCAATTGAGAATGACGGCAATTCGGAGTGTGAAGGCCGCCGCGACGCCGATCTCCGGCCGGGCCGACGGTGCCCGGCGCCGCCCGAGGCGGCAGGTACCTGCAGGCCCGGCCGTCTGCCAAGGGCCCCGTGGCGCCCACCGGTCCTCCCCGCGTAACCGCCGACAATGCGCCGTGGGCAATACCCGCGGCGGCTATTCCGGCAGCCGCGCGAGGACCTGCCGCGCCTTGCGCTGAGCGATTACCGCCTGACGTGCCTCGGCCCTCGCGTCCTGCAACTGCTGGCGAAGCTCGTTGAGCTGATGCTCGAGCCGCCGGACGGTGTCGGTCAGTTCCTCCTCCGCGGTTCGGGTGGCCAGCACGGCCTCCTCGGCCTCCGCCAGGGCCTGCTCCGCGCCGGCCCTGGCCCGGGCCCGGCGGTCCCGCTCGGCCCACGCCTCCGCCTCGGCCCGCGCCCGCTCCGCCTCGGCCCGCGCCCGCTCGGCCGCCGCCTGGGCCCGCTCCGCCTCGTCCCGGGGCTGCTCGGCCGCCGCCTGGGTCCGCTCTGCCTCGGCCCGCGCCCGTTCCGCCTCGGCCCGCGCCCGCTCGGCCTCCGCCTGGGCCCGCTCCGCCTCGGCCCGGCCGGCCTTTGCCCCCGCCGCGCGAGCGCCCCGCCCGTCGGCCGGCTGTCGGGTACCGGGCGGCGGGACGAGCGCCAGCGTAGGTGCCTGCGCCGTCCCGAAGCCCGCCCGCTGGGCGGGCCGTAGCAGCGTCGCCTGCTGTATCTGCTCGGCCACTTCCGGGTCGGCCAGCGCCGCGGCCAGGGTGGTGGTGATGTCCTCGCGCATCGCCGCGGGCGCCGACTGCTGGCCGGATGCCGTGAGCGCCTGCCGCAGCAGCGCCGCGATCAGCTGGCGCCGCGCCTGCGACAGCTCCCTCAGCCTGCTGCCGTCCCTGGACAGCTCGGCGTCGCGCAGCTCCTGGCCGAGCGCGGCCAGCCGGGACACGGCACCGGGATCCGCGCGCGCCAGCCGGTTGATCACCCACGCCGATCGCGTGGGCTTGCGCAGCGCGGCGATCCGCCGGGCCGCCGCGGCCTGGCCGGCCGCCCGCGCCCGGGCTATCAGCTCCGTGCGGCGCTCGGTGAATTCCTCCGGGTCGGCCGAGTACAGCTCCTCGACCGCATCAGCCAGCAAGTCACCACTGGTCACCCGGCCATCCTGCCCCAGCCAGCGTCCCAGGGACCCACTGGCCGCACGCAATCCGGACCGGCCGGACCGTCCGGGCGGGCTGGACCGCCTGGACCGGCCGGCCGGCTAGAGCCCGACGCGATAACGGTCTTCTTCTCCGTGGGGCTGGCCGGCACCGAAGCCTTCCTGCTCGACCGCCTCGCAGCATCCCTCGACGGATAGCGGGCGGACGCGCGAGGTGCGCCATTCGGCGACCGCCATCGCCAGCAGGCTGGGCACCAGGTCGGTCGACCGGCGCATCACCCAGGCGGTGCCCTTGGTGGCCATCCACGTCACCTCGGCCAGCCGCGACGGCGGCGGGTTGACCGGCTCGG
>Ga0070698_100000999_pt1 | contig 31136 bp, 30 predicted proteins | sample KBSK1502metaG_FD_65477 | JGI IMG/M metagenome (GOLD analysis project Ga0070698, IMG submission 65477) | Corn, switchgrass and miscanthus rhizosphere microbial communities from Kellogg Biological Station, Michigan, USA - KBS K1-50-2 metaG | ecosystem: Host-associated > Plants > Roots >...
GCCTCGTAGCCGTGGTCGGCGAGCCAGTTGAGCAGGTGGTCCTTGAGTTCGAGACCGGCGTGGTCGGAGCCGAGGTGAACGCGCATGGGCGCGATTGTGTCACTGCGCGCCGACTCTCCCCGCACCGGTCAACCGCTGAATTCCGCTCACCTCGAGGCAGCTTTCTTGTTAGGTTGCGCCGTGCAACGAACGACTCTCGGGCTCGGCGCCCTGCTGCTCGCCCTCGTCATCTCCACCGCCGCGTGTGGCCACGACCCCGACGCGAACCCGGACGCCTCGGCCACCAAGACGATGGCGCCGGCTGACTACCAGCCCACGGACGCCGACTTCAGCGCAATCCGCTCGGTACTCGCCCACCGTGCGGCGGCCATCAACGACGGCAAACGCAAGGCGTTCCTGGCCACCCTCGATCCTGAGGCCAACGACGACTTCTCCGAGCTGCAGGCGTCCTACTTCGCCAACCTCCGGGCGATCGGCGCGACCCGGGTGGGCTACCACGTCGAGAACGGCGGGATCGTGCCCGCGACGATCGAGCACAACCACGACCCAGTGCTCGCTCCCATCGTCACCGAGCACTTCCTGATTCCCCGCACCGACGAGAAGCCGCTCGGCGACGAGGTCAACTACACGTTCGTCCGCCGTGAGGGCCGTTGGTTCCTGGGCGCGGAGACGGTCGACGAATACGAAGCAAAGCTCAGCAGCCCCGACGACCGCTTCTGGTACGGCGGCCCCATCCGGGTCGCGACCCGCGGCGGGGTGCTCGTGGCCGTCGACCAGAAACTCGGCGATCGCGCGGAGGGCCTCGCCAGCGCGGTCTCGACCGACCTGAGCTCGGTGGAGGGCCTCCTGGATCACGAGTCCGACGGGAAGGTGCTGGTCGACGCGACCAGCACCGGTGCGGCGACCACGATGGATCCCACCGTTGACTCCGAAGCAGCCGCGGTGAGCTTCTCGGTCGGCGCCTTCACCGCTGACGACACCTGGACGCGCGCAGGCTCACGGATCAAGGTGAACCCCGGGGACGTCGAGCGACTTCTCGACAACCGGGAGCTGCTGCGCCACGAGCTCACGCACTTCGTGATGCGTGACTACTCCGGAGTGGTGCCCACCTGGCTGTCGGAGGGGCTGGCGGAGTACTGCGGCTGGGATGGTCTCGGGCTCGATCGACTCCAGGTGAACAGCAAGTTCTACGACACGCTGATGGACGGACCTCACGAGATGCCGAACTCGAGCCTGTGGGGCATGGACGCCGGTCGCGACTACAGCATCGCTCACGCCGCGGTGGCGATGCTCGTGCGCAGCTACGGCTTGCAGCGACTCTTCGAGCTGATGGACGCGTATGCCGACACTCCCGCCGAGCCCTGGGGCGACAGCCTGACCCCGCGGATGCTGAAGCGGGTCTACGACCTCCGGCCGAAGGCGTTCACGCGCCGGACCTTCGAGGAGCTGGCCAGGCTCCAGCACTGAACCTCAGGGCTCAGCGCGACATCAGGGCGTCCAGCCCGACCGCCATCGCGGCGGCGATGCGGAAGTCGACCCGTTGGTCGGGGACGTCGATGGTGTAGCGGTCGCCGATGCTCATCCGCCGGGTGCTCGACATCAGGGGCGCACCGGTCTGGGCATCGACGAAGTCGAAGTGAACGGGCAGGAAGTCGATGTCGGTGAAGCGGCGCAGCAGCGAGACGACCATGTTGCGCTCCTGGCCGGTGCCGGCGAAACCCGGACCCTCCAGGTGGAAGGTGGAGCGAAGCAGGCTGGCGCCGAAGTCCTTGCGGAAGAACCCGAGCGGCTGGCCGTTCTCGTCGGTGATGTCGTAGCCCGAGCCCAGGTCGATCACCTTGCGCGCCTTGAAGCCGAAGACCTTGCGCGTGCGGGTGGAGTCGGTGAAGAAGGTGACCTCCTCACGGAAGGCCATCCGCTTCTGCTCGGCGAACGCCATCAGCTGGCCGAGGTTGCCGTCAGGGGTGGTGGCGTAGATCTCGTAGCGGTTCACCATCAGGGTGAGCTTCTGCTTGACGAAGAACTGCGGCAGGTACATGGCGGCGGTCATGCCCGCACCCTACGTGGACTGGTCAGGCGTATCACGTCGCCCTCCACACGCTCCTTCTGGGCATGGTCATCCAGGAACTCGGTACAGCGCAGCTGATGTTCGTGCACGCGGGACAGATCATCGTCGTCGACACCATGCTCACCGTGAGCGGCTCGGACGGGATCGTCATGCCGGCGACGTTCGTGCTGGCCACGGAACCACGATCGATCGCCGCCTCCCACCGTCGTCGCACCCTGGCCCGCTGGGCGGCCGCCGGTGCCGTGTGCTCGGTCGAGGTCACCCATATCGACGGCCATCCGTTCATGACGTTCGCCGGCGCCGGTCACCGGCTCAGCTTCCGGCTTGCCGGGTGCGTGTCGCGGCCGCGCCTGGTGATCCCCGCCGACGCCTGAGGGCTTCGCACCGTCCGGCACACTGGCGGCATGTTCGCCTGGACCGTTCTCGCGCTGGTCTTCCTCGACGAGCTCCTCGCGGCCGCTGCGGCCGGCGTGTGGGGCCACCACGCCGCCGGTTGGTGGCTCGCGGTGGTCGCTCCGATCGTCTTCGTCATCGGCTGGTGGTCGTTCGCCTCTCCCAAGGCCCCTCGCGGTGGCCCGGTGACCCGGCCGGTGGTGAAGGTGATCGCCTTCGGGCTCGCGTCGCTGGGGTTGTGGGTGGCCGGCCAGCACTCGTGGGCCATCGCCCTGCTGGTCTTCTCGGTCGTGATCAACGGGCTGGCCCAGCTGCCGGTCGTCCGGCGCGAGCTCGCGCGCGTCAGCTGAGTCCGCGCTCGAGGAGGTCGAGCATCCGCTCCAGCTCGACGGCCCGCTCGGGCGCCGGGAGGTCCTGCAACGGACCGTCGAGGTGCAGCATCGCGAAGCCGTGCACGGCCGACCAGCAGACGATCTCGGCGCCCTCGCGGCGCTCGGCGGTCATCACCCCGGCCGAGACCAGGCCGTCCAGGGCCTGGCAGAGCAGGTCGTAGGGACCCTCCCAGGCCGGCTCCGATGCCGGCGCCTCGACAGGCTCCTCGGCGGGATGCGCCGAGAAGGCGACCCCGAACAGTCCGGGTTCGGCCAGCGCGAACTCGACGTACGCCGTGCCGATCTCGCGCAACCGACGTCGCACCCGGGCCTCCGTCGTACCACCGAACCTGCGGTCGGCCCGTGTGCGCATCGCGGCGGCCAGTTCGTCCATGCCGGCCTCGGCCACCTCGCGCAGCAGCTCGTCCCGGTCGGCGAAGTGCCGGTACGCCGCATTGTGCGACACCCCGGCCCTCCGGGCGACCTCCCGGAGCACCACCCCGGCCGCACCCTTCTCGCGGGCAAGCGCGACGGCCTCCCGGACGAGGGCCTCGCGCAGGTTGCCGTGGTGATAGCTGGTGGTCACTCCCGGATCGTACTCCAATGTTGACACTGTCCACATCTCGTGCTTCACTCGGGAATGTTGACAGTGTCTACATTGCTTGGGAGCTCCTCATGACTCGCAAAGCCGGAATCCTGATCGCGGTCTACGTGGCCGTGCTCGCCATCAACCTCGACGTCACGATCGTCAACGTCGCCCTGCCGAGCATGGCTCGCGAGCTCGATGCCGGCACCCGTGGACTGCAGTGGATCGTCGACGGCTACAACCTCGCCTTCGCCGGGCTGGTGCTCGCTGCCGGCAGCCTCTCGGACCGCTACGGCCGGCGCCCCGCCCTCCTGATCGGCCTGATCGGCTTCGCGGCCACGTCGGTCGTCGGCGCGTTCGTCGACTCTGCGGCGGCCCTGATCGCGGCCCGCGTCGGCATGGGCGTGTTCGCCGCGCTGATCTTCCCGACCACCCTGTCGGTGATCTCGAACGCCTTCCCGGACCGCCGCCAGCGGGCCGCCGCCCTCGGCGGCTGGGGTGCCGTCGTCGGCGCCGGCGTCGCCCTCGGCCCGGTCACCGGTGGCCTGCTCCTCGAGCACTTCTACTGGGGCAGCGTGTTCCTGGCCCTCGCCCCGGTCGCGCTGATCGCGGCGGCACTCGCGTTCGTGCTGGTGCCCGAGTCGCGTGACCCCGGAGTGCCTGCCCTGGACCTCCCCGGCCTCGGCGTCTCGATCGCGATGCTGACACTGGTCACCTACACGATCATCGAGGCCCCGAGCCGGGGCTGGACCTCCGTGGCGACCCTCGGTGGCTTCGCGGCCTCCGCGCTGCTGATCGCCGCGTTCGTGGCAGTGGAGTCGCGTGCGGAGCACCCGATGCTGGACGTCCGTCTGTTCCGCGACCGCCGGTTCAGCGCTGCCAGCGGCGCGGAGATGATCACGTTCTTCGCCCTGTCGGGGTTCATCTTCCTGATCACGCAGTACTTCCAGCTGGTCCGCGGCTTCGGCCCGCTCGACACCGGCGCCCGGATCCTCCCGGTCGCGTTCTCGATCGCGATCGCCTCCGTCGCCGGCGGGCTGCTCGCTCCGCGCCTGGGCACCAAGTCGGTGGTCACCTCCGGCATGGTGATGTTCGGGTCGTCGATGCTGTGGATCGGCCTGACTGCCGCGATCGACACGTCGTACTCCACGGTGATCGTGCCGCAGATGATCCTGATGGGACTGGGCATGGGCCTGATCTCCACGCCCGCCACCGAGTCCATCATGCTGGTGCTGCCGCCGGCGCGGGCGGGCATCGGCTCGGCCGTCAACGACGCCACCCGCGAGCTCGGCGCCACGATGGGCGTCGCGATCGTCGGCTCGCTGTTCGCCTCCGTGTACGGCGCCCGCCTCGCCGACTCAGCCTTCGGTTCCGCCGCCGGTGACCGGCTGAGCGCCGCCCAGGACTCCGTGGCCGTTGCCATCGGGATCGGCCAGGGACAGCCCGGCCTGCTCACTGCGGCGCAGGACTCGTTCCTGTCCGGCCTGCACGCAGGGTGCTTCCTGGTCGCCGCGATCTGCTTCGCCGGCGCCCTGGTGTCGCTCGTCGCGCTGCCCGGCCGCGGCTTTGTCACGCCGTACGCGGTGGACGAGGACCTGGAGCTGGTCGCTGCGTGACGAGTGCCGTCACAGCGACGACCGCAAAGCCTCCCGCTCGTCGGCCTGCCCCATTGGTCAGGCTGGCGACGGTCGGTAGCAGTCACAAGCGGTCGTCGCCCTGACAGCCCGGCCCCTGTGGAAGAGCGGATGCGCCACCCCGGGACGAACCGCAGACTGCCCACCATGGATCTCATCAAGTCGCTCAAGCGTCGCGGCGGCATCGCCACGTGGGCCCAACTCGTTGCAGTCGGCACAGCGACGGAGGTGCGCGCGGCCGTGCGAGACGGGCGCATCGAGAAGGTGGGCCACAATCGCTACGCGCTGCCCAGCACCAAGAAGGGGCGTCGTGCTGCGGCCGCGCTGCACGGCGTCGTCTCGCATCGCAGTGCAGCGCAGCATTGGAGCTGGGGCTTGAAGGTGATGCCGCCCAAGGTCGAGGTCACCGTGGGGCGCGGTCGCAACATCGCCGAAGCGCAGCGCTTGCAGTACGCCGTGCACTGGGCGCCGCTTGGCCCTGACGATGTCGAGGGCGTGTGGACGTCCCCACTGCGGACCGTGCTCGACTGCGCGCGAAGCCTGCCGTTCGACGAGGCACTCTGCGTGGTCGACTCCGCACTGCGCTCCGGTCAGGACCACGACGAGCTGCGCGCCGCCGCAGCCCGGCTGCGCGGACCCGGGGCCATCCAGGCACGGGCGGTCATTGCCGGGGTGACGGGCGCGCGGAGAACCCTTTCGAGTCCGTGCTCCGGCTCCACGCGCTCAGGGCCGGACTGGAGGTGGTCCCGCAGAAGACCATCGCCGGCCTCGGCCGGCCCGACCTGGTGGACCAGGGCCGTCGGCTGATCCTGGAGGCGGACTCCTGGACCTGGCACGAGAAGACACCGGTGCGCCACACCCGCGATTGCGAGCGGTACAACGCGTTCGTGATCGCGGGCTGGCTGGTGCTGCGGTTCACCTACGCCCACGTGATGACCAAGGGCGACTATGTGGAGGACGTGCTTCGACGATTCGTAGATCTGTCACAGCGACGACCACTTCCGCCGATCCTCACCGATCCCGCGGCGTGAACGCTCGATCAGCACCAGACCGTGGTCGTCGCCGTGACGAGGTCCCTCGGGCCAACCGGAACTCGAGCTCAGCTCTCAAGCCGGGCCAGCTCCTCGTCCACCACCGACGGGTCGAGCTTGACGAAGACCGGCGCCGGTTTGGCGACCGGCGTGCCGGCCACGATCGGCGCGCGCCCCCACGCGTGAGCCGTGGAGTAGTCGCCGGTGATGATCGGGTAGCCCACGCCGCCGTCGAGATCCTCGGCCTCCTGGATCGCCGGCATCGGCTGGACGTCGCCGAGCCCGCCCAACACGAGATCGACCGCGTTGGCGGAGAACGGCAGGAAGGGCGACAGGATCACGTTGAGGTCGGCCACGCACTGCGCCATCACGTGCAGGATCGTCCCGAGCCGCTCGCGCTCCTCCTCACCCTTGAGCTTCCAGGGCTCGGAGTCGGAGACGAACTTGTTGACCTCGGCCACCGCGCGCATCGCCTCACCGATCGCCTGCTTCTGGCGGTGCCGGCCGATCAGGTCGCCCACGACCGCGAAGGCGTCGTGCACGGTGGCGAGCACCGCTTCGTCCTCGGCAGTGAAGGCGCCGGCCTTCGGGATCTCGCCGAAGTTCTTGGCGATCAGGGTGGCGGTCCGGTTGACCAGGTTGCCCCAGCCGGCGACCAGCTCGTCGTTGGTACGACGGACGAACTCGGCCCAGGTGAAGTCGCTGTCCTGGTTCTCCGGGCCCGCGGCCGCCACGAAGTAGCGGAACGCGTCGGGCTGATAGCGCGAGAGCAGGTCGCGGACGTAGATCACGACCCGCTTGGAGGAGGAGAACTTCTTGCCCTCCATGGTCAGGAACTCCGAGGAGACGACCTCGGTCGGCAGGTTGAGTACCCCGAGCTCCCGCGGCGTGCCGCCCTTGTCGCCCTTGCCCGCGTAGGCGAGCAGCTCGGCCGGCCAGATCTGGCTGTGGAAGGTGATGTTGTCCTTGCCCATGAAGTAGTAGGACAGCGACTCGGGGTCGTTCCACCACTGGCGCCATGCGTCGGCGTCGCCCGTGCGGCGGGCCCACTCGATCGACGCCGACAGATAGCCGATCACGGCGTCGAACCAGACGTAGAGCTTCTTCGTGGGGTTGTCGCGCCAGCCGTCCAGCGGCACCGCGATGCCCCAGTCGATGTCACGCGTCATCGAGCGCGGCTTGATCTCCTTGAGGATGTTCTGGCTGAACCGGATCACGTTCGGACGCCACAGTCCGGTCGCCTCGCGCCCGTCGAGCCACTCCCCCAGCGCTTCGGCGAGCGCCGGCAGATCCAGGAAGAAGTGCTGGGTCTCGATGAACTTCGGGGTCTCCCCGTTGATCTTCGAGCGCGGGTTCTTCAGCTCGTGCGGGTCGAGCTGGTTGCCGCAGTTGTCGCACTGGTCGCCGCGCGCTCCGTCGTACCCGCAGATCGGGCAGGTGCCCTCGATGTAGCGGTCGGGCAGGGTCCGGCCGGTGGAGGGCGAGATCGCGCCGAACGTCGTCTGCTCGACGAAGTAGCCGTTCTCGTAGACCCCGAGGAAGAGCTCCTGCACGACGGCGTGGTGGTTGCGGGTGGTCGTGCGCGTGTAGAGGTCGTAGGAGACGCCGAGCGAGCAGAGGTCCTCGGCGATCATCCGGTGGTTCTGGTCGGCGAACGCCTGCGGGCTCACGCCGGCCTCGTCAGCGGCGATCAGCAGCGGCGTGCCGTGCTCGTCGGTGCCCGACACCATGAGTACGTCGTGCCCGGCCATCCGCATGTAGCGGCTGAAGACGTCGGAGGGCACACCGAAACCGGCCACGTGGCCGATGTGGCGCGGGCCGTTTGCGTACGGCCAGGCGACGGCGGACAGGACTGTGCTCATGTCGTGAATCCTAGTGAGCGCCCGCCACCGGCTTTCCCGGCGTGTCCCCGCCGGACGCGGCCCCAACCGATTTCGGCCGGATGTGATCCCGGTGACATGATGCAAGGCATGCCCGGAACCAACCTCACTCGCGAGGAAGCGCAGACCCGCGCCACCCTCCTCGCCGTCGAGTCGTACACCATCGATCTCGACCTCACGACGTCCACCACCACCTTCGCGTCGACGACCACGATCCGCTTCAGCTGCACCCAGCCCGGAGCTGAGACGTTCGCCGACCTGGTCGGCGCGACCATCCACTCGATCACGCTGAACGGCGAGTCGATCGACCCCGCGACCGCCTATCACGACAGCCGGATCGCGCTGTCCGGTCTGGCGGCCGACAACGAGCTGGTCGTCGTCGCCGACTGCACCTACTCGCGGACGGGTGAGGGCCTGCACCGCTTCGTCGACCCCGCCGACCAGCGGGTCTACCTCTACAGCCAGTTCGAGGTCCCCGACGCCCGGCGCGTCTACACCACCTTCGAGCAGCCCGACCTCAAAGCCGTCTTCACGTTCAACGTCACCGCTCCCGCGCACTGGAAGGTCGTGTCCAACGCGGCCACCCCCGCGCCGGTCGAGCTCCCCGATGGCAAGGCCCTGTGGAACTTCCCCACGACGGAGCGGATGTCGACGTACATCACCGCGCTCGTCGCCGGCGAATACCACGAGGTGATGGCCGAATACTCCGGCAAGCACGGCACGATCTCGCTGGGCCACTACTGCCGCGAGTCGATCAAGGAGCACCTCGACATCGACGAGCTCGTGCTCGTGACCCAGCAGGGCTTCGAGTTCTTCGAGGAGGCCTTCGACTACCCCTACCCGTTCGGCAAGTACGACCAGCTCTACGTCCCCGAATACAACATGGGCGCGATGGAGAACGCCGGTTGCGTGACGTTCCGCGACGAGTACCTCCCCCGGTCCCGCCAGACCCACCACTTCTACGAGCAGCGCGCCAACACGATCCTGCACGAGATGGCGCACATGTGGTTCGGCGACCTGGTGACCATGAAGTGGTGGGACGACCTCTGGCTCAACGAGTCGTTCGCCGAGTGGGCCTCCCACCACGCGATGGTCAACGCCACCTCCTACACCGAGGCCTGGACCGGCTTCACCAACGCCCGCAAGAACTGGGCCTACCGCCAGGACCAGCTGCCCTCGACGCACCCGATCGCGGCCGACAACTTCGACCTCGAGGCAGTCGAGGTCAACTTCGACGGCATCACCTACGCCAAGGGCGCCTCCACGCTGAAGCAGCTGGTGGCCTGGGTCGGCCTCGACCCGTTCCTCGCCGGCCTGCGCGATTACTTCAAGGCCCACGAGTTCGCGAACCCCGAGTTCTCCGACCTGCTCGGCGCGCTCGAGAAGGCGTCGGGCCGTGAGCTCAACAGCTGGGCGCACGAGTGGCTGCAGACGCCCGGCGTGAACACCCTGCACCCGGAGTTCGAGCTCGACGCCGACGGCAGCTTCACGTCGTTCTCCGTCGCGCAGACCGCGCACCCGGACTTCCCGACCATCCGCCGGCACCGCATCGGCGTCGGCCTGTACGACGTGATCGGCGACCCTGGTCATGAGGTGGTGCACCAGCGCGACCACTTCGAGATCGATGTCGACGGCCAGTTCTCCGCGGTCACCCAGCTGATCGGCGTCAAGCAGCCCGACCTGCTGATCCTCAACGACGGCGATCTCACCTACGCCAAGATCCGCCTCGACGAGCGCTCGCTGGCCACGGCCGTCGTGAGCATCGACAAGGTCGACGACTCGCTTGCCAGGGCCCTGCTCTGGGGTGCCGCGTGGGACATGACCCGCGACGCCGAGATGGCTGCGTCCGACTTCATCGCGCTCGTGCTGCGCGGCATCGGCACCGAGACCGACCTGACCGCAGTCGGCCGGCTCCCCGTCTACGCCCGTACGGCCCTCAACTACTACAGCGACCCGGCGGGTCGCGAGGCGCTGCGGGCCACCTGGGAGTCGGGCCTGCGCGCCCTGCTCGAGGGTGCCGCGGCCGGCTCGGACCACCAGCTCGCGTTCGCGCGCGCATTCGCAGCCGCCGCGCATTCCGAGGAGGCCCTCGACCTGGTCGCGGCGCTGCTCGACGGCTCGGTGGTGCTCGACGGGCTCAGCGTCGACACCGACCTGCGCTGGATCCTGCTCACCGCTCTCGCCGGGAACGGCCGGGCAGGGCAGACCGAGATCGACGCCGAGCTCGAGCGCGACAACACCATCTCGGGCCAGGAGCACGCCGCCGCGGCACTCACCGTCCGGCCCACCGCCGAGGCGAAGGCCCAGGCGTGGCACGACGCGATCGAGCGGGACGACGTACCCAATGAGACGCAGCGCAGCATCGCGCTGGCCTTCCCGGCAGCGGGCCAGGCCGAGCTGTTGGCGCCGTACCTCGAGAAGTACCTCGGCGTCGCCGACACCATCTGGGAGGAGAAGGGCGTCCAGCGCGCCTCGACGGCTCTCGAGTACATGTTCCTGATGCCACTGGTCTCCGAGCAGACCCTGGCCCGGATCGACCAGTGGCTGGCGGAGTCCAAGGCCAACCCGGCCGCCAAGCGCTACGTCAACGAGGGCCGATCCGACATGGCCCGCGCCCTGGCCGCGCAGGCGAAGGACGCACGCTAGGGACCTCCGCGCCGGGGCGCGCCCCCATCTGGACTGACGAGCGACGCGAGCGCAGCGAGCCAGCCGAGGAGGGAAGATGGGGGCTACGAGCGCCCCGGCACGCCCGAGCGGAGCGAGGGCAGAGGGCAGAGTTCAGCTCTTGGCGTGCTCGGCCAGCATGGCGATGCCGCTCGTGAGCCCACCGACGTAGTCGTCGGCCGCGAACGCGGTCTGCATCTGCAGCGCGGCCAGCTCGACCTCGCGGTCGGAGAGAGTACGGCGCACCTGGCCGCCGGTCACGACCTCGAGGACCCGGGCGGTCGGGTCGACCATGATCATGATGCTGCGCGAGGGAGCCACCAGCGAGTTGTGCAGGCTGGTCGCGAAGTCACGACTGTGGCCCTCGGCGTCGCCGACGAAGACCGAGAACTCGAACCGGCACAGCAACTCGGCCTGGCGGATCGCGGCGTCGATGGTCGCGCGCTCGCTGCTGCCGAACTCACCAGCTGACACTTGCGCCACCCGCGTTCGAGTCCTCGGCGTCGGGATCGGCCAGCTCGGCGGTGCCCGTGCGGGGGCCACCGAACCACTCGTTCTCGGGCGCAGCCAGCGCGGTGCTGGCGCCGGAGATCCAGCCCGGCAGGCTGACGAGCAGGGCGATCAGCACGAAGAGGGCCAGCGGGATGCCGCCGAGCACCAGCAGGGCGTGCAGGAACGACACGGGCTTGGGGTCGCTCCAGTTCTCGGGGACCTGGGCGCCGACGGGACTGGCGAGAGCGGTCAGCGTGAGCGTCGCGGCGCCGGCCGCGAGCAGACGAGTAGCAACACGGGACTTGGTCACGAGCAGAACGATATCGGCTCCGCACACCTGTGCGCTTCCCCTCGTGCCGGCATGGCCATTCTGGGTGGTTGCGTTGCTCACACAACAGCGTCACTGTGACAGCAGGGAGCACATTCGCACAGGAGGTGCCATGCAGAAGGCGTACAAGGTTCTCGCATTCCTCATCGCCATCGAGGTGATGGTTCAGGCGGCGGTCATGGTGTGGGCGATCTTCGGCCTCGGCTACTGGATCGAGAACGACAACGGCGTTCTCAACAAGGCGGTTCTCGACGATACGAGTGGCGACTGGCACTTCACCGCGGAGCGTGGCTTCATGTACCACGGGATCAACGGTCAGATGATCATTCCGCTGATCGCGCTGATCCTGCTGATCGTGTCCTTCTTCGCCAAGATCCCCGGCGGCGTGAAGTTCGCGCTGATCCTGGTGGTCCTCATCGTCATCCAGGTGCTGCTCGGCATCTTCGGTCACGACCAACCCAACCTCGCACCGCTGCACGGCATCAACGCGCTGCTGATCTTCGGCCTCGCGATCATGGCCGGAAAACGCGTCAGCGCGGCGACCTCAGCGGCGCAGCCCGTGGACGCCGGAGTCTGACTGATTCGCTTGACCTTCCTCCGCAGACGGCTGCGCGCGACGATCGCGACCCTCGGGGCGCTCGCGATCGTCGTGCCGTTGGGGTGGCTGTGGTGGTCGAGCCTGCTGCCGTCGTCGTACGACCTCGCCACGATGGGGTACGTCGACCTGGGCGGCGGTCCGCCCGGCATGGACATGCCGGCGATGGATCACGGCACTCCGGTGGCGGACCTGACCGGTGATGTCGCCGGCGAGCCCGACGTCAGCTACACCTTCACGGTCCATCAGGACGGCGGCGACTACACCGTCAACCGCCAGTCACCGGGCCCTCTCCTGAAGGCCACGGTCGGCGACCTGGTCGAGGTGCACCTGACCAACGACAACGTCCCAGCCGGGATCACCCTGCACTGGCACGGTGTCGACGTGCCCAACGCCGAGGACGGCGTTGCCGGCGTCACCCAGGACGCCGTGATGCCGGGGCAGACGTTCACCTATCGCTGGGTGGCGACCCGACCGGGCACCTACTGGTACCACTCCCACCAGGTCTCGCACTCACAGGTCGCGGGCGGGCTGCTGGGACCGATCCTGATCGAGCCGCTGCACGCGGAGCCCGGGGCGACCGACGAGGTCGTGCTGCTTCATGACTACGGGCAGGGCACGTCGATCAACGGGACCATGGGGATCAGCACGCTCCCCGCCAGACCCGGACAGCGGGTGCGCCTTCGACTGATCAACACCGACAGTGGCGGCGCGACCGCCTGGGTGACCGGGGCGCCGTTCGTCGTGGCCGCGATCGACGGCACCGACGTGTACGGGCCGAATCCGCTCAGCGACACGGTCGTCGAGATCCCGGCGGGAGGGCGTGCCGACCTGCTCGTGACCGTGCCTCCGACGGGCGTGCGCATTGATGCCAGTGGGGCCTCGACCCTGGTGCTCGGGAAGGACCCCAGCCCGGGAACGTTGCCGGCGACGCCGCAGACCGTCTTCGACCCACTGTCCTACGGCACTCCCGCACCGATCGGCTTCGACCCGGCTCAGGCGGACCGCTCCTTCGACTACCGGATCGGCCGCCGCCCCGGCTTCCTCGACGGCAAGCCCGGGCTCTGGTGGACGATCAACGGGCACCTGTTCCCGAACGTGCCGATGTACGCCGTGGCCGAGGGCGACGTGGTGCGCTTCCACCTCGAGAACAACTCGAGCGTCGTCCATCCGATGCACCTGCACGGCCACCACGCCGTGGTGCTGGCGCGCGACGGGGTGGCCGCGACCGGGAGCCCCTGGTGGGTGGACTCGCTCGACATCCGCCCGGACGAGACCTACGACATCGCCTTCGTGGCCGACAACCCGGGCATCTGGATGGACCACTGCCACAACCTGCCGCATGCCGCCCAGGGGCTGGTCGCGCACCTGATGTACGAGGGTGTGACCTCGTCGTTCCGGGTCGGCGGTGCTGCGGGCAACGAACCGGAGTGACCTGTCCGCAAGAATGACGGCGTGGACCACCCCTACGAACTCGTCGACTGGATCAAGTCCGACCACCCGATCACGCGGGAGGTGCTGAGTCGCGCGAGCGCCATCGCGCTCGTCCTCGTGCTCGCCCTGCTCGCGCGCTGGCTGCTCGGCAAGGTCGTGGACCGGCTGGTACGTCGTGCCGAGCACGGCCTGCTGCCCGACCGGATCCAGTGGCTGGGCTCGGAGATCGGAGCCGACCGCCGGGTCCAGCGCGCGCGGACGATGGGCTCGGTGCTGAAGTCGCTGTCCTCCATCGTGGTGTTCACCATCGCCACCCTGATGGCGCTGCCGGAGCTCGGGCTGAACATCGGACCGCTGCTGGCCAGCGCCGGCATCATCGGTGTCGCGCTCGGCTTCGGCGCCCAGTCGCTGGTCAAGGACTTCCTGTCCGGCATCTTCATGATCTTCGAGGATCAGTACGGCGTCGGCGACGTGGTCAACCTCGGCGAGGCCTCAGGGACGGTCGAGGCGGTCACCCTGCGGATGACCCGGCTGCGCGACGTGAACGGCACCGTCTGGTACGTCCGCAACGGTGAGGTGCTGCGGGTCGGCAACATGAGCCAGAACTGGGCGCGCACCGTGCTCGACGTACCCGTGTCGTACAAGGAGGACCTTGCCAAGGTCCGCGCCGTCCTCAAGGAGGTCGCCCACGATCTGTGGGAGGACGACGACTTCAAGGGCCAGGTGATCGAGGAACCCGAGGTCTGGGGCGTGGAGTCACTCACGCCCGAAGCCGTGACCGTGCGGGTGACCATGAAGACCGCTCCGCTGCAGCAGTGGAACGTCGCCAGGGAGATGCGCGAGCGGGTCAAGGCGCGTTTCGACCACGAGGGCATCACGATGCCGCATCCCCAGCGGGTGGTCGTCGAGAACCCGCCGAAGGCTCCCTCGTGACGTCAACCGTCGCCGTGTGAGGTGACGATGTCGCGCTCGGCAGCCCAGGCGGTGATGTCGCGGCGCTCGATCGCGGCTGCCATCAGGTCGGGGAACTGGTCGGGTGTGCAGGCGAACGCAGGGACGCCGATGCCGGCCAGCGCCGCCGCGTGCTCGGCGTCGAAGGACGGCTTGCCCGAGTCGCTGAGCGCCAGCAAGGCGATCATCGTGGCGCCCGAGGTGGTGATCGCGGCCGCGCGCCGCAGCATCTCCTCGGCGATACCGCCTTCGTAGAGGTCGCTGATCAGCACCAGGATGGTGTCCTGGGGCTGCTCGATCAGGCCCTGGCAGTAGGCGAGCGCCTGGTTGATGTCGGTGCCTCCGCCGAGCTGCACGCCGAAGAGCACGTCGACCGGGTCGTCGATCTCGTCGGTCAGGTCGACCACCTGGGTGTCGAAGACCACCAGCCTGGTGGCCACCGAACGCAGCGAGGCCAGCACGGCCCCGAAGACGCTGGAGTAGACGATCGACTCGGCCATCGAGCCGGACTGGTCCATGCACAAGATGATGTGGCGCTCGACCCGGGTGGTGCGACGGGCGAAGCCGACCAGCCGCTCGGGCACGATCGTCTGGTAGTCGGGCTGGTAGTGCTTGAGGTTGGCCGCGATCGTGCGCTGCCAGTCGACGTCGTGCAGCCGCGGCCGCCTGCTGCGCGCGGCGCGGTTGAGGGCGCCGCTCACCGCCTGGACGGTGCGCGACCGGAGCCGGTCCTCGAGCTGGTCGGTCACGGTGCGTACGACGGCGCGGGCCGTCGCCCTCGAGCGCTCGGGGATGACCCGGCCCAGCCCGACCAGGGTGGTGACCATGGTGAGGTCGGGCTGGACGGCCTCCATCAGCTCGGGCTCGAGCAGCAGCTCGGTGAGGCCGAGCCGGTCCATCGCGTCGGCCTGCATCACCTGCACCACCGACGACGGGAAGTAGCCACGGATGTCGCCGAGCCAGCGGGCCACCCGGGGTGCAGACCGGCCCAGACCCCCGCGCCGCGTGCCGTCGTAGAGGTCGCGGAGCACGCCGTCGCGCTTCTCGTCGTCGGCCGACAGCATCGCCGCCTCGCCGATGCCGTCGCTGTCCTCGCCGCCGAGCACCAGTCGCCAGCGGGTGAGCCGGTCCCGGTCGGTGCTCATCGGCGCACCTCCAGGCCGAGCAGCCGCGCGACCAGGTCGACGGCCGGCCGGGCGCGGTCGAGATCGAGATCGGTGGCCAGGGTGACGGGCTTGTCGCGGCCGAGATCGCGCAGGTGCTGGCCGATCTGCCGGCGCTCGGGCGGCTCGAAGCGGGAGAAGGTACGACGCAGCAGCGGCAGCAGGTCCTCGAAGGCCGCCTCCCCGATGTCGGCGACCCAGGAGTCGATCACGCCGAGCAGGTCGTCGTCGTGCAGCAGGAGCAGAGCCTCCCCCGCCAGGAAGCCGTCGAGCCACGCGGCACTGGACGGGGCCGACCCGGTCTGGGACAGCCGCCGACTGAGCCGGCGCACTGCCTCGACGGAGTCGATGAGCGTGCCGTCGAGCAGCATCCGGTTGACCCGCCCGGACACCGAGCCGTGCACCTGGGACTCCCCCGCCAGCTGGACCAGGGCCCGCTGCCACGGCTCGGTCAGCGTGACGCGGTCGAGCAGGGCGATGCCCCGCTGCGACGCCTCGATGGCGGTGCGCATCGCGGCCGCGGCGTCGTCGTCGAGAGACTGGCACGCAGCGCGCAGCCCGAGGGCGGCCCGCACGACGACGGTCTCGAGCACTCCCGCCACATCGCCGACCTCGGCACCGCGCACGTCGCCGTAGCGGCAGGTCCGCGCGAGCGGCTCGACCGCCTGCAGCAGGGCCAGGGTGTCGTGCTGCCTGGCCGTGCGTTCGGCCAGCGTGGCCACCACGCCGGCGAGCCCGCCGGGCAGATCACCCAGCAGGCAGGATTCGATCAGGGCGCCGAGCGTGGCGAGGTCGGGGGCCTGTCCGGCCCGCTCCACCACCGACGCCTCGGCAGCCGACAGCACGGTGTTGCCGTGCAGGCTGGCCTCGATCACGGCTACGGCCAGCTCCGGACGCCACTCCAGCTGCCAGGCCTCCTTGAAGGTGCCGGTGGACCTGCCCGCGTCGATCTGCTCGCCCCAGTCGACGCCGAGCAGTCGCAGCCGGTGCAGGAAGACCGAGCGGGCCAGGCCGGCGTCCTTGCGCAGGTCGAGCTGGATCGTGGTCGCGGCCGGCGACGGCTTGAGCCGCAGGGTGCGTTGCTGGCGGGCGAGGTCGGCGGCCAGCGGCACCATCGGGGTCTCGGCCGGCACCTGTCCGAGCTCCTCGCCGATCACGAGCTTGCGGTCGATCAGCGCCAGCGGCAGGTCGGAGCCATCGCAGAGGACGGCGCGGGTCGCGTCGTCGAGCTCGCTGAGCCCGACGCTGGGCCGGCCGCGCACCGCCGCGAGCGCGTCCGCCAGCCGGGTTGCCTCGACGACGCTCGCGGGCGAGGCGTCGAGCTGTTCGTCCCGGAGCGCCCGGGCCACCCGCACCATCCAGCTGGGGACGACCTCCTCGTCGGGCGTGACGTAGAGGTGTTGGTACCAGCCGGGCGAGCGCACGCCTGCGCCGTACCCGCTTGCGGTGGCCAGCCGGCCGGCGGTCCACGGCGCCCAGGTGGCCGCCACCTTGGTGGTCGGCAGCTTCGCGAGCAGCCGGTTGTCGGCCACCTGGGTCGGGAACGCCGCCGGGTCGAGGGCCGGCGCGTGATAGGCGCCGCAGACGAAGGCGATGCGCTCGCGTCCCGCCTTCTGTCCCGCGCGGATCGCCTTGCGCATGGACGCCTCGCGGCGGTCGTTCTCGAGGTCGGGACCGGCCAGCTCACGCACCGATCGCATCGCCTCGGCGAGCGCCGCGAAGGTGTCGAGCGTCGAGTCGCGCCGGTGCTCGACGGCGTCCTCCCACCAGCGCTCGGGGTCGTCGTAGCCGGCCGCGTGAGCGAGCTCGGCGACCGCATCGGGGCGGTGCGGTGCGCGCGCCGGCTCGGGGATGTCGATTCCTTCGTCCTCGGACTCCTGGGTCGCGTCTTCCTCTGCCTCGTCAGCCGGCGGCTCCGCGAGGGCGATCGCGGCCGGCAGGTCGGCGAAGTGCACCTCCACGCGGTGCTCGACGGCCCACTGCAGGGCCACCCACTCGGGCGAGAACACTGCCAGCGGATAGAAGGCCGCGCGGCGCGGTGACTCCACGGCGTACACCAGTCCGGCCACCGGCGGCACCAGCTCGGGGTGGCCGGCCAGCGGCACCAGCGCATCGAGCTCGGGCGCGCCCTCGATCAGCACCAGGTCGGGCTGGAGCTCGGCGAGCGCAGCGGCGACCGAGCGGGCCGAGCCCGGGCCGTGGTGCCGGATCCCGAGGATGTGGACGGACGGATCGGGCACGGGGCTCAGCCCAGGTCGCGGCAGGCGCGGTAGAGGTCGGACCACTCTCGGCGGTCCTTCACGACCGTCTCGAGGTATTCCTGCCACACGATCCGGTCCTGGACCGGGTCCTTGACGATGGCGCCCAGCAGTCCGGCCGCCACATCGTCGGCGCGCACCACCCCGTCGCCGAAGTGGGCGGCAAGAGCGAGACCGTTGGTCATCACCGAGATCGCCTCAGCCGTGGAGAGGGTGGCGGACGGGGACTTGATCGTCGTGCGCTGGTCAGCGGTGACCCCGGACCTGAGCTCGCGGAACACCCGGACCACGCGCTCGATCTCGGTGAGCGCCTGCAGGTCGGCCGGCAGCTTGAGCGACTCGCCCAGCGACTGGACGCGGCTGCGGACGATCTCGACCTCCTGTTCCAGGGTGTCGGGCAGTGGCAGCACGAGGGTGTTGAACCGCCGCTTGAGCGCCGAGGACAGGTCGTTGACACCCTTGTCGCGGTTGTTGGCGGTGGCGATCACGTTGAAGCCGGGTCGGGCCTGCACCTCGCTGTCGAGCTCGGGGATCGGGAGGTGCTTCTCCGACAGGATCGTGATCAGGGAGTCCTGGACGTCGGCGGGGATCCGGGTGAGCTCCTCGATCCGGACCAGGGAACCGAGCTCCATGGCGCGCATCACCGGGCTCGGCACCATCGCCTCGCGCGAGGGGCCCTCGGCGAGCAGCCGGGCGTAGTTCCAGCCGTAGCGCAGTGACTCCTCCGGCGTCCCGGCGGTGCCCTGGACCACCAGGGTCGAGGAGCCGCTGATCGCTGCGGCGAGATGCTCGCTGACCCAGGTCTTGGCGGTGCCCGGCACCCCGAGGAGCAGCAGGGCCCGGTCGGTGGCCAGCGAGGCGACGGCGACCTCCATCAGCCGGCGCGACCCGACGTACTTGGGGGTGATCACCGTGCCGTCCGCGGTCCGGCCGCCCAGGAGGTACGTCGTGACCGCCCACGGGGACAGCCGCCAGCGCGGCGGCCGGGGCTTGTCGTCGGTCGCGGCGAGGGCTTCGAGCTCGAGGGAGTACTGGTTCTCGGCGTGCGCGCGGAGGACGTCGGGCGGCGTCACATCGGACTGGGTCACTGGAAGGCCTCCGTGATCGTGCGGTGGATGGAATGGGTCTGGATCAGCCGGCCGACTGCGCGGTCGACCTGCGCGGAGAGGTCGGTGGTGCGTTCGCGCCAGCGCTGCAGCGCGGGGATCGCGTCGGGGTGCAGGCCGTCGGCCAGCAGAGGCAGCACGTAGCCGAGGTGGAGCAACTGCTGCTTGTCGTGCGTGATGCGGTCGATGACCGCCGCGCTGAGCTGCGGGCTCCATCCACCCGGCATGGTCGAGAGCATCGCGGCGACGTCGGGCAGGCCCTTCGCGACTCGCAGCCGATCATGGACCACCTCCTCGCGATCGGCCCTCGGCAGCACGGCCAGCAGCACGACGTCGAACGTGTGCTCCAGCAGCGCCCGGGCCCACGGCACGTCGCCCCGGGTGCGCGCGGCGATCCGTAGCCCGGCGAGGACGTCCTTGTCGTGCAGCCTCGCGACCACGTGGGCGGCGTCACCGGGCCAGACTGCGAACGGTGCGGCGGCCACGATCCGCTCGAGCCACCAGCCCCGCGCGCTCCGGCCGGAAGGAGCCTTGCCGAGACCGTCGCGCACGCCGGCGGCGTCGGGTTCCTCGGGGAGGTCGACCTCGATCGTCTTGCGCAGCAGGCCGGCCTCGAGGATCAGCGGGCGCAGCCGGGCCGCCATCCGCTGGGCACGCCGACTGTCGGGGAGGGCGTCGAGCAGGTCGCCGGCCAGCTCGCGGACCCCGGTGGCCCGGTCGTCGAGCGCGGCCTCGAGCAGGTCCTCGTCGTCGGGACCGAGCCCGATCCGCAGGGTGTCGAGGTGCGCCCGCCGGTCCTTCGCAGAGTCACTCGCCCACGTGGTGAGCAGCAGCTGCCTCCCGGCTGCGGGGTCGTTCACCCGCAGCTCGGCCAGGGTGGCCGCGCGCTCGAGCGCGGGCAGCTGTGCCCACTCGTCCGGGTCGACCTCGGCGCGCGGCGCCTCGGACTCCCTCGTGAGCGCCCAGGACCAGGTGGGGTTTTGGGCGGCGAGCCAGCGACCGCGCTCGTCGAGCACCGGCGCCAGTCGGCGACGCAGCTCGTGGGTGACGGCCCGGTCGAGCACCTGCGGCAGCAGCCGGTGCGGAAGCCTGGCGCCCGCCGCGGCGCAGGCCTGCAGCCAGTGGGACAGCAGCGGCGCCGCACTGTCGGGACCACCGGGAGGCTGGGTCAGCACCAGCTCCAGGAGCTGGACGGCACGGCGCGGCGCCTCGGGGTGCGTGTCAGGGGGTGCCTGCTCAGGAAGGGGTACGTCGTGCCGGGGACGCGCGCCGGCCTGCCGCAGCGCAGCCGTGAGCGCGGCAGCGTCGAGGGCCTGCGCCTCGGGGCGTGCCTCGGGCCGCGGCTCGATGCCCCACGCCGGGGATGCGGGGACGGGCCGACGCGCGGTGCCGACCAGCACTGCGGAGCCGAGTTGTCGCCACCAGGTGTCGAGCTCGTCGGTCGTGCTCACAGGGCGTGCACCTCCCCCGCGGCCACGCAGGCGAGCGGTCGCAGCCGGCCACCCTCCAGCTCGGCGAACACGTCGACCGGTGCTCCCCCGCTGAGAGCCAGGAGCAGCCAGGTCTCGGTGGCGGGGATCAGGTCGAGGGCCGCTCCGGACGGGTCCACCAGACGCGTCGACGAGGCCCGGACGCCCTCGAGCACCACCGGGACCCGCCAGGTCCAGGGGTTCGTGCCCAGGCTCGCGGCCAGCAGCGCAGTCGCGTCGTCGAGGCCGCCGCCCGCGGGCAGGGCCGGAGACGATCCGACCGCCAGCGGCTCGTCGACGAACAACGCCCGCCTCGTCGTCGTACCGGGATAGCGCGCCAGCGTCGCCTCCAGCACCGAGCCGACCACCTTGGCCACCGCCAGCGGCTGCCCGCCGGCCGCGAAGTCGAGCACCTGCACGATTTGATGGGTGGTCTCGCCCCACAGCCAGGTGCGCTGCTGCTGGAGCTTGCCGTCGTCGGTGCGGTGGGCGCCGAGCACCAGCCAGCGGTCGCTGACCGCGTCAGCCGCCTTGATGTCGTCGGTGGCATAGGGCCAGCCGAGGAAGGCCCGCAGGTCGCCCATCTCGTCGTCGGTGAGGGAGTCGCGGGCGGTCCAGGCGTGCGTGGCCGTCCACCAGCGACCCAGCGTGGCCAGCAGGTGGTCGGCCCAGTCGGCCCGGCCGTTGACCTCGGAGCCGAGCTGCCGCACCTGCTCGGCGAGTCCGGGCAGCTGGGCGTCGACGAGGCGGGCGGCAGTGGCGTCCCACCAGGCGTAGGGCTGGTGGCGCGCCGCAGCCGTGCCGCCGCGGGCCAGGTCACCGAGCCAGCGGGCGAAGTCGTCCATGCCGCCGCTCATCAGCTCGAGGCGGTCCTCGAGCCGCTTCGCCTTTGCTGCCGGGTCGACCGGCTTCTTCTCCGCGGCAGCGGCAGTGGCACCACGGGTCGCACGGGAGGCCGCCCACTCACCGGCGAAGGCCGCCGGATCGGAGCTGTCCCGGATGGTGCCCTGGCCGTCGACCCACATCAGCATGAGCGCCAGCCCGTGCTTGCAGGGGAACTTGCGGCTGGGGCAGGTGCACTTGAAAGCAGGCCCGGTGAGGTCGACGCTCACCTGGTAGGGAACCTTGCCCGACCCCTGGCACTTGCCCCAGATGAGCAGGTCGGTGGCGCCGGTGTCGCTCCACTGGGCCGGCCCCGCCAGCTTGCGGGCAGCCGCCAGCGACGAAGCGTCGGGAGCAAGCTTCGTGACCTGCTCGTGGCTCCATCTCGTCATGACGCGAACATCATGACCGGTGGCGCCGACGGTGTGTGCGGAACATGTAACGCGGAGTTAGGTACGGATCCACCCAGCCACAGGTCATGGGAGGCGTACCTAACTCCGCGTTACATGAGTCGGCGCGTCAGGCGAGCTTCGCCTCGATGGTGATCTCGACACCGGTCAGGGCGTTGGAGACCGGGCAGCCGGCCTTGGCGGCGGCGGCGAGCTCGGCGAACTCCTCGGGAGTGACGCCCTCGACGGTGCCGACCACGGACAGCGCCGAGGTGGTGATGCCGGTGCCGGGGACGAAGGTGACCGCGGCGGTGGTGTCGAGCGACGTCGCCGGGGTGCCGTTCTTGGCCAGGCCGTTGGAGAAGGCCATGTTGAAGCAGGCCGAGTGGGCGGCGGCGATGAGCTCCTCGGGGCTGGTCTTCCCGTTGGGCTCCTCGGTGCGCGCGGGCCAGGACACGTCGTACGTGCCGATGCCCGAGGACTCCAGGGTCACCTGACCGGAACCCTCGAAGAGGGTGCCCTCCCAGTGGGCCGACGCGGTGCGGGTTGCAGCCATGGCGGATTCGCTCCTTGAACTAGTCGTGGGGTGTGCGTCCTCGACTATTCCACGCCGATGCACGACCGGGCCGACGGGCTGGGCAGAATGGACCGGTGACCTCCTTCTACGACGAGATCGGCGGCATGCCGACGTTCGAACGCCTCGTGCAGAGGTTCTACGAGGGTGTGGCAACCGACTCGGTGCTCCGTCCGCTCTATCCCGAGGAGGACCTCGGTCCGGCCGAAGTGCGGTTCCGGCTGTTCCTGGCCCAGTACTGGGGCGGCCCGACGACGTACTCCGACGAGCGCGGGCACCCGCGGCTGCGGATGCGGCACGCGCCCTTCGCGGTGACCGAGACCGCGAAGGAGCACTGGCTGGCCCATTTCCGGGCCGCCCTCGACGAGGTCTCGCTGACTCCCGAGCAGGACCAGCAGTTCTGGGACTACGTCACCCACGCCGCGCAGTTCATGGTCAACTCGCTGGAGCCGTGAGGCCGCCGGCCATCGCCTCGACCAGCACCCGGCGATAGTCCTCGCCGGCGGGGGCGGCCCGCTGCGTGGTCGCGTCGAAGGTGACGAGCACGGCGCGGGCCCGGGCGAACTCCCTGTCGCCGTCGGCGATCACGGCCTCGACCACGAACGACGACCGGCCCACGTGCGAGATCCACGACCACACGTCGTACGGCTCGGGGCGGAAGAGGATCGGGACCTTGTAGTCGACGTCCATCTGCGCCACCACCGTGGGCGCATCGCCTTCGCCGGCCCGGTCCTTGAAGAGCCGCGTGAGAAGGACGACGCGGGCCTCCTGCACGTACTCGAAGTACTTCACGTTGTTGACATGCCCGTAGGGGTCGACGTCGGAGTACCTCACGTGGAGCGGGTAGTGACCGGCCGGATCGTGTGGCGCCGGCATTCCGCGCGGGGCGCGCACCGGCTCGGCGTCCTCCAGGAAGCGCTCGAGGACCTCGCGCTCGTCGGCGGTGATCCGGCGGGGACGCTCGGTCGCGAACACGAACGGCGTCAGCACGGTGGTCGCCCTGAGGTAGACGATCCGGCCGGCGGGCGTCTCGTCGAAGATCTCGTAGGCCATCGTGAAGGACGCCGCCCGGACCTCGGTCACCCAGGTCTCGATCGCGACCGGCTCAGGGCGGAAGGTCAGCGGGGCGACGTACTGCACCTCGTGCCGGACCACCACGAGCCCGTCGGCCAGCTCGTCGGTACGACGGTCCGGGGCGTGCACCCGCAGCATGTCGATCCGGGCTTCCTGAAGGTAGTCCACGTAGATCACGTTGTTCACGTGACCCAGCAGGTCCAGGTCGGCCCACCGCAGCGGGCACTCGTAGACGTGGCGCATGGAACCGATCGTGTCAGAGCCCGCCACGGCTACTGGTGGGTTCAGTTCTGGTGGGACACCCGGCCGAACGCGGTGGCCAGCGACGCGCGCACCTCGTCGCGCTGACTGGTGGCCCGACGCGCCACGATCACGCTCTCGGCGACCACGGCGACGAGCACGCCGACAACGAGGACGCCTGCGACGACCAGGGCGGACAGCAGGTAGCTGACGAAGGGAATGAAGTCGGTGCTCATGACCGATCCTTTCTACATCTGTAGAATCTCTACATTTGTAGAATGTACGCCGCGCCCGGCCGCAGCGCAACTCGGCCGGTAGTGTCGCTGGCCACACGATCGAGAGGGATGGAATTGGCGGCCGAGGCGACCTTGAGCCCGCGGATGAGGCAGCTGCTCGACGCGGCTCTCGTCGTCGTCTCCGACGCCGGGCTCCGGGGTCTCACCCATCGCGCCGTCGACCGCGAGGCCGGGCTGCCCGAGGGCAGCTGCTCGGCCTATCTCCGGACCCGCCACGCGCTGACCACGGCGCTGGGCGAGTACGTCGCCGAACACCTGGCCGCTGACGTGCACCAACTCACCGACGTGCTCGCCGACTGCCCGGGCGACCACGCGCGGGCGACGGTCGAGATAGCCGCGCTCTTCGAGCGCTGGCTGCACGGGCGCGAGCTGGTCACCCGGTTCGAGCTGTCGCTCGAAGCCGTGCGAGATCCCGGCCTGGCCGAGCGGTTCCAAAGCTGGCGCGACGACCTCGTGGGGGTGGTGGCGACGGCACTCACCCAGGACGGAGGCACGGCGGACGTCGTACGCGCCGAGGCACTCGTGGTCTCGCTGGACGGCGTACTCCTCGGGGCGCTGCTGCGACCCGAGTCCGAGCGCGGCGACTATCTGTCCCGGTGTGTCGCACTGCTCATCGACGGTCTCTCGCCTCAGCCGTAGGCTGACCGACGGCGTACTACTCACCAAGCCTTCCAGATCGGAGCCCTCATGCCTGAGGCAGTCATCGTTTCCGTAGCCCGCACCCCGATCGGGCGCGCCAACAAGGGATCGCTCAAGGACTTCCGTCCTGACGACCTGACCGCCTTCATCGTTCGCACGGCGCTCGACAAGATCCCCGCGCTCGACCGCTCGACCGTCGACGACCTCTACCTCGGCTGCGGCCTGCCGGGTGGCGAGATGGGCAACAACATGGGCCGGATCGTCAACGTGATCAACGAGATGGACTCCGTGCCCGGAGCCACGATCACCCGCTACTGCGCCTCGTCGGTGCAGACCACCCGGATGGCCTTCCACGCGATCAAGGCCGGCGAGGGCGACGTCTTCATCTCCGCCGGCGTCGAGACCGTCTCGCGCTTCCAGTTCGGTACGTCGGACCACATCCCCGGCACGCGCAACCACCTCTTCGACGACGCCACCGCTCGCACGGCCAAGACCGCCGAGGGTGGCGTGGACTGGCACGACCCGCGCGAAGACGGCATCCTGCCCGACGCCTACATCGCCATGGGCCAGACCGCGGAGAACGTCGCGAGGCTGCGCGGCCTCAAGCGCGAGGAGCTCGACGAGTTCGGCGTGCGCTCCCAGAACCTCGCCGAGAAGGCCATCAACGACGGCTTCTGGGCTCGCGAGATCACGCCGGTGACCACGCCCGACGGCACCGTGGTGTCGACCGACGACGGCCCGCGCGCCGGGGTCACGTACGACGCGATCTCGCAGCTGCAGCCGGTCTTCCGCCCCGACGGTGTCGTGACCGCCGGCAACTGCTGCGCCCTCAACGACGGCGCGGCCGCCGTGGTGATCATGTCCGACACCAAGGCCGCCGAGCTGGGGCTGACCCCGCTGGCACGGATCGTCTCCACGGGCGTGTCGGGCCTGTCGCCGGAGATCATGGGCCTCGGCCCGGTCGAGGCCACCAAGCGGGCGCTGGCCAACGCCAACATGAGCATCGGCGACATCGACCTGGTCGAGATCAACGAGGCCTTCGCCGCGCAGGTCGTCCCGTCGTACCAGGACCTCGGCATCGACATCGACCGCCTCAACATCAACGGCGGCGCGATCGCCGTCGGTCACCCCTTCGGCATGACCGGCGCCCGCCTGCAGAACACGATGATCAACTCGCTCGACTGGCACGACAAGTCGACCGGCCTGATCACCATGTGCGTCGGCGGCGGGCAGGGCATGGCGCTGATCCTGGAGCGGATGAGCTGACTCGATCTGCTGTGACATGACGAAGGCCCGGACCAGTCGGTCCGGGCCTTCGTCGTGAGTACGTCGTGGATCAGGCGTTCAGGGCGGCCTGGATCGAGAGCACGATGCTCACCTTGTCGCCGACGAGCAGCTTGCCGCCGTCGAGCGGGACATTGAAGTCGACGCCGAAGTCCTTCCGGCTGATCTCGGCGGTGGCCTCGAAGCCGATCTTCTGGTTGCCGTAGGGGTCGACGTCGGTGCCGAGGAACTCGACGTCCAGCTCCACGCTGCGCGTCACTCCCTTGATGGTCAGCTCACCGGTGGCGGTGCTGCCGTTGAAAGACGTGGAGCGGAAGGTCATCGCACCGTGGTTGGCCACGTCGAAGAAGTCGGCCGAGCGCAGGTGCCCGTCGCGCTGGGCGTCGCGGGTGTTGACCGAGTTGAGGTCGATGCTGGCGGTGGCGGCGGTGTCGGCCAGGGTGGCGCCCGTGGTGATGGTCCCCTCGAACGTCTCGAACTGGCCGCGCACCTTGCTCATCAGGTGACGGACGGTGAATCCGACCTCCGAGTGGCTGGGGTCGATGGTCCAGGTGCCGGCGATGATGGCGGTGTCGGTCACGGTCGTCATTTTGCTCTCCTCGTGTAGTTGAAGTTTCAATCGATGTAGTTGAAACGTACACTACCATCCATGACCAATGCAAATTCATTGCGTAGGATTCGCGACATGTCTGGATCGGGGACCCGTTGGCTCGACGCGGAGCAGCAGCGATCGTGGCGGGGCTTCGTGCTCGGCTCGACCCTGCTCATGGAACAGCTCGACCAGGACTTGCGTCGCGAGTTCAAGTTGTCCCTGCCGGAATACGAGATCCTCGTGCGGCTCTCCGAGGTTCCGACCCACACGATGCGGATGGCGCACCTCGCCGATTCGGTGTGCCACTCACGCAGCCGGGTCACCCACACCGTGAAGCGCCTCGAGCGCGAGGAGCTGGTCGTCCGGGAGCTCTGCGCCGACGACGGCCGCGGCGTCGAGGCACGCCTGACCGACAAGGGCATGCGGCTCCTCGAGGAGGCCGCCCACCTGCACGTGACCGGGGTGCGCGACAACCTGGTCGACCTGGTCTCCCCCGAGGACTTCGAGGCCATGGGCCGGGTGATGAACGCTGTCACGGACAAGCTGATCGGCGCGCACCCGCAGGCAGAGATCAGATAGGCCCGACAACGCGACAGCGGCCCCCGACGAGCTTCGACGGGGGCCGCTGCGTTTGCGTCAGTCTCGGGTGAGCCTGCGGTGCGTGACGCGGTGCGGACGCGCCGCCTCGATGCCGAGCCGCTCGATCTTGTTGTCTTCGTAGGACGCGTAGTTGCCCTCGAACCAGAACCACTTCGCGTCGTCCTCGTTGTCGCCCTCCCAGGCGAGGATGTGCGTCGCGACGCGGTCGAGGAACCACCGGTCGTGCGAGGTGACCACGGCACAGCCCGGGAAGTCGAGCAGGGCGTCCTCGAGCGAGGACAGGGTCTCCACGTCGAGGTCGTTGGTGGGCTCGTCGAGAAGCAGCAGGTTGCCGCCCATCTTGAGCGTCAGCGCCAGGTTGAGGCGGTTGCGCTCACCACCGGACAGCACGCCGGCCTTCTTCTGCTGGTCGGGGCCCTTGAAGCCGAACGACGCGACGTAGGCGCGGGAGTTCATCTCGAAGTTGGCGACCTTGATGAAGTCCAGGCCGTCGGAGACGACCTCCCAGACGTTCTTGTTGGCGTCGATGCCGCCGCGGCTCTGGTCGACGTAGGAGATCTTCACCGTCGTGCCGACCTTGAGCTCGCCGTTGTCGGGCTGCTCCTGCTCGGTGATCATCCGGAACAGCGTGGTCTTGCCGACGCCGTTGGGGCCGATCACGCCGACGATACCGGCCTTCGGGAGCGTGAAGGACACGTCGTGCATCAGCGTCCGGCCCTCGAAGCCCTTGCCCAGCCCGTGGGCCTCGAGGACGATGTCGCCCAGGCGCGGGCCTGCGGGGATGTTGATCTCGGAGGTGTCGATCTTCCGCATCCGGTCGGCCTCGGCCGCCAGCTCCTCGTAGCGGGCCAGACGCGACTTGCTCTTCGCCTGCCGGGCCTTCGGGTTGGAGCGCACCCACTCGAGTTCCTTCTCGAGCATCTTGGCGCGCTTGACGTCCTTCTGGCCCTCGATCTTGAGGCGGTCCTTCTTGGTCTCGAGGTACGTCGTGTAGTTGCCCTCGTAGGGGTGCGCCTTGCCGCGGTCGAGCTCGAGGATCCACTGCGCGACGTTGTCGAGGAAGTAACGGTCGTGGGTGACCGCCAGGACGGCGCCGGGATAGGACGCGAGGTGACCCTCGAGCCACTGCACCGACTCGGCGTCGAGGTGGTTCGTGGGCTCGTCCAGGAGCAGCAGGTCGGGCTGCTGGAGCAGCAGCTTGCACAGCGCGACCCGACGGCGCTCACCTCCGGAGAGGTTGTCGACCAGCAGGTCGGGGTCGGGGCAGCGCAGGGCGTCCATGGCCTGGTCGAGTCGGCTGTCGAGGTCCCACGCGTTGGCGTGGTCGAGGTCGGTCTGCAAGTCGCCCATCTCGGCGAGCAGCTTGTCGTAGTCGGCGTCGGGGTCGCCGAGCTCCTCGGAGATCTGGTTGTAGCGGTCGAGCTTGCCCTTGATCTCGTGAACGGCCTCTTCGACGTTCTCCAGGACGGTCTTGCCCTCGCTCAGCGGGGGCTCCTGCTGCAGCATGCCCACGGTCGCGCCGGGGTCGAGGATCGCGTCGCCGTTGTTGGGACGGTCGAGCCCCGCCATGATCTTGAGGAGCGAGGACTTGCCCGTGCCGTTGGGGCCGACGACGCCGATCTTGGCGCCGTGCAGGAACGACAGCGTGACGTGGTCGAGGACGACCTTGTCACCGTGGGCCTTGCGCACATTGCGCAGAGTGAAGACATATTCCGCCATGGCGGTGAGCCTACGGTCCCGAGGGCTCCGCCCCGAAAACGGGCCGCCCGCCGGGGGACACGGGCGGCCCGCCGGCTCGGAGTCAGGCGGCCGCCGGCGTCGACGTGGGCTCCGCGACCTCGCCGGTGCCGGTGTCGACCGGAGCCGCCGCCGTGCGGACGAACGAGCTGATGCCGCGGTTGAGGTCGTGTCCTACCGACGTGGCGTCGACCTCGAACGTGGTCACCTCGATGCCGGCGCGGTTGGTCCACGTCTCGGCCTTCAACCGGCCGTGCACGACGACGGGGTCAGCCTTCTTCAGCGACAGCCCGCAGTTATCGGCGAGGCCGCGCCAGGTGATCACGGAATACCACTGGGTGTCGCCGTCCACCCACTCGTTCTTGTCCTTGTCGAACCGCCGCGGGGTGGTGGCGACCCGGAACCGGCAGCGGCTGACCTCGCCGCTGTCGTCGTAGTGCGGGGTCGCGCCGACCCAGCCCTGCAGGGTGATCTGTGCTTCGTTCATCGTGTCTCTCCTTCGCTGTCAGGTGAGACCCACGATGCTGACCCTCGCCGACGCCCGAAGGAGAACGGCGTACGGGCTGGGGAGAGGCGTCCACGACCGATGCCTGTGGACGAAATGTGGCCGATCAGATCAGGCGAGCGCCTTGGCCAGACCGTCGCGGACCTGGCGGTAGGCCACCAGCTCGGCCTCGATCGGCGCGACCACGATCTCCTCGCACACGTCGTGCAGGCCCTTGCGCAGCCGACGGTCGGCCGACCTGGCGCGGTTGCGCGCGGTCCAGCCGACCAGCACCCGACACACCAGCGCGAGCAACACGCCGACGGCCACTCCCCCGCCCAGCATCAGCGTCGGGATCGGCACTCCGCCGACCTCGGGAGCGTCGGTCAGGTCGAGCTGGAGGTACGACGCACCGGCCAGCGCACCCAGCCACAGGGCACCCCCGACCGCCGCGAGGATCAGCAGCCACTGGAGGACCCGCACGCCCTTGGCCCAGAACGGCATCCTGGCCACGCCCAGGTCGGTGGCGGCCAGCGAGGCGTCGAGGCGGTCGTTGAGCTCGTCGAGGCGCGAGGTCGAGGCCCGGCGCATCGAAGCCTGCCAGGGCCGGGTCAACCCGTCGGACATCTCGTCGGCGAGGCCACGCACGGCCGCGTCGACACGGGCTCGCTGCACACTGCTGGCTGCGGGGATCGACGTGCGGTTGGTGCCGGACAGCTGCTTGGCGGCGGCCCCGAGGTCGAGATGCAGGCGCTTGAGCGGGTCGGGCTTGAGGCGGGACACCCAGGAGGTGACCGGCCAGCCGGTCGCCCGGTTCGCGCGCATCCGGGTGGACTTCTCGACGGCGTCGACCACGGTGGGCACTCCGGCCGCGTCGGCGACCGACTCGTGCAGCTCGCTGATCCAGGTGTCGGAGGCCTCGCGCGGCCTGGCGCTGCCCGAGACGTCCTGCATGTGTCCCGCGGCGTCCTTGAGGTCGGCCTCGAGGCGCTTGCGGGCGGCCTTCTTCTGGGCGACCCGCTGCGCGATCTCCTGGGTGAGCTCGTCCACACCCCAGCCGTTGCGGGCCGACACGGTCAGCACCGGCACCCCGGCCAGGCCGTCGGCGTCGAGGATGCGGCGTACGTCGTCGACCATGCCCTGGCGCTTGGCCTCCGGCACGGTGTCGATGTGGTTGAGCACCACGAGCATGACGTCCTTGTGCATCGCCATTTTTTTCAGATAGCGGTCGTGCAGCGCCGCGTCGGCGTACTTCTGCGGGTCGAGCACCCACACCAGCAGATCGGCGAGCCTGACCAGCCGGTCGACCTCGAGGTGGTGCGAGACCTCGGTGGAGTCGTGGTCGGGCAGGTCGAGGAGCACCACACCCTGGAGCGCGTGCGACTCGCGACGCGTGTCGAGCATCGAGTCACGGGTGATCTGGTGCCGCTGCGGGATGCCGAGCCACTCCAGCAGCTCGGGCGCTCCCTCGGAACCCCACACGCAGGCCGTGGCCCACGACGTGGTGGGACGGCGCACGCCCACGGCCGACAACTCGAGCCCCGTCAGGGCATTGAAGGTCGAGGACTTGCCCGAGCCGGTGGCGCCGGCGATCGCCACCACCGTGTGCTCGGCCGAGAGGCGGAGCCGGGACGAAGCACGCTCGACGATCTCGGCAGCCTCGTCGACGATCGGGTCGTCGAGCCGCCCACGAGCTGCGGCGATGGCGGCGTCGAGCCCCTCGACGCGCTGGCCGATCTCGGTGCCACGGGTGACCATCTTCTTGGCACCCTCGAGCAGGGACGTCAATGTGGATCCTCGAGGAACTTCAGGGGAGTGTTGGGGTCACTCTATTCAGTGCCGGGTCAGTCGGAAGAAACCTGGACCCCTGCGAACCGGAGATCATCGACACGTCGCGAGGCCTTGCGCAGCTCCTTCTCGAT
>Ga0070698_100001000_pt1 | contig 31123 bp, 27 predicted proteins | sample KBSK1502metaG_FD_65477 | JGI IMG/M metagenome (GOLD analysis project Ga0070698, IMG submission 65477) | Corn, switchgrass and miscanthus rhizosphere microbial communities from Kellogg Biological Station, Michigan, USA - KBS K1-50-2 metaG | ecosystem: Host-associated > Plants > Roots >...
AGGGCATACCCCCACAGGAGCTGACGGAAGCCGTAACCACCGTGGGTGAGTTGGTGGATCTGCTCTCGACAGGAGTCCGCCAGCTCGTCCTGTCCCGAGAGTCCGGCCGCGATCGACAGGTGCAGCAGGATGTGCAGCTGGAGGTCCGGGTCCGGGCCGGCCACCCGGCGCAGGAGCGCCCGAGCCTGGCTCAGGCCGTCCATCGCGGTCCTCGGGTCGCCGCCGTACAGCACCCCCAGGCCGCGGGCGTACGCCGCATGGGCCCGAGCGGCCGGCTCGTCGAGCTCGTCCGCGAGCTGCTCGCCCTGCTCCAGCAACCGAGTGCCCGCGTCGATGTCGCCCTGAGCGAACGCGAGCCGACTGTCCAGCAACAGCGCGTGCGAGCGCTCGATGCTGGGATCGGTCGCCTGCTCCAGTGCCAGGTCGAGCCACCGCCGTCCTTCGGTGAACAGCCCTCGGCCCCACCAGTACGACCACGGCAGCGCGGTCAGGATGTCCAGAGCGACCTCGGCGTCACCGGGCTCGGTGAGGCAGAAGTCCACCGCGGCGCGCAGGTTGGGGTGGGCGCGTCGCAGCTGTGCGTACCAGTCCTCCTGCCGCGCGCTCAACCAGTCCTCGCGAGCACGCCGCGCCAGCTCCTGGTACCAGTCGCGGTGCCGGCGGCGCAGAAGGGCCTGCTCGCCGAAGTCCTCGAGCCTGTCCCGGCCGTATTCGCGAAGCGTCTCCAACATCCGGTAGCGGGTGACCTCGCCCTTGGCGTCGCGAACGAGGATCGACTTGTCCACCAGGGCGGCCAGCACGTCGAGCAGGTCGCCGGCGGGAAGATCCTTGTCCGTGCAGATGCCTTCGATCTCGTCGAATTCCGACCCGCCGACGAAGACCGAGAGCCGCGCCCACAGCAGGCGCTCCGGCGCGCTGCACAGGTCGAAGGACCAGTCCACACACGCGGTAAGGGTCTGCTGCCGCTCCGGTACCGCGCGACTGCTGCGGCGAAGCAGGCGGAACCTGTCATCGAGCCGGTCGCGGATCTGCTGCGGCGAGAGCACGGCAAGGCGGGCCGCCGCGAGCTCGATGGCCAGGGGAAGACCCTCGGTGCGTGCGCAGAGCTCAGCGACCGCTGTCCGGTTGGCCGGCGTCAACTGGAAGTCCGGCTGCACCGCCCGGGCGCGCGCCAGGAACAGAGCGACCGACTCGTAGGTCGCCAGGTCCTCTGCGGGCCGTTCCTCCGAGTCCGGTATCGACAACGGACTGACGGCGAATCGTGTCTCCCCGGGGATGTCCAACGACTCGCGGCTGGTGGCCAGGATCCGCAGCCGGGGACACCTGCGCAGCAGCGTCTGCGCGAGGGCCGCGCAGGCCGCGACAAGGTGCTCGCAGTTGTCCAGCACGAGCAGCGCCCGGCGATCCTCCAGGAGCTCGGTCAACAACGCCAGGGAGGCTCCCGACTGCCGCCACACGCCCAGGTCGAATGCGACCAGCTCGGCCAGCCGGTCCGGATCCGGACCGTCCTGGCCGGATGGCGCCGAGTCCGGTATGGCGCTGAGATCGATGAACCAGACTCCGTCAACGAACGATCTGCGCACGTCGGCGGCCACCCGCTGGGCAAGTCGGGTCTTGCCGATCCCGCCGACCCCCGTCAACGTCACCAACCGGGACTCCCCCAGGAGCCGCTTGACCTCCGTCGTCTCCCAACGGCGACCGATGAGGCTGGTCAGCTCCGCAGGCAACGTCGTCGCGTGCTGGGCGGCATCGGGCCATCCCGGTCCGACGGTCGACGTCGAGGGCATGGACCACCTCCAACACGGCCAGACAGTGCGCCGGCTCACCGGCGGCATCCCTGTCCGCCGCATCCCTGACCCTACGTGCTGGCCGAGGTGGAGTGTCGACGGAGGCGATAGATCCCACGACGCCTTCCCAGGACGTGGGGAACGCTGGCACCCGCGTTCGTGCCGCACGGGGTGTTCTCCCGCTCAGGTGCTCAGGTACTCGAAGAACCCGCGACCGCTCTTGCGACCGAGCAGGCCCGCCTCGACCATCCGGAGGAGCAGGGGCGGCGGGGCGTACAGCGGCTCCTTGAACTCGGCGTACATCGACTGCGCGATCGCGACGACCGTGTCGCTGCCGATGAGGTCGGCGAGGTGGAGCGGCCCCATCGGATGGGCGCACCCGTCGACCATGCCGGCGTCCACGTCGGCGGCGGACGCGTAACCGGACTCGACCATGCGGACCGCCCCCAGCAGGTAGGGCACCAGCAGCGCGTTGACGATGAACCCGGCGCGGTCCTTCGAGCGGATCACGGTCTTGCCGAGGTCCTCGGCGACCTGCACCACCCGCTGCTCGGTTTCCGGTGAGGTCAGCAACGACGGCACCACCTCGACGAGCGGCAGCACCGGCACCGGGTTGAAGAAGTGCAGTCCGACCACGTACGCCGGCCGCGAGGTCACCGTGCCGAGCTTCATGATCGGGACCGACGACGTGTTGGTGGCCAGAATTGCGTCCGGGCGCTCGATGACGCGGTCCAGGCGTCGGAAGAGACCGGTCTTGATGTCCTCGTCCTCATTGGCTGCCTCAATGACCAGGTCGACCGGGCCGAGCGCATCGAGGTCGTGGTCGACGGTGATCCGTTCCAGCGCTGCCTCCGCCTCTTCCTCGGTGATCTTGGCGGTCGATGCCGCCCGGAGCAGCGACTGCTCAACGCGGGCACGGCCACGACGCGCGGCCTCCGCATCGAGCTCGTGCACCACGACTCTGGCCCCTGTGCGCGCGAAGATCTCCGCGATGCCGGAGCCCATCAGCCCGCAGCCGACCACGCCGACCGTCTTGACGTCCATTACGTCCCTCCTTGAGGTGAGTCGGTGGCGCCGATCTCCACGCACATCGACCCGATGCCGGTGATCTCGCAGTCGATGACGTCTCCCACCCGGAGCCAGGTCCCGGTCGCGAGACCCACCCCAGACGGGGTCCCTGTGAGGACGACATCCCCGGGCTCGAGTGTCACGTGCTCACTGATCCGGGCGACCAGCTCGGCGATCGGCCAGATCATGTCGGCGGTGTTGGCGTCCTGGCGCAGCTCGCCGTTGATTGAGAGCCGGAGCTGCAGGGCATCGGCTTCGACGTACCGCGCGGGCACGATGCCCGGTCCGAGCGGGCAGCTGTCGTCGAAGGCCTTGCCGCCGAACAGGTCGAACTTCACCAGGTGCTTCGGGTGCCGCTGCCAATCGCGCGCGGACAGGTCGATCGCGACCGTATACCCGGCGACGTGGCGGTGCGCGTCCTCCACCGGGATGTTCCGCCCACCTTCCCCGATGACGAACGCGAGCTCGATCTCGTAGTCGAGCTTCTGCGTTTGGGCCGGGAACCGCACCGGTCCCTGGCCCACGAGGGTGGTCGTCGGCGGCTTGAGGAAGAAGACGGGGATGTTGTCCTCTTTGGAGAACGACGCGTGCCCGCCATCCTTGGTGACGTGGTCGTAGTAGTTCGCGCCCGTGCAGACCACCTTGGCGGGGTACTGCAGCGGGCTGAGCCAGTCGGCTGCCTCCGCCGGCGCGCCGATGTCCCGACAGCGCCTCATGCCTGAGCGAAGCTCGTCGACTGCGGCGACCAGAACGGGCTCGGCCGCTCCCCACCGACCGAACACCTGCATCAGTCCGGACGCGCCGGGCGACACGAGCAGCTCCGGCACCAGCTCGGCGAGCGGGTGGTGGCCGCCGTCCACGACGACAACCGGAGTCGGTGCCCCGTCGACCCGGCAGGTGGCGAGCAAGAACGACCGGGCGTGGCTTCCGGATGTGGCCGTCATGAATCGGCCCTCAGCTCACGGCCGGCTGAGCCGAAGCGAGCCGTCCCCATTGCGCGATGACCTCGGGCACGGTGCGGACCGGCTCGCACAGCATCGTGCCGGCGGCTGCCCGGATCACCGCACGCTCGTCGTCGTCGAGGTACTCGACCGGCGACGTGCCGTCGACCCGCGCGAGGGCAAGCGCCGGCAGCAACGTGGCGACCCGCTCCGCACAGTCCTCAGCAGGCTCCCAGGTCACGTGCACCGAGTACGCCGTCGCCAGCGCATGGGCCGCTGCCCGGAGAAGCGGAGCGCTCGCCGGCAGCCTCACCGACTTCAGGAGCAGGTGGTTCAGGCAGAAGGCGACGTCGAACGCTGGATCCCCGAACCAGGCGCACTCCGCGTCGAGCACGACGGGACCGTCCGGACCCAGCAGGATGTTCTTGGGTGAGACGTCGCCGTGGACCAACGCCAGGTGGGTGTCAGCCGTCCGGCGGCCGATCTCGGCGAGCCGGTCGGCCAGGCTGGGATGGTGGGCCGCGGTCGTCCGGAAGAACGGCTCGATGCGCAGCGCATCGAAGTTCGCGTCGGTCGCGAACCGCGTCTGCGACGCTGCGTCGCTCGTGCTGGCCGCGTGGAGTCTCCCGACGAGGTCGCCGACGGCGGCAGCCGTGTCGGCGTCGACCCGTCCACCGAGGAGCTCAGCCTTCCAGACCGGGTGAGTCTCGGGCGGCAGGTACTCCATCGCGAACAGGCCGGCGGACTCGTCGTGCGCAAGCACGCGCGGGACCTGCGCGGGACAGACCGCGGCCGCGAACTGCAGGTACTCGTACTCCACGTGGTTGCGCGACACGGGCGCCCTCCACTCTCGCGCGACCTTCAGCTGCGCGAGGGCACCTTTGACGCAGAGTGTCCTCTCGGGAGTTTCGACCTTCCACAGGTCCGACGAGACTCCGCCGTCGAGCGTCGTCATCGTCGGCTCCACGCCCTCTGCCAGCAGGTCTTGGCCGCGGAGGAACGCCACGATGGCGGCGCGGGTGGTGGTCACGCCGAGAGCCCCGAGGCGTGGCCACCGTCCGGCAGCACGATCGGGCTCAGCTCCAGGCTGGTGTCCTCGGCGATGCGCAGGAGCTGGTTGTACTTGGCGAGCCGTTCGGAGCTCCGGACGGAGCCGACCTTGATCTGGCCTGCGGCAGTGCCGACGGCCAGATCGGCCAGCAGATCGTCCTCGGTCTCCCCCGACCTCGCGGAGACGACGGGCGCGTACGACGCCTTGCGCGCCGTCGCGATCACGTCGAGGGTCCCGGTCAGCGTCCCGTTCTGGTTGACCTTGATCAGGACGCCGTTGGCGCAACTCTCGGCGATGCCGCGCTCGACACGGTCGAGGTTGGTCGTGAACAGGTCGTCTCCGACGAGCCGGACCCGGCCGCCGATCGCGTCGGTGAGGGCACGCCAGCCCTGCCAGTCCTCCTCGTCGAGCCCGTCCTCCACCGAGATCACCGGGAAGTCGTCGACCCACGAGGAGATCATCTCGATCATCTCCTCGGTCGAGGCCGACCGGCCTTCGCGACGCAGCTGGTAGGTCCGGCTGTTCGCGTCGTACAGGGACGCCGCGGCGACGTCGATCGCGATTGCGATGTCGACGCCCGGCGTCAGGCCGGCCCGCTCGACGGCCGCGACGAGCAGCTCGAGTGCCTCGCGGCCCGTCCGGCAGCCGGGGCTCAGACCACCCTCGTCGGCGAGCAGCGTCGGCAGCCCGCGCTCGGCGCAGACCTGCGTGGCCGCGTCGCGCACCTTGCCGACGAGCAAGAGCGCGTCGAACACGTTGGTCGCGGAGACCGGCACGGCCAGGAAGTCCTGGACGTCCATGCCGCGGCCGGCGTGCAGTCCGCCGGACAGGATGTTGACCATCGGCATCGGCAGCGTGGGCTGACTGACACCCGCGAGCTCCGCGATCCGCCGGTACAGCGGCTGGTTCGCCACCGCCGCGGAGGCCCGGCACACCGCCAGGGAGGTGCCCAGCACCGCGTTCGCGCCGAGCCGGGCCAGGTTGGGCGTACCGTCCAGGTCGCGGAGGACGGCGTCGCACCCGCCCTGGTCGAACACGTCGTGCCGCGCCAGAGCCGCGGAGATCTCCCGGTTGACGTGGTTGGTGGCATTCAGTACACCCAGCCCGTTGAACAGGGCGTCGTCCCCGTCGCGCAGCTCCTGGGCCTCACTGGTCCCGGTCGAGGCTCCCGACGGCACCGAGGCCCGCGCAACAGTCCCGTCGGCGACGGTGACCTCGACCTCGACGGTGGGACGCCCTCGGGAGTCGAAGACCTGTCGGCCGTGCACGGCACGAATGGATGTCATGAGTGGGTTCCGTTCGTCATCCGATCGGTGACCGGGGCGGGAGAGTTGCAGGCGTTTCGAGCGGGCTCGCCGCGGAGGACGCGCACGACCTCCTCGGCGGCGAAGCGTCGGAGGTCCGTGACCGAGGCGTCGGAGGAGAACGCGATGTGCGGGGAGACGATCACGCCCGGATGGGCGAGCAGCGCTGCAGGAACGTCTGGCTCGGACTCGAGGACATCGAGAGCGGCCCCACTGAGGTGGCCGCGATCGAGTGCGGCGACCAGGGCGTCGGTGTCCACGAGACCGCCACGGCTCACGTTGACCAGGAGTGCACCCTGCCGCATCCGACGGAGCGCGTCGTCGTCGATCAGGTGATGCGTCCCTGCCGTGAGAGGTGCGTGCAGGATCACCACGTCGCTGACGGCGAGCAGCTCGGCCAGGTCGACCAGCGGGAAGTCGTCGGTCGGCAACGCAAAGGGGTCGGAGGCCACGACCTGCGCACCGAGTGCGCGCAGCTTCGTGGCCGTCGCCCGGCCGATGCGCCCGAACCCGACGACACCCACGGTCAGGGCGGAGAGTCGTCGCAACCTGGCCGCGGCCGGCTCCCAGCGGCCAGCGCGGACCTCGCGGTCCGCCACGACGAGGCCTCGCGTCCAGGCCAGCACCATGGCGAGGGCGTGGTCGGAGACTTCCGCGATGCAGTAGTCCGGGACATTGGTGACCAGCACGCCGGCCTCGGTGGCCGCATCCACGGCGATGTTGTCGAGCCCGACTCCCATGCGCGCCACGTGCCGCAGCGGTCCGCGAGCGGCGCCCTCGTCGATCGCCTGCGCGGAGACCGGGGCCCAGCAGGTGAGCACCGCGGCGGGGCGATGCAGCTCGACCAGTGCCTCGATCGCCTCTGCAGTCGCCGGGTCGGCCGGGCCGACGACGAGCTGGAAGCCAGCGGCCTCGACCACCTCGCGCTCGACCGAGTCGTCGGGCCAGGCACGGTCGGTCAGCAGCACTGTCGACATCGGGTCTCGCTCAGGCATGGACGATGCTCCGTTCCGGTGAATCGCAGTCAAGGTCGTCCGCTCGCCGCCCGGATGTCGAAGGGGCTGCAGCCACGCACGTGACCACCTGTTCGCCCAGGCCCACCACCCGGGCACGGGCCTCGTCCCCGGGCCTGAGGAAGCGGTTGTGGTGCGCGCCGAAGCCGGCGGGTGAGCCGGTGCACAGGATGTCCCCTGCCGACACGACGGCGTGCCGCGAGAGGTATTCGATCTGCGCGTCGACGTCGAAGATCATGTCCGCGGCCAGGTCGTCCTGCATGAGCCTGCCGTTCAGCGACAGCTGCAGCCTGAGCGCCGAGACGTCGGGCACCTGCCACTCCGGGACGAACCACGGCCCGACCGGGAGTGATCCCGCCACGCCCTTGCTCTGCACCCAGTCACTCAGTGCGACATCAGTGCGCATGACCCGCGAGCGCACGGTGAGGTCGTTCGCCACGCAGTAGCCGGCGACGACAGGGACGCCGTTCTCGCCGGCGCCCAGCACCGCAGCAATCTCGACCTCCCAGTCCAGCGAGTCGACATCGGCTGGGATCGGCAGCTCGCCGTACGGGCCAGCGACTCGATGTGAGCTGGTCAGGCAGATGTACGGCTCGCCATGTTGCCGGCGCTGCTCGACCTGCCGCATCGCGTCGTCCCGTCGGGCTGGCGCGCCGCGCCCGTGAGGCCCGTCGCCGGCATCGAGGGCGGACTCGATTACCTGGCCGGCATAGTTCCCGATCGTGCAGAACGCCTGGGCAGGCTGCACGGGTGCGAGGATCGCCAGGTCCGCGAGGTCGATGCCGCTGCTGCGGATGGCTGTGTGCGTGCGCGGCGACTCCATGAGCTCCCGTAGCACGGGGGCAGCAGTCCCCCATTCGCCGAGCAGATCGTGGAGTGAATCCGCCTCGGCGAGCGCGCATCCCGCGGCGGCGACCGCCAGGGGCAGCGCCCTGCCGCCGTGGACCAGCCAGGGCCGGGCCAAGTCCTCAGGGTGCGCGGCCTGCGCGAGGACCACGTGGTTGGGAGTCATGGACATCTCACCTCGGTTCGAATCGACCCGTTCTCAACTTGTGCTAACGATAGCACAGAGCCGTCCTCCATCACCACCGAGATGCCCTTCTCTAGCCTTGACTGGCGTGCCATCGATAGCAGAGTCATGTGATGCTCACGCTGCGAGCTCCGGTCAGGACGAATGCGACGACGGCCGGGCGATCGGTCTTGTTCCGCCATGCGTGACGCCCCGCGATCTGCACGACCACGTCTCCCGGCAATAGCCGGGTCGCGGCGCCGTCGTCCAGCTCGAGCCAGAGCTCACCGGCGACGACAACCCCGTAGTCGACGCTCCGGGTCCGATGCATCCCGGGGTCGTCGGGCTCGAACACCGCCGCGATGTCGGGCGCGAACCTGTCCAGCTCCGGCCCCAGACGTTCTGGGTCGAACCGCGGGTCCTCGACCACGGAGTCCGGTGCGTACTGCACCACCACGAAGCTCGATCCGCCGGGCCCGGCGAGCACCGGACCATGGGGATTGGTCGGCTCCTCGGTCGGGGGCGTCGTCGTCGGCACACCATCGGTGAACCAGATCCGCGTCTGGGCCTGGCCAGGCATGAACTCGAAGTCGTGGCTGTGCGGCGCAGGCCCGTCCGACAGGAAGACGGACTTGCCGGTGGCGTCGGTGCCGGCCACGACACGACGGATGCTTGCCATGATGCTCCTTCGAGAGGACGTCGTCAGGCCGTGGCCCGGCGCAGCTGGCCCAGGGCATGCATGGTGCGCTCGAGGTCGTCGAGCATGACGGTGACGGCCTGCGACGCCAGCTCACCCGGTGCGAAGGCACCGTCGCGGAGGAACTGGGAGAAGTTCGCGAGCGCCACCTGGTCCGTCACCGGAACCATCCGGAGGCACGACAGCACCGGCTTGAGCATCTGGACCGCGCGCATGCCAGCGGAGATGCCGCCGTAGCTGACGAAGCCGACCGGCTTGTGCCCCCACTCGTCGTGCAGGTAGTCGATCGCGTTCTTGATCGATGCGGCGAAGCCGTGGTTGTACTCCGGCATCACCAGCACGAACGCGTCCGACTCCTCGACGGTGCGGCTCCACGCACGGGTGTGCTCGTGGACGTACTGCCGCAGTCGCGGATGATGCGGCTCGTCGAGCGAAGGAAGGGCGAGTTCGGCCAGGTCCGTCACGTCGATGTCGAACCGGCCGTCGCGCCGCGCCTCCTCGACGAACCAGTCTCCGATCGACTTGCCGGCGCGTCCTGGTCGCGTGCTCACGATGATGACTCGCAGCAGTGGGGTCATGGGTGCTCCTTGGGTAGGGCGGGAACCGAGCCGGCTTGTCACGGGATGACGAGGTAGTTGCTGAACCCGCCGTGGCGGTTGTCCAGGCCGGAGACGGCGTGGTTGACCTCGTCGAGCGGGAACGGGACGTGCTCGAGGTAGGAGACGTCGAGCGCGCCGGTCTCGACCATGTGCACGATCTCCTGGCCCTGCGCGGTGGTGAACCAGTTCGAGCCGATGATCTGCACCTGCTCGTCCATCAACCACTTCATGTCAATGCGCACGGCCTCGGACACGCCGCCCACATTGACGACCTTGCCGCCGCGACGGACGCCCTGGATCGAGTCGAGCATCGTTTCGACCGGAGCACGTGCGCCGAGGGCGCTGACAACGAAGTCGGCGCCTTCCCCGTCGGTCAGCGTCCGCGCCCATTCTCCGGACGACTTCTCGCCGAGCCGAAGCACCTCGATCCGGTCCGGAGCGATCGACTTCACCCGCTCGAGCAGCTCCTGGTTCCGTCCGGTTCCGAGGATCCGGGCGACACCCAGGGCGAGACACAGCTTGGTGGTCGCGACCCCGAGCGTGCCGGTGATGCCGTCGATCAGGGCGGTCATGCCCGGGCCGGCGCCGGCGAGCCGCAGTGCGCCGTACGACGTGCCGATGTAGCCCATCCGCCCGGCCTGCTCGAACGACATGTTGTCCGGCAGCTTCACCAGCGACTGTTGCGGGGCGGTCATGAACTCCGCGAACCCGCCGTACGGGTACAGGTCGAAGATCTTCTGCCCGTCTCGGGCCGTGCTGAAGTACCCGTTGAGCGTGAAGTAGCGGCACCGGCTGAGGTCGCCGCCGCGGCACGCGTAGCAGCTGCCACACGCGCGCAGCGGGTTCACGTAGACCCGGTCGCCGGGACGGGTACCGAAGACCGCTTCCCCGACCTCCTCGACGACTCCGGTGGCGTCCAGACCGAAGATCGCCGGGAACGCGGGAAGGGGCTGGTGGGGGAACCAGGTCGGCCAGTTGTTGATGACGTTGGCCATGTTCGGGACGATCCCGCAGGCCTTCACCCTGACCAGCACGTCGGTGGGCCGGGGCGTGGGCCTCTCGATGACGTCGATCGTCATCGGCTCGCCGATCGCATGCAGCCGGGCTGCGCGCATTGTCTTCATGTCGGGCTCCTTCAGCTGAGGTCTGCGTGGGTTCGGGGACTGGAGTAGCTGTCCTCCAGCTCGATGCCGAGGAGGCCCATGACGCGGACGCCGGAGTTGTACCAGGCGATGTTCAGGGTCAGCTCGACCATCTGCTGGTCGTCGAGGTGGGCCGCCGCTGCCTTCCAGGTCTGCTCGGCGACGTCGACCGAGAGGGAGGACTCACGAGCCAGCCGCAGGACGGCGAGCTCGAGGTCGTCGAACTCGGCGGAGCCCTCGAAGTCGGCGACCGCGGCGACCTGAGCCTCGGTGAGGCCGGCCTTGAGGCCGTGCGAGTGGTGGTGTGCGATCTCGTACTCGGAGCCGACGGCGTGACCGACCGAGAGGATCGCGAGCTCGCGCAGCTTCGGGCTGAGCCGAGACCGGTCCCTCATGGCGTTGGCGTACGAGAGGAAGGCGTCCAGCAGGTCCGGGGCGTGGGCGAGTGCCTGGAAGATGTGGGCAGTCGGCACCTTGCGCTCGGACTCGAGTCGGTCCCACAGGGCCGTGGTCTCGGGTGAGGCATCTTCTCGGGCGAGGTAGGGAACGCGGGCCATTCGATCTACTCCTGGTTCTCGGGGTCAGTGGGTGACGCGCTCATGCAGGAACCGCTCGAGCGTCATCGGGGCAGGTGGTTCGGCGGGAGGGTTCAGCGGTGCGCCGGCGAAGGGGGACGCTTCCGAGTACCACTGCTCGAGAGCGGGCAGGCCCCAACGGGCGTTCGTGCTCACCGAGGCGGCGTCCCAGCGCAGGGGCTCGACCTCGATGTCGATGGTCTGGTAATGGCTGTTGAAGACCTCGACGCGGTGGCCGTCCGGGTCGCGCAGGTAGGCGAAGAGCATGCCGCCGGGGCCGTGCCGTCCGGGACCGCGCTCGACGCCCTCGCCGTACCCCTTGAGACCCGCGAAGTCGCAGGCCGTGAAGATGTCACGGCTCTCGCTCACCGTGTAGGCGAAGTGGTGCAGGCGTGGGCCTGTGCCTGTGACGATCGCGAGGTCCAGACAGGTGCCCTTGCGGTACATGAACGCACCGATCAGGTCGTCGCCGGCCTCGAGGTACTCCGAGTTCCTGAAGCCGAGCTCGCCGTAGAACGCACACAGGGCGTAGGTGTCGGGAGCCAGTACCTGGTAGTGGTCCAGCCGCTGGGCGTGGGCGCCACGGTGGGTCAGGAAGTCGATGTGCATCCGCGGCCGCGTCTCCATCGTGGCGCACAGCTCCAGCAACGTTCCGGCGGGATCGCTGACGTGCAGCGTGCGCCCCTGGTACGGCATCTCCACCCATGAAGCGGGCAAGTCGCGGTCGCGGAACCACGTGTACGCCGCGTCGAGGTCCTCCTCGAAGAACACGCGGAACCCGATCCTCCTGCAGGTGCCACCGTCGGCACTGCGCTCCAGCACGAGGCTGTGGTGACAGGCCTCGGCGACGCCGCGCAGGTAGCACGTGAAGTCGTCCTCGTCGCTCACGACGAGACCGAGCACGTCGACGTAGAAGTCGCGACTCTCGGCGAGGTCGGCCACCACCAGTCGCAGATGGCTGGTGCGCGTGATGTTGAACGGTGGCCGCAGGTTCACTGGGGGAAGCACGGGATGCCTTTCGGTGGTCGGTGAGGTGCCGGCGGGGGGTTGTGTGCCACTGGACGCCCGGTCAGGTGCCCTGGGAACCGCGTCCACCGGGCGCGGCGACCGGCTCCCGCACGGGGTGGACCGCTGCGTGATCTGCCGACCCGGAAGCCAGTTCGGCCGCCGGCGCATCCTGGAAGAACGCAGCGCTCCCCTTGCCCGACGCGGGTTCTGGCGCCTGTCCGCCGCGCCACCGGTTGCGGACGTTCACCCAGCCGGGGTGCTCCTGGAGACGGTCGCCGAGCACGGCCGCGACGAGGATCACGCCGGTGACGATCTGCTGCCAGTAGGTCGGCGCCCCCGAGAGGCTCAGCCCGTTCTGCAGCACACCGATGAACAGCACGCCGAGCGCGGTGCCGCCCACGCCGCCCATCCCGCCGGTGAGCGCGCTGCCACCGAGCAGGATCGCCGCGATGGCGTTCAGGGGCAGCGTGTTGTCCGGTTGCGGCGCGGAGGCGCCGATGCGACCGACGGCGATCACGCCGGCCAGTGCCGCCATACCGCCGGCGACGCCCCACACGATGAGCAGCGTCCGGGCGGTGCGGATCCCCGACAGCTTCGCCGCGGTCACGCTGCCGCCGATCGCGTAGATGTCACGGCCCAGGTAGGTGCGCGTCTGCACGAAGAGGAAGAGCAGCAACGAGGCCGCCATGATCCAGATCGGTGTCGACAGGCCGAGGAACGGATCGACCGAGAGCCTGTTCACGAACGCCGAGAAGACGAACGAGGACTGCGTCCCCGACCACAGGCTCACCGCTCCCGTGATCGCCGTCATCGACGCCAGCGTGACGACGAAGACGTTCAGCCCGACGACCCCGACGAGGATCCCGTTGACGATCGCCCCTAGCGCGACGCCGAAGGCGACGACGAGGAGGACGACCAGCGGATCCGGGAGCCCGGTGCCGAGCAGCTTGGTGAGACAGATGCCGGCCATGGCGGCCACGGCTCCCGACGACAGGTCGATCCCGCCGCTGAGCTGGACGAACGTTGCCCCGAGGGCGATCAGCCACAGGACCGCGACTGAGGTCGCGATGTTCTGGACATTGACCGTCGTGAGGAATGCGTCCTGCCACACACTGAGGAAGACGCACAGCACGACGAACAGGATCAGGACGGGCCGGAAGGTCCGGGTGGCGTCCCAGACCCGAATGAGGGCGTGTGGGCCGATGGCCGATTCGGATGAGGTGTTCACAGCTCTCCTCCAGCGGCAGCGGTCGCAATGTCGGCTTCGCTCAGCTGCTCTCGGTTGAAACGGTGCGAGATCGTGCCGCGGTACATCACCAACACTTCGTCGCAGAGGTCGATGAGCTCGGGAATCTCCGAGGACGTGACAAGGAGTGCGAGACCGTCCGCAGCGGCCTGGCGAAGCTGCGTGTGGATCTCCGCCTTCGCCGACACGTCCACCCCCCGGGTGGGATCGTCGAGCAGCAGGACGCCTGGCCCGGAGGCGATCCACTTGCAGAAGCCGACCTTCTGCTGGTTGCCGCCGCTCAGGGTCTTGACACTCTGCGAGAGCGAAGCGCTCCGCAGGTTGACGGCGTCGGCCAGCCGGCGGGCCGTCGCCTTCTCCTTGCGGCGGTTGGGTGGCACCAGCCGACTCTTGGTGTGCGTGGCGACCATGGTGATGTTGTCGGAGACCGACATCGACAACACGAGGCCCTGGGTCTTGCGGTCCGGCGGCAGGTAACCGATGCCGGCGGCGATGCTCGAACGCGGGCTGGGGTTGGTGACCTGCTCGCCCTGGACGAGCATGGACCCTGCTGTGATCGGCCGTACCCCGAACATCGCCTCGAGCAGCTCGTTCCGACCCGATCCCACGAGCCCGGCGACACCCACGATCTTGCCGGGAGTCAGCGTGAGGCTGATGGCCTCGAACGCGCCCGACGACCCGAGTCCCTGCAGCTCCACGGAGGCCGGCCCGTCCCCGAGGGGAGACGCGGACTGCTGCGCAGCGCGACCCTTCAGGTCCACGCCGCCGACCATCTTGTCCACGAGCGTCTGCGTGGTGAACTGCTCGACCGGACCGGTGCCGACGGTGCGACCGTCCCGCATCACGGTCAGCTCCGTGCTGAGCTCGAAGACCTCGACGAGCCGGTGCGAGACGAACAGGACCCCGACGCCGTTGGCGGCGAGCTCGCGTACGGCGGCGAACAGCTCGTGGACCTCGTCCTCGGTGAGCGAGCTGGTGGGCTCGTCGAGGATCAGGACCTTGGTATCAAGAGAGATGGCCCGGGCGATCTCGACCATCTGCCGCTGGTCCGGTCTGAGCTTTCCCACGATCCGGTCGGGGTCGTAGTCCAGGCCGAGCCGTGCGAGCACGTCCGCGGCCCGCCTCCGGCTCGCGGACCAATTGATGACACCCCGGTTGCGGACCATCCGTCCCATGAGGACGTTCTCGGTGACAGACAGATGATCCGCGACTGCCGTCTCTTGGGAGACCATGGCGATGCCGTGGCGCACGGCCTCGGCGGAGTCGCGGAACCGGACCTTCTCGCCGCCCAGCCGGATCTCGCCGGAATCCGGTGCGATCTGCCCGGAGAGCACACTGAGCATCGACGACTTGCCGCAGCCGTTCTGCCCGATGAGCGTGTGGATCGCACCGGCACGGCTGATCCGCAGGTCGGCGCCGCGAATGGCCTTCACGCCGCCGTAGGCCTTGTGGATGTCGACCAGCTCCAGCAGCGGCGCCGGAAGCACCGCCGCTGGTGCCGGATCGCTGAGAACGCTCGTCACTTCAACCAGCTCGCCTGGTCGACCTGGTCGGGCGTGACCGTGTAACCGGGCACGGTGATGAACGTGGGCAACGGCAGGTTCTGCTTGGTGAGCGTGTCGTACGCCGCCCACACGCTCTGAACACCCTGCTCCGTCCACGGCACCCGGTAGACGAGGTCCAGGCGACCGGCCTTGATCGCGTCGCGGGCGATCGCCAGGGCCGCGTTCGGGGTCACGATCTTGGCGTGCATGCCTGAGGTCGCGACCGTCGTGGCCGCCGCGACCGCCGACTGGTCGTTGAACGTCACGATGTAGTCGACGTCGGGGTACTTGCCGAGGATCGTGGTGGTCGCCGGCCCGAACCCGAGCGGGTTGTCGTTGGGGGTGTCGACCTTGCCTTCGAACTTCAGACCGAAGTGCTCGCCCCAGTACTGGATCCGCTGGAGCATGTAGATCAGCTGGTCGACCGGGATCGACAGGCCCATGGTCGCGAACGTGGCGCCCGGGTGCTCCTTGGCCAGCAGTTTCATCGTCCGGTACGCCGGGTAGTCGAAGCCCTGGGAGATCGATGTCTCGACCCCGGGCGTGGGCGGCTGGGACTGGTCGGCTGGAGTCCCGATCGCGATCACGGGAATGCCAGCCGCTTTCGCAGCCCTGATGCCCGGGCCGAGCGCGGACGCGACCGTCGGGTCCACGATGATCACGTCGACGTTCTGCGCGATCACCTGGCTCATCTGGCTGGCCTGTTTCTGCGGGTCGGAGGAAGCGTCCAGCCCGATGAAGCTGCCGCCGAGCCGCTCGACCTCCGCCTTTGCGGCGTCCTGCATGGCGAGCAGCATGGGCTGACCGGCGTTCGTGTTCAGGAAGCCGACCTTGAACGGGGTGCCGGCCACCTCCTTGGGCTCGGTCAGGACGTGGAAGTGGCCCGCGTCCGTGCCGTTGTAGCCCGGCGGCACGGCAGTGGGGAGCGAGGACACGGGCGTGGATACCGGTCCGTCGGCGTTCGCGCCGCAGCCCGCCACCAACGTGACGAGGGCAGCGGAGGCGGCGAGGTAACCGACGCGCATGAGCTTGGGGTGAGCAGGGGTCATTGCGACTTCTCCGAACGGGTCGAGGACGGCAGTTGCGATACCGAGAGATGTGTGCCCGGTTTGTGCTATCGATAGCACCCACTCTGACTGACCCGCTCAGGTGTGTCAAGGGCCACACCAGAGACTGCGTAGAAATCTACGCGTAGCTACGGAGGAAACCGGGGCTCTCCCGAAGCAGTCGCAACAAGTCAAGCGCGCGCTACCGTTAGCACGAAACCGAGACAAACACGCGAAAGCGCCTAGGCTCGCGCCAACGGGACGACACACGCAGCAACAAGGGAGGCACGACCCGGTGACCACGGCACGCGACATCGCAGCACGGCTCAACCTGTCGGTCTCGACGGTCGGCCGGGCCCTGGCGGACGACCGCAGGATCAGCGCTGAGACCAAGCTGCGCGTGCAGCAGACGGCCGACGAGCTCGGCTATGTGGTGAACCGTGCCGCCCGGATGATGCGAGGTGCTCGGAGCCCGGTGGTCGGGCTCGTCGTGCCCGACGTGCGCAACAGCTTCTACTCGACGGTGGCGCACGCGCTGACCGAGACCCTGGGCGCCCAGCACCACCAGGTCATGCTGTGCGAGACCGGTGACGACAAGCAGAGCGAGCTTCGCCAGATCCGCGACCTCGCCGCCGCCCAGGTATCCGGAGTCGTGATCGTGCCGACCGCGAAGCCACTGCCAGATGTCGCCCGGCTGCTTCAGCCGATCCCACACGTGCAGTTCCTCAGGCAGGTGAACAGCCTCGGGCCACACTGGTTCGGGATCGACGACCGCCGGGTCATCGAGATGGCCACCGAGCACCTCGTCGGACTCGGACACCGGCGCATCGGCTTCATCGGTGGCACAGCCGACGTGCCGACCAGCGCAGCCAGACTCGCTGGCTTCAACGCAGCGGCGAGTGCGGGCGGCGTACTGAAGGACGATCGGCTGCCGGTCCTCGGCCCTCCGTCGTCGAGCGACTTCGGCGCCTCGGCCCTGCAGCAGCTCATGTCGGGGCCACATCCGCCGACGGCTGTCGTCAGCGGCTCCGTCCAGGTGACGCGAGGGATGCTGGAACACGTCCACAGCGCCGGACTGGATGTGCCGGAGTTCGTCTCGCTGGTCGGATTCGGCGACGAGGCCGGTTTCGCCTGGTGGGGTCCGGGCCTCACGACGATCTCCCTGCCCATGCACGACATGGCCACCGCGTGCGGCACCTGGCTGATGCGCCAGATCAGCAGCGCGGACGGAGGCGGAAACGCCAACGCGGCGGGCAGCTCGCAACCTCCGTACTCGTCGATCTCGCCGGGCGTTCTGGTCGAGCGCGGCAGCACGCGAGCACACGCGAGCGCCTGACTCCCGGTTCGCGGGCCGGCGTCAGAGCAACGGGCCATTCTCGCCTGCGAGCCAGCTGCGTACCCGGTCGCTGTCGGCGCCCAGGTCGGGTGGGGCGTTCCGGTATCGCACCGGTGTCCGGTGCAGGACGAGTGGACTGGCCAGAGTGGCGATGTCGCCCCCGGGCGACGGCAGCGTGACGACGGGGGAGAGGCCGAGCTCCTGCGCGAAGTTGATCGCGTCGGCGATGTCGTTCACCGGCCCGCACGGGATGCCGCGTGCCTTGAACGCGTTCATCCACTGGTGGGCCCCGCGGGACTTCATGGCGGACTCGAGTTCGTGGACCAGAGCTTCCCGGTTCGCCACCCGGTCCCGATTGCTGGCGAACCGGGAGTCGGTCGCCAGGTCGGGCCTTTCGAGCGCCTCGGCCATCGCCTTGAACTGGCGGTCGTTCCCGGCGGCCACCGCAAGCGGACCGTCGGCTGCGGCCAACGTCTCGTACGGCGCGATGCTCGGGTGACGGTTCCCCATCGCCGCCGGCACCCCGCCACCGTTGAGGTACGCCGCACCCTGGTTGACGAGCGAGCCGAGCAGGCTCGACAGCAGATTGACCTCGACGTGCTGGCCTTCACCGGACAGCTCGCGCGCGCGGAGTGCGGCCAGGATCGCGATGGTCGCATGCAGGCCGGTGAGCACATCGACCAGAGCGACCCCGACTTTGGTCGGGGCTCCTCCGGCGTCGCCCGTGATGCTCATCAGTCCACCCACAGCCTGAACGACGAAGTCATACCCCGGCAGGTCTGCACCCGCACCCGATCCGAAGCCCGAGATCGAGGCGTACACCACCGCGGGATTGGCGGCGAGGACACTGGCCGAGTCCAGGCCGAACGACGCCAGCTTGCCGGGCAGGAAGTTCTCGACGAAGACGTCGGCACGGCGCGCCAGCGCCTTCGCAAGCTCTTGGTCAGCCGGCTCGGTCAGGTCCAGGGTCACGCTGAGCTTGTTGCGGTTCACACTCGAGAAATAGGTGCTGCTCGAACCCACGTACGGCGGTCCCCAGGCGCGGGTGTCGTCCCCCGCGCCGGGGCGCTCGACCTTGATGACCGTGGCACCCAGGTCCGCGAGGAACATCGAGCACAGCGGACCGGCGAGCACCCTGCTGAAGTCGGCGACGACCAGGCCTTCGAGCGGCGCCGACCCCGCGCCGTCGGACGGGTTCCCTCCATGTGTTCCGGCCATCAGCTGCTTCCTCTCACCATCGGGCATTGCCGTCGTAGAATCTTAGATGTACGATTTTATAAAATCGTACGATGGTGAGGAGCGTCAATGGCAGCGGACCTGGGTTCTGATCCCGCAACGTTGTCGTTGCACAAGATCGTGACAGTCCAGCACGCCACGCTGTCGTGGCTGCGGGAGCAGATCGCCACCGGTCGCTACGAACCGCTTCAGCAGCTCCGTCAAGAGACCGTTGCCCGCGACTTCGGGGTGAGTGTGCCTCCTGTCCGTGAGGCCCTCAAGACGCTCGAAGCCGAGGGCCAGGTCGTGTACTACCCGCGCCGGGGCTACTTCGTCGCGAAGCTCAGCGCTGCCGAACTCGCCGAGACGTACACCATCCGCGACCTGCTCGAGTCCGAGGCCACCCATCGGGCGGTGGGCGCGCTCGACGACGACGACCTGAAGCGGATGCGCGCGGCCATCAAGGAGATGGAGGCGGCTCACCGGAGCGAGGACCTCGCCGCGATGACTGCGGCGAACCGCCGCTTCCACTTCACCGTTTTCGACGGCGCCGGCATGCCCCGGATGGCAGAGATGATCCGGGTGCTCTGGGATTCCACCGATCGGTACCGGTCGGTCTACTACGCCACTGCCGAGCATCGGCGCCGCGTCAATGCCGAGCACCGCGCCATCATGGCCGCTGTCGCCGACGGAGACGGGACCGCCGCTGCCACGTTGCTCACCGAGCACCGCCACCACGCACTCGACGCGTTGACCCGCTCACTGCCGCGCGAGGACGACGTACCAGAGCCCGGTCGCGTACAGCGCGGCCACTGACCCCAAGGAGATCCACATGTCCGCCGACGTCATCAGCCTGCTCGACTTCGACTCACTCCTCGACGAGGAGGAGCTGCTCATCCAGAAGACCGTTCGCTCGTTCGTCAACGACAAGGTCAGGCCCCACATCGCCGACTGGTTCGAGGCGGGTACGTCGCCGCGGGAGCTGGCCACCGAGCTGGGCGGTATCGGCCTGCTCGGCATGCACCTGACCGGCTACGGCTGTGCCGGGACAAACGCGGTCAGCTACGGGCTCGCCTGCCTTGAGCTCGAGGCGGGCGACAGCGGGCTGCGCAGCTTCGTCTCGGTCCAGGGCTCGCTGTCGATGTACTCGATCTGGAAGTACGGCTCGGAGGAGCAGAAGCAGCAGTGGCTGCCCCAGCTCGCTGCCGGCACGGCGATCGGCTGCTTCGGCCTCACCGAGCCGGACTTCGGCTCGAACCCCTCGGGCATGCGCACCCGGGCCGTGCGCGATGGCGACGACTGGATCCTCAACGGCACCAAGATGTGGATCACCAACGGAAGCATCGCCGACGTGGCCACCGTCTGGGCACGCACCGAGGATGGCATCCGCGGCTTCCTCGTCCCGCGAGGCACCCCGGGCTTCACCACGAACGATGTCCACCACAAGCTCTCGCTCCGGGCCTCGACGACCTCGGAGCTGGTGCTGGACGACGTGCGACTCCCCCACGACGCGATCCTGCCGGAGGCCCGCGGACTCGCCGGTCCGCTCGGCTGCCTGAACGAGGCGCGCTTCGGGATCGTCTGGGGTGCGATGGGCGCCGCCCGTGACAGCCTCGAGACAGCGCTCGAGTACGCCGGTACGCGCGTCCAGTTCGACAAGCCGATCGCGGCGTACCAGCTCACCCAGGCCAAGCTCGCCGACACGGCCCTCGAGCTCTACAAGGGCCTCCTCCTCGCGCTGCACCTCGGCCGACTCAAGGACGATGGCCGACTGCGGCCCGAGCAGGTCAGCCTCGGCAAGCTCAACAACGTCCGCGAGGCGATCGAGATCGCGCGCACCTGCCGCACCATCCTCGGCGGATCGGGCATCACGCTGGAGTACCCCGTGCTGCGGCACGCCAACAACCTGGAGTCGGTGCTCACCTACGAGGGCACCAGCGAGGTGCACCAGCTCTCGATCGGGCAGGCTCTGACCGGCATCTCCGCCTTCCGCTGAGGCCACCGCGAGAGAGCGATGACGCTCATCTGGTGAACCTCGGCAGCATCCGCGTGCCGAACACCACCAGAGTCACGAGCGCGGCCTGTACGCCGACCGCCCAGGCGAACGCATGCGACACGTCGTGCGGCTCGAGCGCCAGATAGAGGGTGCCGAGCGTCGCGACCCCGAGCGCCAGTCCGGCCTGCTGCAGGGTGATCAGTACGCCGCCGCCGACCCCGGCGTGGTGCGCCGGCACGTCCCGGAGCACGACCCGGAACAGGCCGGTGAAGAGGATCGACTGGCAGGCACCGCTGACCGCGAGCGGGGCGGCGAGGTCGAGCATCGTGGTGTGCGGCCAGGTGCCGACCATCGCCGCGACCAGCACCGCCAGCGCGGCGACCTGGATGACGCCGGCCGTGGCCATCGCGCCGCGGCCGAAGCGCGCGATCAGCCGCGGGCTGACGACCGAACCGACCAGGAAGAGCACCGCCATCGGCAGGATCGCCAGCCCGCTCTTCAGTGCGCTGTAGTGCAGTCCGTCCTGCACGGTCAAGGCGAAGACGAACATGAAGGACCCGAAGCCCATGCTGAACGGCAGGATCAGCACCAGCCCGCGCCACATCGACGGCAGCCGCAGCAGCGACGGCGGCAGCAGCGGTACGTCGCCGCGGCGCTCGCTGCGCCGCTCGACGACGAACGTCAGCACGGCGAGGAGCGCGGAGACCACGAGCAGCACCCGGGTCCAGCCCGCCCAGCCGACCTCGTGGCCCTCCGTGAGCGGGACCATCAGCGCGACCAGGGTCGCCGCGAACAGCACCGTGCCGACCAGGTCGATGCCGACCGGGTGCTCGGACTTGGTGGCCGGAACGACGCGGCGCGCGGCCACCCACACCAGCAGGCCGAGCGGGATGTTCATCAGGAAGATCGGCCGCCACGTCGTACCGGCGATGTTCGCGTGGACGAGCAGTCCACCGGCCAGCTGGCCGACGACCGCGGCGATGCCCGACGTCGAGCCGTAGAGAGCCAGTGCCCGCGCCTTCCGCTCGCCCTCGAGGGCGGCATGGCAGGTGGCCAGCACCTGCGGCACCAGCATGGCGGCCGCGGCGCCCTGGGCCACCCGGGCACCGATGAGGACCTGGATGTCCGGTGCGAGCCCGCACACCAGGGAGGCGAGCATGAACGCGGCCAGCCCGCCGAGGAAGAGCCGGTGCCGGCCGTAGCGGTCACCGAGTCGACCACCGAGCACCAGGACTGCGGCGTAGGCGATGCCGTACCCCGCGACGATCAGCTCCAGGGTCGGGGCCGAAGCGTGCATGGTCCGGTCGATCGTCGGCAGCGCGACGTTCACGATGAAGAAGTCCGCGATCGGCAGGAACGCGCCCGCAAGGAGCACCAGGACCCCGAACGAGTGCAGGCCGCCGCCGGCGGCCATCTGCCGGGGCGAGGCGTGAGCGGACTGCGGCGAAATGCTCTGGCGGGCGGCTGTCGTCGACATGCGAACCTCCAAGATAGTTATGAACTAATAATGATTAGAGCATAACCACTTCAAGACGCAGCTCAACACCCGATAGACGTGACCCGCATCTCGGCGCGGGTTGCGGCGTCAGGTCTTCTGGCGCAGCCGGACCAGCCCGTCGGCGATCTCCTTCAACAGCGGAAGAGCGTCCTCGACGCGCCCATCGCCACCGGCGGCCTCCGCCACCTCGGCCGCCCACTCATGACGGACGACGTCGTAGTTGCGGATCGCGCGCTCCGTCGGGTGCAGGTGCACGGCGCGCCCGTCGGCGGCGTTCGGCACCCGCTCGACCAGCCCCTTCTCCTCGAGCCCCCGCAGCACCGTGCTGAGGTTGCTCCGCTGCAGCCCGGTCGACCACGCCACCTGGCTTGGCAACGAGTCCGGATGCCTGAAGAGGTGCCGCATGACCGCCCCCTCCGACGGCGACAGCGACAGCGCATCCGGCGTCGCGTAGCCGCGGAACTGGATCTCTCGCGCGATGATCAACACCAGGTCGGCGAACTCCGCCCACCGCTCCTCGACCTTCTTTGCGGCGGACTTGTGGGCGGGAGACAAGCTCTTCGACATAGTTATCAGTCTATAGGTATCCTGCATCGGGGATCGCCGACTGGAGACCTCAGTACCCCATCCGACCTGCGCAAACCCTCCTGCTCAGTAGTACCAGGGGTACGGCGACCAGTCCGGCTCGCGCTTTTCGAGGAACTGGTCGCGGCCCTCCTGCGCCTCGTCGGTCATGTACGCCAGCCGCGTGGTCTCGCCGGCGAACAGCTGCTGGCCGACCAGCCCGTCGTCGAGCAGGTTGAAGGAGTACTTCAGCATCCGCTGCGCCGTCGGGCTCTTGCCGTTGATCTTGCGGCCCCAGTCGAGGGCCACCTTCTCCAGCTCGGCGTGCTCGACCACGCGGTTCACGGCGCCCATCTGGTGCATCGCTTCCGCGTCGTACTCCTCGGCGAGGAAGAAGATCTCGCGGGCGAACTTCTGGCCGACCATCTTCGCGAGGTACGCCGACCCGTAGCCGCCGTCGAAGCTGCCCACGTCGGCGTCGGTCTGCTTGAACCGTGCGTGCTCGCGACTGGCCAGGGTCAGGTCGCAGACGACGTGCAGCGAGTGACCGCCGCCGGCCGCCCAGCCGGGCACCACGCAGATGACGACCTTGGGCATGAACCGGATCAGCCGCTGGCACTCCAGGATGTGCAGCCGGGCCAGCTTCGCCCTGTCGATCGGGTTCGGCGCCTCGGCCTCCTTGTCGTGACCCGGCGTCTCGTACTGATAGCCCGCCTTGCCCCGGATCCGCTGGTCACCGCCGGTGCAGAAGGCCCACTTGCCGTTCTTGGCGCTCGGCCCGTTGCCGGTCAGGATCACGCAGCCGACATCGGCTGACTGTCGCGCGTGCTCGAGCGTGCGCAGCAACTCGTCGACGGTCTGCGGCCGGAACGCATTGAGTACGTCGGGACGGTCGAACGCGATCCGCACCGTGCCGTGCTCGCGGGCCCGGTGGTAGGTCAGGTCGGTCAGGTCCTCGAAACCCGGGACGTCCTGCCAGTCAGCCGGGTCGAAGATCTCGCTGACGCCCTCGATCGCACTCATGGGCCGCAGGCTATCGGGCGCTTGGGGCACACTGAACGGCGTGACCCGCCTCCGCGCCCCCTCCCTGGCCCTGCTTCTCACCATCGGCCTGCTGGCCCTGCCGGGTGCCGCGACCGCGGCGCCGGTCGAGGCCTGCAATCCGGACCCCAAGGTCGCCTCCTCGCTCTGCGTGACGTACGACCTGGCCGTCACGAAGCCGGGGACCGCCGAGCCAGAAGGGCGCACCCAGCGGCCGGTCGACCTGGCGATCAGCTTCGCCAACACCTCGACCGGGCACGACACGAACACAGCCAAGTGGCTGCGCTCCCTGACGGTCAACCTGCTCTCCGGTGCAGCCGGCCAGGCGCCGGTGATCATCGGGTCCGCGCAACTGCCCGACGGACTGCTGATCGCGGGTTCCGCTGGCTCCTGTGGCAGCGGCGGTGACTTCAGCGCCTGTACGGCGGGCCACGGTGTCGCCTACGTCAAGTACGCCGCCATCGGTTGCGGCGCCGTCCCCTGCACGGCCACCTTCGGCATCCAGCGCATCTACAACAACAAGACCAACCTGGGCTCGCACTTCCTGCAGTTCACCGCGGTCGTGACGGCCTGCGTTCAGGCATTGGGCTCGCAGTGCTTCCCCAGCGCCCAGCAGTTCAGCCAGACCTTCACGATCGACAAGTCCGCGGCGACGGGCGCCTCGGCCTTCACGATCGCGATCGACAAGGGCACCCTGCCGGTCGATGACCTCACTCTCGACTCCGGCAACATTGCGCTCACCGGCTCGTCCAACCAGACCACGAGCGGTCCTGCCGACAAGACCTACACCTGGTTCCGGCTGCCCGCTCGCTGCGGCACCGTCAACGCGTCGGCCACCGGCCACAGCTCCACCTCCGCCGTCACGGTCAACAAGACCTTCCCCATCACCGGCTGCGCACAGCTGACGCCAGCCTGGTCCAGGACCACGCTGCTGTACGGCGGCTCGAGCGCGATCACCGGAACCCTGATCGACTTCGACACCCAGATCCCCATGGCGGGCAGGACGATCAAGCTGAAGGCATGCCCGGTGGGCAAGGCGTGCGCGAGCACCAGCAAGCTCACGTCCGCCACGGGGGCCTTCGCGTTCACCGTGAAGCCCAGCCGGAACACGGCGTACACCGTCTCCTTTGCCGGCTCCGGCACACCCGACACCGACGCCTGGGTGCCGGGGACGGCGTACACCAAGACGGTGAAGGTCAAGCCGATCGTGTCGATCCGGGCTTCGGCGACCACGATCAAGAGCGGCGGCTCGGTGAGGCTGACGGGCTCGGTCCAACCGCTGCACGCCGGCCAGACGGTGCTGATCCAGCGCAAGGTCGCCGGTGTCTGGAAGAAGATCTCGACCGCGTCGCTGACGGCGAAGTCGTTCTACAGCAAGTCGATCGTGCTCAAGGGCGCCAAGGGCTCCAGGGCCCTGCTCCGCGTCGTCCTGCCGGCCCACGCCGACCACCTGATCGGCACCAGCAAGACGGTGGCGATCACCTTCTCCTGAGTTGTGTGCCTGGGTGACGCTCGCAAAGGGTCACCACAGACACACGACTCGGAGCTGTGGATGAGCGTTCGCGCGCGATCGGGCTGTGATCAAGACTCGCGGCCATGTCCGACCGATGGGGAGAGCTTGCGGCCGCGCAGGATGGTGTGATCGCGCGCCGCCAGCTCGTCGATCTCGACGTCCGGCAGTCGGAGATCCGTCGACACCTCCGGGTCGGTCGATGGGCCGAGCGCACGCCCACCGTGCTGACGACCACAACCGGCCCCCTGTCCTGGGAACAACGACTCTGGGTCGCCGTGCTCCACGCCGGCGGCACCGCCCTCATCGGCGGTCTCACTGGCGCCAAGGTCCATGGCCTGCGCAACTGGGACCGCGACGACATCACCGTCCTTGTCGATGACGAGCTCGCCTTCGACGAGATCCCCGGGGTGACGTTCTTCCGGACGCGACGGCAGCTGAGCTCGTGGGCCGACCCGACCAGCGACCTCCCCTTGTGTCGCATCGAGCCCGCCATCCTGCTCTTCGCCGGCTACGAGGAGCATCCTCGCACCGCTCAGGGCGCGATCAGTGCGGTCGTGCAACAGCGCCTGAGCACTCCCGAACGGCTCCGCGAGTGCCTCGACACCATGAAGCCGTTGCGACGGGCGCGCGACTTTCGCCAGCTGCTGGGCGACCTCGCCGGTGGCGCCCAGTCTCTGGCCGAGATCGACGTAGGCCGCGCCTGCCGTGAGTTCGGGCTGGCCACTCCGCAGCGTCAGCGGCCCCGCCTCGACCGCGATGGCAAGAGGAGGTTCACCGACTGCGAGTGGGATCTGCCCGACGGTCGCACCTTGGTGCTCGAGGTCGACGGTGGCTTCCATGTCGAGGTCATGAACTACGGCGACGACCTGAAGCGGCAGCGCAAACTGACCACACCGCGACGAGTCGTGGTGCGGTGCACGGCGTACGAGATCCGCCACGAGCCCGATTCGGTGATGGAGGACCTGATCGCCCTCGGAGTCCCCGTGCGTCGTGTGTCTGAACCACGCTCGCAAAGGGTCACCACAGACACACGACTCGGCTAAGTTCGGCTGATCGTCACCGCGAGCTGGACCAGGTGTCCCAGGCGGGCCAGCTCGGAGTCGAGGATGTCGGGTCCGCCGCGGCGGGCGATGACCACGAAGTCGTCGCCGGTCAGCGGGGCGGCAGCCAGCATGTTGTCGTCGATACTGGGGATCCGCATCGGCTTCTCCACGAGGGTCCAGCCGAACGCCTCGGGAGCCGCGGGAGTGGACACGACCACGCCCTCCTTGCCCACCCTCATCGCCCAGTCGGCGCGGAAGGTCGCGGGCAGCAGGTCGATCAGCCGATCGAGCGCCTGCCCCGGCTCTGCCGTCAACTCTTCGACCGCCTCCAGGTCGAGGAACAGGTTGCCGCCGGCGGCATAACGGCTGATCCAGACGACGCGGACGCCGTCGAGCGTGTTGCAGGCCGACACGATCGAGTCGGGCATGATCCCGACCCCGGTCTCGAGCAGGACATCGTCGACGGCATAGCCGTCGGCGCGGTGCTCGACGATCTCGATCGCCTCGATGTCGCCGCCGGCCTCACCGATGGCGGACGCGACGCGACCCAGTGACCCAGGCACGTCGGGGAGCTCGACCCTCAGCAGAAACGGCATGACTCGACCATAACGGGCAGCTGTTACCGCCAGATTGCCGCGGTCCGAGGAGTGGTTGTCACCCCAGCTGGAAGGTGACCAGCGTCTCGTGACGTGGGCGCTTGCGCGGTCCTTCGCCCAGATGCGACTGGATCAAGGCGAATTCGTCGACCGTCCACGTGGGGCCTGCATAGGTCTCGAGCACGCGAACCCAGTTAGTCACCTCCTGCGGATGCCCGATCCGCGCGAGCGTCAGGTGCGCCCGGAACCGGCCGCCGTCGGGCTCGGCGCCGGCCTTCGCACAGGCCGCGCGTACGCCGGTCGCGAGGTGCTGCACGTCATCGGACTGGCGAGCGAGATCGGCGTAGAGCACCTTGGCATGGGCCGGGTTGGGGAACGCCCCACCACCTGCGACCACCAGCTCGAACGGCCGGCGCTTGTGGCCGGCCCGTTCGAGCCGGGTCTCGAGGTCGTCGAGATGCCGCTCGGCGACCGTTGGCATGAACGCGAGCGTCAGGTGCCACTGGTCGGGCACGGTCCACCGGAACGCGCCCGCCTCACGTCGTACGTCGAGAAAGGCGTCGAGGTGCTCGACCACCTCCGGCGGCGGGACCACCGCGACGAAGAGCCTCATGAGCGTGGTCCGGTCAGGCTCTGTGTCCTCCGGTCAGCGGTTAGAACCCCTGTCACGAGTGCAATTCCCCGGCTGGCCGGTGAATTCGCCCCCGCCCTCATCACAGGCCCAGGTCGCGCCCGATCAGTTCCTTCATGATCTCGTTGGTGCCGGCCCAGATCTTGGTGACCCGGGCATCGCGCCAGGCGCGCGCCACGCGGTACTCGTTCATGTAGCCGTAGCCACCCCACAGCTGGACGCAGTGGTCGAGCACCTCGCTCTGGACCTGCGCGGTCCACCACTTGGCCTTGGCCGCGTCGATGGGCGTCAGCTCGCCGGCGGTGTGCGCCATCACGCACTGGTCGACGAACGCCTGGGTGACCTCCACCTGGGTCACCAGCTCGGCCGCGAGGAACTTGTTGTGCTGGAAGCTGCCGATCGGGGCGCCGAACGCCTTGCGCTCCTTGATGTAGGTGATCGTCTCGTCGAGGATCTCGCGGGCGTGGGCGAGGTTGGTGATCGCCGAGCCGAGCCGCTCCTGGGGCAGGAAGGTCATCATGTGGATGAAGCCGTTGTCGAGCTCACCGATGATGTCGGCGTCGGAGACGCGTACGTCGGTGAAGGACATCTCGGCCGTGTCGGACTCGTCCTGGCCGACCTTGTCGAGCTTGCGCCCCAGGGCATAGCCGGGCTTGTCGGTCTCGACCCCGAACAGCGTGATGCCGCGGGCCTTCTTCTCCGGCGCGGTGCGGGCGGCGACGATGACCAGGTCGGCCGAGAAGCCGTTGGTGATGAACGTCTTCGACCCGTTGAGCACCCAGTCGTCGCCGTCCTTGACGGCTGTCGTCTTGAGCGCTGCGAGGTCGGAGCCACCGGACGGCTCGGTCATGCCGATCGCAGTGAGGATCTCGCCGGTGCAGAAGCCCGGCAACCAGCGCTGCTTCTGCTCCTCGGTGGTCAGGTGCACCAGGTAGGGAGCCACGATGTCGGCGTGGATACCGACGCAGGACGGGAGCGTCATGTTGACCTTGGCGAGCTCTTCGGTGAGCACGGCGTTGAAGCGGTAGTCACCGGCTTCGGACCCGCCGTACTCCTCGGGGATCTCCAGGCCGAGGAAGCCCTGCTTGCCGGCGCCGAGCCAGAACTCGCGCGGCAGGCTGTGGGCGGCGGCATGCTCCTCGACGTGCGGCTTGACATCGCGGTCGAGGAACTCGCGAACGGACTCGCGGAAGGCTTCGTGGTCGGCGTCATAGATGGTGCGCTTCATGGAGGCGATCGTACGCGCGAGTAACCACCCGGTGCATTGGGTCCTCTTGCCAAAGAGTCGGCAGAGGAGTTGGTTTTGGAGAACAACTCTTTCGAGCAACACCCGTTCCGGAGGTGGTGGCGATGAACGACAGACAAGCTCGCCGGGCGACAGCGCATGACCTGGCCGCATCCAGCCCCGACCGGATCCGCAACGTCGTCCTCGTAGGACCCAGTGGCGCCGGCAAGACCACCCTGATCGAGGGCCTCCTGGCCGCGGGCGGTGCCATCACCAGGGCTGGCACGGTCGCCGACGGCAGCACCGTCTCCGACTTCGAGGACTCCGAACGGGCCCGCCAGCAGTCCATGTCGCTGGCCGTGTGCCCAGTGGTTCGCGGCAGCACCAAGATCAACCTGATCGACACCCCCGGGTACGCCGACTTCGTGGGCGAGCTGCGGGCCGGACTCCGCGCCGCCGACTCCGCCCTGTTCGTGATCCCCGCCGACGGCGGTGTCGACGAGGGCACCCTCCAGCTGTGGCGCGAATGCGCTGAGGTCGGCATGCCGCGGGCCGTCGTACTCTCCCGGATCGACCACGGCCGCGCCGACGTCGACAAGGTGCTCGGCGAGGCCAAGGCCACCTTCGGCGACAAGGTGCTGCCCCTCTATGTGCCCCGGGCCGATGCCTCCGGTCTCGACGGACTGCTCACCGACTCCGACGACGAACGCCGCGGCGCTCTCATCGAGGGCGTGATCGAGGAGTCCGAGGACGAGACCCTGATGGACCGCTACCTGTCCGGCGAGACGATCTCGGAGGACGTGCTGGTCAAGGACCTCGAACAGGCCGTCGCACGCGCGTCGTTCTTCCCGGTCATCCCCGTCTCAGGACTCACCGGCGTGGGCTGCCCCGAGCTGCTCGACCTGATGGAGCGAGCCTTCCCCTCACCCCTCGAGCACACGCCGCCCGAGGTGTTCACCCCGGCGGGCAAGGCGGCCGCCGCGATCACGTGCGACGCCAACGGGCCTCTGGTCGCCGAGATCGTCAAGACGACGAGCGACCAGTACGTCGGGCGGATCAGCCTGGTCCGGGTGTTCTCCGGCCGGCTCACCCCCGACGTACCCGTGCATGTCAGTGGCCACTTCTCCTCGTTCTTCGGCGAGGACGCCGGCCACGCGGACCACGACGAGGACGAGCGCCCCGGCTCGCTCACCTACGCGTTCGGCGCGGCCCAGACCCCCGCGGCCGCCGTCGTTGCGGGCGACATCGCCGCAGTCGGGCGGCTCTCTCGAGCCGAGACCGGGGACACCCTGTCCTCACCCGAGCTGCCGTTGGTGCTCAAGCCGTGGTCGATGCCCGAGCCGCTGCTGCCGATCGCCATCGAGGCGGTCACCAAGTCCGACGAGGACAAGCTCTCGCAGGCGCTGACCCGCCTGGCCGCCGAGGACCCGTCCCTGCGGATCGAGCACAACGCAGAGACCCGGCAGATCGTGATGTGGGTGATGGGCGAGGCGCATGCGGAGGCTGCACTCGAACGACTGCGGACCCGCTACGGCGTCGCCGTCCATCCCGTGGAGCTGATCATCCCGTTGCGCGAGACGTTCGTCGGCACGGCCACGGGTCACGGCCGGCACGTCAAGCAGAGCGGCGGCCACGGCCAGTACGCCGTCTGCGACGTCACCGTGGAACCCCTCCCGCAGGGCAGCGGGTTCGAGTTCGTCGACAAGGTGGTCGGTGGTTCGGTGCCCCGGCAGTTCATCCCGTCGGTCGAGAAGGGCGTGCGGGCCCAGATGGAGCGCGGCTGCCGTAACGGCTACCCGGTCGTCGACGTGCGGGTGACGCTGACCGACGGCAAATCCCACAGTGTCGACTCCTCCGACATGGCCTTCCAGTCTGCCGGGGCGCTGGCGTTGCGCGAGGCGGCCGCCACCACGACGGTCACCATGCTCGAGCCGTACGACGAGGTCGCGGTGCTGGTCTTCGACGACCAGGTCGGGGCCGCCATGAGTGACCTGTCGGCGCGACGCGGTCGGCTGCTCGGCACCGACAAGGTCGGTGACGACCGGACGCTGGTGAAGGCGCTGGTGCCGCAGACCGAGCTGGTCCGCTATGCCATCGACCTGCGTGCCGCCACGCACGGGGTCGGCACCTTCACGCGCACGTTTGCGCACTATGAGCCGATGGCCGAGGACCTGGCGAAAGGCGTGGCGCCGCGCTCCTGACCGAGGCCCGGACGTCAGACGGACGGCGCCATCTTCGGCACCGTCCGCATGACGTCCTGGAGCGACTCAGCCGCCGAGCAACGACTCGAAGTCCACGACCTCGAAGTCGTCGCTGGCCCTGCGAGGAGGTCGACCGGCCACCAGGCCGGCGAACTCGGCAGCGGCCCTGTCGATGCGCTGCCCGAGAGAGCCGGCGCGGACGTCGCCCCAGTCCTCGGCGGCGGCGAACACGGC
>Ga0070698_100001001_pt1 | contig 31112 bp, 29 predicted proteins | sample KBSK1502metaG_FD_65477 | JGI IMG/M metagenome (GOLD analysis project Ga0070698, IMG submission 65477) | Corn, switchgrass and miscanthus rhizosphere microbial communities from Kellogg Biological Station, Michigan, USA - KBS K1-50-2 metaG | ecosystem: Host-associated > Plants > Roots >...
TACCCTCGGCGTCGGCATCGTTGGCCTGCCCAACGTCGGCAAGACCACACTGTTCAACGCGCTGACGCGCGCGGGCGCGGGCGTCGCCTCCTACGCCTTCAGCACGGTCGAGCCGAACACCGCGATGGTGGAAGTGCCCGACAAGCGGCTCGACGTGCTGGCGCAGATGTACAAGCCCAAGAAGGTCACCCCGACCGTGATGAAGTTCGTCGACGTGGCGGGCCTGGTGGCCGGAGCCAGCCGCGGCGAAGGAATGGGCAACCAGTTTCTGTCGACCATCCGCGACCTCGACGCGCTGGCGATGGTGGTCCGCTCCTTCAGCGATCCAAATGTTCAGCACGTCGACAGCAAGCTCGACCCGCGCCGGGACATGGCGATGGTCAATCTCGAGCTGGCGCTGGCCGACCTCGACGTGGTCAACAAACGGCGGGAAAAGATCAGCGGGACCGCGCGCCTCAAGCCAGGGGCCAAGGAGAAGGAGGAGCTCGAGCTGCTCGACCGGCTGGCTTCTCACCTCGATGAGGGGAAGCCGATTCGGACGATGAGCTTCGAGCCGGAGCAGGCCAAGCTCCTCAAGAGCTTCTCCTTCCTCACCGCCAAGCCGGTGCTGTATGTCGCCAACATCGGTGAGGATCAGATCGGCAAGGAGACCCCCGAGCTGCAAGCCCTCCGTGACGAAGCCACCGCCGAGCACGCCGAGGTCATCGCGCTCTCCGCCCGGCTGGAGGCGGAGATCCGTGAACTGCCGGACGAGGAAGCGGCGGTGTTCCTCGAAGACGCGGGCTTGAAAGAGGCGGCGCTCCCGACCTTCATCCACGCAGCGTATCGGTTGCTGAACCTCGTCACCTTTCTCACCGCGGGCGATCCGGAGGTACGGGCCTGGACGGTTCGCCAGGGCGCGAAGGCCCCCGAGGCCGCCGGCGTCATCCACAGCGACATCGAGCGCGGTTTCATCAAAGCGGAGATCGTCGCCTACGATGACCTGGTCGCGGCGGGATCCTACGCCGCCGCACGGGAACGAGGAAAGGTGCGGCTCGAAGGGCGCGACTATGTCATAAAGGACGGGGACGTCTCCCTCTTCCGCTTCAATGTCTGACGCCTGGCGCGTGCTGGTCGATGCTCCGGCGGGCGGCGCCTGGAACATGGCCGTCGACGAGGTCCTTTTGGACGGGGTCGCCGCCGGCGCGACACCCCCCACCCTTCGCTTCTACGAATGGACGCCGCCCTGCCTCTCGCTCGGCTACTTCCAGCCGATCGATGTGGTCGACTTCGATGGCTGCCGGGCGCTCGGCGTCGAGGTCGTTCGGCGCCCAACCGGCGGGCGAGCCATTCTGCACGATCGCGAGCTCACCTACAGCGTCGCGCTGCCCGCATCGGTGCTGGGGCACGATGGCGGCGTTCTCCCCTCGTACTACCGGCTCAGCCTTGCGTTGCAAGATGGGCTGCGCCGGCTGGGTGTCCCGGCCACGCTCGCTCCCGAATCCGCCGCGAGCGGCCCGCCAGTCCGCGGGCCCGTCTGCTTCGATCGCCCGTCCGCCCACGAGATTCTGCTCCAGGGGCGCAAGCTCGTGGGAAGCGCCCAGATGCGGCGCGGCGGCGGGTTGCTTCAGCACGGAAGCATCCTGATCGAGCCGCGCATCGACAAGCTGACGGCGTGTCTGCGGCTGCCCGATGATTCGGCGGGTTCGAGGGCCGGGGACGGCTCGGAGCGCCTCGAGGCTGGCGTGGCCGGCCTTGCGGAGGTCGGCCTCAGTCAGCCGGCGCGGATCGCCGTCGCCATTGTCGACGCGTTCGCCGCGCGGTTTGGCGTCAGGCTGGTGGAGGCCCCACTTCGGCCGGATGAGCTGGCGGCGGCACGGGCCCTGGCCAGTTCGAAATATCAGTCAGCCGGCTGGACGGAAGGACGGGCGCCGGCAGCGGCGAGAAACACAACAAGGACCAGATGAGGAGGGGCATTGCAGCGGCGATGGCAGGACGGCTGCAGGATCTGGCCCTTGTTGGCTCGCGGCTTCGGGCACACGCTATATGTTGTGCCCGGGAGAGTTTGTACCACAGCCTGTTGGACGTGTCAAGCGCTTATCCACGTTCGCGATAAACTCCACTCGGCGTACGCCCCCCATGTCCCGTAAGAACAGACGCTCGCAGCTCAGGAAGCCCCAACGCGGATCATCCGGTGGTGGGCGCGCCGCCCGCCCGGCTGGGATGCCGCCCGCTGCCGCGTCGCAGCCCGGCCAGCCGCCGGCACAGCCGGCCCAGGTCCCACCCACAGCGGCCGCCGGCCCGGCGCCCATTACGCGGCCACTCCCGCGGGGTGCCCGCGGCCGGCAGCAACCCGGTCCGCTGCCTGCGCAGGATGCCACCATCCCGATGGAGCGGGTCCCCTATTTCCGTTCGGACCTGCGGCGGATCGCGATCACGGCCGGCTTCATGTTCGTGATCCTGATCGCCGGCTCGATCGTGCTGCGCAGTTTGCTCCAGGCGTGACCTTTTTGAGGGCTGCAAGAAAGGCGATCGCGTAACCGTTCTGGCACAAGACGCTAACAACTTGCCAGGAGGTTCCCGTGTTCGACAAGAGATCCGCGCGCGAAGCTGCCCCCATCGTCGCCGAGACGGTGCTGAGTAACCAGATCAAGCTGGAAGGCCGGCTGCAGTCCACGTCCAACATCCGGTTCGACGGCGAAATGAACGGCGACCTGACAACCGAAGGTGACCTGTCGGTCGGCGAGCACGGCCAGGTCAAAGGCAATGTCGGTGGGCGCAATGTCGTGGTCGGCGGGACGATCCAGGGCAACGTAAACACCACGGGCCGCCTCGAGATCCTGGCCACCGGCAAAGTCTTCGGCGACATCGTCGTCGGTTCGCTGATCATCGACGAGGGTGGCATCCTCCGAGGAAAGAGCGCCGTCCATGCCGAGGAATCAGCGGCCTCCACCGTTTCGGTAGGGGTCCGGCAGGAGGTCGGCGCCGCCGCCTGACCCGTCGGGTTTCATTCGTTCATCAGGGTCCGGAGTAGTCCGGGCCCTTTTGTTTTGTCGATACTTACTGGGTCGTGATAACGGGCGATCCAATCCAGTTCATCGTCAATGCGCTCTACCTGATTCCAGCCCTTCTCGTCGGATTGATTGGACATGAGTTGGCGCACGCAGCCGTCGCCGTCGCACGGGGCGACCAGACGCCCCGACTTGATGGCCGCCTCTCCTTGAATCCCAGCCACCATCTCGACCCGTTAGGCACGATCGCCATCTTCCTGATCGGCTTCGGATGGGCGAAACCGGTTCGGGTCAACCCTTTTCGCATGCGGGGGCCCTTCGATGCCGCGCTCGTTGCGCTGGCCGGGCCCCTCGCCAACCTCCTGATCGCGTTCGTGCTTGCCATCCCGATCAAGTTAGCGTTGCTCGCCGGGAGCTTCGACGCCTCCTCGCCCCCCTGGCGCTTGCTCCAGGTGGCCTTTATCCTCAATATCATTCTGGCCGTCTTTAACCTTCTTCCCATCCCACCGCTGGACGGTTACAGCTTCCTGTCGTCTCTTTTCCGACGGACGTTTCCAGAATTCTTCTTCCGGATCGACAGTAACCGGCAGGCCATCATGCTGGTCTTCGTGCTCGTCCTCGTACTCAGCGGCTTTCTCGGATTGAGAGTCCTCCAATTCCTTTCCGCCCCCGTTGCACGGTTTATCCTCGGCTTGCCGCCGTTCCCGATCGGGAGTTGAGCGTGGATACCCTGCGAGCCCTGCCCAGCGTCCATCAACTGCTCGAGGAGGAGCCGGCGGCGGCCTTGCTCACCGAGCACGGCCGCCCCCTGGTGCGGTTCGCGGTGCAGCGCATCCTCGAGGAGGAGCGTGGTCGCGGGGTCATCGCCGAGCCAGGAGCTCGCTGGTCCGCCATCGAGCGCGTCATTCAGGAGTTGCGGCGTCCGCGCCTGCGGCCGGTCGTCAACGCCACAGGGGTGATCCTCCACACCAATCTCGGCCGGGCGCCCCTGGCGGCAGCCGCGGCCGAAGCCGCCGCCGCTATCGCCGGTCGCTACTCGACCCTGGAGTTCGATCCGCGGACCGGCCGGCGCGGACGCCGGCATGACCTGGCGGGCGACTTGTTGCGCCATCTGTCCGGCGCGGAGGCGGCGGCGGTTGTCAACAATTGCGCCGCGGCGGTGCTTTTGATGTTGACGGCCCTGGCAAAGGGCAAGGAGGTCATCGTCGCCCGCGGCGAGCTGGTCGAGATCGGCGGCGGTTTTCGGATGCCGGACGTCATGCGTCTCTCCGGCGCCCGCATGGTCGAGGTCGGCACCACCAACCGCACCCGCGCCGAGGACTACGCGGCCGCGATCACGCCCCGGACGGCCGCCATCATGAAGGTGCACGCCAGCAACTTCCAGGTGATCGGCTTCACCGAAAGCGTGGAGCTCAAGGAGCTGGCGGCGATCACCCGGCAACATCACCTGTTGCTGCTGCACGATCTCGGAAGCGGCTCGCTGCTCGAGACCGCGGCCTACGGACTGGCCGAGGAACCCCGCATCCAGGACAGCATTCGGTCGGGGGCGGACCTCGTCGCCTGCAGCGGGGACAAGCTGCTGGGCGGTCCGCAGGCGGGCCTGTTGCTCGGTCGCGCGACCCTGGTGGATCGCGCGATGAAGCATCCGCTCGCTCGGGCGGTGCGCGTTGACAAGCTGACGCTGGCGGCGCTCATCGCCACGCTCGACCTCTACCTGACCCAGTCCCTGGCGGGGCTCCCGATCTGGGACATGCTCGGCGCCTCAACGGAGTCGATTGCCGCTCGCGCCAGGGCGTGGCAAAGCCGGCTGATGGAGCGTGGCGCGGCGGTCGAGATCGTCCCGGCGGAGTCGACGGTGGGCGGCGGTTCGCTGCCGGGGGAGCGGCTGGCGACGACCGCGCTCGCCGTCACGCCACGGCGCGGCGGAGCCGCCGACCTGCTCCGCCGTTTGCGCGAGCACGACCCGCCCGTCATCGGGCGAATCGTTGAGGAGCGGGTCCTGCTCGATCCGCGCACGGTATTGCCCGGTGAAGACGATGTCCTTGTCGATGCTGTGCTCGCGGCGCTGGCATGACCGACCTGGCGCCAGGATCGTTCGTCGTCGGCACGGCCGGTCACATCGATCACGGCAAGTCGACGCTGGTGCTGGCACTGACGCAGATCGATCCGGACCGGCTGGCGGAGGAGAAGCGCCGCGGCATGACCATCGACCTCGGCTTCGCCTATATGCAGCTGCCCAGCGGGCGGCGGGTCGGGATTGTCGACGTGCCCGGCCATCAGCGCTTTCTCAAGAACATGCTCGCGGGTGTGCACGGGATGGATGCGGTCCTCTTTGTAATTGCGGCGGACGAGGGGCCGATGCCGCAAACGCGCGAACATCTCGCGATCGTTGACCTGCTCGGCATCGAGCACGGGCTCGTGGTCCTGACCAAGGCCGACCTGGTGGATGACGCCTGGCTCGGCCTGGTTCGCGAGGATGTGACCCGCCTGCTCGCGGGGACCTCCCTGCAGCAGGCGCCGATCATCGCCGTGTCGAGCAGCACCGGCGCCGGCCTGGACCAGCTTCGGGCGGCGCTCGACGCGGAGCTCGCTAAAACCGCGGCGCGCCCCGATGTCGGACGGCCGCGGTTGCCGGTCGATCGCTCCTTTGCGATGTCGGGATTCGGGACCGTCGTCACCGGAACCCTGGTTGGCGGGGCCCTGCGGCAGGGCGCCGAGCTCGCCCTGCTGCCAGGCGGGCGGCGCGTGCGCATCCGCGGTCTGCAGCAGCACAACCGGCCGGTTGAGGAAGCCCGGCCGGGAAGCCGGACGGCCGTCAATCTCAGCGGGCTCGACCACTCGCAGGTTCGGCGAGGAGATGTCCTGGCGCTGCCGGGAACGCTGCCGGCGAGCCGGCGCCTGGATGCACGCCTCGTCGTGCTACCAGGGGTCCACCCGCTGCGTCACCTCCAGCAGCTGCACATGTATCACGAGACGAGCGAGGTGATGATCGAGCTCAGCCTGCTCGAACGGGATGAGCTTCGCGGTGGGGAGGTGGGTTGGGTCCAGCTCTTCGCCACGCAGCCGGTGGTGGCCCTCGACGGCGACCGTTTCATCCTGCGGGTCCCCTCACCGGCCTCCACGGTTGCGGGGGGCGTGATCGTCGACAGCGCGCCACGCCGCCACCGGCGACGCGACCCCGCGGTCCTGGCCGATCTCGCCGCCCGCGAGCGCGCCGACCCGGGAACCGCGGCGGTGCTCGAGCTCGGCAAGCATCCCTGGGGCCTCGCCGAGGCGGAGCTGGCGGGCCGCCTCAGCCTGTCTCCCGCCCAGCTGGAGAAGATCCTGGCGCCCCTCATCGATCGCGGCGCCGTGCGCCGGTTGGCTTCGCGCTGGTTGACCCGCGAGCAGTGGGATCGGTCGGTGACGCGGGTGTTGAGCGGCCTGGCTGCGTATCACGAGGCGCAACCGCTCCGGCGTGGGATGCCAAAGGAAGAGCTGCGCAGCCGCACGGGTATAGCTGCCGAGCTCTTTGCGGAGCTGCTGGCCGTGCTCGCCGCCGACCAGACGGTTGTCGACCAGGGAGGTGAGGTCGCCGCCGCCGCCCACCACCCGGAGCTAACCCCGGAACAGGCAACGGCGATCCGGGCGTTTGTCGCCGAGCTCGAAGGGCAGCCCTTCAACCCTCCGCCACTTCAAGACCTCCTCCGCCGCCACCGTCTGACGCCGGCGCTCTTCCAGTATCTGGTCGTCGATGGGCAAGTGGTGCGCGTCAACGATGACACCGCCTTCGCCCGGTCGGCGTACGACGATGCCGTCCGCCGGCTCCGCCTCCATCTCACCGAGCACCGGACGCTCACGGTCGCCGCCGCTCGCGACGTGCTGGGATCGAGCCGCCGCTACGTTCTTCCCTTGCTCGAGTGGCTGGATGCGCAAAAGATCACGCGCCGGGTCGGAGACGACCGTATCCTGAGGGGTTGATGCGGGCCGCCGGTGCTTCCCGGTCTCGTACCGTCTGCGCCGGCCTCGCGGTCATCGTGGGGCTTGTGGCGTGCGGGCCGCCGCCTCCGGACGCGGCGACATTGCTCATCCGGTCCAGCGATCACATGCTTCACTTGAAGGGATTTCATTTCCAAATGCAGATCACGGGCTTCACCGGCCCCGGCGAGCCGGTGCAGAGCGCGCAGGGCGATGCGCATCCCCCCGATCTTCATGCCCGGGTGAATCTCAAGGAGGGCACCATCCTGCTGGAAGTCGAGGTCGTTTTCGCGGCCGATAGGGTGTATCTCAAGTCGTTCACCGGAGGCTGGCAGCAGCTCACCGATGCCCAGGTCGGCGAGTTTTTCGATGCCCGGACGTTGTTCGATCCGCAGACTGGGCTGTTCGCGGCGATGCGCGACACGACCTCGCCCACGCGCGGCAACAGCGAAAAGATCGCCGAGCACGACACCTATCCGGTGGCCGGCCAGGTCTCCGCGGCTCGGATGCACCAACTGCTGACGCTGATCCGCGACCAGGGCACCTATCAGGCCACTTACTGGATTGAAAGCCCGGGAAGTAACCTGTGGCGAGCGCGTTTGACCGGCGACCTCTTCGATGCCTCGACGGCGGCGACCATCACGTTCGACTTCTCGAATCATGATCACCCCGTTTCGGTCACTCCGCCGCCGCTCGGCTAACCGGTCGGTACTGCTCGCGCTGACCGGCGCCGGGCTCTTCCTTGCCTCCCTCGACGCTTATGTCGTGGTGACGGCCCTGCTGCCGATGCTGAAGTCGGTCAACATCGCGGTCAACCGGCCGGAACAGGCGACCCCGATCATCACGGGCTTCCTACTCGGCTACCTTGCCGTGATGCCGATTGCCGGCGGTCTCAGTGATCGCTTCGGGCGCTTGCGGCTCTTTGGCGCCTGCCTGGCGCTCTTCGCCTTCGGCTCCTTTCTCACCGCGACGGCCCCGTCGTTGTCGCAACTCGTGACCGGCCGTGTTCTACAGGGCGCGGGCGGCGGCGCCCTGGTGCCGGCGGTGCTGGCGCTGGCCGCCGACCTCTATCCCGCCGGCGACCGCAGTCCCGTGCTCGGCGCGGTGAGCGCGCTGCAGGAGATCGGCAGCGTGCTCGGCCCGCTGTGGGGCGGCCTGATCACCGCGTCATCCTTCGGCTGGACCTGGATTTTCTGGATCAACATCCCGTTCGCCGCCCTGCTCTTCTGGGGGCTCTGGCCCGAGATCCGCGCCGGCGGCGAACCGCGGCGTGAAACCAGGCTGGACTGGCTGGGGGTGCTGCTGGCGACGGCCGGACTCGCGCTTCTGACCCTGGCGCTCTACGCCGCCAACCCTGAGCAAAGCCCGGTGGGCGAGGGGTTCTTCTGGCAGGCACCGCTGGCCCTCGTGTGTTTCGCGCTCTTCGTGTGGCACGAGCATCGAACCTCGCACCCGCTGATCAACGTCCGACGCTTTCGCGATTCGTCGTTCACCGGATCGGCGCTGACGAATGCGATCGCGGGGGCGGGCTTGATGGTCGCCCTCGTGTACATTCCAGTGCTCGCGAACGCTGTCTTCTCGATGAATGCCAGCGGCGCGGCGCTCCTGCTCTTTCGGCTGATGCTCGGCATCCCGATCGGAGCCCTGCTGGGTGGCTGGCTGGCGCAGCGGCTGCGGAGCTACCGCCTTGTCGCGGCGCTCGGCCTGGTTCTCGCGGGCATCGGATTTCTGATGCTGTCCGGGTGGAACGAAGGCTCGCTCAAGCCGCACCTGTTGGGCCTGCCCTTCACGGTCGCCGACGGCGAGCTGTTTCTCACCGGGCTCGGGCTCGGCATCGAAATCGCGCCGGTGAGCGCCGCCCTGCTCGACGCCGTTGGTGAGGCAGAACGCGGCGCCGGGGCATCGTTCCTCATCATCATGCGACTGGTTGGCATGCTGGTCGGCTTTTCGCTGGTGGCCGGGTTTGGGCTCTGGGAATTTCACCGGGCGACGGCGCACCTGCTGCCGCCACTACCCGGCCTGAACCCGAACTTCGCGACCCAATTCGCGATTTACACGCTCAAGGTGAAGGGCGCGATCTTCGACGAGTATCACCTGATCTTTCGCGCCACGGCGATCGCTCTTTTCATCGGCGCGCTGCTGGCGGCTGCGACCTTGCGGCCGCTGCCCCGGCCTCGCTGGCAATAGCGGGACTATTCTGAGCCGCGACAACCATGGGCTTGATCGGCGTCGATCTTGGCGGCACCCAGCTGCGCGTTGCGGTAGCGGATGATCGCGGCCGCCTGAAGACGGTGGTAAGGCGTCCCACCGAAGCCGCGCGCGGGCGGCAGCACGTCATCAACCGCATCGTGGCGACGGTGAAGAATGCGCTGGAAGAGGACCGCACCTCGCCGCGACGCGTGCGGGCGCTGGGCATCGGCCTACCCGGACCGGTCGACCCGTCGGCGGGTCTCGTCATCAGTCCCGCTAATCTGCCCGGCTTCAAGAACGTGCCCCTCAACCGGATTCTGACGCGGGCAACCGGCATTCCCAGCTTCCTCCACCACGATGCGCACCTCGCCGCCCTCGGCGAGCACCAACGGGGCGCGGCCCGTGGCGCCAGCGAGGTGATCTACATGACCGTGTCCACGGGCATCGGCGCGGGGCTGGTGCTGCGCGGCGAGCTCTACGCCGGGGCGCACGGGATCGCGGGTGAGATCGGCCACATCGTGGTGCAGCGCGACGGCCCGCTCTGCACCTGCGGCAATCGGGGTTGCGTAGAGGCGATCGCCAGCGGGACCGGGATTGCCCGCGCCGCACGGGAGCAGGCGCCGGCAACGCCGGGCAGCGTGCTCCACGGACTGGCGAGCCCGGGGGCCGAGGATGTGGCCCGCGCCGCCCGCGCGGGGGATGCGCTGGCGAAGGCCATCCTCGAGAACGCCGGCAGCTACCTCGGGATCGCGATGGGGACGCTCGTCAACCTGTTCAATCCGCAGCTGATCGTGCTCGGGGGCAGTGTCCTCAAGGCTGGCGCTCCGCTGCTCCGGCCGATGCGCCGATCGATGAACGCGTCTTCCTGGAAGGCCTCGCGCCGTGGCCTGCGTATCGTCCCTCCGGCGCTGGGTGATGATGCGGGACTGATCGGCGCGGTCGAGTTCGCGCGGCTTCGCGCCCGGCATGCCCGCTCGGCTTGATCCGCCGGCGCTCCCGGAATGGGGGCCGGCCTTTGCCGCCGTCCAGGAGCAGTCCCGGCAGCGCGGGCTGCGCGCCCTGGTCGTCGGCGGATACGTGCGCGACCGCCTGCTGGGTGGAGAACGGGCGAGCCAGATTCGCGAAGTCGACATCCTGGTGGAGGGCCAGGGCGCGATCGAGTTGGCGACCGCGGTCAGCGCCGCCTTGAAGCTGCATCCACCCGTTATCTTCGAGCGATTCGGGACGGCGCATCTCGACCTCGATGACCATGCCCTGGAGTTCGTGTCCAGCCGCGTCGAGCGGTACGACCGTGCCAGCCGAAAGCCCGAGGTCAGTCCGGGGACGCTGAAAGATGATGTCATGCGGCGGGACTTCACGATCAACGCGCTGTTGATGGACTGGGACGGCACCGTGCTCGACCTCACCGGACGCGGCCTCTCCGATCTTAACGCGCGCCGGATCGTGACACCGCTCGAGCCGCAAACGACCTTCGACGAAGACCCGCTCCGGATGTTGCGCGCGGTTCGGTTCGCTACCGTCCTGCAGTTCACGCTCGATCCATCCGTCGAGGCGGCCATCCGGGATCATTCGGGCCGGCTGCAGCCGCCCACGGTGTCGATGGAACGGATCCGCGACGAGTTCTCGAAGCTCCTGCTGGCGGAGAAGGTGCAGGGCGGCCTGGAGCTGCTGGATGCGACCCGGCTCCTGCCGCGCATCCTGCCCCAGCTCGAAGCGGGCAAAGGCATGCAGCAGGGAGGCTGGCACAGTCACGACGTCTTCGGCCATGCCCTGCTCGCCGCGTCCCTCGCCCCGGCGGAGTTGATCACGCGGCTGGCCGCGCTTCTGCACGACGTCGGGAAACCGGCGGTGCACGAGCTCCGCGACGGAAAACCGACCTTCATCGGCCACCAGGACGTGGGCGCGACCATGGCCGGGCCTGCGCTCCGCCACCTGCGTTATCCGGGCGAGGTCGTTGACGCCGTCGCGAAATTGATTCATTTGCACATGCGGCCCATCCAGTACGACCCGCAGGGCTGGGAGGACAAGGCGGTGCGGCGACTCGTTCGCGACGCCGGTGACCAGCTGGATCGCCTCCTCGCGCTGGCGCGTGCCGACATGCGGGCCAGCCATTACCCCGACGTCAAGAAGATCGACGACCTCGAGGCGCGCATCCGCCGCCTCGACGCCGATGCAATCGCCGCCATCCGTTCCCCGCTGACCGGCGAGGAGCTGATGGCGCGTACGGGCCGTCCCGGCGGACCCTGGATCAAGCGGGTCAAGTCGGCGCTGGAAGACGCGATCGTTGATGGAACGCTGTCGCCCGATGCGCAGGCGGCCTGGCGCTATCTGGAGGCGCACCCCGAGCTGCTCGGCCCTTGACCGTGTTGCGCCGCTGGCCCTGGCCCTTCCTGCTGCTCCTGGTGGGGGCCGTGCTCGCCACCGCGCGCATCGTGCCGGCCTTCACGGTCAACTCGACGCTGGTGCTGGCCGTCTTCTTGCCGCCGCTGCTGTTCGACGCCGGCTTCTCGATGCGGGCGGCGGCGGTACGGCGCGAGCTGCCGTGGATCCTCTTGCTCGGTCTGGCGGGCGCGGTGCTCACCGCTGCGCTGAGCTTTGGACTCCTCCTGGCGGCGGGCCTTCCGTCCGATGAAGCCCTCCTGCTGGCCGCCATCCTGGCTGCGACCGATCCCGTCTCGGTCTTCGCCGCGCTGCGCCGGCTGCACACGCCGGAGCGTCTGCGCGTGGCGCTCGAAGGGGAGAGCCTCGCGAACGACGGCGTCGCGGTGCTCCTCTTCGCGGTCGCGCTCGCGGTGGTCGAGCGGCGGGTAATCGATCCGCCCGGCGTGATCGGCCTCGTCTTTTTCCAGACGGCGGGAGGGGTGGTGGTCGGCGTCGGGATCGGGCTGCCGACGCGCCGCATTCTTGGTGCGCTTCCGCGCGTGGTGCAAATCGCGGTCACGGTCTTCGCGGCCTATGCGGGCTACCTGCTCGCCGACGTCATCGGGGCGAGCGGTTTGCTGGCGGTGATCGCGATGTCGCTGCTCCTGGGCACCGCCTATGACCCATCGACGCACCACCAGGTGCATCGCTTCTGGCGCCGGCTCGGTTTTGTCATGTCGAGTGCTGTCTTCCTCCTGGTGGGACTGCAGGTCCGCCTCGACGATGTGGCCCGGGTCGGCGGGCGCTTGCTGCTGCTCGTGGCCGCGGTGCTGTTGGCGCGGGCGCTGATGGTGCTCGTGGTGACGCTCGCGCGGACCGACCTCTGGCCCTGGTCGTGGCGTCTGGCGCTGGTCTGGGCGGGGCTACGGGGTGCCCTCTCGCTGGCGCTCGCCCTTGGCGTCCCGGCGGCGGTCGCGCGTCACGACGAAATCCTGGTTCTGGTCTTCGGCTTCGTGTTCCTCTCCCTGGTTGTTCAGGGTCTATCCACAGGCCCCGTATTCAAGGCGCTGGGGATAACGCGACAGACAGCTGTCACAACGGTTCTCTAGGCTGTGCTCTGGTAAAATCTGCGGCGCCACGGCGCGTTGGGGAAGGGTCGACGCGACCGCAGGCGCGCAATAAAAAGAGGAAGCATGCTGTTTAGTCTCGGGCTGCTCCGGCGGATCGCTCGGGAACTTCCTCGTTACGGAAAGCTCACCTACTGCCTCTATCGGGATCCCCGCGTGCCGCAGCGCAACAAGCTGGCGCTCGCGGCCGCGATGGCGCTGATCTTGAACCCGGTGGTCGACGTCCCGCTGCGCCTGCCCGTCTTCGGCGAGATGGATGCGGTGGCGCTGACCGTGCTTGCGGTGCGCTTGTTCGTCGAAAAGGCGCCCAAAGACGTGGTTGCCGAGCACCAGGAACGGATCGCGCTCGGAACCAGTGTGTTTGACCAGGATTTGCGCCGTAGCCGCGAAGGACTGCGTGGTCGCATCAATGCGCTGCGCGGGCTGGCGCTTGAACGAGTTGGTCGGAGGGCCGCGCAATGAAAGTCGTACTGATCGAGGATGTCAAGGGGACCGGGAAAGCCGGCGAAACGAAAGAGGTGGCCGACGGCTATGCGCGCAACTTCCTGCTCCCGCGGAAGCTGGCCCAGCAGGCGACCAAGGGCGCGCAGGAGCAGGTGGATCGCGTCAAGGCCACGGCGGTCCAGCGCGAGAACCGCGAGCTGGATGACGCGAAGGCACTGGCCGTCAAGCTCGAGGCCGTGCAGGTGATATTGAAATTGCGGAGCGGGAAGGATGGCAAGTTGTTTGGTGCCGTGACGAACGCCGATGTCGCGTCGGCACTCAAGCAGCAGCACGGGATCACGCTCGACCGCCGGAAGATCGAGTTCGATGAGCCGGTGAAGGCCATGGGGGCCGGCACCGCTCATGTGAAACTCCACCGTGAGGTCACGGCCCGGATCCCGTTGATGGTCACCTCCGCTTGACCGTTGACCTGAGACGCGCGCCGGCACCGCCGGCAGCCGGCGGCCGCGTGCCGCCCCACAACCTCGAGGCGGAAGCGTCGGTGCTCGGCTCCTTGATGCTCGATCGCAATGCGATCGTGCGGGTCGCCGACTTCCTGCGGCCCGAGGACTTCTATCTCGACCATCACGCCCAGGTCTACCGGGCGGCGCTGAACCTGTACGACCGCGCCGATCCCATCGACCTGCTCACGCTCGCATCCGAACTCGAGAAGATGCTGGTCCTCGAACGGATCGGTGGCCAGGTGTTCCTTGCGGAGCTGGAAAGTCGCGTGCCGACCGCGGCCAACGTCGAGTACTACGGCCACCTCGTCGAAGAAGCGGCGACAAAGAGAAAGCTGATCAGTGCGGGCGGACGGATTACCGCGCTGGGGTTCGACGACAGCACGCCCGCGGGCCAGGCGCTCGATACCGCAGAAGGCGTGATCTTCAACATCGCCGAGGGCCGCATCACGCAGGACTTCGTCATCCTCAAGGACATCCTGAAGAACACCTGGGATCAAATCGAGGCGATCCACAAGGATCAGTCCGCGATCATCGGCGTCCCTAGCGGATTCAACGATCTCGATGCAAAGACCGGCGGCTTTCAGAAGTCGGACTTGATCATGATCGCTGGGAGGCCGGGCCAGGGAAAAACGTCGCTTGTCTTGAATGTCGCGCAGAACGCAGCGATCCAATACAAGGTTCCCGTCGCCATCTTCTCCCTGGAAATGTCCGAACAACAGCTGGTCACGCGCCTACTGTGCAGTGAGGCCTCGGTTGACTCGTATCGTCTTCGCACCGGATTGCTGAAAGATGCTGAATGGCCGAGGATTGCCCAGGCCATGGGAGCGCTCTCGGAAGCTCAGATCTACATCGACGATTCTCCCGGTCTCTCTGTCATGGAGATGCGTACGAAAGCGCGTCGCCTCAAAGCGGCCAACAATTTGGGCCTCATCATCGTCGATTACTTGCAATTGATGCAAGGTCGCAATTCGGAGAACCGCGTGCAGGAGGTTTCCGACATCTCGCGCTCACTCAAGAGCCTCGCGCGCGAGTTACAGGTCCCAGTCATCGCATGCTCGCAGCTGAGTCGCGAACCCGAGAAGCGACCTGATCATCGCCCCCAGCTTTCCGACCTGCGTGAATCGGGCTGCTTAGCCGGCGAGACGCCCGTATATCTGCCCGACCTTGGAATGTACAAGCCCATTTCCGAGCTTGTTGGAATGGTCGGATTCCGAGTGCTAGGGCTAAACACCGGGAGCTGGAAGCTCGAACCGCATGCCGTCACAAATGCTTTCTCTACGGGCCGTAAACCTGTCTTCAAGGTGATGACTCAGCGAGGCCGTTCGGTTCGGGCGACAACCAACCACAAATTCCTAACGATCGATGGCTGGAGGCGCCTCGACGAGCTATCGATCGGGACTCGTGTGGCGCTCCCACGATCTCTCCCTGGCCCAGACAAAGCAACTATGGGTCTGGCCGAACTTGCTTTGCTCGGACACCTGATAGGAGATGGCTGTACCCTGCCTCGGCATGCAATCCAGTACACAACCAACGATGAGACTCTCGCGAAGATTGTTGCTGACCTTGCTACAGAAGTCTTTGGCGAAAAGATTCGCCCGCGGATCACTAAGGAAAGAGACTGGTACCAGGTCTATTTGGCTGCGGCCGGTCGATTGACTCATGGCGTCCACAATCCAGTGGTTTCTTGGCTGAAGGAGCTTGGAGTATTCGGGCTACGATCATTTGAGAAACGCGTTCCGGATCAGGTTTTCTTACAGCCGAGTGATCGCATCGCTCACTTCCTTAGACATCTCTGGTCTACGGATGGGAGTATCCACCTTAGCCACGGTATTGGCCACTACGCCAACGTTTACTTTGCATCCAGTAGCCAACTCCTTGCGAAAGATGTCCAGCGCCTTCTGCTGCGCGTCGGCATCGACGCCACAATCGGGCGATACGCCCAACCAAATAAGGGACGAGACCAGTTTCATGTCAGGCTTCGAGGCCGATCGGACATCGAATGGTTTCTTAGTGGCGTCGGTGCCCTTGGAGAGCTGAAGGTTCAACACAAAGCGGCTATCGCCGAATTTTTCAGTTCCCGGAGGGTCCGGACGCGAGATTTCCTTCCTGTCGACATCTGGCGCAATGTTGCGCTGCCCGCGCTGGAGGCGGTTGGTGTTAGCCGAGCGGCGCTGGGCACCGCTCTAGGCGCTAGGCCGCATTACGACCACGACATGGGACGCGAGCTAGCGGGGCGCATAGCCGTCATTGCGTCATCGGAGGAACTTGCAAGGCTTGCGGACAGTGACGTTCTTTGGGATCGCGTTATCTCTATTCAGGAGGACGGTGTCGCGGACGTTTACGATCTAACCGTTGATGCCGTCCACAACTTTGTCGCAGCTGACATGGTCCTTCATAACAGCCTGGAGCAAGATAGCGATTTAGTGCTCTTCATTTATCGCGAGCGTTTCTATAACGACAACGTCGCTGAAGACCGGCGCAACATAGCCGAGATCCTAATCGCGAAGCATCGCAATGGGCCGACCGGAAAGATCGAGCTGCTCTTCATTGACGAGCAGACGAAATTCGTCAATCTCGACCGGAGACGCGGGAGCTAGCGTATGGTCACCATCCTCGTAGGCGGCCAGTGGGGCGACGAGGGGAAGGGCAAGATCATCGACCTTCTCTCGGAGAAGGCGGACATGGTGATCCGCTCCCAGGGTGGGAACAATGCCGGACACACGGTCGTCAACGCCGGCCAGGAATTCCGGTTCCACCTCATTCCCTCGGGCATCCTCTATCCGACCACCACCTGTGTGATCGGAAACGGCGTCGTGCTCGATCCACGGGTGCTCCTCGAAGAGATGCAGCAGGTGCAGTCACGCGGCATCAGCATCGACCGGCTGGTCATCTCCGATCGTGCCCACCTGATCATGCCCTGGCATCCGGTCCTCGACAAGCTCGAAGAGGAGCAGCGGGGCGATGATCGGCTCGGCACCACCTGGCGCGGCATCGGCCCCGCCTATGCCGATAAGGTCCGGCGCATCGGCTTCCGCGCCGGCGACCTTCTGAAGACGGGTTTCTTGCAAAAGAAGCTCGGGTTCGTTCTCAACAAGATCAAAAACCCGATCCTGCAGGAGCTCTACCATGTGCCGCCGCTCGACCCGCAGGCGGTCCTCGACGAGTACACGAGGTACGGCGAGCGGCTCGGCCCTTACATCAAGGACATCTTTCCGATCGTGCACCAGGCGCTCGCGCGCACTGACGAGATCCTGCTCGAGGGGGCGCAGGGCAGCATGCTTGACCTCGACTTCGGGACCTATCCGTACGTAACCTCATCGTCGCCAACGGCCGGCGGCGCCCTCACCGGCTCTGGGATTCCGCCGGCGGCCGTCGACCTGACGATGGGGGTCTTCAAGGCCTACACCACGCGGGTCGGCTACGGGCCGATGCCGACCGAGCTCACCGATGCCCTGGGCGAGCAAATGCGAAAGATAGGGGTCGAATATGGCACGACGACCGGGCGGCCGCGACGCGTGGGATGGTTCGATGCCGTGGTGGCCCGCTACAGCGTCGCCCTCAACGGGATCCGCTCGATTGCCTTGACGAAGCTCGACGTGCTCGACGAGTTCGACCCAATTCGGATTTGCACCGGCTACATCAGCAAGGGCGAGCTCCAGGCCTATCCGATGTCGAACATCAGCCACCTGAAGCACTGCGAGCCCGTCTACGAGACGCTGCCCGGCTGGTGCTCATCGACGGCGGGCGTCCGCCGGCCCGAGGACCTGCCAAAAGCCGCGCGCCGCTACATCGACCGGCTCAGTGAGCTGTGTGGCTCCCCCATCGATATCGTTTCCGTCGGCGCCTCGCGCGATCAGACGATCTGGATGCAGGGCGGCCCGTCCGGCCTAGCGGTGCATCAGCGCGAACACGAAGCCAGCCACCCCTAAGTACCACAGCACTGACACCGCGCTCAGCAGTACCCTCGTCTGGCGATTGAGCGATGCTTCAGTCCAGGTGAGCCACAGCCCGATGGGGTTGACGATCAGGAGCGCGGCCAAAAGGACGATCGGATTCTGCGCCCGTAACGGCCCGCCGCGCGTCGCCGCGTCACGCATCTGTCGGACCATGTCCTGCGGGTCCCCCTGAGTGTCGAACGACCGCATCGGGCGGGTGCCGCTGCTACGACCGTAGGCTGACGATACGGGCGACGTTGCCATCACCGGTTGGCGCACCTCCGACCGAACGGGGCCCCGCTCCGGCGTGGAGAAGCGGGGAGAAGATAAGGGGCCCCGCTCCGGCGTGGAGAAGCGAGAAGATAAGGGGCCCCATAGCCGGTGCGGGTCGGGTGGCTCACCGGAGTCGACGGCCATCGGGCGGAGCGCCGGCGGCCGGCTCACCGATCTCGCGCGCCGTCGCAAGAGGTCCTGGACGAGCAGCACGACGGTTACCACCGCGCTCATCAGCAGCAGCCCTTGCCAGGCCGCCTGCTGTCCGTTGCCATACCAACGCAGGATCATGGTCGCGACGCCCGCCGCGAGCCCGAAAGCAAACGTGAATCGCTCGGAAAGCAGCACGCGCCGCCGGTCTGCGGCAACGTAACCCGCCAGGAAGAGGGATGGTCCCGAGGCGAGTTGGAAGCCAACGTCCGATCGGATCGCGATCGCGGCGGCGGCCACACCGCAGAGGAATCCGACGACGACGCCCAGAGAAATCTTGCGCGTGTACCAGAGGTAGGTGACGCCGAGCAGCACGGCGGCGCCCGATGCTGTCCCGATCGGTCCCGGCGCGTTTCCGACGTAGAGCTTTACCGGGTCGATGACGGTCCCCATCCTGTACCAGAGCAACAGCGGATCGTCGAGGTGGCGGGCATCGACGGCGACGTACCCGATGTGCAGTGGCAGCTCGATCAGGTAGAGGATTCCAAACACGATGAGGGCCGGATGGATCATCACCCGCCTCAGCTGTGGCCAGAAGAAGGTGTCGATGATGATGAAGAGGATCACCAGCGACGCGCCAATCCAGGCCGGGGTGCGAGGGGACAAGAAGCAGGCGATCAGCACGCTGGCGACCAGTGGTTGCGTTGCCTTGAAGCCGACCCAGGCGGGCAGCCCGAAGGTCAATCGAGCCAGTTGCAGCGCGAGCAGGCAGACGATGCCGGAGAGAAACGAGATCGCAAACAAGAGGAGGGCGTCCTGCAGGAAGAAGATGATGCCGGCGATGACCAGGGGCAAGAGGGCTAGCGCGTAGGCGAGGTCATAGGTAAGCTGCTCCGGCTGCACCAGGAGCAACTGCGGGACACCGTGCAGCGCTCGCCAGAGCTGTCGCACGTCGAGCATTGTAGTCGAGCTTCGGGCGAATTTGGCCTCGACGTGGACGCTCCGTCCAAAGGCAGCCTCACAATCCGGCGAAGAGCGTCTGCTATCCTTACTCCGTTTTTCCGGGCACCCACGTGAGATTTTCGCGCCGCACGCTGCTTACGCCCATCACGCTGGCCGCCGGGTTGCTCGCCACCGTCGTCGCTGCCTCCACGGCGGACAGCAGTTGGACGCCGACCGGAGCCCAGCAACCTGGGACGCCGGATCGTCCCATCTGGTCGATCGCCGTCTCGCCGGCACATCCGTCGGTCTTGCTGGCGGCAACCCAGGGCCGAGGCGTGTTGCGCAGCACCGACTCGGGTGTCACCTGGACCTCGGCGATCGCGGGGATTGATGGTGCGTGGGTCGTGCGCTTCGACCCGCTGCAACCGGCGACTGCCTACGCCGGCACGCAGACCGCCGGATTATATAAGTCCGTTGACGAAGGGAAGACGTGGGCCGCGCAGAGCCAGGGCCTCAACAACATGGATGTCCGGTCGATCGCGGTGGGCAGCGGCCTTCTCCTCGCCGGAACCGCTCAGGGTGTCTATTTCTCCAGCGATGGGGCCGGCTCCTGGCATTCGCTCGGCCTCGAGGCATTGGATATCGCGGCGGTGGGGGTGCTGCCGAAGACCAATGGCACCACCTTGTTTGCGGGCGCCGACAATGGCACGGCCGGTTCGGGTTTTCTGCTCAAGTCCGAGGGGCTCGACGGGAGCTGGGCGGTGGTCAAAGGGAATTTCCCCGGCGATGCGGTGGTCGCCTCTCTCGCGGTGGCCGCCGCCGCCTCAGGCGGCACCGACCCGCCGGTGCTGGCCGGCACCTCGCAAGGCCTCTTCCGCAGTGATGACCGCGGCGGGACCTGGGCTCCGCTTGCAGGCCTGCCCACCACCGATTTCAACATCGCCCTCTTCAACCCGTCGAATCCCGATCAGATCTACGTCGGTAGCGATGGCGACCAGGGCAACGGTGGCGTCTTTCGGTCGTTGGATCGGGGGGCCAGCTGGGGCACCTTTGGCGCCGGCCTACCGGTCAAGCCCAGGATCACGGCACTCGCCCTCCAACCTCTCAACCCGGCGCAGGTCGTCGCCGCGGCCTGGAATCCGACGGACGGCTCGGCTGGAGCGTATCGAATCGCCGACCCCGCTGCCACGGTCGCTGGGGTGACGGCCGCACCCGCGCCGTCGGCGAGCAGCCACGCTTCCGCCACGCCTCGGGCTAGCGCCGCGGGATCGGCCCCGGTCCGCCGCTCCAGCGGGACGCCCGGCTACGCCACCTACGCCGTCGCGCTGGCCGCGCTGCTCGCGCTGGGCGCCGTGATCCTGGCGCGGCGCTGGCGGGTCAGGCGTGAAGACGAAAATTCGTTTCGCCCGTGACCGGCTGTCACAAGCCGGCCGGCCGCGTTAACCATCCTTTCACCGGTTCAGGGTGGTGCTTCGAGGCCGGCAACGCTACCCTCTTCTCTACAGCCCGTCCAAGGCGGGCTGAGGAGGTCGATCGCGGCTGCTCACCACACGGTCGAGGCGGATCCTGAGCATGGATTCGGCTGAGGCAACCCTGCGTACGCTCGGCATCGAGTTGCCCACGGCCCCGAAGGCGCTCGCCTCCTACGTGCCCGTCCAACAGGTCGGTGAGCTGCTCTACACCTCGGGCGTCATCCCCAGCTGGAATGGCGAGGTCCAATTCCGCGGGGTCGTGGGCGGGGATATCAGCATGAAGGACGCCAGCCGGGCGGCGGAGATCTGCGCGCTCAACATCATGGCGCTCATCCGCCAGCACGCCGGGTCGCTTGACCAGGTCGAGCAATTCATCCAGCTGAGCGGCTTCGTCCGTTCGGCGGCCGGCTTCGAGGAGCAGCCGAAGGTCCTCAACGGGGCCTCCGACCTCATCTTCAAGGTTTTCGGGGAGCGTGGACGGCACACCCGCCAGGCGCTCGGGACCAGTGAGCTGCCGCTCGGCGTGCCGGTTGAGATCTCGGCGATCATCCGCCTAAAGGCCTAAGCCGCCAGCGGCAGCCAGGCGGTGAACGTCGCCCCCTGGCCGGGCTCGCTCGCCGCCTCGATCGTGCCCTGGTGCGCCTCGACGATCGACCTGGCGATGGCCAGGCCCAGCCCCGAGCCGCCGGTCGACCGGTCGCGCGCCTTCTCCCCGCGGTAGAAGCGCTCGAAGATGTGCGGAAGGTCCTGGCGCGAGATCCCCGGGCCGGTATCCTGCAGCCGGATGGCGGCTCGCCCATCCGCCGCAAAGACGCTCCAGTGCTGTTCCGCCCCCGGCGCGTACTTAAGCGCGTTCTGGGCCAGGTTGGTCACCACCTGTTTGAGCGCCTCGGGATCAGCGCGCACCGTGACCCCCGGCTGCAAGTCCCGCGACTCCACCGCTCCCTTGTCGCGCAGGCTCAACTCGTCCAGCGCCTGGTTGACGAACTGGTCGAGCAGCACCCGCCGGCGGCTGGGCGCCTTGCCCGATTCGAACCGGGTGAGCGTGAGCAGGTCGTTGACCAGCCGGGTCATCCGGGCGCTTTCCTGCTGCATGGCCGCCAGGGACGTTTGCAGCGTCTCCGCGTCGACAGCGTCACGCCGGCCGAGCACATCGATGTAGCCCGCGATGGACGTCAGTGGGGTGCGCAGCTCGTGCGAGGCATCCGCGACGAAGTGCCGCATCTGTTCTTCCGATTGGCGGCGGACTTCGAAGGCGTGGTCGATGCCCGCCGCCATCTGGTTGAAGGCGACCGCCAGGGCGCCGATCTCATCCCTGGTCTTCGGCACGTTCACCCGCTGCTTGTAATCGCCGGCCGCCAGGGCCCCGGCCGTGGTCGACATCTGCTGAAGCGGGCGGAGCGCGCGGCCGACGATCAGCGGGCTCAGCAACAGGGCGAGGAGCAGCACCAGCAACGAGCCCAGGACGGCGACCTCCCGATCCAACCGCAGCGTTTGATCGATCTCGCTGGTCGGAATGGCAAGCTGAGCCAGGCCGATCGGCCTGGTGCCGATCCGGATCACGTTGAGCACCACGAGGTAGGTGGAGCCGTCGGCGGCGGTGGCGACGTAATAGGGCCTGGGCGCACTGAGTACCGCGTTGCGGTACTCCTGCGTGGTGAGGCTGGGCGGGTCCTGGGCCGCAAACAGCGTTGCCGGCGAGGACGTCACCCAGCCGCCGTTCACGTCGATGATGGTGGCCGCCGTCCGCCGGGAACTCAGTTCGAGGCTGAACGCCTGCGACAGGATGAGCGCTCGCAGCGCGGTCGCCGGCCGACTCGCGTTCTGTTTGCGGAAGGCGGCGAAGACAGCGTTGTACTCGCTAACCAGCACGTCGGCGTTGGTTCGAAACAGGACCTCGCGCGCGGCGAAGTACTGGGCGACGCCGGCGGCCAGCAACAACACCGCGAGCAGGCCGAGATAGAGGAAGGTGAGGCGCCAGCGCAGTGAGCGGAAGCGGGACATGGCTAGCCGCGCCCACCGCGGCGCGACCGAGGGTTCATGTCTTGATCCGGTACCCGACGCCCCTTACCGTCTGGATCAACTGGTGCTGCTCATCGCCAAGCTTCTGCCGAAGATAGCGGATGTACACCTCGACGTTGTTCGCGTCGCCGAAGAAGTTGTAGCCCCAGACCTGATCGAGAATGCGATCCCGGGGCAGGACCTGGTTCGGATGCATCATCAGCAAACGCAGCAGGTCGAACTCGCGAGCCGATAGATCGATGGCGCGGCCGTCCCGGCGCACCTCCCGTGTCGCGTCATCCATGGTGACGTCCTGCACCTGCAACTGCGGACCGGCATTCGGATTGCGACGGCGCATGACCGCTCGGATCCGCGCCAGCAGTTCGCCGAAGTCGAAAGGCTTGACCAGGTAATCGTCGGCGCCGACCTCGAGCCCCTTGATCCGATCCTGGACCTCGTCCTTGGCCGACAGGATGATGACGCCGGTGTCCTTATTGCCACGAATCGCTTCCGCGACGGCCAGGCCGTCGAGCTTCGGCATCATGATGTCCAGCACGACGACGTGCGGCCTGAACTCACTGATCATGCGCAAGGCCGCCTGCCCATCGGGTGCGGTCTGCACCTGGAACCCCTCGTACTGCAAGCCGAGGCGAATGAAGTCGACGATGCTCCGTTCGTCGTCGACCACCAGCACTCGCGGGCTGCGGGATGCCGTCGGCTCGGGGGCCATTTCTGCCATTTCGAGTCTCAATATAACGGCAGTTTTGGCGAAATCCCAGCTTCTCGCCCGCTTCTCAGCGCGCTTTAAGGGACAGTGTTACGGGAGTCCCTGAGTGAGGCTCAGGGTTGCGAGATTCCCGCATGTAAGCTCTTTCGGTGCAGCCGGCTGACGCGCCTCAGCGCCCACGCGTAGATCGCCGGCGCGCGTGGCTCATCCCGTCGCTGGTCGGCGGCTATCTGGCGGCGGTGACGCTCTTCATGGTCTTCGTCCTCCACCTCTCGGTCTCGCCCGAACGCTTCCTCCTGCTCATGTTGATCGCGGCGCTGGTCCTCGGCCGGGCCCGGCTGTTCCTCGCCGACTGGATCCCGTTCCTCGTCCTCTTCCTTTCGTACGAGTACCTGCGCGGCCTCGGCGGCAAGCTCGGGATGCCGATCCACGACGTCACCTCCCTCGAGCGACTGATCAGCTTCGGGCAGGTACCAACCCTGCTCCTGCAGCAGGCGTTCTATCACCCGGGACACCTGAGCTGGTACGACATCGCCGCCACCATGTTCTATTTCCTGCACTTTGCGTTTCCGCTCGGGCTCGGGTACCTCTTCTGGGTCGTGGACCGGCGGACCTTCTTACGGTTCTCGCGGGCGTTGATCGCGATGTCGTTCGCGGCCTTCGTCTTCTACCTGTTGCTGCCCGTCGCTCCGCCCTGGAAGGCCCTGCCCAGCGTGGTGAAGATCATCGACCACACGCTGCCGAGCTTCACCGACATCCCCGGCATCCCGGTGCCGGCCACCGTCTACCACTGGCTGACGCCCAACCAGTACGCCGCCATGCCGTCGCTGCACGCCGCCTACCCCTTGCTGGGTGCGATCTTCGCCTTACGTCTCTGGGGCCGGCGGGCGTGGCCGGCGCTGGTCTACACGGCCTGCGTCTGGCTGAGCATCGTGTACCTGGGCGAGCACTACATCGTCGACATCATCGGCGCCGTCATCTTTGTGTTCGCCGCTTTCTTCGGCGAGGACTGGTTCACCCAGTTCTGGCAGTCGCGGCGATCGCAACGCGAGGACGTGGAGCTGGCTACGAGTGCCAGATCTTCTTCATAATGGCGCGGGCCAGCTTATCGGGATCGTGGTGGGTTGAGATCCGCGGGTTGACGACGTCGACCAGCACCGCGTGGATGCTGCGCTGGCTCACCGTGGCCGGATCGTAGACGACGCGCCTGATGCCCGCCGCCTGGGCCGAAGGCGGCAGGGTGAAGTTGTTGTTGCTGTTGACCACGACGAAGTCGAAGATGTTCGTGCCCAGGTGGCCTTCGATCGCCTTGAGATGATCGCTGACCCGGAAGGCATCGGTCTCGCCCGGCTGGGTGGCGACGTTGCAAACGAAGACCTTGATCGCCGGCGATGCCTTGAGCGCCTCGGCCATCCCGTCGACCACGAGGTTGGGCAGGATGCTGGTGTAGAGGCTGCCCGGGCCGACGATGATCATCTCGGCGTTGAGGATCGCCTCCTCCGCTTCCGGGTTGATGGTGGGCTCCGGCTGCAGGAAGACCCGCTTGATGGCGGTGGCCACCGCGCCGTTACCGTCGCCGTCGCCGTTGGCGTGGGGGATGCTCGACTCGCCGACCCGGGTCTGGCCGTCGGCCATCTCGGCGATCAGGGTGACATCGCGCAAGGTCGATGGCACGATCTGTCCCCGGACGGCGAGAACCCGCCCGGACTCGCGAATGGCGTGCTCAAAGTCGCCGGTGATCTCGGCCATTGCCATGATGAAAAGGTTGCCGAAGGAGTGCCCGTTCAGGCTGCCCTCCTTGAATCGATGCTGAAAGAGCGTCGTCATCAGGGGCTCGACGTCGGCCAGCGCGGTGATGCACTGCCGGAAGTCCCCGGGGGGCAGGATCCGGTACTCCGCGCGCAGCCGGCCCGAGCTGCCGCCGTCGTCCGCCACGGTCACGATCGCCGTAAGGTTGCCGGTGTACTTCTTCAGCCCCCGGAGGAGGGTGGAGAGCCCCGTACCGCCCCCCAGCGCAACCACCCGTGGCCCCTTCTGGAGAAAGCGGTAGTTGTAAATGATCTCGGAGAGCGCCCGATCCCGGCCGGGCAGGAAGGGGCCAAGGACAGACTGGGTCAGCTTGTAGAGGGCGTAGCCGATCAGGCCAAAGCCGAGAAGTCCGAAGAGCACGGCGCGGTAGCCACGGGGGATGAACTGGAGCGTCAGCGGGCCGACGAATCTGGGGAAGGTCCCGTACTGGTAAAAGTCACGCAGCAGGTAGCCGATCCCGAGGCTGATGATGACCAGGCCCACAGTCAAAAGGACCAGCCATCGCTTGACGTGGAGGCCGGGGGTGAACCAGCGCACCACCCGGGGGTTCATCCGTATGGGGGCCACCGGCGCCCCAAGCTTAGCACAGCATTTTTGAAGTCAATGTCGGAACACGTCGTTACAGCCATTCGACCCTATCCGGGTCGGCGGAAGCGGGCATATAATCCACTCAGGGTCTCGGAACGCGAATTCGGACCCAGTTCACCCAGCCTGTTCACAAGGCACAAAGGAGGTCGTCTGTCGATGGCGATCAAGGCAGAGGGCGTCACTCGGGCAGCTGAAGCCCGGCGGAAAGAGCAGGAGCAGTACTGGGTCTATCTCGACGGGGAGTTCAAGCGATACGCGGACGCGCGACTGGGCCTGATGACCCACGCCCTTCACTACGGCACGGGGGTCTTCGAGGGCATCCGCGGCTACTGGAGCCCGGAGCATGAGCAGCTCTTCATCCTCAAGCTGCGGGAGCATTACGGTCGGATGCAAAACTCCGTGAAGGTGCTAAAGCTCAAAATCCCGCTTTCCCTGGATGAGCTTTGCAGCACCAGCATCGAGCTCATCCGGCGTAACAACTTCCGTCAGGACGTTTACCTCCGACCCCTCGCCTTCAAGAGCTCCGAAGAGATCGGAGTCCGGCTCCATAACCTCAAGGATTCCTTCGCCATCTACGTCACCCCCTTTGGTAATTACGTCGACATCGAGCGCGGCATCCGCTGCATGGTGTCGAGCTGGCGGCGCGTCGATGACAATGCGGCGCCGGCCCGGGCCAAGATCACCGGCATCTACGTCAATTCCGCCCTCGCCAAGACCGAGGCAATGGAAAACGGCTTCGACGAGGCGATCATGCTGACCCACGAGGGCCACGTCTGCGAAGGCAGCGCCGAGAACATCTTTCTGATTCGCGACGGCAAGGTGTTTACACCGCCCACCTCGGACAACATCCTGGAGGGCCTGACCCGGCTGGCCATGATCGAGCTGCTGCGCGCTGAGCTCGACCTGGACGTCGTGGAGCGCTCCATCGACCGCTCCGAGCTCTACATCGCCGATGAGATCTTCCTTTGCGGCACCGGCGCACAGATTTCGCCAGTGGTCGACGTCGACCGGCGGCCGATCGGCGATGGGCAGGTGGGGCCGGTGGTCGACCGGCTGCAGAAGCTCTATTTCGAGATCGTGCGGGGACGCAGCGCCAAGTATCGTTCCTGGCTGACGCCCGTCTACTGACGGCGGTCGCAGGCCCACCGGCGAGCGCTGATGCGCATCGTCATCGCGCCCAACGCCTTTAAGGGTTCGCTGTCCGCGCTCGACGCGGCCGAGGCAATCGGCGAGGGCGTCCGCGCCGCCGCATCAGACGCGGACCTGGTGCTGGTTCCGATCGCCGACGGTGGTGATGGGACCGTCGATGCCCTGGTCGCGGCGACCCACGGTGAGCGCCGCACCCTCCGGGTGCGCGGGCCGCTGGGCGATCCGGTGGATGCCGACTACGGGCTGATCGACGGTGGATCGACCGCAGTCATCGAAATGGCGAAGGCGGCGGGCCTGGCCCTGGTGCCACCGGAGAAACGTGACCCACGGATCACGACCACGTACGGGGTCGGTGAGCTGTTGCAGCGCTCCTACGACGCGGGCGCGCGCCACTTCATCGTCGGCATCGGCGGCAGCGCCACCAACGACGCCGGCGCCGGTATGGCGCAGGCGCTCGGCTACCACCTTCTCGACGAGGACGGCCACGAGCTTCCCCCGGGCGGCCTGGCACTGAAACGGCTGGCGCGCATCCACGTCGGCGGCGTCCACGCGAACTGGAAGCAGGCCGAAGTCGACGTCGCCTGCGACGTCACCAACCCGCTGACGGGGGCGAGTGGGGCGAGCGCCGTCTACGGTCCTCAGAAGGGGGCGACGCCGGAGATGGTGGCGGAACTCGATGCCGCGCTCAAGCACTTCGCCGAGATCATCCGCCGCGACCTCGGGGTTGACGTCGAACAGCTACCGGGTGCCGGCGCCGCGGGCGGTCTGGGTGCCGGGCTGGTCGCCTTCACCGGAGCGCGGCTGCGGCCCGGGGCCGAGATGGTGATGGAGGCGCTGCGTCTGGACGAGCGGCTGGCCGGCGCGCAACTGGTGATCACCGGCGAAGGCCGCCTCGACTCGCAGACCGCGCGCTTCGGCAAGGGGCCCGCCGCCGTGGCCCGGCACGCCCGACAGGCCGGCATCCCGGTGGTCGCCATCGGTGGCAGCGTCGCGGATGAGACGGAGCTCCGGCTGCTGTTCGATGGGCTGGAGGCGACTGTGGTCGAGCCGTGCTCACTCGATGAGGCGATCGCCCAGGCGCGGCCGCTGCTGGTGCGGGCGTCGACGCGCTTGATGCGGCTGCTCCTCGCCGGCCGCCGCCTGGCCGGAGCGCCCGCCGGCGGGTAACATCGGCCTATGGCGCACCGGCACGATGACGAGTACGTCCACCGGCACGATTTCGGCGCGGATTCGCATGCCCACCGGCTCGTCGAGGTGATCGAGCACGCGCATGGGGCGCACGGTGAAGACCCTCACGGTCACACGCACATCATCATGACCGACCGGTCCGAGCGCATCAACGGCGGCTCCGACCACCGGCATCGACTGAAACAACCCTTCGAACATGAGCATCAATCAGAGTCTCGACGGCACCGGCATCGCCTGGGCGATCTCGAGCACGAGGTCGCGGATCGCCACTGGCACCCGGTTGAAATCACGGAAATCGAGCTGGTGATCGAACCGGACCGACCGAGGCGCCCTCCGAAGCCCGCAGTCTAGTGAACGTCGAACTCGCTGCCTTCCGGGTCGAACATGTTGACGAAGTAGCCGCCGCGCTCCGGTGCGTGATTTGCGCGCACCCAGCCTGTCCGGGTTAGCGCCATCGAAGATGATCCGCACCCTGGTGGCCGGCCCGCTGACCTATTGAACGTCGAATTCGTTGCCTTCGGGATCGAACATATTGATGAAATATTCGCCCCGTTCCTCGATCGTGCGTGACCGGCGAGCGCCCAGCTGCACCAGCCGGTCGACCTCCGTGTCGACCCGGTGGCGTCGCTCATCCGGTGGCGCACTTCTTGGTCCGCCGACGTTCAGGTCGAGGTGGACCCGGTTCTTGACGGTTTTCCCTTCTGGTACCCGCTGGAAATAAATGCGCGGGCCCACGCCATCAGGGTCGACGATGGCGCTGGCCGAGTTCCATTCACTCTCGGGAATCCTCTGCGCCTTTAAGAAGTCCGGCCACGAGGCAAAGCCCGCCGGTGGGTCTTGAATCTTGTAATGCAGCGCCGCGGCCCAGAAGGTGGCGAGTTTATCGGGGTCCGCGCAGTCGAAAACAACCTGAACGCTGGTGGCCACGGGGCCACTATAACGACGGCGTTAGTGCTTGCGGTAGCCGCCCTGGACGCGCCCGTCCATGAAGGAGATCTTCGGATGGCGCACCTTCGAGGTGAGGCGCCGCGTCACGACCGCGGTGTTGAGTTGCACCACCACGTCGTTGCGCTGGAGGTGCGGTGGGTTCGGGTACCGTTCGGAACATGCCGGGCACGAATCGAGGTGTTGGGCGACCATCTTGCGCTGCTCGCGGCGGAGCGTGCCGGGGGGGAAGTTGTCGAGCAGGTAGGCGATGGTCGGGCAGCGCGTCTCCTCGGTCTGGGCCTTGCCCTCCATGAAGAGATACTCCTCCTTGAAGCGCCGGCGGGCCCGGTGCAACAGGGTTTCGACCGCGCTCTCCGAGACCCGCATCTTGCGGGCGATGTTGGCATAGCTCAAGCCTTGCAGCTCGCGCAGCGTCAGCACCAGCCGGTACTTCTCGGGTAAACGCCGGGCCACCGACCAGACCGCGTCGCGCAGCTCACTGATCTCGAGGGCGACCTCAGGACTCTTGCGCGCGTCGCCATCCGGCACCTGGAGCACGGAGTCCTCGTTTTCTTCGTCGTCAATCTCCTGCGCCTCGGGGAATTTCTTGCGCCGCCGGAGCTCGTCGTAGCAGAGGTTGGTGGCGATCCGGTGGATCCAGGCGGAGAAGTTGAAGCTGTCGTTGATGCGATGGATGGTGCGGAGAATCTGGAAGAACGTCTCCTGGGTAAGGTCCTCCGCGAGCTGCCGGTCGCGCAGCAGCCGGAAGGTCAGGCCGTAGATCGCCTTGTGGTAGCGCTTGAAGAGGGTGTCGAAGGCGGCGACGTCGCCGCCAAGGTAATCGCGGATGAGGTCGAGGTCCGAGGGTCCCTTGGCAACTCGCGTCACTACCCTCTATACCGCCCGGACTCGGCAAAATCCGTCATCGACGTAAAGTCCACCCGCCGAGTCGCGGGGCGAATCATAGCACCCGTTCTTGCGCTCGTTGCACGACTCTCGGACGCAATTTCCAACTTTGTCACACGGCCGCGATCTTTTCGCAGGAGTTCCGCCATCGGCTCGTTATAATGCCGCTGACGTCCACATCACGAGGGCCACAAATGGGCAGTCCGGGGGCGGGCAAAGCCACCACCGTCACCATCCGATTTCTTGACGACGAGCTTATGGAGGGGCGGGTCGGCAGCATCAGCCTGGACCAGCCCAACCTCGAGCTGGAGCTGCTCGATCAGGCCAGTAATAACGAGCGCGCACTCATCCCGTTGCCCTCGATCAAGCGGATTGCCCTCGGAAGCGGAATACCCACCGCCGAGGAGCAGGCCCGTGCCGAGAAGAAAGTGGCGATCCGCTTCCAGGACGGCGAGGTCCTGAAGGGCTACCTCGACGGCGAGCTCCTGCACGCGACCTACGGCGTCACGATGCGGCTGATGTCGGTGGAGAAGGCTCGGATCGAGACGCTGGGTATCCCGTACACCGCCCTCAAGGCGCTCTTCTACCTGAAGTCGTGGGACGCCCGGCCGCCCGAGTTCGACGGTGAGGAAGACCTGCATCTGAACAAGCGGCTTTCGTCGCCTCTCGTGGACCTGATCTCGGACATGGGTCAGCTCGACAAGCTTCGCAGGCGCGGAGCCATCACCGAGAGCGAATTCCAACGAAAGCGCCGCAAGATCCTCGATAACATCTAACACGCGGCCCTTTCCACGCCGGGGGCCGCTTAAAGCCACGCGGCCCTTTCCACGCTGGGGGCCGCTTATCCCGCGGCCCTTTCCACGCCGGGGGCCGCTTAAGGCCACGCGGCCCTTTTCACGCCGCCGGCCGCTTAAAGCCGCGGTCGTTGCCCTGGCGCTGCTGCCACTGGCGGGAGGCTGTAGCTCGCTGCCATCGGTGCACGGGATTTCGCTGGGCACCGCCACTCCGCCGGCCTCGCAGTATCAGCCCGAGCCCGCGCGCCATGAGGGTGGCACGCTGGTGGTGGGCGACTGGGAGAGCCCGACCAATTTCTCGCCACTCTTCAACGAAGAAGTTCCGGCCGCACAGGTGGACGCCCTGCTCTATGCGGGCCTGGTGCGGTTGGATCCCAACCTGCAACCACTCCCCGACCTCGTCGAGCGCGTGCCGACCCTGGAAAACGGTGACGTGACCTGGAACCGTGGCGCCGGCACGATGGACGTCACCTACCGGCTCCGGCCGGGATTGCGTTGGTCGGATGGCCAGCCGCTGACCGCCGACGACGTCGCGTTTACCTGGCGGCTGATCGTCAATCCCAAGGTGCAGGGTGTCCTTTCGCCCGATGGCTACACGGCGATCTCGCGAATCGATATCCACGACCTGCAGCGCTTCACGCTCCATTTCGATCGGGTCTACCCCAAGTTTCTGAACCTG
>Ga0070698_100001002_pt1 | contig 31098 bp, 20 predicted proteins | sample KBSK1502metaG_FD_65477 | JGI IMG/M metagenome (GOLD analysis project Ga0070698, IMG submission 65477) | Corn, switchgrass and miscanthus rhizosphere microbial communities from Kellogg Biological Station, Michigan, USA - KBS K1-50-2 metaG | ecosystem: Host-associated > Plants > Roots >...
GTAATTTACGATGAACTGCGCAAGCTTGCAGCAAATTACCTGCGTCGTGAACGACCGGATCACACCTTGCAGCCGACCGCCCTGGTGCATGAGGCTTACTTACGACTGGTTGATCAGACGCGGGTTAACTGGCAGAACCGGGCGCATTTTTTTGGCGTGGCTGCCCAGATAATGCGTCGGCTACTGGTGGATCACGCGCGCAAGCACAACGCAGAAAAACGCGGTCAGGATTTCCAGAAGCTCTCCCTTGATGAAAACATCGATCGAGCGGTCGAACGTAGCGCTGAACTCATCGCGCTTGACGATGCTTTGAAGGCTTTGGCCATACTCGACGAACAAAAGGCGCACCTGGTCGAGCTGCGGTATTTCGGAGGCCTTTCGATCGAAGAAACAGCAGACGTGTTGGACGTCGCCCCGACGACGGTGAAACGGCAATGGCGATTCGCCAAGGCCTGGCTCCATGGTGAAATGCAAAAGAAGTAAGACAGACGCACTTGTCTGTCTTTAACCTCGTAAAACAGTTCGTAGTGTAATTACAACAAGGCTGTCTGTCTCACCTGGACAGGCAGGGATCTCAGTCCTACTGGTTATGACCCCCGAGCGCTACCAAAAAGTTGAAGCTATTTTCCAGGCGGCCCTGGATCTCCTTCCGGAAGAGCGCGGGCGCTACCTGGCCGAGGCTTGCGCGCACGACGCTTCTTTGAGAACCGACGTTGAGAGCTTGCTTTCTCAGCACGATAGCGCCGGAGACATGCTCGAACAACCGCTGTATGGAGAGACTGAACTAAACGCTCTCGGATCGCTGGATGCTCTCGCTAATGCTGATGACGGCGACCCGATGATCGGGCGGCGCCTCGGCGCCTATCAAATCGAGCGCGAAGTGGGACGTGGAGGCATGGGCGCGGTCTACGAAGCCATCCGCGTCGACCGGGAATTCAAAATGCGGGTCGCGATAAAGCTCGTTAAGCGCGGCATGGACACCGATTTTATTCTCCGGCGTTTTCGCACGGAGCGCCAAATCCTGGCCGCACTCGACCATCCGCACATCGCCCGCCTGCTCGATGGGGGTACAACCGACGACGGCCTGCCCTACTTCGTCATGGAATTTATCGAAGGGCAGCCGTTATATCACTTTTCCGACTCGCATCAGTTGAACATTGCCGAGCGTCTCAAACTTTTCATGTCGATCTGCGATGCGCTCCACTACGCACACCAGAAGCAGGTAGTACATCGAGACATAAAACCGTCAAACGTTTTAGTAACTTCCGAAGGCGTACCGAAGCTCCTTGATTTTGGCATCGCCAAGCTGCTCGACCCGGGGCTGGTTGGAGACATCACTCACGAGCCGACCGCGACCGCCATGCGTCTGATGACGCCGGAGTACGCTTCACCGGAGCAGGTACAGGGCGCGCCAACCTCTCCAACAACCGACGTTTATTCGCTCGGAGTTTTGCTATACGAATTGCTGACGGGTCATCGTCCCTACCGCTTGAGCAATCGCGCGCCACATGAAATGGCGAGAGTGATTTGCGAAGAGTCGCCCGCGCCTCCCAGCTTCATCATCACCAGAACTGAAGATCTGTTGCCGAAGTTTGCTTCAGCCGGCGACGAGGCCACTACTCTCAAACAGCTCTACTCCACGAGAAGCTCAACAGGCGAATCACTGCGGCGCGATCTTTCAGGCGCGCTCGACAGCATTGTGATGAGGGCGCTCAGGAAAGAACCCGAATGGCGCTACCAGTCCGCCGAACAATTGCGTGACGACATCGCGCGCTATCTGGCCGGTTCGCCGATTTCGGTGTGGCCCGATTCACCTTCGAGCGGACCAATGCGGCAGTCGCAACCTATTGCCACGGAGAATTCGCTGGCGGTGTTGCCACTGAAACTACTCGATCTCCAAAACGGTTCCGACTCCGGACCGGATTACCTCGGTACCGGACTCGCCGACGCGCTGATCACGCGACTCAGTGCGGTACGGCGTTTCGCCGTCCGCCCAACCAATAGCGTGTTGCGCTATCGTGGCGACTCCGATCCGCTTGTGGCCGGGCGTGAACTGGGGGTTGCTTTCGTGCTGGATGGCAGAGTCAGACGCGCAGACGATCGCATTCGTGTAACGGTTCAGCTGCTGAGTGTGCTGGATGGAACCGCGCTCTGGGCCGGACAGTTTGATGAAAAGTTTACCGACGTGCTCAGCCTGGAAGATGCGATCTCCTCGAACGTTGCCGAAGCAATCATCCCGCATCTGACCGGCGACGAGCGCATCAGACTTGCGAAGCGTGGCACAAACAACCCACAGGCTCACGAGGCGTACCTGCGCGGTCGCTTCTATTGGAACACGTTTACCGAAGACGGGTTCGCCAGAGCTATTGTCTGTTATCACCAGGCCATCGCGCTTGATCCAGACTATGCCCTCGCCTACGCCGGCATCGCCGCCTACTACAACTGGCTCGGCAGTTTTACGGTGATGCCCTTTGCTGAATGCTCGGCTGCGGCATATGAGGCGGCGTCGAAGGCAGTCGCCCTCGAGCCCGCGCTTGCGGAAGGATACGCCGCGGTGGGCCAGGCTATCCTCTGTCGCGATTTCGCCTGGGCCAGCGCCGAACGGCAACTGCTCCATTCGATTGAACTCAATCCGAATTATTCGGCGGCGCGCATTTACTACGCCCTGCAACTCTCAATGGAAGGACGCTTCGATGAGTCCATTCACGAGGCGGAACTCGCACGCGATCTTGACCCTCTGGCAATCATCTCGCGATTCACAGTGGTCTGGTGTCTCTATCACGCTCGGCGCTTTGACGAAGCCTGGAAAGCATGTGAGCAAACGCTGGCGGCAGAACCGACTAACCTCATGATGCTTTATGCGTCGAGTTTCCTCTTGAGCCGTATTGACCGGCATGAAGAGTCAATCGCCAACGCGCAAAAGTGCGTGAATGCGATGGGAAAAGCTTCGCATACGCTGGCCCGTCTGGGATCCGCAAATGCGTTAGCCGGAAACGTTGAGGCCACCGAGGCAATATTGGCGGAGATGGAAGCTATTGCCTCGCGCCGGCACATTTCTCCCTATCATTTGGCGCTGGTGAATTGCGGCCTGGGACGAACCGAGGAAGCTCTCGATCTGTTGGAGCGCGCCCACGAAATCAGGGACGCGAAAGTGCTCTGGATGGGCGTTGATCCTGAACTCGATGCATTGCATGGACATCCACGCTTTAATGATCTACTACGGAAACTAAATCATCGCCTCGGCGCCTTGCCTACGCTGCCGGCGCGTTCACTTTCGGGTGAAGAGTCCATCGCGGTATTACCGTTCAAGATACTCAGCTCGCCCATCGAAAACACCGGCGATGAGTATCTGGGCATTGGACTCACGGATGCCCTAATCACTCGCCTCAGCAATGTACAACGGTTGATCGTGCGTCCCACCAGCAGCGTACTGCGCTATCGCGGCGCCGGCATTGATCCACTATTGGCGGGCCGCGACCTGAGCGTTAACTACATTGTCGAGGGTAGCCTGCAACGCATTGGCGATCGCTTGCAGGTTAGGGCCCAGCTCTTGAACGTCGCCGCCGGTGTAGTCCGCTGGTCGGAACAGTTTGATGAAGACTCAACCGACGTACTTCACATCGAAGACTCGATTTCGGAACAGGTAGCAAGCGCGATCCTGCCGCAACTAACACGCGACGAGCAGCGCCAACTATCGAAGCGTGGCACGGATAGCGTTGCGGCATTTGAATCGTATCTGCGGGGACGTTATCACTGGAACAGTTACACCGAGTCAGGTTTAGCCAAAGCCCTCGAATGCTACAACTACGCCATTGAGCTCGATCCAAAATATTCGCTGGCCTACACCGGCATTGCTGATTATTACAACTGGCTCGGCGTTTTCGGTATCAAGCCATTTGCCGAGACGTCTCTCGCAGCCAAGGAGGCAGCCACCAAAGCAGTTGAGTTGGACGAGAGTTCGGCTGAAGCCTACAGCGCGCTTGGTTTTGCCACCGTCTGTCACGATCTAGATTGGGCCGTCGCGGACGGGCAACATCGACTGGCTATTAGTCTGAATCCAAACTACGCAACCGGGCACAACTGGTACGGATTCCATCTTTTGATGACCGCGCGTTTCGACGAGGGGATCAGAGAGATGTTGCGAGCACGTGAATTGGATCCGTTGTCACCCAGCATCATGCAAAGTCTCGGCTGGGCCTATTATCAAGCGCGCCGCTTTGATGAGGCACTGGTAACGTATGAAAAGATGCTCGAAGTCGCGCCGAATATGGCGTATGGGTTGGTCACTTATGCCTGGACGCTGAGTCACCTTGGCCGCGGCGCGGAGGCGGTGCAGAAAGCGGAACAAGCGCTACAACTTTCCAGCGGCGGTCAGTTTTACGTAGCGGTGCTGGGAGGTGCATACGCAGCCGCCGGACGCAGCAGCGACGCAAGAGCGGCACTGCAACGGCTCGATGAAATGTCCGCCACTGGTTACGTCTCTCCCTATCATCGCGCCCTGATTCACGTTGGCCTCGGGGAACGCAAACGAGCCCTCGAACTTTTGGCTGAGGCCCGCTCCATCAACGAGGGTTGGCTTGCGTGGCTGGCTGTAGAACCGCAGCTCGATCCGCTGCGTGCAGAGCCGGCCTTTTCGGAGATCTTAAACAGTACCAGGAACCCAGCCGTTGTCGGTGTTGCGAAAAAGGCGCGCGCGTCTGCAGCAGCGCGACCAGTCTACCAATCTGAACGTACGTCCATAACTTCGCCGGTGCCGAGTCCGGCGCCACAAACGCTCGACAGCGCCAACGATGAAGCGCGACAGCTTTATACCGCCGGTCGTTATTACGCCACCCGACGCACCGCGGAAGGTATGCGGCAGGCGATCGAACGTTTGAAGCGTGCTGTAGAGCTGGATCCCAGGTTTGCCCTGGCTTATGCCGAGATGGCCGACTGCTATGCGCTTTTGAACTGGTACGTCGAGCCTCCACCTGCCGGCTCCTGGGAACTTGCAAAGCAGGCTGCGCTCAAAGCAGTTGAAGCGGATCCGAACCTGGCTGAGGCCCACGCCTCACTGGGATTTGTCCGGCTTCATCACGACCGTGACTGGGACGACGCCGAGCGTGAGTTAAGAAAAGCGATCATGTTGAAGCCGGGTATTCAGGTGGCGCATCGTTGGTACGCCTTCAGTCTGTCGGCGATGGGTCGTCATGAAGAAGCCTTTGCCGAAATTGAACGCGCGCGACAAATTTCACCGCAGTCTCCCGTGCTCGCAACCGCAGTCGCTAACGTCCTGTTTCTGGCGGGCAGATATGATGAGGCGATCCAGCAGTGTCATAAAGCACTCGAGCTGGATTCAGGAGCAGTCTCCGCTCACACCGTCCTGCGCTGGGCCTATGAGAAGAAGGGCATGCATAACGAAGCCCTCTCGGCTTTCGAACAAGAACGGGTCTTTGCCGGCGACACTCCGACAACACACGTAAAGCGAGCGTCGGTTCTCGCGTCTGTGGGCAGGCGTGAAGAAGCGCGTGTCATTCTCGACGAGATTCTGGCGCGGCGATCTGAGCAGTGGGTTTCAGCTTATGAGATTGCGATTGTCTTTAGCTTGCTCGGCAAGGCAGACGACGCTTTCCACTGGCTCACCTTAGCTGAGCGCGAACATGCAGTCGGCTTCACCTTCGTCCGCGTCGATCCGCGACTGGAAGCGCTCAGATCCGATCCGCGTTTCGAAACGCTGCTGATCGGACTCGACCGAACCATTCCGTAGCAGGAGCGTTCCCTCGGCCTTCTTCTTAGGCCCTGATACACCACTGTCCACTAACGCTGACCACCAATCTCCTGAGTCCTGAATTCTGAGTCCTGCCCTCGTTGGTATATACCTTGCCCTAAGAACCAACACTGGCTCTACAAGCTGGTAGTGGTCCATTTATGAGCCAATTTGCCGGGGCACTCTGCGCCTTGCGCGGCAAAACACCACAGCACCGCTCATTGCCTATAGCAAAAGTTGAGGGTGACTTCGGACCGCCTGAGTTTTCAAACAGTGGCCCTCAAACAAACCGACAAGCCAGCGTCACATTCAAAAAAACCAAAAAGACCTTTGCCAGAAAAACCTCGCGAAAAAGAGAAAGAATGAATGTCCAGGAAACTCCTATCAGTCGTGTTTGCACCGATTCTAGCCTTGCTTCTATTTAACGTCGCCGCAACAGCAAGGGCTCAGGGCGGACCGCCGATGTTGACCGATGATCCGGGCACTCCGGGTCGCGGAATGTGGGAAGTGAATTTCCTTTCCACAATGAATCACAGTAGTGAGGGCTGGACTTTTGACGCTCCCAACGTAGATCTGAACTATGGTCTCGGCAATCATATTCAACTCAAGTTTGAAACTCCCTGGGTCATTACCAAGGAAAAAGGAAAAGCAGCCAGGAGTGGCCTGGGAAACTCAATGGTTGGGGTCAAGTGGCGCTTTCTGGACGAGGAAACGAACAACGTGAACATGTCGATTTATCCCCAGCTGGAATTCAATAGTCCAACTCGATCAGTGGAGCGCGGGTTGGCAGAAAAAGGGGTACGTCTGTTCTTGCCTGTCGAAGTATCCAGGAAAGTTGGGCCGTTGGAACTCGATGGTGAGATTGGATATCGGATTGTGGCTGGAGGTCACAACGAGTGGGAATACGGCTTCGTGGTGGCGCGTCAGGTTAGGCCCCACTTTTGAATTGCTGGGCGAACTTCATGGCGCAACCTTAAGCACAATGCGAGCAGGCGAATTGATCGTCAACGCCGGAGGCATTATCAGTCTCAACAACTCAACAAGTCTTCTCTTCTCGGCGGGAAGAACAATTCGTACGCCGGCTGGCGAAGGGCCTCAGTACATTGCCGCTTTCGGAATTCAGGTCAACTTCAGCAGTAGATCCTTCAAATCCTCACTGTCCAGCAAGGCCCAACGGAACCCTTAGACGGGATCCTTTACTACCATTTGAATGCCTGACATTGAAAAAACTCATCGAGGATAAATGTTCGTTAACAGCATAAGAACGAAGTTCATCGGCGGCTATATTCTGTTCGTCGGACTCATCATAGCCTTCCTGGCGGTGCACTATGTGCTCGTGAAGTGGACCGTGCACAAAACTGAAAGGGTTTACGCAGCCAGCGAGTGGATACGCACGGAGATGGAGACCGAGAACGTTTTTTGGCGCCAGGTCATCTCAATGACTGACTATTTCCTCACCGGTGAAGATGGGCGCAGTGCCGAATTCCAACATTACCAAAATGTGGTGTTGACACAGATCGGCACTCTTGAAGCCAGCTCATACAGTCCCGAGGAAAAACAGGCGCTCAATGAACTAAGGAAAGACTACCAGGAGTTTGTAGCAGAGTTCGCTATTGCAGAAGCACTATATCGAGCGGGTCACAAGGAAGAAGCTCGACAATATGATCTCGATAAGATTGATCCGGCGGAAGAAAAGGTTGAGAAGGCCTGGGAGAAACTCCAGACTTTGAAGCAGCGCGAGATCGAGGAAGCCGTAGCGGAAGTCAGAGCGACCAGAAAGTATGTCCGCGTGCTTCCTTTCTTCTTACCAATGATCGAAAACACGGAGGCCATCAACACAGAGAGCCAGGCCCTGCAACACTCGCTCGAGGCCGAAGAACACTTCCTGAAACAAGTCGTGGCGCTGACAGACCTGTTTGTCTTTAATGATAGAAAACACATTGATGAGTTTGACGCGTTAGGCGAAGGCTTTGCGGCGGAGTTGAGTAAGGAAAAGGAATTCAGCGAGAGTCCGGACGAAGCACAGCGCTTGAGTGAAATTGAGGGAAATCACAAAGAGTTCAATGACCTGTTTCATCAGGCGGCTCAAATCTTTGAAAAGGGTGATCTAGCCCGCGCCGAACGGTTTGCAGTAGAGAAGGTAGGCCCGGCAGAAGACGAATTGGGCAAGACATTGGAAGCGTTTTACCCCCTCAAGCAAAGAAACATGAAAAGGTCGCTCGATAGCGTCCTCCTCGTCGACAGTACAACATTAGGCATTACCCGAAACTTAGGTATTTGGATTCTCCTTACCCTTCTCGGAGGTCTATTTATTGGGGCGCTCGGCGTTATTAGAATCACCAGGCCGGTCCGCAAATTGGCAGAGGCCACCCAGCGGATTGCCGCAGGCGATTTCAGCGCCGCGGTGGGAGTTCACAACAACGATGAAATAGGACAGCTGGCGCGGTCGTTTGATCATATGGCTCTGGCGCTGCAAGACACTACGGTCTCCAGGGATTTCGTCGATGGCATCATTAACTCGATGGCAGACTCCCTCATCGTTACCTCGACGGAACGGAAAATTGTCGCCACGAATGTGGCCACCTGCCAGATGCTTGGCTACACGGAAGCCGAGCTTATCGGGCAGCAGGTTGAAATGTTGTTCGCCGTTGAGGATGCCGCGATCTTAAACCGCGAAGTTGCTCAACCCGGCAACGGAGCCGAAGTGGAGACCTTCTACCTGACGAAGGACGGCCGCAAGATTCCGATTTCTTTTTTCCAGACCGCGATGCTCCGCAGATCAGATCCTTCACAGGGAATAGTGTGCGTGGCGAAGGACATCACTGAGCGCAAACGCGCCGCCGAGGATTTGCGAGAGAGTGAAAAGCGATATCGCGACCTTTTTGAAAATGCCAACGACATCATTTACACGGTCAACCTCCAGGGTGACTACACCTCCGTCAACAAGGCGTGTGAAAAGATCGTCGGCTATACGAATGATGAAGCTATCAAAATGAATTTTTCCCAGGTCGTAGCCCCAGAATACTACGAGGACGCTAAGCGCCGCCTCGTTCGTAAAAAAGGGGAGCAACCGCAGTCGGCTTATGAACTCGAGATCATTGCCAAAGACGGCCACCGCGCACGGCTCGAGGTGAAGTCTCGTCTCATATATGAGAACGGAGTGCCTAAAGGCGTTCAAGGCATGGCGCGAGACATCACTGAGCGCACCAGGGCGGAAACGGAACGCGGGGTGATAGCTGAAATTGTTCAAGGCGTAGGCACAACATCCGACGTGAGCGAGTTGCTCCAACTGATCCACAGCTCAATCAGAAAAATCCTGCCCGCGGAGAACTGCTACGTCGCGCTTTACGACAAGCAAAATGGATTACTCGATTTACCGCTCTGCGTTGACAAATACGATCCGGTCGCCTCCTCCATGAAATTGGGCAAGGGCCTTACTGCCTACGTGCTTCGGAAAGGTCGTTCATTCCTGGGCACCACTGACGATATTCGCGCTCTACTTGAAGCGAAAGAAATTGAATTAGTTGGAACGCTTCCGGCTGTTTGGTTGGGAGTTCCGCTGCAGACCCCGACTGAAACGGTCGGCGTATTAGTAGTGCAGGATTACGAGAATAGACAGGCGTACAGTCAGCGCGATGTTGAATTCCTAACGTCGGTGGGAGGACAAATTGCCCTGGCAATTGAACGGAAACGCGCTGAAGAAGCACTACGTCAGAACGAAGCAAAGTTTAAAGACTTGTTCGACCATGCACCAGTGGCCTACCACGAGTTAGATAGAAAGGGACGCATTGTCAGGGTCAATCTTACTGAATTGGGCATGCTCGGTTACACGGCTGAAGAGATGGAGGGAGAGCGGGCGTGGAAGTTTATTCTTGAGAAAACATCACCCGCTGCCGTTAAGGCAACCCTCTCCGGCAAAGTGGCGCCACAACCGTCTGAGAATACCTTTATTTGTAAAGACGGCAGCTTAAGGTCGATGCTGGTTGAAGACCAATTGATTCTTGACCCCGCAGGGGAGATTCAGGGCCTGCGCACGACCCTTCATGACATCAGCGAGCGCAAGCAAATTGAAGTCGACCTGAAACGGGCGCGCGATGCGGCCTTGGAATCGGTGCGTCTTAAATCAGAATTCCTTGCTAACATGAGTCACGAGATCCGCACGCCCATGAATGGTGTCATAGGTATGACCGGCCTCTTGCTCGATACAAAGTTGGATGAGGAGCAGCGTGACTTTGCGGAAACAATTCGCGCCAGCGGCGATTCTCTTTTGACGATCATCAACGACATCCTCGACTTCTCCAAAATTGAGGCTGGCAAGCTTAAGTTTGAAACTCTGGATTTTGATCTCAGCAATACCGTTGAAAGCACAATTGAAAGCCTGGCAGACCGCGCGAGTGTTAAGCAACTCGAATTGGCCTCTCTGATTGACAACGACGTTCCCACTCATCTTTGCGGCGACCCTGGACGTTTTCGACAGGTCCTCACTAATCTGCTCGGTAATGCCTTGAAGTTTACGGAGCAAGGCGAGGTAGTTCTACGCGTCCAACGTGAAAGTGAGACGGAGGGCGAAGTGGTCCTACGAGTCAGCGTTAACGATACCGGCATCGGTATTAGTGAAGCAGCGCAGCGAAGTCTTTTCCAGGCCTTCATGCAAGCTGATGGTTCGACGACAAGGAAATATGGCGGCACTGGTTTAGGGCTGGCGATCTCAAAGCAACTGGTCGAATTAATGGGAGGCACGATCGGGGTGAGCAGTGTTTTGGGGCAGGGTTCGACTTTCTGGTTCACAGCGCGGCTCGAGAAACAAGCTGCCGGAGTTAGCGCCTTAAAACCAAATGTTACCTGTCTCCAGGGACTACATGCGCTAATCGTTGACGACAACGCAACTAATCGGAAGATTCTGTCGCACCAACTGGATTCATGGGGAATGACTGCCGACCTGGCCGAGTCTGGTTCACAGGCACTAGAAATGCTGCGTAACGCGGCCACCCGGGGCCGGGCCTACGACCTCGCCATTCTCGATCTAATGATGCCCGGGATGGATGGCTTTGAACTGGCGCATTTGATCAAGACTGACTCGACGACTGCAGCGGTCTGCCTCGTACTACTGACATCATTTGGTCAGCGTAGCGACGGTATGGCTGCGCATGAAGCGGGTATCGCGGGTTATCTCACTAAACCGGTTCGACAATCACAACTCTTTGACTGTCTCACGAGTGTGGTCGGCAAGTCAGCGGACAGAAGCAGTCCTGCGGTTGCACACTCATCCATTTCGATCATGGCAACCCGACCCACTCTGCAAGGCGCCAAGCCCACTTCAAACAAACTGATTCTGCTGGCCGAGGATAATATTGTTAATCAGAAGGTCGCTGTACGACAGCTAAAACAATTGGGCTATCGTGCCGATGCCGTAGCGAATGGTTGGGAAGCCGTGGAAGCTTTGCTTCGTATTAATTATGATCTGGTCCTGATGGATTGTCAGATGCCCGAAATGGACGGCTATGAGGCGACTGCCGAAATCCGTCGCCGCGAAGGAGCCGGGAAACATATTCCCATTGTCGCGATGACTGCGCACGCCCTTGAAGGTGATCGAGCGAAATGTATCGACGCGGGCATGGACGACTACATCTCAAAACCAGTAAAGCAGGGAGAATTGATGGCAGTTCTCGAAAGGCTGCTCGCCGATAGCGGATTGGATACAAACGCGGCTTCAACGTCAAACCCTTCAATGTCCGAGGGACCCAAACAGCCCCGTGAAGTTTTCGGACAACATGCAGAAAAAGTTGCGTGCCTTGACCGGCGGCAGGTTTGAGGAAAAGGCTTCATTCAAACCTGAACCAGTCGAAGTCGGCGTAGCCAGTCTCTCGAACTCTACCGGTTCTAACTGCAAACAAACCAACCTTGGCGCCAATCCACTTCCCTTTTCGCGCCAGGAACGTTTCGCCAAGCGGCGTGAACGTTTTGCCGTCTTCGCTGTAGCTGAAGATGCAAGTCGCCTCTCCCGAGACCTTAACCCGCAGGTAGAATGTATTTCCTTTCAGCGCAATGGCGGCGCTTTCTTTTCCCTTCGCACCACTTTCTGCGTCCTTAGTGATCGTCTGTGAGATGAACAGGCGCTCCGACTTCTTTTTTACAGAAACGTAAGCGTAGTCGAGTCCCAAGACTATCAGGCCTGTCTCTTCGTCATCGGTGCGCGCAGTAAAAGTGAGTTTGGCGGTCGCGGTGAATTCCGGAGCCGGAAATTTTTGCAAGAGCAGGTTCGGTACGTCCCAAAAGTTTTTGAAGCCATCCGGCAGCGGCACATTAAACATTCTAAGAAAACCTAAACCACCGGCGGGGAAAGCCCAGTTTGGTTGCGGGTTCGCTTGCCATTGCCATTGCAGCCCCTGGGCGTTGCCGTCGAACTCATCAGAGTCCGCCGGAGTTACTACAGGCCAGCTTCTACCGACGTTCGGTTTTCTGGAAGTCAGAACTGGTTCGCCAGTACCGTCGCCGTCCGGGTCGCTGCCGATCACGGGCCAGTCGGCGATCCAGTGCAGCGGTTGCAGATGAACGACGCGACCGTAAGCGCCCTTGTCCTGAAAATGCATGAACCAGTGCTCGCCCGTTTGCGTGTCAACCCAGGCGCCCTGATGCGGACCGTTAACGCGTGTCTTTCCCTGGGCCAGGACGATCTTCTCTTCGTAAGGTCCGTAGACATTCTTCGAACGCAGCACTAATTGCCAACCCTCTTCAACGCCGCCGGCCGGCGCGAAAATATAGTAGTAACCATTACGCTGGTAGAACTTGGGCCCTTCGACAGTTGGATGCCTGTCGTGACCATCGAAGACCAGTGCACCCTCGTCGAGCAACTTCGTCCCGTCTGCGCTCATTCGGCTGACGACAAGAATGCTCTTCACTCCTGAGCGGCTGGCCGCCATCGCGTTGATCAGATAACTGTTGCCGTCCGGAGCCCATAGCGGACAGGGATCGATCCAACCTTTTGCTTGCTTCACAAGAAGGGGTTCCGACCAGGGCCCTAAAGCGTTTCGGGCTTTCACCAAATAGATTCCGTAGTCAGGATCCGAGTAGTAGATATAAAACTCGCCTTCGTGATAACGAATCGACGGCGCCCAAACACCGTTTCCATGTTGTGGCTGGTTGTAGATCTCCACAGGTTGCTGGCGGGTGAAAACGTGACTAACGATTTTCCAGTTCACCAAATCTTTCGATTGCAGGATGGGTAAACCCGGAGCGGCATTGAAGCTCGAAGCAGTCAGATAATAATCGTCGCCGACACGTATGACATCAGGATCGGAATAATCGGCGTGGAGGACCGGATTCTTGTACGTACCGTTGCCGTTGTCAGCGACCCAAACCCTGGATACTGAAGCCCCGGGCGACTGCGCCCAGGAAACAGAAGTCAACGCCAGAAGAAGAAGGGTCGTTACACAGCGAGATTGGAAGTTAATCGACAATAGTTTAGTAATTAAATGAAATCGCGGATTCAAGTTCGAAGTGTAACGGTCGTTTTATCGCTTCGCCCCAGAGGGGCGAAATGTTTATAGCCTGACGGTCCCTTTTTATGCTTCGAGCTCCGCAGGAGCGCCAACTCCTCTTTCCGCAAGTGTTCCGTTCTGGGTTTCGCTCCTAAGGAGCGACAACATTGGGTGCGCGCTTGTGGCTATAAACATCTCGCTCCTCTGGAGCGAAAAATCCCAAAATTAGAGCGTCACAGCGCTTCCGCTCCGCGCGGATTCGTAGATCGCTTGTACTAACTCAACACTGCGTCGTCCCTCGACTCCGTCGCAATTTGGACGGCTGTTCGTTTCGATAGCTCGGATAAAATCCTTCAGCAGTTTCTTATGACCGGTGACATCCGAGACCACCGGTGAAGTAGCTGCGGGATTCGAACTCTGGCCGGTGGGCTGCTCCAGATCAACTTGTGCGCTGAGCAGATCAGCAACAACGATCCGATCGTGTTCGAGAATTATCGTTCCCTCGGATCCTGTCAGTTCGATTCTCCGCGGGTAGCCCGGATAGGCGGAGGTCGCAGCCTCCAGCGTCCCTATTGCTCCGTTGGCGAATTCAAGCGCGGCTACCAATGTGTCCTCCACTTCAATCTCATGGAGCGCCGTGAGCGATCTGGCAGAGACGCGCGCCACGTCTCCCATCAGCCACAAAAGCAAGTCAACCGTATGCACACCCTGATTTATCAACGCGCCGCCACCGTCGAGCGCCGCCGTTCCACGCCAGCGCGAACCGCTGTAATACTCAGGCGGCCGATACCATTTCACCCGCGCTGAAATTAAAATCGGTTTTCCCAACGTTCCTGCGGCGATCAGATCCTTGAGGCGTCGAATATCGGGGGCTACTCGATCCTGAAAGCACACGCCCAGCTTAACTCCCGCGCGCACGCATTCGCTGATAAGCGCATCGGCGCGTTCAGTAGAAATGTCGAGCGGTTTTTCAACCAACACGTGCAGCCCGGCTTGCGCCGCCGCAATTCCCTGCTCGGCATGCAAGCCCGACGGGCTTCCTATCATCACCAAGTCGAGTGGCTTATGTTGCAGAAACCCCGGCAAGGTGGTGAAAACTTTGCCCCCAAAGCGTTGGGATATCCTTGCTATCTTCTCCTGGTTTTTGCCGTAGATGGCTGCGACCGCAACGCCATCAGTCTCGTAAGCGGCGCGCGCATGAGTTTCGCTAATGTTCCCGCCGCCAACAATGCCAACATGGATCATTTTTGGAGTCAGTGACCTGTCACCGCTATTGTCTGCGGCGGCATGATGCCGCGCTCTCACTACGGATCTTGCTGAAACCGGGCTGGCAGATCGGGCTATCCCAGGAGTACTACCTGCCCATCCAGCCACCGTCAACAATCAGAATATGGCCGTGTAAGTAGGCGCTGGCTGATGAAGATAGAAAGACCGCCGCCCCGGCCAAATCGTCAGGCTCGCCCCAGCGCCCGGCGGGAATACGTTCCAGGATTTGACGATTGCGCGTTTCATCTTTTTGCAAAGCGGTGGTGTTGTCGGTTCGCATGTAACCTGGAGCGATCGCGTTCACGTTCACACCATGCTTCGCCCACTCGTTCGCCAGCGCTTTCGTCAATTGGGCGACGCCACCCTTCGAAGCGGCGTAAGCGGGAACGGTAACGCCGCCCTGAAATGACAGCAGCGAGGCAATATTGACGATCTTTCCACCGTCGTGATCGGCACGTTGGATCATGTGACGGCCCGCGAGTTGTGAAAGCCGAAAGACGCTTGAAAGGTTCACTTCGATCACGGTAGCCCAGTCTTCTTCTGAGTAGTCCACGGCGGGCGCTCGTCGAATCGTGCCGGCGTTGTTGACGAGGATATCCAGGCGCCCAAATTCATCCAGAGTCTCAGCGATGATTTGTTGCGGTGTCGTTTTGTCGCCAAGGTCGCCTAGCACGGCGAGGCTACGACGGCCGGTGCGTTTGATGAGTTCGCAGGTGGTATCCGGTGTTCGGGAATTGCCGTGGGCGGCAACGTCTGCGCCGGCCTCAGCAAGAGCAACAGCTATCGCCGCGCCAAGTCCGGCAGACGCGCCTGTAACCAGCGCAACTTTGCCATCCAATCTAAATTTATCCAGGATCATCGAACGCTTGAATCTCTAGCTGCGAGGAAATCTTCGCGCACTGGAGTGAAGATGTCGATTAACAGCACTTCTTCATCCATCATCGTCGCGCCGTGCAGGCAATTAGAGGGAAAGTGAAGCACATCGCCGGGGCGCGCCAGACGCTCTTGACCGTCAATGAAGAACCGCACTCGACCGCTGATTACCAGCGACATCTGTTCGTGTGGGTGCGTGTGCTCAGGAGTAACAAGGAAAGGCGCGAAGCGAAAACGACAGATCATCAGCTGTTGGCCGACCACCATTTGTCGTTCGATGCCTTCAGCTGGATGCTCGATTGGGATATTAGACCAGTTGAGATGTTGCGCACCGGCAATAAAGGACGAACCGGCTTCCTCGGCGATCTGTTGATTTGAAGTTGAAATCATCTATTTCGTCTATTTACCTGCGGCTGCTTCAAGTCCGGAACCACCCGCGGCGTATTCGGGCTGCACATTGACGACACCAAACTGCCGATCCTCACCTTCGCGAACAGCTGCCATCATCCATAAAAAGTTGATCTGTCCACCGGGCGCGGCCACATTTGGGTGATAGCCTTTTGGCATCAACACGCAATCGCCCTCGCGCACCACCTGCATCAATTCGGGCTCAGCCGGATTTGTGTAAACAAACTGCACCCCCCACGAGGGCGCCGGCATGTCGATATAGAGATAAGCTTCTTCGAGCATGCGCGAATGTTCATGAGGTGGCCAGGAAGTCCAGTTACCGGGCGTCGAGAAAGTGACCCCCGCCATAATTCGTCCTGCCTCGACGTTTGCGCCGATCAAGACGTTGAGATCACGCTCGGCGGGTGGCTTACCGGCAGCGACGTGCAGCTTAGGATCCTTGCGTACATCGGCGAACGCCACGAACTTTAAGGGGTAATGATTCGCGACCGGAGCGGAGATCTCAGCCAGATCGCAACCCTTATCGTCGACTGCGCTCACGTTTATTTCCGAATCGCGAGGAATGTACAAGGCATCGTAGCGACCGAGTTGGAAGCTCTGGCCACTGGTTGTCACTCTTGCGGCACCGTTCAGACAGACCAGACCAGTTTCGTGATCATCATTCTCGAAAGTAACTGGAGCATCAGGCGCGTCCAGCGTGATGCGTCCATAATGCAAATAACGCGCAGCCGAGTTTCCCGGCTGCACGGCGCCGCGGCGGCCTTTGCCCTTGTGCGTAGCCGGAACAAAACAGGTCTCGCGTTTAATCTCGGCCGTCAGTTGATCGCTCATTTGAAACTCCTTGAAAACTTCTACTGCCTGGTGGCGCGACCTGCAAACATAGGTTCACAGTCGTGGAATCCATGAGAAAGACTCCATTCTGTTGGCCGCGGTCAATTTCCTTAACGGCCGTTTCGTCTAAAGAGAAACTGTTTGTTCAGCCCAGAATTGGAATTCGCGATGTTTATGCTCTTCAGCTTTAGCTAACGCTTCGCCGCTGGCTACTTTTCTCACTTGCTCAAAAACGCGAGCTCCCACATCGTCAATTGTTTCAGTGCCGTCAATCACACCGCCGGCAGAAAGATCAAGGTCACGAGACATCCGCTCAAAGACCGCGCTGTTTGAGGCTAGCTTGATCACCGGTGTAATTGCATTGCCGATGGTCGTGCCGCGTCCAGTTGTAAACACCACAACGGTGGCACCTGCTCCGACCAGACCAGGCGTAGACTCCTGATCATAGCCGGGCCCTTGCATCAAATGCAGGCCATGACATTTCGGAGTCTCGGCGTATTCGATAGTGCCCTCAACGCGCGTTGTACCAGCCTTGGACATAGCCCCAAGGCTCTTGACGGTAAGGTTAAGCAAACCGCCGGCGATGTTACCCGGGCTCGGATTCTGATTGAGCACCGCGCCGAACTTTGAGGCGTATTCCTTGTACCAATCCACCAGGCGATAAATGGCGCGACCAACCTTGGCGTCTTTCGCGCGATTAGCCAGAATGTGTTCAGCACCACAAAACTCCGGAACCTCCGTAATCAGAACTGTGCCGCCGGAGCGAATCAGAGTGTCCGCCGCCCGCCCCAGCGAGGGATTTGCCGAAATTCCGGAGAAGCCATCAGACCCGCCACACTTAACTCCCAGCACCAATTCGCTGACCGACACTTCCTCGCGCGCGGTGCGATTGACTTCCGGAAGCATGCGCTCAACTTCTTCCAGTCCAAGCTTGATAGCAGCTTCAGTGCCACCGACTTCCTGAATGCCGATCTTGGCTACGGGCTTGTTAAAAGATTTCTCGCGCTTGAAGAGGTAGCGCTCAACGAAAGCAAGGTTCGTTTTTTCGCAACCCAAATCCATCAGAATCACACCACCGACATTCGGATGATCTGCGTAGTTCGAAAGCGTGCGCAACATCACGTCAAGCGTGGATCCATCCTGACAGCCGCAGCCTTTGTTATGCGGAATCGCCACCACGCCATCTACATTCGGATACTTCTCGCGGTTGTAAAGCATGAACTCAGACATCATTGAGATCTGCTGCGCCTCGTGGCTGGCACACATACTGGTGGGCACAATCAACACATAATTGCGAGTTCCGACCCGACCGTCCGGCCGGCGAAAGCCCCGGAAGGTTGCGCGTTGAGCGTCGGGAATGTAGTCGGGTGCGGGCGTAGACAGATCCTCGGGCAGCTCGCGAATAACCGGTACCTCGTTCGACATATTGTCGTGGGTGATTTGGCTACCTTCGTCAATGCCGAGGGAGGTCCCGATGGGCTGTCCATACTGCAGAACAAATTCACCGGCAGGAATCATGCGAATGGCGAAGCGGTGGCCCGGCGGAATTGCGGCGGTAACGCGAACCACTCGATTGTCGGCAAGCGTCACCTCCAAACCGGGCTGCGTCTCTTTCTTGACCACGGCCAGGTTGTCTCTGGGATCGACGACGATCGCGTATTCGGTTATGGGCGTAGCGATGTAAGTAGTCGACATTTCGTCACAACTTTCCAAATTCGCGTTCCAGGTTCACAACACATCCGCCAGAATTAACGATCGGACGTTGCCATGAAGCCGCAACCACAGCCCGGGGTTCTCGTCGAGTTGCGCCGCTCGTTGTGCCGGATCATTCGAAATATCGGTTGCCAGTAAGCGCCGGTAACTTTCGCGCTTGCCGGGGGCGGTGCTGGCATCGACGATCGATTGGACAATCCTTCTTGCTTTGAGAATAGCCGCTGGCCCAAGGGTCAAAATATGAGTCGCGGATCGGCACTCTTTTTCGTCCGCCGCGGTCACGGTACTCCCACCAACCTTGAACTTGCTAATGTGGTGCTCAAGAATGCTGGAGGAGATCGGAATCACTCCCGCCAGGTCCTCAGCACTCGCGCCTGATTCCGGCTTGATGTACGCGAGATGAGATGCCGCTCCGGCCTCCGGACCGAGGCCAAGAAAAAAGATATCAATGCCGCCGACAGATTCCAGCGTTTCCAAATATTGCTCCATCGCGGTTTCCAAATCGTTCGTGTCGGTCCGCATCGGTGTAAAACTTTTTACTTTTTTAAAAAAAGCGCTGCCAAGCAACCGTTCGAAGTCGCGCACAAAGCTCAAACCATTTTCCATTCGCATCGGTGCCAATGCGTCCTGAGTGAAAACATGAAGCCGACTGAGCAGGGGATCGATGCTATCCGTTTGCGCCAGCTCGCCGATCAATCTATACAAGGCCTGCGCACCGCGACCGCCGAGGAGAATGATCACCAGATCGCCTTCTTTGTTCGCGGCAACTCGTTGGATTTCGTCGAACTGCGCGCGACCCACAGCTGTCTCAGATTCAATAACCTCATACTTGAGATCTTGAACCTCCAACTGAAAGTTATCTGGGGAAGCTGGACGTAACCAGACATTGCTTCCAACCACGCGACGAGTCAGCTTCTCCAACACATTCGTTGACAAGATTTCTTCTTCCTATTACTACTGTGACGTTTCGGGTCGCGGAAATGCTTTCTAATCGAGTTTGCCCAAGCCATGATTCGGAATTCCGAATTGTTCAACTGGTCAAACCATTCTCAATTTCGCAAGCGAACTATTTACCACATAGCTGGTTTCAAGGCAAGGATAATTAAGTCGCTGAGGTCATTGCACAGCCTCGATAAACCCGCGACTAGTTTAAAGAAAAGAACTTGACGCAGCACCTGTAGCGGTGTTACACAGTGCTACCTGCTGGTAGTGATTGGTAAGACCTTTCGGCTTGTTTGGCTCGAATTTCTAGCTTTTCAGAAGGACCAGGGATAGATGAACTACCCTCCTTTGGATCTCGATGGCAAGGTAGCCGTCGTAATTGGGGGCACGTCCGGCATCGGTCGTGCAATCGCACACGGTTTAGCCCAGGCAGGCGCTGACGTCGTCCCTACCGCGCGCCGAGCGGAACAGGTGGAAACAGCCGCGGGTGAAATCGAAGCGCTCGGCCGCCGGACACTCCGTCTAACGTCAGACGTTTCTGACCGTCCCTCTTTGCAAAACGTCCTTAAAGAAGCCGTTAATGCTTTCGGGAAGGTCGATATTCTTGTCAATTCGGCCGGCCGAACAAAGCGCGCGCCCACGATCGATTTCCCTGAAGATGACTGGAACGCCATCATGGATACAAACCTAACGGGCACCCTGCGCGCCTGTCAGATTTTTGGTCGACACATGATCGAGCGCCAGTATGGACGCATCATTAACATCGCTTCCCTTTCAAGTTTCGTTGCCCTTCACGAAGTCGCTGCCTATTCGGCCAGTAAGGCTGCGGTCGCGTCACTGACCAAGTCATTGGCGGTGGAATGGGCATCGCGCGGCGTTTGTGTTAACGCCATTGCTCCCGGTGTCTTCCGCACTGCCCTCAATCAAAAGTTGTTGGACGAGTCGGAGCGAGGGCGGGAGTTTCTGTTGCGTACACCAATGAAACGGTTTGGCAAAGTGGAAGAGCTGGCGGGAGCGGCGGTGTTTCTTGCTTCCGACGCGGCAAGCTTCGTGACCGGCGAGATTCTTACAGTGGACGGCGGCTTTCTGGCGAGCGGCGTAAACCAGTAAGTTTTGCGGTGTCAGCAGTGATTTCCCAGTGAACAAGAGCGAAGAGATAAGCGTGAAGACGGCGAGACTTGCAGACATGCTCGCCGCAAATAGTCTTAGAGGCATGCTGATTAGCACCCAGCACAATTTCTCATGGTTGACTGCGGGTGGCAGGAATGGAGTGGACTTAAGCCGTGAAGCAGGAATTGGCGCACTGCTGATCAGGGACGACGGAAAACGTTTTGTGCTCGCCAACCGCATTGAGATGCCGCGACTGCTCAGCGAGGAGCTTGAAGGCGAAGAGTTTGAGCCAGTCGATTTCGCCTGGGAAGAAGAAAAGGCTTCGCCGGCATTTCTTCCGCAGCTAGCTCTAAGGTTACTCGGCAAGGACGGGCCGCTTGCTTCCGATGTTGGCCTCGGCCCAGGCACCGTAGCAATCGAAGCGGCTGTTGCGCGCTGCCGGTACCAGCTTACCGGTTCCGAGGTTGAAAGATTTCGCTCGCTAGCAAGCGACGCGGCACGAGCGATTGGCAATCTGGCGCGCAGGCTTACACCAGGAGAAACAGAACATGAGGTAGCACGACGCGTCGCAGACGCTCTGGCAACTCATAACATTAGGGCCGTGGTAAACCTGGTCGCCGCGGATGAACGAATACAAAAATACCGTCATCCGGTTCCGACTGACCGCCGGTGGGAAAAAATCATAATGATCGTGGTCTGTGCGCAGCGCGGTGGAATGATCGCGTCTCTTACTCGTATCGTCTCAAGCGGGGCCATTTCGGAGGAGCTGCACCGCCGCACGCTGGCGGCGGCCAGGGTGAACGCACACCTCCTGGCAGCGACGCGACCAAACGTCAGTGGCGCCGACCTGTATCGGTTGGCTGCGCGCACTTACGCTGAAGCAGGTTTTGAAAACGAAGAACGATTGCATCACCAGGGCGGCGCGGCAGGCTATCGAACTCGGGACTGGGTCGCACACCCCGCGTGCATGGAACGTGTTCAAGTTAACCAGGCATTTGCGTGGAACCCTTCAGTGACTGGGACAAAGGTGGAGGAGACTTGCATCGCTCTGGCCGACGGCGTGGACGTTCTGACTAGTATGTCCGATTGGCCGCAAATACCGGTTCAGATTGAAGGGCGTGAATATCTCTCTCCGGACATACTTGTGCTTTAAGAAAGGTCGGTAGCGTCGAAATCCGTTTTTGATCTCCGCCTTTGGCAGTGGGATTTTCATTAATGCCCCAACGGGGCTACGGCCTCCAGCCTAGGGTTGCCGCTTCGGCTACCCTGGGTAAAGAAAGTGATCTTATCCTCAACCGCAACGCGGTTGCGTCTGCTTTGTGCATTTCTTTCTGAGAAAAGGACACAACCCCGACCAGTCGGGGTTGAGAATTTCTCTTCTTATTAGTTTCCAGGGTAGCCGAAGCGGCAACCCTGGGCTGGAGGCCGTAGCCCCGTTGGGGCATCACTGAGAGTTCTATAAACATGCGGTCCCTCCGGGACTCCGCGATTTCTAGTTGAGGTAACCATATGCCTGATGCGAGCAAGGCTAGGCTGGAACCAACTTCTCAAGTCGAGCCGCCGCCGGCCGGCGCTCCACCCACTATCCCCGTCAGCAACATCGGCGCGACTATCGGCCGCTACCGCTGGGTCATCTGCGCGTTGCTGTTCTTTGCAACCACGATCAATTACGTTGACAGGCAGATACTTGGATTCCTCGCTCCCGATTTGCAGCGCAGCATCGGTTGGAACGAAGCTCAGTATGGTTGGATCGTCACCTCCTTCACCATCGCGTACGCGATAAGCCTTCTCGTCGTTGGGCGGATAATTGACTGGCTCGGCACTCGCAAAGGTCTCTCGCTGGCAGTCATCGTCTGGAGCCTGGCAGCCATGGCACACGCTCTGGCGAGCTCCGCAGTTGGCTTCGGCATCGCGAGATTTGGTTTGGGCCTCGGTGAGGGAGGCAACTTTCCGGCCTCGATCAAAACTGTGGCCGAATGGTTTCCCAAGAAGGAGCGCGCTTTCGCAACCGGCATCTTCAACGCGGGTTCCAATCTGGGACCAATCATTGTGCCTCTCACTGTCCCGTGGATTGTTTCGCATTGGGGTTGGCAAGGGGCCTTCATCGCAACCGGCGCGCTGGGGTTTGTATGGTTGGCGTTTTGGATTCCGATCTATCGTCGCCCTGAAGAACAATCACGACTATCACCAGCGGAACTGGCTCACATAAAAAGTGATCCGCCGGAGTCGGAAACAAAGATCGCCTGGGTCAAACTTTTGCCACATCGGCAGACCTGGGCTTTTGCCATCGGCAAGTTCCTGACTGATCCGGTCTGGTGGTTTTATCTCTTCTGGTTCGCCAAGTTTCTTGACACTAATTACCACATCAGCCTGCGGCAACTGAGCGTGCCCGTCATTGTGGTCTACGTATTGGCGGACTTTGGGAGTGTCGGAGGCGGATGGTTGTCTTCCCGGCTGATCAAACACGGCTGGACAGTTAATAGAGCACGCAAGACAACCATGCTCATTTGTGCCATCTGCGTTGTCCCAGTCGTACTAGCTGCGTTTGTCACCAACATGTGGGTTGCAGTCGCGCTAATCGCAGTAGCCGCGTCGGCCCATCAAGGATGGTCGTGCAATATCTTTACCATGGCCTCCGACATGTTTCCGCGGCGTGCCGTGGGCTCGGTGGTCGGCATTGGCGGGATGGCCGGGGCTATCGGTGGGTCGCTGTTTGCTTCCGCAACGGGCTATGTATTACAAGCAACGCACAGCAACTACGTTCCCGTCTTCGTCGCTTGCGGGTTCGCATATCTGATCGCTCTGGCGATAATTCATTTGCTTGTGCCGAAACTGGAACCGGCCAACGTGTAATCAATCATTAACCCGAGGAAATTGATGGCGGAAGCATTGCGCATTAAGTCGAAGGAAAACTGCCGCTGGGACTGTGTGTCACTCGGTGAGGTGATGCTCAGACTCGATCCCGGCGACAAGCGAATCCACACCACTCGCGAGTTTAGCGTCTGGGAAGGCGGCGGCGAGTATAACGTCACGCGCGGACTAAAACGCTGTTTCGCCCTAGACACGGCCGTGGTTACAGCCCTGGCTGATAATGCCGTGGGACGTCTGGTGCAAGACTTGATTTATCAGGGCGGCGTAGACCAGTCGCACGTTCGCTGGGTCAAATTCGATGGTGTCGGTCGCGAGGTGCGCAATGGTTTGAATTTCACGGAGCGCGGATTCGGAGTGCGCGCCGCACTCGGTTGCTCGGATCGGGGACATACGGCAGTCTCCCAAATCCGTCCTGGCGACATTGATTGGGAAAAAATATTCCGCGAGGAAGGCGCCCGTTGGTTTCATACTGGCGGCATTTTTTGCGCACTATCCGAGACCACGCCGGCAGTCGCCAGAGAAGCAATGGAGGCGGCCCGACGTCACGGCACGATCATCTCTTTTGATCTGAATTATCGCGACAGTCTCTGGCAATCGATAGGTGGCAAGCCGCGCGCGCGCGAAGTTAATCGCCAACTGGCAGCGCTCGTGGACGTAATGATTGGTAATGAAGAAGACTTCACAGCCTGCCTCGGTTTCGAAGTAGCCGGATTAGACGAACACTTCTCAAAGCTCGATGCCACTAACTTCCGCAGCATGATCGAGCGGGCAGTTGCGGAGTTTGGGAACCTTAAGATAGTTGCCACGACACTGCGAAACGCAACCACCGCCACGCTGAACGACTGGGGCGCCGTCTGCTACGTTGACGGCGAACTCTTCCAGGCCCCAACTCGCGAGAGTTTGGAGATCTATGATCGCATCGGCGGCGGCGATAGCTTCGCCTCAGGACTTATCTACGGATTTCTGATGAACAAGGGCCCGCAATGGGCGGTTGAATGCGGGGCCGCGCACGGCGCGCTGGCAATGACCACTCCCGGTGATACGACGATGGCCACGCTGACAGAAGTTGAGCGGGTTATGAAGGGCGGCAACGCCCGAGTAGCCCGGTAGAGGTTATCCCAGAACTATGAACAAGGGCATTGCACCAAAAGTAGAATCGATACCCACTCTTGAGAAGACTTATCGCAGTACGCTGAAAGCGTTCGCGAATTCCAGCCCAGGGCTGCGCTTTGGCAACCCTGGGAAGATGCATCCCATTTCTCGAAGGCGCAACTCTGAAGGAGTTGCGCCGGCGTTTGTTAATCGCAAAGCCGCGCAACCCCGACAAGTCGGGGTTGCGAACAATCTCCCGGTGCATCTTTGTACCCAGGGTTTCAAAGCAAACCCTGGGCTGACATTGGCCAACGCTTTCAGCGTTACTCGCTTTGCGCAGCATGAATTTTCGACTTTTTGTGCAAAACCATGAACAAGACTAATGTTCTCCAGCGCATCCATGAGACTGGCTTAATACCGGTTGTACGCGCCGAGTCGTCGGACCTGGCTATGCGTGCAGTTGCAGCGCTGAAGGCGGGCGGTCTTGATGTGCTGGAAGTAACTATGACTGTCCCGGGGGCAATCGAGGCGATCCGTGCCTTGGTCCAGGAATACGGCGACGCTGCGTTGATCGGCGCAGGCACGGTGCTCGATCGGGAGACCGCCGACAGATGCATTCAGGCGGGTGCGCAATTCATAGTCAGCCCGGCGCTCAACGAAGATACGATTGTTTTTTGCCGTGCGAACGATGTGGCTGTCTTTCCTGGCGCGCTGACGCCCACGGAAGTTGTAAGGGCGTGGAACGCGGGAGCGGACGCAGTAAAGATTTTTCCTGCGAGTGCGGTGGGTGGGGCAAGCTATCTCAAATCCCTGAAGGCCCCGTTGCCGCAAATTAAGATGATTCCGACAGGCGGCGTTTCGCTGGCAACCGCGGCAGCGTTCATCGCCGCGGGCGCGTTCGCGCTGGGCGTCGGCGCCGACCTCGTCGATGTGAAGGCCATCAGTTCTGGAGAGACAGAAAAGGTAACGCAAGCAGCGAGAGCGTACCTGGCGGCCGTCAGTACAGCTCGCAGCGCGCTATCATAAACCAGTGACTAAGCGTTTGAGTTTCAGCGAATCAAGTTAACGGCGCAGGGTTATCGGCAGGGGTAGGGGCAAGCGTATCAGGACCATCAGCTTCTTCAGCTTCCTGTGCTTTCTGCGCCAGCATCAGATGGTCGCGCATCGCCATGCGAGCAGCTTCTGAATCCCGCTCGCGAATGGCCCGGTAAATGTGGCGATGCATCTCGGCTGATTCCTTGAGGTCTTTGGCGCGCTTAACTGTTTTTCTTCGCACGTCAAAAAGTATCGTCGCAACCATATTCATCAGCGAGGTGAGAATGCGATTTCGCGAAGCGGAAGCGACTGCCTGGTGAAAGCGCATATCGTGGACCAGAAACTGCTCGGGATCATCCAGGGAAGCGTACATGCCGGCAATCTCTTCCGACAACAAAGCCATATGCTCGCTGGTAGCCCGCTCGGCGGCCAGCCCGGCAACAGCCATTTCCAGCGATCGCCTGGCTTCAAACATTTCGGTAGAGGTAAACCCGTGCAACGAAGCCATCAATCGTAACGGGCTGCTGTCGAGCGCCGGCGGACCATCCGATTTAACTACGAAAGTTCCGGCACCCTGTCGCGATTCCAGCACGCCAACCGCAGCCAGCGATCGAATTCCGCCGCGAAGTGTAGGACGGCTGACACCCAGGATTTTGGCCAGGTCACGCTCCGGCGGCAGCCTGTCACCGGGGCGCAACTCTCCCCGATGGATCATTTCTCGAAGCTGCGAGATTACTTCTTCCGCAGTAGTGCCGGTGCGTGCAGCGTCGATTGTCTTGAACTTCTTGCCGTTAGAATCGGTCATACCATTCTGGCCATTTCGAAGGCTGAGTTTACCACAAAGGTCAACAGAGCGAACAAGGGTTTGTGGTAACAGACAATCCAGTCTTAATGCGGGACTGTTTTCAAGGGGCGCTTGAGTTAGATTTCCAATTCGTTAGAATGTTGAAAGGTATGACCATTCCATGCGCTTTACATTAGGAGGCTCCGAGCTGGGGCCAGGATCTCAGATTCAAGGTAGTCGCACCATGTTGGCGAAACTGCTTCTGGTTTCGTTTGTAACTTCCCTTCTCAGCTCCAATCTCCTGCTCTTCGCATGGTCGCCGGTCCAGGCGCAAACGGTGCGGCCAGCGGAAGGTATTGCTGAGACAGTAATGACGCGATGGAAAAACTCGTGGGAGCTTCAGCCAGGCCGGACCGAGAAGTGGAGCTACGATCAGGGCGTGGTGCTGAAAGGAATGGAAGGCCTATGGCTCAATACAGCGGACGGTAAGTATTTCCGGTTCATTCAGCAGAGCATGGATCGTTTCGTAAATGACGATGGAACGATCCGCACCTATGCCATCGACGAATACAACATCGACAACATCAACAACGGCAAGATTCTTTTGCTCCTCTACAAGGTTACCGGACAGCAGAAATATCTTAAGGCTGCAGGGCTGCTACGTGAACAATTGCGGACTCATCCGCGCACGAAAGAGGGTGGTTTCTGGCATAAAAAAATCTACCCGTATCAAATGTGGTTGGATGGACTCTACATGGGTGAGCCCTTCTATGCCGAATATGCTGCGATGTTTCATGATCGAGCAGCATTGGACGACGTCTTAGACCAATTTAGGTTCATGGAGATTCATTCGGCTGATGAGCGAACCGGATTGCTTTATCACGCCTGGGACGAATCGCGACAACAGCGCTGGGCCGACCCCGAGACCGGACGCTCACCACATTTCTGGGGCCGCGCCATGGGGTGGTATGCGATGGCACTCGTCGATGCGCTCGACTATTTTCCCGAGCGCAATGAAAAACAAGAGATGCTCATTAAGATTTTGGAGCGACTGGCAGTGGCCGTGCAAAAGTATCAGGAGCAAAAATCAGGACTCTGGTATGAAGTGCTTGATAAGGGTAGCGCCAAGGGAAACTACCTCGAGGCGTCCGTCTCCTGCATGTTCACCTACGCCCTGGCAAAAGGTGTTCGCAAAGGGTACTTGCCCATTTCCTACCTCAGCGTCGCGCGCAAAGGATACCGAGGGATCATCACGCGCTTTATCAAAACCGATCCCGGCGGGCAGGTGAATCTCGAAGGCACTGTCAGCGTCGGCGGGCTGGGTGGGAATCCCTATCGCGACGGCAGTTATGAATACTATTTAAGTGAGAAAGTAGTGACTAATGATCCGAAGGGCATCGGCGCCTTTCTGATGGCGGCCAACGAGATGGAGATCGCCGACGGGTTGTCGCTGGCGAGGCGATCGCTGCCGCGTGACAAGACGGTCACGCTGGATTCTTTCTTCAACAACGAACAGAAGCAAGACGCCAGCGGCCAAATGGCGCGCTGGCACTACAAGTGGGAGGAGATGCTCAACAGTGGCTTCTTCTTCTGGGGAAATGAATTCCGAAACCTCGGCGGCTGGACACGTTCATTGGTTGAAGCTCCTTCGCCGGTGACTCTAAAGGGTACCGACATCTACATCATCGTCGACCCGGACACCAAGGCCGAGACTGAACAGCCAAACTTCATCGAGCCACAACACGTCAAAGCGATTACTGACTGGGTGAAAGCCGGAGGAGTGCTCGTCCTTATGGGTAACGATGCGGGCAATGCTGAATTTGATCACTTTAATCAGTTGGCAAAACAATTTGGTATTCAGTTTAACCAGGACAGCAAGAACCGCGTCCAGGGAACCGACTTTGCGATGGGCAGCGTGATGGTGAACGCCGGCAATCCGATTTTCAAAACCGCGAAGCAGCTCTACCTCAAAGAAATTTCTACGTTATCGCTAACGCCGCCGGCCAGATCAGTTATGCAACACAAGGGCGACGTGATCATGGCGGTGGCTCGGCTGGGAAGAGGGACAGTTTTCGCGGTCGGCGATCCCTGGCTGTACAACGAATATGTCGACGGCCGCAAGCTACCGGCGGAATTCGAGAACTTCCAAGCCGCTAAAGATCTTTCGCGGTGGTTGCTGCAACAGTCTATGGCGAAAAGAAAATGAGCGACCCTTTTGGAGTGCGGTGACCTGTCACCGCTTTTGGCCCGCGGCTTGACGCCGCAATGGTAACGCCTAAGGCTACTCGTAAGAGGCTGCGATTACTTCCATTAACACCGCGGCTTTAGCCGGTGATCTGGGTGAGTGGACAGAAAGTGAAACCGTTTAAACGGTTTTCTGTTTCGTTGGTTCTTGGATCCACCGGGCTAAAGCCGCGGTGTTAATGAGAGAAACAAAACGACAATACACCATCGCCAAGAGAGGTCGTTGCAAACTGAACGAGTATTAAAAGGGGCAGGTTTTTTGAGAAGGGATGTCGAGCGTATGAAGCAAAAAACATTAATAATTAGGCGAATTTTGGCTATAGTTTCCGTCGCGATTGCTTTTGCAGTTAGTTCGGCGGCGCAGACAGTTCAAACCGCGACACCGCGCGCGCCAAGCACCCCAACGCGTCCCTTCGTCGTTATGCCCGCACAGTCGCTCTCGGATCTGGAACGAAAACTACAACCCGAGAACAAGGCCGAGGATTTGATAGGCGGTGAGGGGATGCAAACCCGCGTAGCCATTCAGCATGACAAGAACAGGCCGACGGCGGCTGCCGAATTACATGACGCTTCCGATGATGTTTACTATGTCCTGGAAGGTACTGCCACACTGACGCTCGGCGGCAAATTGGATGCGCCTAACGAGATTGAACCTGGGGAGTGGCGTAGCGCACGTATCAATGGCGGTCAGACATTTCAAATCACCAAAGGCGATCTGATTGTGGTGCCGCGCGGCACACCGCACCAGCGCACCGGAAAAGACTTTTCGATGATCCTGATAAAGGTTTATGCCATTCCCCTTCCCGCCCCTAAACCAGCCGCGCCAAAGGAGCCGGCGCCGGTAAAACCCTAGCGCCTTTTGAAAACACGTCGGGAAGGCTCAAGCAGTTTAGAGTTCAAGCTTTAGCTTGCCGCCACTCGCAAAACACCAAGCTGAAGCTTGAACTCTGAAACTGCTTGAACTTGTCGCACGTTCAAGATTTCTTTCACAGAAGTTGCTATGGGGCCGACTGCGGCGAATTGGTGCTGCGGCCCTTGTGCACCGGTTCGATCATCACATTCCTAAACGAAACTGATCCGGCGTGATTCATCACCTCGGCAGACTCTACGCCGCGAAAGATACAGTCTCTGAAGCGCACGTCTTCGATTGTTACACCGGGAAAACCTACTACCCACATCACCCTCGGGCTGGAGATGCTGTGTACGCGTTCGAGCGAAACATTACGCAGGACCGGTTTATAGGATCCCGCGGCGCCAGTGTCGTAAAGGAAATCAATGGTGAGCACAGCCTCAGAGACTCTTCCAATGAAGACATCGCGCATGAAGACATTTTCGATCACTCCACCGCGCCGGGCGTTCGACTTAAAGCGGAGCGCCCGATCGAGATTGGGACTATCCATGCGGCAGTCTTCGACAAAGACATTACGACAGTCTCCCGAGATCTCACTTCCGATCACCACGCCGCCATGTCCATCTTTCATGGTGCAACCACGCACGATTATGTTTTCTGACGGAACATGTACGCGTCGTCCGTCTGCGTCCCGGCCACTCTTGATGGCGATGCAATCGTCGCCCGTGTCGAAGACGCAATTCTCGATCAGCACATCGCGGCTCGACTCCGGATCGCAACCATCGTTGTTGGGACCGTGACTGACCACCGTTACGCCACGCACAGTGACGTTGCTGGAAAGCACTGGATGGATTTCCCACATCGGCGAGTTAATAATTCGCACACCCTCGATCAGGATGTTCTTACTACGGTAGGGCTGAATGAAACTATTTCGCAGGTAATGGCCGTCGCCAAACACTCGTTCTTTTACGGGCACGCCGCTGTCGCCCATCTCCCGCAGCTTATTGATGTCAGCCCGGGCGGGTGGGTCGCCAACGCCAGCTGTTCGTCGCGCCCATCGCCACCAATTATCGTTGGACGCCGAACCGTCGAGCACGCCACTGCCGGTGACGGCGATGTTTTGCTGCTCAAAAGCATAAATCAGCGGCGAGTAGTTCATACATTCGGTGCCCTCAAAGCGCGTGTAAACAACCGGCAGATACTTCGCTGGATCAGTGCTGAACTTCAGTGTCGCGCCGTCCGATAAATGAAGATTGACGTTGCTCTTGAGATGAATAGCGCCTGTTAGGAAAACTCCAGGCGGCACAACCACGCGTCCACCGCCGGAGGCGTGGCAGGCATCTATCGCTTTGCGAATGGCTTCGGTGTTATCTGTATCGCCGGTGCGTGCGCCGTAATCGGTTATCTTGAAATCTCGCTTGGGAAACCGGGGAGCTTTAATGCGCGCGAGGATCGCGGGAACGGTTTGCCAGCCAACTCCAACATCACGAGGAATCACGGCCGGCCGCGCAGCGTGACCCGCGCAATCGACAGCAAGACTTGCGAAGAGAAAAGCCGGCAACAAAATCAGCACGAGGCAGCCCTTAACCATCTGGCACATTTTGTTTATTCCTTTGTTCTCTCATTAGCACCGTGGCTTTAGCCCGGTGACTCCAAGATCATATGAAACAGGAAACCGTTTAAACGGTAACTACATATCTGACTCACCTGATCTGTCATTCGGTCAGTGCTTAAACAGCGCCGAAGGCGCGGCATTCAGTAGCCACGGCCGTAAGGCCGTGGATCAAAACCTCGGATGACGTTGAGGCCCGAAGGGCCGGCACTCTTTTGCTTTGAAATGCGATTTAGTGCCGCA
>Ga0070698_100001003_pt1 | contig 31091 bp, 28 predicted proteins | sample KBSK1502metaG_FD_65477 | JGI IMG/M metagenome (GOLD analysis project Ga0070698, IMG submission 65477) | Corn, switchgrass and miscanthus rhizosphere microbial communities from Kellogg Biological Station, Michigan, USA - KBS K1-50-2 metaG | ecosystem: Host-associated > Plants > Roots >...
GGCCGGCGCCATCCGGCTCGCGACGAAGCGCCGCCAGATGAGGTCGTACAGCTTGTACTGGTCTGGCGTCAGGTGGCCACGGATCGAGTCCGGCGTCCGGTTGACGTCAGTCGGGCGGATCGCCTCGTGCGCGTCCTGCGCGCCAGGCGTGGCCTTCGCCGTCCGCGATGCGCCGAGGTACTTCTCGCCGTGGTTGGCCTTGACCCAAGCCTTGACCTTCGCGTCGGCGTCGGCCGAGATGCGGGTCGAGTCCGTGCGCATGTAAGTGATGAGACCCGTCGGCCCCTCGGCGCCTAGCTCGACGCCTTCGTACAGCTGCTGAGCCACGCGCATGGCGGCGAACGGGCGCATGCGCAGCCGGCTGGACGCGTCCTGCTGCAGCGTGGACGTGATGTACGGCGGGTTCGAGCTCTTGGTGCGGCGCTTCTGCTCGACGCCGATGACGCGGTACGTCGCGCCCTCGAGGTTGGCCACCAGCGCCTGCGCCTCGGCCTCGTTGTGGATCTCGAACTTCTCGTCCGTGTCCCTGGCGGCCGTGCCGGCCGGCCGGTTGAGCCGGGCCAGGAAGTGCCGCTCGTCCGCCTTCTTGGCAAGCTCGGCGTCGATCGTCCACGACTCGACGGGGACGAACTTGCGGATCTCCTCCTCGCGGTCGACGACCAGCCGCAGGGCGACCGAGGAAACGCGCCCCGCGCCGATGCCCTTCTGGACCTTGCTCCACAGGAACGGGCTCAGGCGGAAGCCGACCAGCCGGTCGACCACGCGGCGCGCCTGCTGGGCGTTGACCAGCCGCATGTCGATGCCGCGGGGCGACTCGAGCGCGCGGCGCACGGCATCTGACGTGATCTCGTGGAACTCGATGCGCTTCGGGTCCCGGAGCCTCAGCACCTCGGAGAGGTGCCACGCGATGGCCTCGCCCTCACGGTCAGGGTCGGAGGCCAGGATGACCTCCTGGTCCTTCTTGGCCGCGGACTTCAGCTCGTTGATCGTCTTGCGCCGGCTCTCCACGACCTCGTAGTGAGGCTTGAAGCCGTCGTCGACCTCGACCCCCATCTCCTTCTCGGGGAGGTCGCGGACGTGGCCCATGGAGGCGCGGACGTCGTAGCGGTCACCCAAAAACCGCTTCAACGTCTTGGCCTTGGCGGGCGACTCGACGATGATCAGACCTTCTGGCATAGCTCTCTCTTTATTCCCCACCCGAGGCCTTTGTTCCCCGGGGCGGCACCTGAGGCGGGCATCCTACGCCCGTTCTTTGCCGCGCCGCAACGCCCTTACATACCCACCCTGGTGTCTTCTAACCGCCCCCTCGAGCTCCAGGGCCGTCAACCGGCCGAGGACTTCGGCCACCGGGAGCTGCAGCTTGCGGGCGATCTCGGCCGCGTTCAGGGCGAGCACGTCCGAGAGGTGGGAAAGGATGCCGTCGCGAGGCGCGGGGAGGCGAAATCCGAGTTCATTCGGCGTCGCCAGCGGATCGTCGAGGACCTCGCCGCCCAGGCTCAGGGCGGCCAGCACGTCGCGGGCGTTCTGGACCAGCCCCGCCCCGTCCCGGAGCAGCCCGTGCGTGCCCACCGAGAGCGGCGAGAAGACGCTGCCCGGCACGGCCATTACCTCTTTATGTAGGTCGAGCGCGGCCTCGGCCGTGATGAGCGCGCCCGAGCCCTCGGCCGCCTCGACCACGACCACCACGTCGGAGAGCGTGGCCATGGTGTAGTTGCGGGCGGGGAAGTTGTGGCGGCGGGGCACGGTGCCGTCAGGGAACTGGCTGACGAGCGCGCCGCCGCCGGCCAGGATCGCCTCCGCCAGCACGCCGTGCGCGGCCGGGTAGATGACGTCGACGCCCGTGCCCATGACCGCGACCGTCGGCCCGCCGCCGTTGAGCGCCCCGCGGTGCGCGGCCGCGTCGATGCCGAGGGCGAGGCCGCTGATGACGACAACGCCGGCGCGCGCCAGCTCCAGGCCGAGCTGCTCGGCGACCGCCTCGCCGTAGGGCGATGGCCGGCGCGAGCCGACGATGGCCACGCGCGGACCTTCGGGCGGCGGCCACCGACCGCGGGTCCGCAGTTGAGCCTCAGGCCGCGACATCTTGCAGCCGGAAGCCGAGCGCTTCGAGGACGTGGTGCTCCTCGATGTCGTCGGATGCATCCAGGTCGGCCGCGGTGCGGGCCACGCGCCACGCGCGGTGGAAGCCGCGGGCCGTCAGGCCGCGCTGCGCCGCCCACCGCTCCAGGGTGCGACGCGCCGCGGGTCCGAGCCCCGCGACCTGTCTCAGCCGCGCTGCTTTCAGCTGGGCGTTCAGGCAGCCCTGGCGGCCGAGCTGCCGCGCCCGCGCAGCCACAACCCGCTCGCGCACCAGGGCCGACCTCTCGCCCTGCGGCTCGCTGGCCAGGTGCTCCACCGGGACGCGTCGCACCGCGACCTGGAGGTCGATGCGGTCGAGCAGCGGGCCGGAGAGCCGCCGCTGGTACATGTCGATCGCGGCGGGTGTGCAGCGACACGCACGGAGGCTGTCGCCAGCCCACCCACACGGGCACGGGTTGGTGGCAGCGATGAGGGTGAAGCGCGCGGGATACACGACCGATCCGCCGGCGCGGGTGATGCTGACGCGGCCCGTCTCGAGCGGCTGGCGCAGCGCCTGGAGGACAGGGGTCTGAAATTCCGCCAGCTCGTCGAGGAACAGCACGCCGTGGTGCGCGCGGCTGATTTCGCCGGGCGCGGCCAGGCCGCTGCCCCCGCCGATGAGACCTGCCATCGAGACGCCGTGGTGCGGGGACCGAAAGGGTCGCGTCCAGTCCAGCGGGCGGCCGCGAGGCAGCTCACCGAGCAGGCTGCGGACCTGCGTCACCTCCAGCGCCTCGGCCAGCTCCAACGGGGGCAGGATGCCGGGCAGGCAGCGCGCGAGCATGGTCTTGCCGGCGCCTGGCGGGCCGCTCAGCAAGAGGTGATGCCCGCCCGCGGCCGCCACCTCCAGGGCCCTTTTGGCTTCGTCCTGGCCGTGCACCTCGGCCAGGTCGTGCTCGGTCGTTTCGGCGCGGGTTTCGAACGCCGCGACGCTGCGCTGCGACGGCACGATGGCCTCGACATCGAGCAGATGGTTGACCGCGGCGACCAGGGTCGCGCACGGGATGACCTCCACCCCCTCCACCAGCGCCGCCTCGGCCGCGTCCTCGGCGGGGACGAAGACGCGCTCGTAGCCGAGCGCGCGAAGGGAGCGCGCGGCGACGATGACGCCGTCGGCATGCCTCACCGTGCCGTCGAGCGCCAGCTCGCCCAGGAACGCGCTGTTGGGCGGGGCCGACCTGCGGGTCAGGGCGAGGACGATCGCGATGGCGATCGCCAGGTCGAGGGCGGCGCCCTCCTTGCGCAGCTCGGCCGGCGCGAGGTTGACGGTGAAGCGCGTCCTCGGATACTCGAGGCCGCTGTTCTTGATCGCCGAGCGGACGCGCTCGCGCGCCTCCTTGACGGTGGTCGCGGCGAGGCCGACCAGGTGGAACGCAGGCTCGCTGCCGCGCCCGATGTCGCACTCGACATGGACCCGGCGGGCCTCCAGGCCGGCGAGCACGCAGGAATCGACGGTTCCGAGCACGCGCACGACGATATGAAGATCCACGGGCCAAGTCAGCCCAGGTTGTTAAGAGGAGCCCGCTGCCTCAGGCGATTTGGAGCACCGATGACACACTGTGCCGGCAGGGCGAACAAATCCGCGCCACGAGCCCACCTTCTGGCACAGTGTGCCGGCGCCGGGCCTGGGCCGGCGGACTTACTCGAGCAGGGCGCGCACGTCGTGAGGCAGTGCGTTCAGGACGTTCAGCCACTCGCCCGGCTCGACGTGCGTCGACAGAAGATGGGCGGCGGCTTGCAACGCTTCCCGGCTCTGCGTGTCGGCGGGGTGCCCGCTCGCGCGCGCGAAGGTCTCGAAGAACTCAGTCTCCTTCATCTTTTTGGGCACGCGGCTGGGATCCCATCCCTCGTAGAAGAGACCGCGGACGAGCATCGGCAGCTGCGCTCCCAGATGCGCCGCCTGGTCGACGGTCAAGCGGTCGCGCAGCGTGTGCAGAAAACCGCGGAGGACGTCGTAGGCCTCCGCCCGGCTGTGGGCGCCCAGCTCGGTCTCCAGCTCGCGCAGCCAGCCGTACGTCTTCTGCACCGTGGTGTCGATGGCGGCCGGGCGTCGGTCAGGCATCGAGCCTACGACCGCCGAGGAAGTCGGCGACCTCGTCGTGGAAGGCCTGCGGTTGCTCGACGAACACCATGTGTCCCGCGTCGCCGACCACCGACTCTCGAGCGCCCGCGATGCCGGCGGAGATCTCCCTGGCGCACACCGGCCCGCATATGAAGTCGTCGTCGCCCGTGATGACGAGCGTCGGCGCGGTGACGTTGGACAGGCTGCCCCGCAGGTCGAACTTCGGAAAGATCTCGTCGTTGAAAAGCTTCAATGCGTCGGCGTTGATCTTCTCGGTGCGAAGGGTGTCGAGGTAGCCGGCCTCGGCGGGACCGAAGTGCGCGAAGTAAAGAGGCAGCTCGCGAAACACGAGATCGCTGAGCTCGTCGTCTGAGGTGAACTGTCCGGACTGCTCGGCCTCGAGAGCCGCCACCGCGTCCGTGGCCCACGGTTCGTTGGCCCGTCTCTCCATGCCCGTCCGCATCGCTTTCTCCTGGTCCGGACCGAAGCGCGCCAGCGTCGACGCCAGCACGAGCCTGCGTACGCGTCCCGGAAATGCGGCCGCGTATGCCATCGCCACCACGCCTCCGTGCGAGTGGCCGAGCAGCAGCATGCGCTCTAGGCCGAGGTGCAGCCGCAGGTCCTCGACGTCGGCGACGTAGTCGTCGATGTCGTACGCGCGCCGGTCGGCGGGACGGTCCGAACCGCCGGTGCCGCGCGGGTTGAGCATGATCAGCGTGAACTGCTCCCACAGCGCGGCGAGGTCACCGAAGTAATCCGCTGAAAAGCCGGGGCCGCCCGGATGGCACACGAGGACAGGTCCGTGACCAAGCTTGCGATACGTGAGCTTGCGGCCGTCGTGAGACGTGAAGCTCATTCGAGGCGCGGCTCGGGCTGCCAGTGCCCGTCGTCGTTGATGTACCCGGCGGGCTGGTCCGGCTCGTGCGACAACACCAGCAGCCAGCGATGCTTCTGCGCCTCGTCGAACAGCCGCGCCTTCTCCTCGAAGACGCGCAGAGGCTGGATGTCCGCGGCCATGTTCCACGGCACGCGCAGGTGCGGCGTCAGGGGCGCGAGGTCCCCGGTGACCGCGCACGCCAGATCCCCGGAACGCAGGATCAACACCTGGCTGCCGGGAGTATGGCCGGCGACGTGGCGGAGCTCGACACCCGGCAGCACTTCCGCATCGCCGTCGAGAAATTCGACGAGGTCATGGCCATCGACCAGCGGCGTGAAGTCGTCGAGGACGTAGCTCGCCTTGCTCCGCGCGTCGGGATGGACGGCGAAGTCCCACTCGGTGCGCTGGATGAAATGCCGCGCCTTCGGAAACGTGAGCTCGAGCCCGCCGCGGGAATCGCGACGCGTGAGCCCGCCGGCGTGATCCCAATGCAGGTGCGTGGTGACGACCGCGTCGACCTCGTCGGGCCGGATTCCGATGCGCCGAAGCGCGTGCAGCAGATCTTCGGGCTCGCGCAGCGCCACCTGCATGGCCCGCTTCTCGCTGAGCTTGCCGCCGATCCCGGTCTCGCAGACGATGACGCGCCCGTTCAGCCGCGCGATGAGGCACACGCTCGAGCAGTCGACCAGGTTGTTGCCGTCGGCCGGCTTCTGCCTCTCCCACAGGACCTTGGGGACGACGCCGAACATCAAGCCCCCGTCCGCCTTCCACCGATCCGGCACCAGCAGATGGAGCTCGAAGTCGCCCAGCCTCACGTCCCTTATATGCTCCACGAAATGGCCGTCGCCGCGATCCGCACCGCTGGCCTCACCAAGGACTACGGAGCCGGGCGCGGCCTGTTCGACCTCGACCTGCACGTCGGACAGCAGGAAGTCTTCGGTTGGTTGGGCCCCAACGGCGCCGGCAAGACGACCACCATCCGCCTCCTGATGGGCATGATCCACCCCACGGCCGGGTCTGCCTACGTCTTCGGCCTCGATTGCTTTCGCGACGCGGTCGAGGTCAAGCGGCGGGTCGGATACCTGCCCGGCGACGTCCCGCAGTTCGGCAGCCTGCGCGGCAGCGAGATCGTGGCCTACCTCGGCGGCATGCGGGGCAATACCGACCGCAAGGTCGTACGCGCGCTGGCGCAGCGCTTCGACCTCGACCTGAGCCGCCGTTTTCGCGAGTTTTCGAGCGGGAACAAGCAGAAGCTCGCCATCGTCCTCGCGTTCATGCACCGGCCGGACCTCCTCATCCTCGACGAGCCGACCAGTGGCCTAGACCCGCTCAACCAGCAGGAGTTCTACGCGCTGCTGCGCGAGACCCGCGACGAAGGCGCCACGGTCTTCCTTTCCTCGCACGTGCTGTCCGAGGTCGAGAACGTTTCCGACCGCGTTGGCATCCTGCGCGCGGGCCAGCTGGTCAAGGTCGCGGAGCTCGAGGAGCTGCGCCGGATCAGGGTGCATCGCGTCGAGGTCGAGTTCGCTCCCGGCGCGCCCGTCCCGGAATCGAAGCTGCGCGCGGCGGCGGGCGTCGAGAACCTGAGCGTCCACGGCCAGCGCATCGCTTGCACGGTGCACGGCGACATCACGGGACTCCTCGACGCGATCAAGGATTCCAGGGTCGTCGACCTCGTGAGCACCGAACCCAACCTTGAGGAGTTCTTCCTGAGCTTCTTCGGCGAGCCGAAGCCCAAGCTCCTTCCTTCATGACCTCCGTCCTGCTCGGCCTCCGCCTGGGCCGCTGGGGCCTGGTCGGCTTCAGCCTGACGTCGTTGGGGTGGATCCTCACCCAGACGGTCGGCTTCTACCAGATCGTCGGTCACACCGCGCAGGAACGGCTGCTCTTCGGCGAGACGATCGTGACCCTCGCGGCGAAGTTCGTCGTCATCGTGCCGCCTCCGATCCGGCCCGACACGGTCGGCGGTTATGTGGAGTTCCGCGGCTTCCACGAGCTCGCGGTGATCTTCGTCCTGTGGGCGCTCGTGGCCGCGGTCGGTTTCGCGCGGGGCGACGAGGAACGCGGCATCGTCGAAGCGACGCTGGCGGCGGGCGAGCCGAAGACTTTTCTTGTCGCCACACGCGCGGCTGCTTTCGCGATCGCGATCGCGGTGGCGTCCGCGGCCGGTGGCGCGGCATTTGTCATCGGCGTGGGGTCGGGCGGCGAATCCACCACGGCACTGGCGGTCATCGAAGTCTGTGCCCTGCTCGCCGGCGTCGGCCTCGCCTGCTACGGCATCGCGCTGCTGGTCGCGCAGCTGGCCGCGCCTCGTTCCGCGGCGCCGGTCGCTGCCGTCGTTCTGCTCACGCTTTTTCTGCTCAACAGCCTCAGCCGGTCCTTCGACTCGCTGGCGACGTGGCGGTGGCTGTCACCATTTCGCTACTACGACCTGAGCCAGCCGCTGCCGCCCGGCGGCTACTTCGACGCACGCGCGTTTGTCGTTCTCCTCCTGATCGCCGTGCTGACCACGGCGGCGGCCGCGGCAGCCTTCGAGCGCCGCGACCTGGGCGCGCCCCTCATCGCCTGGCCGTCACGGACTCGTCCGCCCGCGTACGACGTCCCGCCGGCGCCCTGGTGGCGCATTCCGGTCGTGCGCGAGGTGTACGACCAGCGGGTCGGGCTCCTGCTGTGGACCGCCGGCATGGCGGTGCTCGCCGTCCTGTTCGCCGCGCTCACGCGCTCGATCGTCCAGGTCCTGCTGTCGCTGCCGACCCTGACAGCGATCCTCTCGAACCTGATCCGCCAGCAGGTGTATCCGTCCGCGCTCGGCTACATCTGGTTCAGCTTCGCGCAGCTGTTGTTCGCCGCGTTCGCGATCGTCCAGGTGGCGCGCTGGTCGGCCGAAGACACCGACGGCCGGCTCGAGATGATCCTCAGCCGGCCGACATCGCGCGCGGAGGTCGTCGTCGAGCGAGTGGCCACCCTGGTGGCGGCCGGCGCGATCATGGCAGGCGTCAGCGCCGCCGCTCTCTACTACTCCTCGCGCGCCAACGGCATCGACCTCGAGGCCTCGCGACTGCTCGCCGCTTCGCTGCTGCTGGTCCCGTTTGCGCTGGTCTTCGCCGGCGCGGGCTCGCTGCTCGCCGCGTGGAACCCGCGCGCCGCCGTCGGCCTGGCGGGTGCGCTGACTCTCGCGAGCTACCTCGACACCGAGCTCGGACCCATCTTCAAGCTGCCGCTGTGGCTGCAGGACCTCTCCGCGTTCAGGCTGTTCGGGTCGCCTCTCGTGAGCGGCATCGACGGCCGCAACCTGGCGTTGCTCTTGCTCCTCGCCACCGCCGGCATCGGAAGCTCGATACTTTTGATGCAGAGGCGGGACGTCGGCGCGTAGCCGCCCGCTCCACTTACAGAAAGTAGCCAACGACAGGAACAGGAGGTACACTGCGTCGCCATGCCGAGATCGATGTGGAAAGGCGTGGTCTCATTCGGGATGGTCTCGATCCCGATCCGTCTCTACAACGCGACTGAGTCGACCGCCAAGGTGTCGTTCCGCCAGCTGTGCGGCGAGCACAACACGCCCATCTCGTACAAGCGCTGGTGCGCCGAGGGCGACCACGAGGTCCCGTACAGCGAGATCAAGCGCGGGTATGAGGTCGGCAAGGACCGGTACGTGCTGATCGACGACAAGGACCTGGAGAACCTCCCGCTCCCCACCGCCCACGCCATCGACATCGAGGAGTTCGTGCCCGTCGATGACGTGGAACCGGGCCTGTACTTCGACAGCGCGTACTACGTCGAGCCGGAAGAGCTCGGCAAGAAGCCCTACCACCTGCTGCGGGAAGCGCTGAAGGCCACGGGACGCATGGCGATCGCGAAGATCGCGCTGCGCGACAAGGAGCACCTCGCGGCGCTTCACCCCAACGGCAAGGGCCTCATCATGAACACGCTGCACTGGCCGGACGAGATCCGCTCCGCCGAGGGCCTGAAAGGTCTCGAGGACGAGGTGAAGATCAATCCCAAGGAGCTCGAGATGGCGAAGGCCCTCATCGAGAGCCTGGCCGACAGCTTCGACCCCAGCCGGTACAAGGACGAGTACCGCGAGGCGGTGTTGAAGGTGGTGCACGCCAAGATGGAAGGCGAGGTCATCGAGGCGCCCGAGGCGCCGCAGCCCGCCAAGGTCATGGACCTCATGGAGGCGCTTCGCCAGTCCGTCGAACAGGCGAAGAAGCAGCGCGCCGGCCGCGAGAAGGAGAAGCCCGCGGCGGAAGCCAGGAGAAGGCGCAAAGCCTCGTAGCGCGCACCGGTCCTAAGCTGGTCGCCAGGTTGACCCCTCAATCGAGCGACCAGCTGCAGATCGAGCTGGACAGTTTTCCCGGCGAGGTGCGGCCGATGCAGGCCGCTTCCGCCGAGGCCCCGTTCAGCTCGCCGGAATACCTCTTCGAGGTGAAGTGGGACGGGCTGCGCTGCGTTTTGTTTCGCGACCCTGACGGCCACGTCCGCCTGCAGGACCGCGGGCTGAGCGACCTCACCGCCGACATCCCCGAGGTCGTGGCTGCCGCGCGTCGCGTGCCCCCGGGCAGCGTCATCGACGGCGAGCTGGTCGCGACCGACGCCGATGGCCGCCCCGACTACCCGCGCCTGCGCCAGCGGCTCGCGGCCGGCGCCAGCAAGCGCGACCAGATCCCCACCGCGTACCTCGCCTTCGACGCGCTGTATCTCGAGGGGCGGCCCCTGCTGCGCCAGCCCGTGATCCGCCGGCGCGCACGCCTCGCCAAGGCGGTCGAGGCCGGCGGCCACCTCTTCGTGCCCGACCACATCGAAGAGGACGGCGTCGAGCTCTTCGAGGCTTGCCTCGAGCGCGGCCTCGAGGGCGTGCTCGCCAAGCACAGGCAGAGTCCTTACGTGACCGGTCAGCGAAGTCCTTTCTGGCTGAAAGTGAAGGCTGTCAAGTCAGACGACTTCGTCGTCATCGGCTACACAGCCGAAAAATCGGGTGGGGAGCCGTTCGACGCGCTTCTCGTCGGCTATCACGAGGACGGGCGGCTATTGCCGTGTGGCACCGTCGGCGGCGGATACGACGAGGACGCGACGCTGCATCTGCGTGACCGCTTGCGCGAGCTGGCTGCCGCCAGATCGCCGCTCGACCCGCCGCCGGTGATGACGCGGCCCGTGCACTGGGTGCGGCCGGAGCTCGTGGTCAGCATCCGCTACTCGGAATGGTCACCGGACGGCACGCTGCGCTTTCCGATCTTCAACGGCCTGCGACCCGAGGTGCACCCGGCGGAGGCGGTCCGCCACCGTCCTCGCGTCGTGATCAGCGGGCACGTGCTTCCGGGCTCGGCGGCCTATGACCTCACCCGCTTCCCTTTTTGATGCAGCAGGGCCCGTTCGACGTCGTCACCGGCGCCTTCAGCTTCACGGGCAGGTTCATCGCGCGCCGGCTGATGGCGCAGGAACGCCCCCTCAAGACATTGACCAACCACCCGAACCGCGAGGGCGCCGAAGACATCAAGGCCGACATTGCCCCGCTGCAGTTCGCGGACCGCGACGCGCTCGTGGAGAGCCTGCGCGGCGGCGATGTCCTCTACAACACCTACTGGGTCCGCTTTAACCATGGACGCGTGCGTTTCGGCGATGCGGTGGCGAACACGCGGATCCTGATGGGCGCGGCGCGCGACGCGGGCATCCGCCGCGTCGTCCACGTCTCCGTCAGCAACCCGGCGGAGGACTCGCCGCTCGACTACTACGCCGGCAAGGCGCGCGCCGAGCGCGCGGTGCGCGAATCGGGACTGCCGTGGGCTATCGTCCGCCCCACGCTGATTTTCGGCACGGGCGACATCCTGATCAACAACATTGCGTGGCTATTGCGCCGGCTGCCGGTGTTCGGCATCCCGGGCCGGGGCGACTACAGGCTGCAGCCGGTCGCCGGCGAAGACGTCGCGGAGATCGCGACCTGGGGCGCCGAGCAGGTCGACAACCTGACCGTCGACGCGGCGGGGCCGGACATCATCTACTACAGCGAGATGGTGGAGTCGATTGCGATCGCGGTCGGCCGCCACCCGAGGTTCCTGTACCTGTCGCCGAAGAACACTTTGCGCGCGGTGAGGGTGGTGAACCGGCTGGTCGACGACGTGATGCTCAACGAGCCGGAGCTCGCAGGCCTGATGTCGGAGCTCCTCGTGTCTCGCGAGCGGCCGCGCGGCACGCTGCGCCTGGACAACTGGCTGCTCACTCACGCGGACACGCTGGGGACGAAGTACGCGTCCGAGCTGGAGCGGCACTGGCGGTGAGCCCGTCAGCGGCAGTCGAAGCGCGGCGGCTGATGAAGCGATTCGGGATCGTCGTCGCGGTCGACGGCGTGAGCTTCTCCGTCAACCGCGGAGAGATCTTCGGCTTCCTGGGCGCCAACGGCGCGGGCAAGACGACGACGCTGCGCATGCTGTGCGGCCTCGTCGCGCCGACTTCCGGCCAGGCACTGATCGATGGCTTCGACATCTTCGCGCAACCCCTGGAGGCCAAGGCGCGGCTCGGCTATCTCGACGAGGAGCCGTTCGTGCATCCGCACCTCACCGGTCGCGAGTTCCTCGGCTACGTCGCCGACCTGTACCGCGTGCCGCGAGGCGCGGAACGGCGGCAGCGCATCGACCAGCTGCTCGGGCTGTTCGAGCTCGCGGGGCGCGACGGCGAGCTGATCGGCGGGTACAGCCACGGCATGAAGCAGAAGATCGGGCTGGCGTCGCTGCTCATCCGCGAGCCGTCGGTGCTGCTGCTCGATGAGCCGACCAACGGCCTCGATCCGCGCTCGGCGCGGCTCGTCAAAGACCTGCTCGAGGAGCTGGCGACGCGGGGCACCACGGTGCTGCTGTCGACGCACATCCTCGAGGTCGCGCAGGCGCTGTGCCATAGGGTGGCGATCATCGACCGCGGCCGCATCGTCGCCACCGGCACCATGGACGAGCTGCGCGCCCAGGCCGGGAGCGAGCAGGCGAGCCTCGAGGACCTGTTCCTGAGACTCACCGCGGGCCCGGAGTCGAGAGAGCTGATCGAGCGCCTGCTGGCGGAACGCGCGTGAACCGATCCCCCGTCGCGGTCATCCTCGGCGCCGAGCTGCTCGCATGGCGAAACCGGCTGACCAGAGGCAGGGTGGGACGCACGGTCGCCCTGTCGGTCATCCTCGTGATCGCAGGCGCGATCTTCGGCGGGTTCGTGTTTTCAGGCGGCATCGCCGCGGCGCAGTTCCTTCCCGATGCGCGCGACTCCATGCTGGCCGGCGCCTTCACGGCCCTGTCGGTGCTGATGCTCGTGCTCGGCTTTCCGACCGTGATCGGCAACTTCTTCGTCGGACCCGACCTGCTGCAGCTGGTCCTCGCTCCGATCCGGCCGGTCGACATCTTCCTGGCGCGGGCGCTGCTCGCCATGCGAGCCAACGCGCTGCTCGCGGGCGTCGTGTTCGCCTTTGTCGCGGGAGTCGGCGTCGGCTCCGGCGTGTCGCCGCTCTACTACGCGGCGGCGGCGGTGCTCATCTTCGTCCAGGTGCTCGCCGTGACCGCGCTGCAGGCGATCCTCATGTCGGCGGTGCTGCGCTTTGTGCCGGCCCGCATCGCGCGCGACGTGGCGGTCGCCGTCGCCGGCCTGACCGGCGCCGGGCTGTACCTGGTGTGGAACCTGACCATCCGCAGCTCTTTCGTCCGGCGCGGCACGCCAGACATCAGCGGCCTCGTCTCGCTGGCGAACCGGATCGACTGGCTGCCGTCCGCGTGGCCGGGACACGCGCTCAGCGAGCTGATCGACGGGTACGCGACGGCGGCGGCCGGCTGGTCACTGCTTTTTCTTCTGCTCAGCGCCGGCCTGACCGCGCTGGCGGCGGTGTTGTACGGCCGCACGCTCCTCGCGGGGCTCGGCCTGCTGGGCTCGACGCCGAGGCTGTGGCGGCGCGCCCCACGAGGGCGGCCGGTGACGCGGGCAGAGGGCCAGGGCGCCGCCTCGCCAGGACTGGCGATCGGGCGCAAGGACTGGCTCGCGTACCGCCGCGACATCCGGCGGCTCAGTCGGTTGCTCCCCGGCATCCTGTTCCTGTTCGCATACGCGTTCGTGCTCGTGCGGCCGAATCGCGCGGTTGGGCAGTTCTGGACCGACGTGTTTCTTTCCGCCTTCATCTCGATGTTCCTCGCCATGGCGGTCGCCACCGCGGCCGTGCCTGGCGAGCGGCGCGGGTTCCAGCTCTTACGCATGGCGCCGATCAGCACGTGGGAGATCCTGCGGGCGAAGGTGCTGTTCACGCTCTCGCCGATCGTCGCGTTGACGGCGTCGCTCAGCGCTGTCGTGGCCGCGCTGGGCGGCAACAACCCGATCCAGGTGGCGCAGATCTTCGTGCTGGCGGTGTGGCTGGGGTTCGGGTTCGTGGCGGTCGGTGTCTCGGCGGGAGCGATCGATCCGCACTTCGAGTCGGTGGACGACAGGCGGGCGGTGGGCGTGGCGGGAACGTTCTCGGCGCTGGGAGGCGAGCTGGGTTTCGCGGTGGCCAGCGTGGGTGGGTTCGCGATGCTGCAGTTCGGCGCCCAGGCCCTGGGCGGGACGCAGCTGCGCTTCTTGCCATCGGGTCCGCTGGTCGGGGTGGCGCTCATCGGGCTCGGAGTCGTGCTCTTTGCGACGGGTGCGTGCCTGGTGGCTTTCATGCTGTGGGTCGCCGCGGGGCGATTGCGGTCGTTCGAGGGCGCGATCGGAACGGTCTGAGGTCGGAATTCCGTGCGTTTGGATCCAAAAGGTACGTTTGACGACGCGCTTGGGGGGCGCTAATCGAAGGGGTCTTCGACCAGCTCCGCTTCGAGGTCGCCCTCGGCCATAACCGTGACGGACACGACCGCATAACGGATGGGGCCGCGCCACTCGGACAGCGCGCGATACTCGGCGGCCGCCGCCACCAGGGCGCGGCGCTTGCGCGCTCCCACCGCCTCGACCGGCGAGCCGAAGTCGTCGCTCGAGCGCGTCTTGACCTCGACCACGACGAGGACTTCGCCGCGCCGGCACACGAGGTCGATCTCCCCGCGCCGGGCCAGGAACCCCGCGCCGACGACCTGGTAGCCGCGCGACCTCATGAGGTCCGCGGCCGCCCTCTCGCCGGCTCTCCCTAGCTCACGAGAGCTGACCGAGGAAGACCTCGACGGAGCTTCGGCGCCCATGCAGCCCATCTTCGGGCTCAGCGACTGCGCTGCTCGCTTACGCATTTACGATGCGCGCGCTCCGCTGCTCGTCGCTTCGCCCGAATCTGGGCCGCCTGGATCACCGAATCTCTCGCCGAGGTTTCCCGGTCAGCTCTCGGCCCCGACCAGCTCGGAGACGCGAAACGGCGCCCAAGACGTCCTGTGAATCGGGCTGGGGCCGAGTCGCCGGATCGCGGCGCGATGCGACGGAGTGGCGTAACCCTTGTGGTCCGCGAAGCCGTAGCCGGGGTACAGGCTGTCGTACTCGATCATGACGCGGTCCCGCGCGACCTTGGCCACGATGCTCGCCGCCATGATCGAGGCGCATACCTTGTCGCCGCGCACGACCGCCATCTGCGGCAGCGGGGTGTCGGGCACATCGAACGCATCGATGAGGAGGTACTCGGGCTTCACGCTCAAACCCGCGACCGCGCCCGCGTGCGCGAGGATGCGCGCCTTGTACAGACCGAGCCGGTCGACCTGCGTGTGGTCGACGGCGCACACTGACACCGCGACCGCGCGGCGGCGAATGATGACGTCCACGCGCTCGCGCTCGTCGGCGGTCATCAGCTTGGAATCGTTGAGGCCCGGGATGCGGTCGCCGATCTTCAGCACGACAGCACCGCCGACCACCGGGCCGGCGAGCGGGCCCATGCCCACCTCGTCGACGCCCGCCACCACCTGGTAGCCCATGGCGGCAGCCATCCGTTCGAAGTGCCACAGCTTCGGTCTCATCTATTCGAGGGTAAACACCTGGGGACGGCGCGCGCCAGGTTCTTAACAGGCCTCGGGCCGTAGATAGCGTCCGCCGGGTGTCGGTGAGGAGAAACCCGCGCCGGTAACCTGAGCGCGCGTGAGCATCGCGTTCCTGGTCACGTCCCTGGTCGTCGTGGTCTCGCCGGGCACCGGCGTGATCTACACGCTGGCCACGGCGCTGTCCCGTGGCTCCCGCGCCAGCGTCGTCGCCGCGGTCGGCTGCACCCTCGGCATCCCCAGTTCGTGAGCCCGCACGAAGCGAATCCTGTCGCCAACATGCTGGTGCTGTCGCTCGTCTTCATGTCGATGACCTTCGTCGTCTTCACGGCTTACGGCCTGCTCGCGGCCACCGCCCGCGCGCACGTCCTTTCTCGTCCGCGCGCCCTGACGTGGATGCGGCGGACGTTCGCCGCCGCCTTCGTCAGTCTGGCCGCCAGGCTCGCGCTGGCCGGCCGGTGAGATGGTCCGGACCGACGCTAGGCAAATGTCGAGAGAGTCCGGACTAACCGGGTTTTCGTGGGTCAGAAGATCCGGGGCGGCTCACGCCGCGAGGCGCAGGAACAGGTCGACGTACTGCTCGAGGTGGCGGTCGTTGAGGAAGTGCGCCCTCACCCGCTCCTGGGCCGCCTGGCCTATCTCGGCCGCCCGCGCCGGGTCGACGAGCAGCCCGTCCACGGCCCTGCCGAACGCCGCCAGGTCGTTCGGGTCGTCGAGTAGGAGGCCCGACTTCTCATGCTCGATCTGGTCCTGGATGCCGCCGATCCGGCTCGCCACGACCGGCCGCCCTTTCCACATCGCCTCGGCCACCGTGAGGCCGAATCCCTCGGCGAGGCTCTTCTGCGCGATGACCTCCGACCAGCGCTGCAGCGCGTTCACGATCGCCGCATTCTCCTCGGCGTCCGCCATGGGCAGGCGCGCCAGGTGGACGCGCCTGCGGGCGGGCTCGGGCAGCCCCTCCCACGCCATGATCGTCTGGTTGAGCACGTCGGCCCCCTCGGGATCGTCTGCCACCGCGCTCACCTCCGGGCCCGCCAGCACCAGATGCGCCTGGGTGCTCGCCGGCACGAACTCGGCGAACGCGTGCAGGACGCCGATCGGGTCCTTGAGGCGGTCCCAGCGCGACACCTGCGTCACCAGCCTCGTGGCGGGGACTGCGGGACCCGTCTGGATCATGTCCGCGCGGCGTCCGACAAAACCCGTGCTGCCGTCGTTCCTGACGTAGTACGGGGTCGCCGCGGCGTAACCCGACAGCAGCCCCGAGGTGATCAGGATCGCCGCCGAGCGGGCCGGCGTCATCAGGTTGTTCTTCGGCGAGAACGGGTCGATGGATGGCGGGATGACGACGATCTTGTCCCGGCGCAGGTTCTTCCACGCGAATGCGTCTCGCGAGAAGACGTACGCGTCGGCGCTGCCCAGGTACCGGGTCAGGAATTCCCACGCATTGTCGGCGCGGTCGTTGGGACGGTCGATGCCGACGTGGCAGCGCCAGATGACGCGTGCCCCAGCCTCTTTGGCGTTGGCGACCAGGCCGGCGGTCTGAGGGTCGTGCAGGATGACGATGTCGCCGGGCCGGACCAGCGAGGCGAGCTCGCGACCAGCCCACACGAGCGACTTTTCGTACGTGTCGTGCTCGGCCTCGCCCAGGTCGCCACCGTCGCCGGCGAAGCCCTGCACCTGATTGTGGATGCGCTTGGTGATCTTGAAGAATTCGGCGTTGCCGCGGATCGTCAGCCACCTGGCGTCCACTCCGGCCCCACGCGCGTAAGCGACCAGCGACTGCAGCAGCTCGGCGACGCCACCTCCCCGGGCGGTCGAGTTGACGTTCCACAGCACCTTGCCTGCCAGCAGGGACCGCGCGGTGACCACCGCGGCCGACAGCTCGCCATACGCGGCCTCGCTCAGCACCTGGCGGAAGATGCCCGGCGAGACCGGCTCGACTGGAACGGAGGTCAGCTCGGGGGTGGCGGTGTCGATCACATCGAGCGGTACATGACGCACGTTTCCACGCCGGCCCCGGACCTCATGCACTTCCGGACGTCTTGCTTCTGGACCACCCTTACGGGAACCGTACAGCGACACGCTAAGCTGTGCGCCCGGAGGAGGGAAGCGTGGAAGTTCGTGACGACGTCGTTGACATTCTGGCCGGCTTCGCGCTGTTCTCCGACCTCGCCACGCCGGAGCTCGAGAGCGTGGCCCAGACGCTGGACGAGTCGTGGTTCAAGGCGGACGAGCGCGTCATCCGTCAGGGCCTGACGGGGTCCGGCTTCTACGTCATCCTCGACGGCACGGCGACGATCCGCGTCGACGGCAAGGACCGGGCGACGCTGCGGCCAGGCGATTACTTCGGCGAGATCTCGTGCCTCCTCGGTGAGCCACCCGTGTCCGACATCGTGGCGCAGCGCCCACTGCGCTGCCTCGTGCTGCCGTGCGAGCGGCTCGAGGAGTTTCTCGTCGCCCATCCTCGCGTCCTGTTCCGCCTGCTGCAGGGCGAGGCGCGAAAGGTCCGCAACACGACCCGGTGGTTGAGCTGACGCCAGCCCCGTTTGCACCCGGCCGCTATCCGCTCGTGGTCGTCGGCAGTGGACCGGGCGCGCTGCAGCTGACCTACTCCTTGCGTCGCCTGGGCATCGAGCATGCGGTCATCTCCGCGGACGACGCGCCGGGCGGCATGTTTCGCCGCTGGCCCATCTTCCAGCGGATGTTGAGCTGGACGAAACCGTATGCGGAGGCCGAGCGAGGTTCGACCGCATACGAGCGATTCGACTGGAACAGCCTGCTCGCGGACGAAGCAGAGCATCGCGCGATCATGCCGGGCGTGATGGACGGCACTTCGTACTTTCCGTCGCGGCCGGAGATGGAGCGCGGCCTGGTCGCGTTCGCCGAGCGCACCGCCCTGCAGGTGCGGTACGGATGCCGGTGGGAGTCGACGCGACTCGACGGTGGTGACCTCGTGCTCGTCACTTCGGACGGCGAGTACCGCGCGCCCATCGCGGTGTTCGCCGTCGGCGTGGCCGAGCCGTGGCGGCCGCCCGTGCTGGCGGTGGCCGGCGTCGAGCAGTACGGCGACCTGCGGCCCGCGGAGACGTACGCCGACCGCCGCATCTTCATCGTCGGCAAGCAGAACAGCGGCTTCGAGATCGCGACCGGCCTTCTGCCATGGGCGCGCCAGATCGTCCTCGCGTCGCCGAGCCCCACACGGCTGAGCGTGGACGTGCGCTCACTGGTCGGCGTGCGCGCGCGGTACGTGCAGCCGTACGAGGACTGGGCGCTGGCCGGAGGCGTCGTCGTGCTCGACGCCTCGATCGAGAGCGTGGAACCGCGCGAGGGCCGCTTCATCGTCACGACGAAGAGCCCGCAGGACGGCAGCGCCCTCACCTTCGACGTGGACGACGTGATCGCCGCCACCGGTTTCACATCGCCGCTGCGCGACCTGCCACAGCTCGGCGTGGCGACGTTCGGGCAGAGCCGCCTGCCGGCGCAGACTTCCTTCTGGGAAAGCGCCACCGTGCCCGGGATCTTTTTCGCGGGCACGATCATGCAGGGCTCGCATGGGCTGCGCAAGCACGGCATTCCCAGCAACTCGGGAGCCGTGCAGGGATATCGCTACAACGCTCGCGTCCTCGCGCGGCACATCGCGGAGGAGAAGCTCGGCATGCGCCTCGAGCGCCGCCGGCTCGCCGCAGACGACGTCGTCCCCTTCCTCCTGGCCGAGGCGAGCCGTGGGCCCGAGCTGTGGCACCAGCGCGCTTACCTCGCGCGCGTGGTCGCCGTCGACGCGGACGGCCCGTATGACGACGGGATCCAGCCCCTCGCCCACTTCGTCGACGATTCCGGACCGGACGCCGTGGCGATGACGCTCGAGGCCAACGGCAAGGACGATCCGTATCCGGCCGTGTACGTGCGCGCCAAGGGGCCGGTCCGGGAGAAGCTCCTCGCTCCCCATCCCCTGCTGGACTTCGAAGGCGAGGCGTACCGGCGGGAGCTCGCCGACACGGTGCACGACGCACTCGACCGTGCCCTGGCGCGATGAGCCTGCCGACCGGAACGCTGACCTTCCTCTTCACCGACATCGAAGGGTCGACGCGGCTGATGCAGGACCTGGGCGACAGTTACGTGCAGGCGCAGGTCGACCACCACGCCATCCTCCGCGAGGCGTTTCGGAGCAAGGCCGGACGCGAGCTGCGGACCGAGGGCGACTCGTTCTTCTGCGTTTTCGAGAGCGCGCTCGACGCGTGCGGCGCGGCGGCCCAGGCTCAGAAAGGCTTCACCACTCACCAATGGCCGTCCGGCATCGCGATGCGCGTTCGCATCGGGCTGCACACCGGCGAGGCGCCGCTCGTGGGCGAGGAGTACATCGGCCTCGACGTCCACCACGCGGCCAGGGTGGCCGCCGCGGCGCACGGCGGCGAGGTGGTCATCTCGGAGACGACGCGAACGCTGGTCGAGCACGCCCTGCCGCCAGGCTTGAGCTTGCGCGACCTCGGGGTCCACCGGCTGAAGGACCTGGCGCGACCCGAGCGGCTTTACCAGCTCGTGGTCGCGGGCGCACCGGATACATTTCCCGCCCCGCGCACGCTCGACGCGATCCCGAACAACCTGCCGACCCAGCTCACGAGCTTCGTCGGCCGTGACGCCGACGTCGCGGAGGCGAAGGCGCTGCTGGCCAGGAACCGGCTGTTGACGCTGACGGGACCCGGCGGCATCGGCAAGACGCGGCTCAGCCTGCAGCTGGCGGCCGACGTCGCCTCGACCTTTGCCGACGGCGTGTTCTTCGTCCCGCTCTCCGCGGTGACCGACGCGGACCTCATCCCGTCCACGATCGCGCAGAGCATGGGCCTGCCGGTCTCGGGCAACCGGCGCCCGATGGACGTCCTGCATGATCACGTACGCGAGAAGCGGGCGCTGCTCGTGCTCGACAACCTCGAGCAGCTGCTGCCCAACGCCGGGCCTGTCGTGTCGGAGCTGCTGCATCAGGCGCCCGAGCTGAAGGTCGTGGCCAGCAGCCGCGCGCCTCTACATATATATGGAGAGCAGGAGCTGGCCGTGCAGCCGCTGGGGCTGCCCGACCTGAAGGGTGCGCAAACGCCCGCGGTGCTCTCGCAGTACGAGGCGGTCCGGCTTTTCATCGAGCGCGCGGTCGCCGCCAAGCACGACTTCCGCGTCACCAACGAGAACGCGCCCGCGATCGCGGGAATATGCGAGCACGTCGACGGCCTGCCGCTCGCCATCGAGCTGGCCGCCGCGCGGGTGAAGCTCTTCAGCCCGCAGGCGCTGCTGACGCGCCTGGAGACCAGCACCAGTGTGCTGGCCGGCGGGGCGCGTGACCTGCCGGGCCGGCAGCAGACGTTGCGCGGCGCGATCGCGTGGAGCCACGACCTGCTCGACGAGCCGCAGAGGCGGCTGTTCGCGCGTTTCTCGGTGTTCGCCCGAGGAGCCAACCTGGCGCAGGCCGAGGTGGTGTGCGGACCCGAGTCGGAGCTTGGTGTGGAAGTGCTGACAGGACTGGACGAGCTGGCCGACCAGAGCCTGCTGCGCACGCTGCCGGACTTCGACGAGCCGCGGCTGCTGATGCTCCAGGTCATCCGCGAGTTCGCCCTCGAGCAGCTGGAGGCGAGCGGCGAGGCCGACGCCATCCGCGACCGCCACGCGGCCGCGTACCAGGCGCTGGCCGAGTCTGCGGCTCCGCACCTGTTCGGCGCCGAGCAGAAGGGCTGGCTCGACCGCCTGGAGATCGACCACGACAACTTCCGCGCGGCGTTCGACTGGGCGCTGTCCACCGGTGACGCTCGACGCGCGATGAGCCTGGGCGCAGCTTTCTGGCGGTTCTGGCAGATGCGGGGCCACCTGCGAGAGGGTCGAGCCCGGCTCGACTCGATCCTCGCCATGCGCGGCGCAGGCGAGCTGAAGGCGGAGCGGGCCGGCGCCCTCGAGGCGGCCGGCGGGATCGCGTACTGGCAGGGCGACATGGGCGCGGCGCAGGTCTTCTACGACGAGTGCCTCGAGCTGGCTCGCGAGAGCGGCGACCCGGCCGCGGTCGCGAACGCCCTGTACAACGACTCCTTCCCGCCCAACGTCTCGACGACCGACATTCCGAAGGCACGCGCGCTGCTCGAGGAAAGCCTCCCGATCTTCCGCCGGCTCGGTGACCAGGCCGGCATCGCGCGCTGCCTGTGGGCGCTCGGCCAGCTGTACTTCAACCTCGGCCTTCTGCCGGAGTCTGAGGCGACCCTCGATGAGGCCATCGATCTGTTCGCGGACCAGGGGAATCGGTTCGGTGAGGGCTGGGCTCTGTTCGTGCGCGCCGCGCTTGCCCTCAGGATGGACGACGTGCCCAAGGCCGACGCCGCCGGCACAGCGGCCCTCAAGATCTTCGCGGCCGCCGACGACGTGACCGGCGAGGTGATGGTGCTGGACAGCCTGGGCGAGGTGGCCAGGCGCCAGGGTCACCCGCTGCGAGGGGCCCGCCTGACGGGTGCGTCCATCGCCCACGAGGTGACGAGCGGCACGGGACTCAACACGTTGGTCTCCACGCGCGAAGGCTGGCGGGCGCCGGCGGCGCTCACCGACGCGGAAGCCGCGGCTCGCGCGGAAGGCCAGGCGATGACGATCGAGCAGGCGGTCGCCTACGCGCTGGAGGCCAAACCTTTGGAGGTGCCCGGCGGGTCTCACCCAGTCGGGTGACCCAGGCTTCGAAGTTTTAATCAATCCGATTCACAGGCTCTATCCGAATGGATAAACAAACTGCCCAGTTGATCCGCATGCGATGTGACGATGTTCCGTTAGGGTCCGTGAACAGGTTTCGCGGATGCGACCACAGGCCACGACGACAGGAAGGAAGCGGGCTCACGCCAGGGTAGGCTGGGTCCTGCTGGCCACCGCGCCGGGCGCGGTGTGCGCCTGCCTGGTCTTGACCGCCGTGGCGACCAGCGCCGGCAGCTCCGGCCCGCCGGCGCCGGTGAACCTGCCGCTGCTATCGCCGACCTTACCGGCCGTCAACCCGCCGCCGCTGCCGACCGCGCTGCCGACCGCGCTGCCGACCCTCGCGACCTCGCTGCCCACAGTTTCGCCGCCCGCGCTGTCGACGCCCAGCCTGCCGGTCACCCTGCCCACGCCCAGTCCGTCGATCCCCGGCGGCCTCCTGCCCTCGCCGTCGCCGAGCGCCAGCCCGACGCCTCAGGGCGGCGCCGGCGGCTCCGGATCGAGCTCGGGCGGCCCGGGGGGCTCGGGCGGCGGCCAGGGTCCGGGCGGGGGCTTCACCATCCCGCTGATCGGCATCGTCATCCGCTCGCCGCTGGACGCCGCCCTGCTGGGCGCCATCGCCTCCCTGCCGCTGCTGTTCGGGATCTGGCTACTCTTGTTCGGCCGCACGTGGGCAGAGGCGCGCCGCTCGCGTGACGCTCAGATCCGGCTCGCGATCGCCCACGACCTTGGCCTGCAGCCGCGCCAGCTGCTCTCGATGAGCACCGAGGCCATGTTCAAGCTCCGCGAGGAGGCCGCGTTCGACGAGCTCACCGGCGTGCTGAGGCGGGCGGCCGGCATCTCCGCGCTCGACCGCGAGATCGCGCGCGCCCGCAGGCAGAAGGCGCCGCTGGCGGTCGCATTCGTCGACGTCGACGGCCTGAAGGAGACGAACGACAAGCGGGGCCACAAAGCGGGCGACGACCTGCTGAGGAGCATGGCCGCGCTGCTCAAGGGCGCCCTGCGCGCCCAGGACCTGGTCATGCGCTACGGCGGCGACGAGTTCGTGTGCGTCCTGCCCGACACGGTCGCGGACGCCGGGCGGGCGAAGATCAGCTGGATCCAGACCGAGGCCGACGCCAAGGGCATCGGCTTCAGCGCCGGGGTGGCGCAGCTCGAGCGCGCGGACGATGTGGTCAGCCTGCTCGGCCGGGCCGACACCGAGATGTACGCCGTCAAGTCGCGGCGGGGGAAGATCCGGGACATCCGGCTTGGAGTGGTGGGCGGGGGCGGGGGCAAGTCGGTCCCCGCGTAGGTCCTGCCTGGCCGCCCGGGGCACTTGCCAGAAGAAAACACTTGACAACCGGTCCGGAATAGGGTTTAGTGGGTCGCAACCCGACAAACCGGAGGTACACGGATGTTAAGGCCCGCCAGCCTCGCGATGGCTCTGTCCGCGTCAGCTGTCGTCCTGCTCGCCCTGCCCGCCGCGGCCGCCACTCCACCCAGCCCTCCGCCGGGCAACGTGAACGTGCAGCCAGTGACCGTAACCTCGGACGGCCAGGGCAACCCGGCAGCCGCCAACTGCGGCGCCGACGCCAGCGGCGCCGGGCAGACCTACCAGGCGCAGCCCACCCAGCTCAGCGCCTCGGGCGCGTCGTCGCCGGGCGGCTGCGGCACCACCTCCGGGAGCGGCAGCACCGCCGGCAGCGGCGCCGGCTCGACCTCGGGCACGTGGACGCGGGCCAATGCGGCCACGACCGGAAGCTCGACGGCCGGGCAGAACGCAACGGGCGCCACCGTGCCGGCCGCCGCGGTCAACCACGGCGGCGGCGGGATCTTCGGCGGCCCGCTGTGGCTCGGGCTCCTGCTCCTCCTTGCCCTGCTCTTGCTGCTCATCGGCTTTGCCGCCGGCCGGCGGCGCCCAGCCCAGGCCAGGGCTTAAGAGATGCCATTTCCCCTCCCTCGCCCCGACCGGCAGCGACCCCCTGCCGGCTCGGGGCACCCCCACGGCGAGGGGGGCGACTCCGAGGACCCGCTGGTCGCGATGGCTCCCGACATGGAGCGCGCCCTGGGCGCCTTGCGCGACTTCACGCGGCGCGACATCCTGCTCCGCTTCTACACCGACCGCAAGCCGCGCAGCGTCGACGACGTGGCCCGCGCGGCGGGCGTGCATCGCTCGGTCGCCTTCGACCACCTCGAGCGCCTGGTCGCGCTGGGCTACCTCGAGGTGCAGCGACGGGGCGGCCTCCCGGGCCGGCCGGCCAAGATCTACCGGCTCAACGCCGGCCCTGTCCAGATCAGCCACCCGATGCGCCGGTACGACATCCTGGCCGAAGCGCTCGCGCGGGCCTTCAGCGCCGAGCCCGACGGCAGGCAGGCGATGCACGCGGCGGGACGGGCGCTGGGCAGCCGGCTCGCCCGCCCGCACGTCACCTCCCTCGCCGCCACGCTCGAACCGCTGGTCGAGATGGGCGGCGTGTACGAGATCGGACGCGCCGGCCAGATCGTGTGCACGAACTGCCTCTTCTACGAGGTGTGCAGGCGCGAGCCAAGTGTCTGCGAGTTTCACGCGGGAGCGATCGAGGGTTTGAGCGGGCGCTCCGTGGAGCGGCCCTCGATCCGCTCCCTCGGCTTTCACGGACCGAGCGGCTGCGCCTACCAGCCTGAGGACTGACATGGACGTGCGCGAGGGCGTCAGCGTCGGCGCATACCAGCTGCTCGAACGGATCGGCCGCGGCGGCATGGCGACCGTGTACCGCGCCTACCACCCCGCGCTCGACCGCGAGGTGGCCATCAAGATCCTGCCCGACTTCTTCGCCGAGGACCCCGAGTACCGCGCCCGGTTCCAGCACGAGGCACGCGCGGTGGCTCGCCTGAAGCACGCGAACATCCTCGACGTCTTCGACTTCGGCTCCGAGGACGGCGTCCCGTACATCGTGACGGAGCTCATCGATGGCGGCACGCTCGCCGACCAGCTCGGCGCCCCCCTGCCACTCGAGGACGCGCTGGCGATCCTCGAGCCGCTGGCCCGTGCCCTCGACCATGCGCACTCGCGAGGCGTGCTCCATCGCGACATCAAGCCCAGCAACGTGTTGATGCGCAAGGACGGAACGCCGGTGCTGGCGGACTTCGGCCTGTCCAAGATGGCCGGCGCGACACGACGCCTCACCGCGACGGGCTCGGTCATGGGCACAGCGGACTACATGTCGCCGGAGCAAGCCGCGGACGACGCGGTCACGGCGGCGTCCGACCGCTACTCCTTCGCCGTGCTCGCGTACGAGATGTTCACGGGTCGCGTGCCCTTCCAGTCGGAGTCGACAGCCGCCGTCCTGGTCGCGCACATCACGCGGCCGGTGCCGCCGCCGCACGAGCTTCGCGGCGAGCTGCTCGCGCATGTCGAAGCCGTGCTGCGCCGCGGGCTCGCCAAGCATCCCAACGACCGCTACCCGACTGCGTCCAGCTTCGTGGCCGCGCTGCGGCCTGCGGCATGGATCGGCCAGCGCGAAGCGCCGGCCGAATCCCTTTCTGAGCCCGGGCGCGCGCGTGCGACGAGGACCCCCATCGTGCTCGTGGTCGACGACGGCGCCGCGAACCGCGAGCTGATCAAGGCGTGCCTGAGCGAGGTGGACTGCGAGGTGCGGACCGCCGAGGACGGCTTCGCCGCGCTGCGCATGATCAAGGAGTCGCCGCCCGACCTCGTGCTCCTCGACGTGCAGATGCCTGGCATCGACGGCTTCGAGGTATGCGAGCGGATCAAGAGCCAGGTGAACGGCAGCCTGCTCCCGGTCGTGATGATCACCGCCCTCAACGAGACGACCGACCGCGTGCGCGCCCTGGCCACCGGCGCGGACGACTACATGTCGAAGCCGGTCGACCGGATCGAGCTGGTGGCCCGTGTTCGCTCCGCCCTGCGGCTGAAGCGTGTGTACAACTCGCTCAACAGCGCTGAGCAGGTGATCTACGCGCTCGCGGCCGCCGTCGAGGCGAAGGATCCTTTCACCGAGGCTCACACACAGCGGGTGGCCGAATCGGCGCGTCGAGTCGGCGCGCGCATGGGACTGTCGAACGATGACCTCAACGCGCTGTATCGCGGCGGCATCATCCACGACATCGGCAAGATCGGCGTGCCGGACCACATCCTCATGAAGCCGGGCGAGCTCGACCCCGACGAGAAGATCGCGATGCACCTCCACCCCATCATCGGCGAGAACATCGTCGCGCCCCTCCAGAACGGCGAAGACCTGGCGCCGCTGATTCGCCACCACCACGAGCACTTCGACGGCACCGGCTATCCAGACCGTCTCGCCGGCGAGAAGATCCCGCTGCTCGCGCGGATCGTCTCCGTGTGCGACGCGTTCGACGCGCTCACCAACGACCGTCCGTACCGCCGGCGGCAGTCGCGCGAGCAGGCGATGTCGATCCTGCGCTACGGCGCGGGGCGCCAGTGGGACCCCAAGGTCGTGCGCATGTTCCTCGAAGAGGCGGGCTGACCGTTGCGCGAGGCCGCGGGCTTCCTGCAAAACGTCCAGGTCCTGGCCTTCGGCCTGCTGGGTGTGGCCACGGCGATCGGCTGGTTGCGTCGCCGCGACCGAGCCATGGGCTTTCTGGCGCTGGCGATCGTGCTCCTGTCCGCGGTTTCGCTGCTGGGCCGGTTGCCCTCGCTCATCGGCTCCACGCCGCCGCTGCTCAACCAGCTCGAGCTTGTTCTGTTCATGAGCTCGGGCTACGCGCTCCTTCGGTACCGAGGCTCGCTCATTCCCTTACCCCGCCGCTGGCACGTCGCCGCGCTCATCGCGATGGTGGCGGCCAGCGGTCTTTACATCGCCGCCCAGGCCCTCCAGGCGAGCCGTGACGTGCTCGGCGTCGCCGGCATCGAGCTGGTCCTCATCTGGTCGCTCGCCGTCGGCGAGGCGATCGTCCGCTTCTGGGTGGTTGCGCGCCGCCTGCCGGCCGTGCAGGCGTGGCGGCTGCGCACGCTGAGCCTGGGCTTCGGCGGGCTGGTCCTGATCCTGGCCTTCGCGGTGTCGGTCGGCGCGCTGGCGGCGCAGCCGCTGACCCAGGTCGTCACCGAGCTGGTCGCGATCGCGATCGTGCCCTTGCTTTACGTCAGCTTCTCGCCGCCGGCGTGGCTGCGCCGCGAATGGCGCGCGTCCGAGGAGGAGGGCCTCCGCGCGTTCATGGAGGAGCTGCTGATCGGCCGCCGCCAGGCCGAGCTCGCCGGCCCGGCGCTGGAGTGGTCGGCGCGCCTGGTGGGCGGCGAGTCGGCCGTCCTCTTCGACCGCGCCGGCGCCGCCGTGGCGGCCAAAAGCATCGACTCCGACGTCATCGCCGACCTCACCGACCGCCTGCCGCTACTCGATCAGGGCGTGAACCGCGTGCGCATCCTCGACGGCGACAGGTCGCTGGTCGTGCTCTCGGTCGCGGGTCTGGTCGAGTCGTGGACGCTGGTCATCCTCGCCGGGCCCTTCAGCCCCGGTTTCGGCGGCGATGAGGTGCGGCGCGCGCAGCAGTTCATGACCGCTTTCGTCACCGCGCTGGACCGCGCACGGCTGGTCGCCGAGCTGGAGGAGACCAACGCACGCCTCCAGGAGGCGAGCCGCCACAAGAGCATGTTCCTCGCCAACATGAGCCACGAGCTGCGCACGCCGCTCAACGCGATCATCGGTTTCTCAGAGCTGCTGTCGGACGCGCGCGAGGGCCAGTTCGATGAGGCGACGCGCAAGAGGTTCCTGTCCCAGATCCTCAACGGCGGCCGGCACCTTCTCGGCTTGATCAACGACATCCTGGACCTCTCGAAGGTCGAGGCCGGGCAGATGGAGCTGCACGTCCAGACCGTGGCGGTGGCGGAGCTGATCGACCAGGTCACGCGCACGGTCGAGCCGCTCGTGAACAGGAAGGCGATCTCCTTGAAGACCGAGGCCGGCGCGGCCGGAGAGATGCAGGCCGACCCGGGCAAGCTGAAGCAGATGCTGCTGAACCTCGTCTCCAACGCGATCAAGTTCACGCCCGACGGCGGCACCATCACCGTCCAGGCGGTGCGCCGGATGAAGGCGATGGAGATCTCGGTCATCGACACCGGCATCGGCATCACCGAGGCCGACCAGGCCCAGATCTTTCAGGAGTTCCACCAGGTCGATTCGGGACCGGCGCGGCGGCACGAGGGCACGGGCCTGGGGCTCGCGCTCACCAAGCGGTTCGCGGTGCTGCACGGGGGCGACGTCAAGCTGCGCAGCCAGGTCAACGAGGGCAGCGTGTTCACCCTGAGGTTGCCCCTCGAGCAGGGAGCCGCCGAGGCCCCGAAGGCGGCGCCGGCCGCGACGATCAAGGGCAGCGCCCGCGGCCCGCTGGTCCTCATCGTCGAGGACGACGCGGCGGCGGCCGAGCTCCTGACGCGACAGCTCGGGGGCGCCGGCTACCGCACGCATGTCGCACGCAACGGGCGCGAGGCGCTGGCCAGCGCGCGGGACCTGAAGCCGGCGGCGATCACCCTCGACATCATCCTGCCCGAGCTCGACGGCTGGGAGGTGCTGGCGCAGTTGAAGAGCCATCCGGCCACGAGCGGGATCCCCGTCATCGTGGTGAGCGTCGTCGACAACCCCGAGCTTGGCATCGCGCTGGGCGCGATCGACTACCTGGCCAAGCCTGTCGACGGCAAGGCGCTGGTCGAACGCTTGAGGCGACTGTCCTTCCTCAAGGGGGGCGGCCGGCCGCGCGTCCTGGTCGTCGACGACGAAGCCGCCAACCGCGACTGGCTCGCGCACACGCTGGAGCCGGCCGGGTTCAACGTGGTGTCGGCGGCGGGTGGCGACGAGGCCATCAAAAAGGCGCGGTCGCAGAAGCCGGACCTCGTGGTGCTCGACCTGATGATGCCGGAGGTGAGCGGCTTCGACGTGGTCGAGGCGCTGCGTGCGCGCGAGGAAACGCGCGAGACGCCGATCATGATCCTCACCGCGGCCAACCTGACCGACGATGACAAGAGAAGGCTGAACGGCCGCGTGTCGCAGGTGCTGAGCCGCGGCTCGGTCGGCGCCTCGGACATCGTGAGCCTGCTGAAGCGCACGGTCAACGGAGTCAAGTGAGCCAGGCTGACCTGATCCTGCTGGTCGAGGACAACGAGGCCAACACCATCCTCGCCACCGCGGTGCTGCAGCGCGACGGTTTTGGCGTCGACGTGGCGACCTCCGCAGAGGAGGCCAGGGAGCGTCTGCGCGGATCGGCCCCGGAGCTGATCCTGATGGACCTGCAGCTGCCAGGCGAGGACGGGCTCGCCTTCACGCGAGAGCTGAAGGCGGACCCGGCGACCGCCGGCATACCAGTCGTCGCGCTGACCGCGCATGCGATGGCGGGCGACCGCGAGCGGGCGATCGAGGCGGGATGCGCGGGCTATGTGTCGAAGCCGATCGACACCAGGACGTTCAGCCGGCAGGTGCGGGAGCTGCTGGAAGGCTTCCGCGCGAAGGCGCGTGAGCAGGGCGTTGCTTCATGACCACAGCCAGCCGCCGGATCCTGGTCGTCGACGATGACCCCGCCAGCTGCGACCTGTTGGCGTACTACCTGAAGTCGCTCGGCTACAACGTGGCCATCGCGGCCGATGGCGACCGCGCGTTGAACATGGACCTCGAGGACGACATCGAGCTCGTGATCCTGGACGTGCATATGCCGCCGCACGACGGACCGGAGGTGCTGACGATGCTGCGCCAGCGGCGGCCGCTGCGTCCGGTCAAGGTGATCGCTGTCACCGGCGACGAGTCGGACGACACGCGCATGACCATGGATCGCCTGGGCGCCGACGGATTTCTGACCAAGCCCGTTGACCTGTCGTCCCTGCGGGCACACGTCACGCGGTTGCTGCCGGGGCAGGCGCAGGGCGAGGGCGTGCTGCACCGCCGCATCCGCGAGCGCGGTGTGGAGCGACAGCTGGAAGACCGGCGGATCAATCCACGGGCGGGCTTGCGGGGCGGCTGGTAGGCGGTCCCGACGGTCAGGTCGTGCGGATGGGTTGGCGCTTGATCATGTGCACGATCGCGACCAGGATGCAGGCACCGAGCAGCGCGACGATGAAGGAGATGATCAGCCCCGTCGGCTGGGTGCCGAAGATGAGCGAGAAGATGAAACCGCCGACGAAGGAGCCCAGCACGCCGAGGATCACGTCCCAGATGATTCCGTAGCCGCCGCCGCTCATGATCTTGCCGGCCAGCCAGCCGGCGATCGCTCCGAGGATCAAGAAGCCGATCAGGTGCATCTACGTTCCCCTTGGTCAAAGTGGCGGGCCGGTGGGCACGCCCTACGATCAGGTAACTCGCGAGCGGGTAGTCCTACCGGACGATTCGGGCACGTCCAGGAGTCCCCTGCAGCTCGAACTGGTGGTTCCTAGGCGCTCCGGCGGCTCATGCCATGGGTGACTTGACTGATGCGCGATGGTGGCGCTGCACGTCGGTTACGGACTGGGAAGGGGGCGTGCGCAGGACGGCCGGGTTGCTGTTAGTAGAGCTAGGGTGAAGTTAATTTAGTATGTTGGGTCTTGACAATCGTACGTGTGTTCGCTATGCTCTTTTTCATGCTCGCTCTCGCGCCGTCCACTTCGGAGCTGGCCCAGCAGCTCGTCTTCCTCGAGCACCAGATCTCGCTCCTTCAGCTGGAGGCCTCCATGCTCGCGGCGCAGCTTTCGTGGCGTGGCTTCCTCGAGCAAGAGGGCTACAACAGCCCGACCGACTGGCTGCGCTTCAACTGCCACCTCACCGACAAGGTGGCTTTCGACCGCATCCGGGTGGGTGAGCACGTCGGCGAGCTGCCGATGAGCGTCGACTACCTCCGCGATGGAGAGATCGGATACGCGCACCTGGCGACCATGGCGCGGACGGCAGAGTCGGTGGGCAAGGCCTTTGACGAGCGCAAGCTGCTGCCCCTTGCTCTCGAGCACACGCCGGGCAAGTTCTACTTCAAGTCCCTTCACTACCGGCATTCGGTGGATCCGAAGAAGTACGGCCAGGAGCAAAGCGAAGAAGGCATCAATCACCACCTGTCGCTGGCTACCGGAGAAGACGGGCATCTGCTGATCAACGGCGTGCTCGACCCTGTGGGTGGCGCCGCGGTGCGCAGCGCTCTGGACCGGCTGGCGCAGAAATCAGGCGCTCACGATGACCGGCTGCTGCCGCAGCGGAACGCTGACGCGCTTGTCGAGCTGGCGACCGGTGGCAGGCCGGCGAACGTCCAGGTCACCGCCACGATCGAGACGCTGAAAGGCCTGGTCGGCGCCGCCGCCGGCGAGATGGAGCTCTCGCTGCCCATTTCTTCCGCCGCCCTGCGGGGCATTGCCTGCGACTGCAGCGTTACACGCGTCCTCCTCAACCAGGACTCGGTCGCGATCGACGTCGGCCGGACCAAGCGCGTCATGTCGGGCGGGCTGCGCCGGGCGTTG
>Ga0070698_100001004_pt1 | contig 31066 bp, 34 predicted proteins | sample KBSK1502metaG_FD_65477 | JGI IMG/M metagenome (GOLD analysis project Ga0070698, IMG submission 65477) | Corn, switchgrass and miscanthus rhizosphere microbial communities from Kellogg Biological Station, Michigan, USA - KBS K1-50-2 metaG | ecosystem: Host-associated > Plants > Roots >...
CCTGTACCGCTTCGACGCGCTGAAGGACCAGAAATACTGATGGAACCTGACCACCCCGGCGGTGCCAGACCGCATCCTGACGACCGGGCGGACTCAATCGGCCGGCCAGCAGCTGACTCCCCGCCGCATGCCGACGGCCGCCGGCTGCCGTGGACCGGCACCACGCCGAGCCACAGCTTTCCGCCCGAGGTGATCGGCCAGATTCACGAGATGGCGGAGGCCGGGAGGTACGAGATACGCGGGTGGGGCGCCAAGCGCCAGGTACCCACGTTTGACGACCTCGTGTTCCTCACCGCGTCGCTGACCCGTTATCCGCTGGAGGGCTACCGGGAACTCTGCGAAACGACGACCGTGCTCGGCACCAGGTTCGCCAGCCGCCCGCTGGAGCTCGCGATCCCGATCACGATCGCGGGAATGAGCTTCGGCGCTCTGTCCGCGCACGCCAAGGAGGCGCTCGGCAGGGCCGCGACGGCAGTGGGTACCTCCACGACCACCGGCGACGGCGGGATGACGCCAGAAGAGCGCAAGGCGTCGCGGCTGCTGGTCTACCAGTGCCTGCCCTCGCGGTACGGGTTCAACCTGGACGACCTCCGCGCCGCCGACGCGATCGAGGTGGTGATCGGCCAGGGCGCCAAGCCGGGCGGCGGCGGGATGCTCCTCGGCCAGAAGGTCAGCGAGCGCGTGGCCGGCATGCGGACGCTGCCCCCCGGCATCGACCAGCGATCCGCATCGCGGCATCCGGACTGGACCGGTCCCGACGACCTGCGGATCAAGATCGAGGAGCTGCGCGAGGCGACCGGCTGGGAAAAGCCCGTCTACGTGAAGCTGGGCGCGACCAGGGTCGATCATGACGTCAAGCTGGCCGTCGCCGCGGGCGCCGACGTGGTGGTGGTCGACGGAATGCAGGGCGGGACCGGGGCCACCCAGACCGTCTTCATCGAGCACGCGGGTATCCCGACGCTCCCCGCCGTGCGCATCGCCGCTGAGGCGCTGCGGGAGATCGGCAAGGCCGGCGAGGTGCAGCTCGTCGTCTCGGGTGGCATCCGCTCGGGCGCGGACGTGGCGAAAGCGCTCGCGCTCGGGGCGACAGCGGTCTCGATCGGAGTCGGGGCGCTGATCGCGCTCGGCTGCAACCGAAGTAGCTATCGCGCAAACGGGCGCGACCACGACGCCACGGCCGGCTATCAGGCGATCGGCACGGCTCCCGGCTACTGCCACCACTGCCACACCGGGCTGTGCCCGGTCGGGGTGACGACCCAGGATCCCGAGCTGGAGCGCCGCCTTGACCCGGAGGTGGGCGCGCGGTGGATGACCAACTACCTGAAGGCGCTGACGATGGAGCTCACGGCCCTTGCCCGGGCCTGCGGCAAGTCCAACGTCCACCACCTCGAACCCGACGATCTCGTTGCGCTGACTATCGAGGCAGCCGCGATGGCCAAGGTGCCGCTGGCAGGCACCGACTGGATTCCCGGGCGATAGAAGAGGAGACCCCATGTACGAGAGACTGCTAGTGGCCGTGGACCACTCGGATAACTCCGAGCGCGTGCTGGCCGCGGCCCGGAAGCTCGCTTCGCTGTCCAACGGCGAGGTATGGGTGCTGCATCTGCGGGAGCGGGAGGTCATACCCCAGCTGGGGGATGTGCCGAGCGAGTCAGACGCCGAGGCGAAGTCGGCGGTTGATGCTGCGGTCGGGGAATTGACCAAGGCGGGAATCACGGCTCACGGTGAGATAAGGAACACCCTCTTCGGGCATGCGGCCCGCGAGATCATCGAGGACGCCAAAGAGCACGATGCCGGGGTTATCGTCATGGGCTCCCGCGGACGAAGCGATCTCACCGGGCTCGTCCTTGGCAGCACGGCGCACAAGGTGATCCACCTGGCCGACCGGCCGGTGCTGGTGATCCGCTGACGTCAGGCGTTGTTGCGAAAAGCAGGTCCCGACGTGACAACTGCCTGCGTGCTGCAGCACATCCGGTGCGAGCCACCGGGGATCTTCGCCGAGGTGCTGCGCCGTCATGGCATCGCGATCGCGACGGTCGAGCTCGACGAGGGTGACGAGCTGCCGGACTGGCGCGACGTGGACCTGGTGCTGGCGATGGGCGGCCCGATGGGCGTGAATGACGAAGCGGAGCATGCCTGGCTCGCCAGGGAGAAGAAGTGGATCGCGTCCGCAGTGCGATCTGGCATGCCCTACCTCGGGGTGTGCCTTGGAGCGCAACTGCTCGCCGCAAGCCTGGGCGCAGAAGTCCGCACCGGGGAGGCGCCGGAAGTCGGGGTGCTGCCCGTCGCGCTGACCGATGACGGGCGGGCCGATCCGGTCTTCTCCGCTCTTGGGCAGCAGTTCCAGGCCTTGCAGTGGCACGGAGACACGTTCGGCATTCCGGCTGGCGCGTTCCGCCTTGCTGAGTCCGCGGCCTATCCGAACCAGGCATTCCGCTTCGGCGAGGTCGCCTATGCCGTCCAGTTCCACGTCGAGGTGACCGGTGAGATGCTCGCCGAATGGCAGACAGTGCCGGCCTATGCGGCCTCGGCCGAGACAGCGCTCGGCGCAAACGGCTTCGAGACTCTGGCCCGGGCATTCGCCGCCGCCAGTCCGTCGATGACCGAGTCCGCGCAGCGGATATTCGCCGGATGGCTCGGAGAGAGTTCTGGCCGCACCGATGCATCCACTGTGATGAAACCGCGTTTAACTGAGCGGTAACATGCCCGGTCACCGCGCTTCGTACCGCTTGTGCCGAGGTCAGATACCGGGCCGACCGGGCCCGATCGGTCAGGGCTGCGACATGATGCTGGCTGCCGCCGGGTCTGGTGTGGCCGGGGAACATGAATGCGTCGAGTAGCAGGCCGGTTACGGAGTATCACGCATATAGACACAGCCGGCTAAGCGTGCTACACAACGTTTACCTGAAGTGAACGAAGGTGCCTGGAACCCGACTAGTGACCCGCATCGGGCCGCTCGGCAGCGGGCGAGGTCCGCCATGATGCCGCGCCCGCGAGCCCGCAGGAGACAGCTCCCCTGACCGGCGCCAGGCCAGCAGGGCACGGATGTTACGGAGAGAGCGTATGCCGGACGTCGAGGGTGATCTCAGGACAAGGGCAGAGGCGGACGGCGTCGAGTTCTTCTTCGCCATGTTCGTCGACATGCACGGAAAGCCCTGCGCCAAGATGGTTCCCGTCGAGGCGCTCGATGTCTTGATCGGCGGGGGCGCGGGCTTCGCCGGGTTCGCGGCCGGCCCGATGGGCCAGAGCCCGGCGGACCCTGACATGATCGCGGTGCCGGATCCGGCGTCCTACATGCTCGCACCCTGGCAGCCGGGGCTCGCTGTGCTGCAGTGCGACATCCACGTCGAGGGCGAGCCCTGGCCGTATGCTCCGCGGCTGATCCTTAAGGGGATGCTGCAGAAGGCGCGTGCGCGTGGCCTGGTCTACAACATCGGTTTCGAGGCGGAGCACTTCATCGTCCGGCGTAACCAGGACGGTGGGATCGAGGTAGCAGACCCCCTCGACCGGTCGCAGGTGCCCTGCTACGACGCCAAGGGCCTGACCAGGATGTTCGACCACCTGACCACGGTGTCGAAGTACATGAACCGGCTCGGGTGGGCTAACTACGCCAATGACCACGAGGACGCGAACGGCCAGTTCGAGCAGAACTTCGCCTACGCCGACGCGCTCACCAGCGGCGACCGGCTGATCTTCTTCCGCTACATGGTCCATACGCTCGCGTACCAGGCCGGGCTGACCGCGACGTTCATGCCGAAGCCGTTCGCGAACCTGACCGGGTCAGGCCTGCACATGCACTCCAGCCTGTGGGACGCCGCAACCGGCGCCGAGCTGTTCGCCGACCCGGCCGATCCCAGGGGACTCGGCCTGTCGGCGATGGCCTACCACTACATCGGCGGGTTGATCGCCCATGCCCCGGCGCTGGCCGCGGTCCTCTGCCCGACGGTGAACTCCTACAAGCGCTTCGGAGTGGGCGCCCCGCTGTCCGGCGCCACCTGGGCGCCCGCGTATGCGACGTACGGCGGGAACAACCGCACCCAGATGCTTCGGGTGCCGGACGCCGGGCGGGTGGAGAACCGGACCTGTGATGGCTCGGCTAACCCGTACCTGGCCATGGCCGCCCAGTTGGCGGCTGGCCTGGACGGCATCGACCGCGGCCTCGACCCCGGTGAGCCGAACCGCGACAACCTGCACGCGCTGTCGGCCGAGGAAGTCGCCAGCCGCGGCATCCGGATCTTGCCGCCGACCCTGCTGCACGCTATGGACGAGCTCGTCGCAGACGACGTGCTGCGAGATGCGCTGGGCAAGACGCCAGATGGGGACTACGTCGACTACTTCGCGAAGATCAAGCGCGAGGAGTTCCATGCGTGGCACTCCGTCGTCAGCGACTGGGAGGTCGAGCGTTACCTGACGCTCTTCTGAAAAGAGCCTGAACGGAACCTCGGCGCCGGCCAGCAACAGAGCGGAATGAGGAGGGGCGATGACCACCATAGACGGGTCACTGCCGGAGAAGGGCCTGGTCAAGGGCACCAATTGGTGGGGCGCGTTCGTGATCGGACTCGCCGGCACGATCCTGGTCACCGGCATCGCGCCCTTTGTCGTGCAGGGCACCGGTGCGCTCGGCATCATCCTGATGGGCGTGATGACGATCGCGGGCTGCTTCCTCTGCTTCTGTCTCGCCGAACTCGCCACGCTGTGGCCAGACCGGACCGGCGGCATCCCCTCGTTCGCGACGGAATCGTTCCGCCCGCTGGTCGGCGATACCGTTGCCCGGCACATCGGCGGGACCTCCGGCTGGGCCTACTGGCTCGGGTGGTTCCCGGTCGCCCCGATCAACGTGATCCTGACTGCGTCCTATCTTGCTGTGCTGTTCAACTTCAGCCCCGGGCACACGGTCCAGCCGGTGGGCACCACCTGGGGCGCGCCGATCGGCATCACCATCATTATCATCTGCTTCGCCCTGCTGGTGGCGATCTTCATCCCGGCCTATCTCGGCATCCGGCTCGGCGCGGCCTTTGCCACATTCCTCGGCGTGCTGTCGATGCTGCCGATCACGGCAATGGTCTTCCTGCCGTTCTTCAAGTCGGGGTCGATCCACTGGGGCAATGTGGCCGGCTTCCATGCGCCGCCGGGAGTGCACGTCAGCACCACGTTCATCTTCGCATGGTTCTTCCCGATCCTGTGGAACGTGATCGCGATGGAGGCCGCCGCCTGCTACGTCGGCGAGTGCCGCGGCGGTGCGAGGGACGCCAAGATCGCGCTCACGGCCGAAGGCCTGTTCGGAGTGTTCATCTACATCATGACGCCCCTCATGTTCGTCGCCGTGCTGGGCCTCGCGCTCACGAGCGCCGATCCGCTCACGCTGTACCTCCAGTACACCGACCGAATTTTCGGGGCGGGGTCGTGGGAGAAGTGGTTCATCGGAATTCCGCTCATCATGGCGCTGGCCCTGTCGGTGCTGAACGCGATCATGGGCGTCGGCCGGTCCCTCTATCAGGCAGCCGAGGACGGGCTGCTGCCGCACTGGTTCGAGCACAAGAACCGGCACGGCGTGCCCGACTACGCGATGGGCTTCAACGTGGTGTGCTCGGCGATCCTGGTGATGCTCGGCTCGCCGCTGCGGATCTACATCATCTCCAACGGCGGCTACCTGCTGTCCTGCTCGCTGGCGTTCGCCGGCTACTTCGTCTACCGGCAACTGCGCCCGGACGTGCCACGGCCGTTCCGGCTGCCCACGGTGGCGAAGTGGTTCGCGCTCGCCGTGTTCATTATCTGGATGGCGATCTACTTCTTCGGCGGATGGAACTCGCCAAAGATCATTTTGAACGATCCCAAGCAAGGGCCTGGCCTGTACCTGCTCGGGCTGCTCATCGTCGCGCTGTACGCGCCGCTCTACTGGTGGCGGGCCTGGCAGGACCGCAGGCTCGCGGCGGCCGGCCGCCTCCCCGGTCAGCTCACGCCGGTCGGCGCGGCTGGTGCACCGCCCGGCGACGGCGGAGCGCCTTCGACAGGCGGCAGCAGCGCGGACGAGCCTGCCGACGCCGGAAGCGCAGCTGACCCGGCCGGCGCCGAGCCATCGGGCGAGCCGCCGGTCAGCCGATAGCCGGGACGTCAGGGATGCTGTTCGGGCGGCGTCGCTGGGATTCGCAGCCGACCTCCCCGGCGGGCGTTCTGCTCGCGTCCTCCGGCGCGCCGTTCACCAGGGCAGCCGTGCGCCGGGCCCGCGAGCTCGCGGCGGGCGAGCCGGTCGCCGTGCTCTCGATCCTCAAGGTCTACGGCTCGACCTTCGGGCTGCCGAATCCTGGCCTGCTGCCCAGCAAGCGTGAGCGCGAGGAACAGCTCGCGATAGTCAGCCGGGCAATCGACGAGCTGGAGCGGCGGGGCTGCACCGCCGACGGCCAGATCGCTGCAACCCGCAGCGCCGGCCGGACGATTGCGAAGGTGGCGCGCTCCAGGCAGGTGCGGTACGTGGTCATGGACTCTCACCCCGCGACCGGCGTGCGCAGAATCATCGAGGGAGAGCTGGCGAACATCGTCCGGCGGAGACTGCCGGATCGGGCGGCTCTCGAACTGATAAGCGCAAAACCTTAACGGGATCTATGCGCGGTAGCCGACTGGGCATGCGCCAGCAGGCGCGATGATGGAATGATGCCGGGTCGGCCGGCAGTGCGAGACGAAGGCCGCGTGAGGTGCGATGTTCGCGAGGATCCTGGTAGCGATCGACGACTTTGGCGAGAGCCCTGCGGTGCTCGATCTGGTGAAGGGCGTCGCCACTGACGAAACGACGGAGGTGCGAGCGCTGCATCTTAGGCTGCGCGAGGTCTCCGGCTTCAGCTGGTATGCGCGGGAGACCAAGAAGGAGGCCGCGTTCGTTGCCGAAGCGGCGGTTTTCGACCTGCGAATGGCCGGCCTCGCCGCGGGCGGGGGTGTCAGGTACGCAGCCGTGGACCGCGTCGCCGAGGCGATCCTTGCCGAGGCGAAGACCTTCGATGCCCAGCTCATTGTGCTGGGAAGCCCGCGCAGGGGCGAGCTGCTTGCGCGCCTGTTCGGGAGCGTGACGCTGCGGGTCATCCGGCGGTCGATGTGCCCGGTGATCGTGGCGCCACCCCGGCGCCGAGGCTCCAGGCAAGCCATCGCCTCGGACGCCGCAGCGCCCGGGCGCCAGTCCTGACCGGGACCCACGTGCGCTACCGGCTCGAAGTCCGGCTCACGCCCGCCGATGTCGGCCAGCGGGTCGTGATCCGCTGGCGCCGGCCCGGTCCAGGCAACGGCGAACAGATCACCGACGTCCTGGGCATTCTCGAGGAGCATGACGCCGCTTCCTTCACCGTCCGCACCTCCGACGGGCAGCTGGTCGTGATCCCGCACGCGCGGGCACTCGCCGGGAAGGTCGTCCCGCCAGCGCCGCCGCGCCGGCGGCGCGCCAGCCCCAAGTCTCCATGACGACGCGGCGACCGGCCGGTGAGCGCCGCTCCGGACCCGCTCATAAGGCCGATCCGCAGCAGCATCCGCGCGGTCAGGTTGCTCCCGCCCACGTTAGTCATCCTGCCATGGAACTCGTTGACGCCTTCGCGGAGCCAGGCCGGTGCGCGGGCGATGATCGTGGCACGCTAGCGCGGGCCAGCTGTCCCCCGATGGCGATCCTGTGGTCGGGTATAAGGCGGAAACCCACCACGCATCCGCCGACCGTGCGTCTCTTGACTAGGCCACGGCCCAGGGCGAGAATCACCAGAGCGCAACACTTCGCAACCTACGGAAATGGAGTCGGCCATGCGCCTCACGTTGGTCGGCAAGGACCCGGATTCGAATCCAACCGGGTCACCCACCGTGTACCGCACGGACCGGGACACCTGGGTCGTCCAGGGCTGGATCGTTACGGACCCTGACGCACTAGCCCAGATGAACATCCCCGGGGAGGAGACTGCCGTTGAGATCCCCGACAGGATCGTGCATCTCTTCAGGCAGTGAACGTGACTCAAGTAACAGACGACGAATTCGAGAAGCTGCTCACCGGTTTCGAACGCGAAGCTATCCATCTGGAGACACGCGACGCCTACGGGACAGCGACCGAACTCCCTCACATGGCCAGGTGGGCGGTCGGCGAGCCCGACGACCTGGCGTGGCTGCAGGGGTGGTGCGCCACCCTCCGCCAGGCCGTCAAGGTCGGCAAGTCGGTGCGCCGCGCGCGGATCGTATCCGAGCCGCTCAGTGACTACCAGCGCTGGTCTTACAGCATCGCCCAGCCAATGGTCGACGCCGGAGAGGACATCCGGTGGGTTCCCCGCAGGCTGTTGTCGTCGGTCGCGATCCCCGGCAACGACTACTACCTGTTCGATGACCGCCTGGCAGTCTTCCTGACTTACACCGGGAACGGCCTGGCCGCAGGCAAGTTCCGTTCGGAGGGGGCCGCTGACATCCGGCTCTGCCGGTCATCCTTCGAGGCCGTGTGGAAGCTGTCAGTACCTCACCGTGACTACCATCCCCTCTAGCTCGGCCAAGCAGGCGCAGGAAGCGCTGGGGGCACGCCTTCGGGAACTCCGCAAGGACGCGGGCCTCACGGGCCGGACGTTGGCGGTTGCGACGGGTCAGCACTTCACGCGGGTGAGCAAGATCGAGCACGGGGCGCAGGCCCCCGCCGACAAGGACATCCGCGACTGGTGCCGGGCCTGCGGCGCGGACGACCAGGTCCCCGACTTGATCGCCACCGCCCGGGCCGTTGAGTCCGCTTACCTCGAATTCCGGCGGCAGGCACACGCGGGCATGAAACGTGTCCTGGGCCCCCATACCGTTCCGCTGTACCAGCGGACCGAATTGTTCCGCATCTATGAGCACAACGTCATACCCGGCTTGTTCCAGACAGCAGAGTATGCCGCCGCCATGCTCTCGTTCTGGATCAAGTTCCTCGACACCCCAAACGATCTTGAGGCCGCTGTCGCCGCGCGCATGGAACGTCAGCGCGTCATCTACCAGGGCCGCAGGCGGTTCGCTGTCGTGCTGGAAGAGCAGGCGCTGCGCACATGGTTTGGCACCGCCGAGACGCAGGCTGGGCAGCTGGACCGCCTGCTTGCGGTGATGTCGCTGCCGGCCGTCTCACTGGGGATCATCCCGATGATGACGGAAAGGACTGCCGTCGGCTCCACCGGCTTCTGGATCTTCGACAACTCCCTGGTCGCGCTGGAAACGCCCACGGCGAGCATCGAAGCCACCCGGCCGCAAGAGATCGAGCTGTACGCCAGGATGTTTAAGCACCTCAGATCTGCGGCCGTCTACGGGCAAGCTGCGCGGGCGTTCATCGTGAAGACTCTGAGGGAACTCGGGTTAGCGCAACTTTCCGCAACACTGTAGACCGCCGCACCGAAGCCTCCCTACCGTCACAGGCATGGACAACCTCGACACCGCCCATGACGCCGGACCGGGCGAACTGGCCGGCCCGCCGCGCGCCTTCCATCCAGGAACGGCAGGCTCCCGGGTGACCACGGCGGGGTGGGCGCTGGCGGCGCTGCGGGGCGAGCTGGCCGGGCAGGGCCTGCGGGCTGATGCGATGATGCTGGCCCGCTGGCACGGGCAGCTTTGGTCTGTCGGCGGACCCGTGGTCGGGTACGCCGCCGGGCTGTTCTGGTGGCCTTCGGGCCGTCTGAGCCGCGATGGCCGGCCGGTCTACGCCATTCATGACGCTCGTGATCCGGCCGGTGCCGCGCGGCGCGTTGACGGCGCTACCCGGATGCCGCCCGGGGCGCCCGCGCCGGGTCCCATGGGCTATGCGGGGTGGAGTCGGCCGTGAGCAATGACATGGCCTGGCTCGCTGGCATCAACCCGGGCATCGACCCCGGTGTTCCGTCGCCGGCCCGGATCTACGATTACTACCTCGGCGGAAAGGACAACTTTGCCGCGGACCGGGCGGCGGCCGAGAAGGCGCTGTCGGCGGTGCCGCAGGGCCGGGAGGTCGCCCGGAGTAACCGCCGTTTCCTGATCCGGGCCGTGCGTCACATGGCCAGCCACGGCGTTGCGCAGTTCATCGACCTCGGCACCGGTTTCCCGACCTCGCCTAGCGTTCATGAGACGGCAGCCGCGCTGGTGGACAGGCCGCGGGTGGTGTATGTCGACAATGACCCGATGGTGACCTCGCATAACCGGGCTTTACTAGCCGGCGACCGGGACGGCGTAGCGGTCCTGCACGGGGATATCCGCTGCCCCGGGCAGATCTTCAAACATGATGACCTGTGGAAGACGATCGATTTCGGCCGGCCGGTCGGCGTCCTGTTCGTCGCGGTGCTGCATTTCATACCGGGCGAGGACGACCCGCAGGGCAGCGTGACCGCGTTCTGCTCGCTCATGGCGCCGGGCAGCTTCCTGGCCGTCTTGCATATCAGCAGTGACGGCACCGCCCCGGCCGTCATGGCCGCCATCCATGAGGCGTACCGGACGGCCAGCGCGCCTGAGGTGTTCCGGAGCCGGGACGAGATAGCGGGATTCTTCGCAGGCCTGGACCTGGTCAAGCCCGGGATCGTCGAGGTATCCGGGTGGCGTGTCCGGGTAGGCCGGCAGTCGGCGAGCCTGCCAGCGCTTCGAGTCCTCGGCGGCGTTGGCAGAAAGCGGTGAGCCAGGGCCGCCAGGCAGACGAGCACCGTACAGGCATGCGGCCTGAACCGGGCGGCCATGACCGGAGCGTCCAGTCCGCCGCCGCTGACGACGCTGGCCGGCGGCGGGAGGCGGCGCGGATCCGGCGCGAGCATCCTGGCTGGGTGGTGATCTGGGCGGCCCCAGCGGGCCGCTACTGCGCCTACCCGCTGTTCCGGGCACCGCGCGGGACCGTCCTGACCGCGGCCACGCCAGATGAGCTCGCCGCCCAGATGGACCGGATCCAGCAGGCTGCCCGCAGCCCGCGCGCCAGGTAGCCAACTTGGACGACGTTGGCGCGGGGAACCGGAGGAGGGACTCATGGCGCGGCTGAGCGGCATCGGGCTGCTTGCTGATGACCTCTACCTGATGGCGCCGCCCGAAGGCCCGCCGCTGCCTCAGCAGGGCTCCGGAGCAGCTCGATCCCGGCCTGCGTGAGGTGATCGCCCAGACCCAGGCCGCATCGGCCAGCGCCCTGCTGTGGGTTAGCTGAAGAAGGCTCGGAGCTCCGCCGCGACGAGGTCTGGCTTGCCGCCGTTGCCGGCGGCGGTGTGACCGGCCCTGGGCAGGGTGACTCCGCCGTGCACAAGGACGACGCCGGGACCGTGTCCGACCCGGCGGTACCCGATCGTCGTGCCGTCCGCCGAGCTGACCGAGCCCGTCGGCACTGATGGCTGCGTGATGCTCATCAGGACTCGGGGCCCGGCTGGGCAACCAGCTCGAAGATGCTCATGGCTGACCCTCCTGGTCGAGGTCGGCGAAGCGCTCTCGCGCCGCGCGGGTGTCCACGCCCAGCGCGGCAAGGAGCTGGGCCGCCGGGTCGGGGTGAGGCAGGTCGAGCAGGGCGTTGAGCACGATCCCGAGACCGGCCCTGCGGTTCTTGCGGGCGTCATGAATGCCCGTGAAGATGGCCTTGGCCGCCGGGGTCAGCCGCAGTCGGCCACGCGTGCGCACCGCGACCGGCCCGGCGGTGATCCCTGGCTCGACGCCGATCGCGGCGAGCGCCTCGATGTCCAGCGCATCGAGCACCCGGCGGGCGGAGTCAAGGTCGCAGCCGAGCGCTTTCGCAGCCGGAGAGGCCGGGTCAATAAGCATCGCCAGGACCAGGTGCTCGGTGCCGATCGTGCGATCCCCGCGCCGGATCGCCTCGTCCCTGGCGTCGTAATACGTGGCGCCGAAGTTGTACTCGGGGCCATAACGCTGGTCTCTTGCCTTCGCAGCACGGTGCTCCGCCAGCCGCCTGATCATCACAGTGCTCCTCCGTACTTGGCATGCACGGACTGGCGGGTTATCCCCAGCACATCCGCGATCTGCTGCCACGACCACCCGTGGTCCCGTGCCAGGGCTACCTGCTCGGCCTCGACACGTTCAGCGAACCGGCGCAGCGCCAGCACCGCACGCAACCCCACAGCCGGGTCTGGTGCCGCACTGGTACCTAGAGATCCCTCGAAACTCATGTCGTCAGTTTAAACTGACAGGCAATCGCTGTCAAAACAAACTGACACCTCGCTTCATGGGGCGGGCGTCCCAGCCCGCCAAGCTGCGTCGTCAGCCGGCAGGACAGGGGAAGCCGCCCCGCGGCAGCCAGCAACGCATACCGGTGGACCGATCTGCATCAGCGGCTCGATGCACCAGCAACCATGCGAATGAGCACATATCCGACAGCGGCCAGCACACGGGATCAGCACTCGACGGGTGCTCACCATCCGTGACGCCGTAGGAGTTCCCCTCCCGCAGGTGCCTGATGAGCACCTTCCTGGCGTACTCATCCTCCCGGCCAGCCGGGATCTCGAAGTGGATCTTGAGGAACGCGTTGGTATAGCGGTCAAGACGGCGGGCACCCCGTCCTCGTACATCAGGTGGATGTCTTCCAGATCAGCGCCGAGTGCCCGATCGCCACCGCCTTAGCGCCGAGGGCCAGGCACTTGGCGACGTCGGCGCCGTTGCGGATGCCGCCGGCCACCACCAGGTCGATCTCGTCAACGAGGCCGAATCCGCTCTTGCTGCTGCGGGTGTGCGCAGTGATGGTGGCGATCTCGCAAGCGTGACGGCTGTAACCCGGCTGCGGAGCCGAAACTCGACCACAGTTCGGGTTCGGTTCGGGAATGCGAACGCCGGTCGCTTGCGTAAAATATGCTAGCATTGATAGCACTCTGGGAGGTGGTGGCGGTGTCGGCGGTGAGTATCCGCAATCTTGATGACCGGGTGAAGGAACGGCTGCGGGTCCGGGCGGCACGGCATGGCCGGTCGATGGAGGCTGAGATGCGGGCCATCCTGACCGACGCGGTTAGCGAGTCGGGTGAGGACACGGGACTGTTCCAGGCGCTCCTGGACAGGTTCGGTCAGCTCGGCGGCGTCGACCTAGACATTCCGGCGCGGGCGACCCGGCCGCGCGCAGCCGATCTCGGCTAGATGATCGTCGTCGACACCAACGTGGCGTCGGAGCTGATGCGTCCATCACCCTCGGCGGAGGTGCGGACCTGGGTGCGCGCCCGCAATGCCCGGGAGCTGTGTACGACGGCGGTCACTGTGGCGGAGATCCGTTACGGCATCGAGCGGCTCCCTTCCGGGCGCCGCAAGGAAGCCTTGCGGGCTGCTGCAGTGGAGATCTTCGGCATGTTCGGAGAGCAGGTCCTGCCGTTTGACGCCGCCGCCGCAGAGCATTACGCCCTGGTCGTGAGCCATCGCGATGGGCTGGGATTGCCGATAGACGGGTTCGACGCCCAGATCGCTGCGATCTGCCGTGCGCGCGGGGCTGCCTTGGCTACGCGGAACCTGGCGGACTTCCGGGAGACCGGGGTCGACGTGATTGACCCCTGGCATTCCGGGAGTTGACCGCGCTGCGCGGAGCGGCCGGACGCCGGTGCCCGCCGGTGCTAGTGGCTTTCTGGCCGCTCCCAGTCCGCCAGGACGGCGGGCTGCCAGTTCTCGCCGACCTTGGCGGAGTCGGCCCGCCACGGGCCGAGTTCCGGCTGCGGGAACTTCGCGTGCCTGCGCTTGAGCCAGATGCCGTACGAGTTCCCCTCCCGCAGGTGCGTGATCAGCACCTTCCTGGCGTACTCATCCTCGCGGCCAGCCGGGATCTCGAAGTGGATCTTGAGGAACGCGTTGGTATAGCGGTCAAAGACGGCGGGCACCCCGTCCTCGTACATCAGGTGGATGTCTTCCAGCCAGTTGATGTCCTCGCCGGGAGTGGCGGCTACCAGGTCGACGTCATCGACCAGCGACCGGTCGAACTGGTAAGGGAACGTCCGGCCGGTCAGCTCCTCGGTATCGATGCCTATCCTGGTGGTCAGCCGTGGCGCGGCTTCGCGCGGCCGCTCGCCGCCGCGGGGCAGGTCGTCAGGCATTGCGGCCGCCGTCACCCAGAACCTGCTTCTCGAGCAGCGCCTTGATCTCGGCGAGCGCGGCCTGCTCTGTCTGCCCGGGGATATAGGTGGTGCCGGCCAGCGGGACCCTGGCCATCGCCGCGGCCTCGACGGTCAGCGCGCACAGGTCCTCGGGCTCAAGGCTGTGCACGTCGGTCTTGCCGCAGGCCCTGGCCAGCATCTGCGCTTCCAGGGTGAGCGTGTGCAGGAAGTTGTAGACCCGCTCGGCGGCCGCGTTCACCTCCAGCCGCTTGCGCAGTTCGGGGTCCTGCGTCGTGATGCCCACCGGGCAGCGCCCCGTGTGGCAGTGGTAGCACCGGCCCGCCGGTACGCCCACCGTGCCCTCATAGTCGGTGACGCCGGGGATCTCCTTGTTGCAGTTCAGCGCCATCAGCGCTGAGTGGCCGATCGCCACCGCCTTCGCGCCGAGGGCCAGGCACTTCGCGACGTCGCCGCCATTCCTGATGCCGCCGGCCACGACCAGGTCGATCTCGTCGACGAGTCCGACATCCTCAAGCGCGCGCCTGGCCTCAGGGATCGCGGCCATCAGCGGAATGCCGGTCTCCTCCGCCGCGATGTGCGGCCCAGCGCCGGTGCCGCCCTCCGCGCCGTCCAGGTAGATGGTGTCCGGCCCGCACTTGGCCGCCATCCGGACGTCGTCGTATACCCGGGCGGCGCCGAGCTTCAGCTGGATGGGCACCCGGTAGTCGGTCGCCTCGCGGATCTCCTGGATCTTCAGCGACAGGTCGTCGGGACCGAGCCAGTCGGGGTGGCGCGCCGGGCTGCGCTGGTCGATCCCCGCGGGCAGCGAGCGCATCTCCGCCACCTGCTCGGTGACCTTCTGGCCCATCAGGTGGCCACCGAGCCCGACCTTGCACCCTTGCCCGATGAAGAACTCCACGCCGTCGGCGAGCATGAGATGGTGCGGGTTGAACCCGTAGCGGCTCTGGATGACCTGATAGAACCACTTGGTCGACAGGTCACGCTCGGGCGGGATCATGCCGCCCTCGCCGGAGCAGGTCGCCGTGCCCGCCATCGAGGCGCCCTTGGCAAGCGCCATCTTGGCCTCGAGGGACAGCGCGCCGAAGCTCATGCCGGTGATGTACACCGGGATATCGAGCTCGATCGGGTTCCGCGCGAATCGCGCGCCGAGCACGGTCTTGGTGTCGCACTTCTCCCGGTAACCCTCGATCACGAAACGGGTCAGCGTGCCGGGCAGGAACATCAGCTCGTCCCAGTGCGGGATCGGCTTGAACATCGAGAATCCGCGCATCCGGTAGCGGCCGAGCTCGGATTTCACGTGGATGTCATTGATCACGTCGGGCGTGAAGATGCTGCTGTGGCCGAGTACCGCCCGGCCGCCGGTTTCGCTCGTGCTCATGTCTGGGCTTCGCCTCTCGCTGCTTCTCCGTGGCCCGGCACCTCAGAGGACGAGCTTGCGCTCGGCCGGCTCAAGGTTGTCGTAGTTCCAGAGTTTCCGGCCGCAGACGAACTTGCGGAATGCCGCTGGCCGCTCCAGTCCGTAGATCCCGAGCTTGCGGCCAAGGAACTCGTCGTCGCTTCCGGTCAGCTCGGCCTCGACGCAGTCGACGCCGAGCGAGGCGACCTTGCCGCCGACATAGATGGTCCCGTCGTACATGGAGTCGCCAAGCCCGCCGCCGACGTTGCCGCAGATGATCTGGCGGCCGCGCTGCAGCATGAAGCCGGTCATCATGCCCGCGTCGCCGCCGACGATGATCGTGCCGCCCTTCTGGTCGATGCCGGTGCGGGCGCCGACGTCGCGGCGGACCACCAGGTCGCCGCCGCGGAGCGCGGCGCCGGCCAGCGAGCCAGCGTTCTTGTCGATGACGACCACGCCCGACATCATGTTCTCCGCCACCGACCAGCCGACCCGCCCCTTGATCCGGATTTCCGGTCCGTCGATCAGGCCGCAGCCGAAGTAGCCGAGGCTGCCGTCGATCGTGATCACGGCGCGGGCCAGGATGCCCACCGCGATGGAGTGCTTCGCGCCCGGGTTGAGGATCGTGACATCGGCGATGCCCTCGTCGTAAACGAGGCGGCGCAGTTCCAGGTTGATCTGGCGGGTCGACAGCTCCGCCGCGTCGAAGACGGCCCGGCGCCCTGCTCCGGCGCCGTCGTCGATGGTGGCGACGCGCGGTGCCTGCGCGTCGGGCTCGGCCAGGCCGCGGGCGTCGTAGCTGATCTTCACCGGTGCCACACCAGCACTTCCCGCTCGTAGGGATCGTAGGTGTCGATCTCCCGGCCGATGACGGCGCGGATCGCGACCTCCTCGGAGGCCAGCGCGACCAGGTCGGCAGACTCGTAGAGCACCAGCGGCTTCGCGGCCATCTCGTCCTTGGCCACGCCGAGCGCGTCGGCCGTCACCACCAGGTAGGTGAATACCCCGTCAAGCTCGTCCAGGCTCTGCTTCATCGCCGTCTCAAGCGGCAGGCCGTCGTCCATCTTCTTGGCCAGGTAAACGGCGATGATCTCCGAGTCGCACTCCGACTGGAACCGGTGCCCGAGCCGCTCAAGCCGCCTGCGCCACATGTGGTAGTTCGTCAGCTGGCCGTTGTGCACCACGGCGATGTCGGAGAACGGATAAGCCCAGTACGGATGCGCGCCGGAGATGTCCACGTCGGACTCGGTGGCCATCCGGACGTGGCCGATCGCGTGCGTTCCGGTGAAACCCCTCAGCTTGTACCGCTCAGCCACGCTCTCGGCGTCGCTGAGATCCTTGACGATCTCCAGCGAGTGGCCGAGCGACAGCACCTCGCAGCCCGGCACGTCCTCCACGTAGTCGGCGAGCGGCTTGAGCTCGCCGCTGTAGGAGAACCGCACCCGGTAGGAGTACTCCTGATCGCCGTGCACGGCGTCGATCACGGCCCCGAGCTTCGCCAGCCGGGCCTCGATCTCGTTGCGGTGCCGCTCCATCCGGTCGGCCCAGCCGAAGTCGCGGGCATCGTTCGGGTCGGCCAGCTTAATCCGCATGACGAGCATGTCGCTCGCCGGCCCGAAGAGAGCGAAACCGCTTGAGTCCGGTCCACGGTGCTTCATCGACTGAAGCATCCTGGTCAGCTCGCTGCCGATGTCGCCGGTCCCGTCCCGGTGGATGATGCCAGCAATTCCGCACATGTCGCGGCCCCTTCCGCTTCGGCCTCCTACGGCAGGATGTCCAGGTACTCGGCCAGGTCCCAGTCGGACACGGTCGCGCAATAGCGCTCCCACTCGTCGGTCTTGTAGTGGTGGAACACCCGGTACATCTCGCCGGGCAGCGCGTCCTTGATCACCGCATCCTGGGCCAGCGCTGCCAGCGCCTCACCGAGCGTCAGGGGCACCTTCCTGACGTCCTTGCCGCCCGCGATCGCGTCGTAGATGTTGCGGTTCTCCGGCGGCCCGGGGTCCAGATTGCGCTGGATGCCGTCGGACATGGCCTTGATGATCGCGGCAAACGAGAGGTACGGGTTGACCGCGGAGTCCACTGACCGGTACTCGAATCTGCCGGGAGCGCTGACCCGCAGCGCGGCCGTCCGGTTCTGGTAACCCCAGTCGGCGAACAGCGGGGCCCAGTAGCCGGTCTGCCAGAACCGCCGGTAAGAGTTAACGGTCGGTGCCGTGATGCAGGTCAACGCGGCCAGGTGCTCAAGTACGCCGCCGATCGCGTTCAGGCCGAGCTTGCTCGGCAGCCGCGGGTTGTCGCTGTCCGGCAGGAACATGTTCTCCCCGCCCTGCCAGAGCGAGATGTTGTGGTGGCAGCCGTTCGCCGACACGTCCATGAACGGCTTGGGCATGAAGCAGGGGAACGCTCCGAGCTCGCGGCCGACCTGGCGGCAGATCTGCCGGTAGGTGGTCAGCCGGTCGGCGGTGAGCTCGGCCCGGTCGAATTCCCAGTTCAGCTCGAGCTGCCCAGGGGCATCCTCGTGATCGCCCTGGATCATGTCCAGCCCCATCGCCTTGCCGTACTCCATGACCTTGTGGATAAGCGGCTGCAGCTCGGCGAACTGGTCGATGTGGTAGCAGTAGGGCTTGGTCTTGCCGTCGACCGATGGCGTGCCGTCCGGGTTGAGCTTGAGCCACATCATCTCCGGCTCGGTACCTACCCGCAGGTGCAGCCCGGTGTCGGCCTCGAACGCCTCGTGAATCCGCCGCAGGTTGCCGCGGCAGTCGGAGGTCAGGTAGCCGCCGGGGTCCACCTCCTCCTCCCGGTTGCGGAACAGGGTGCAGAAGACCCTGGCGACCTTGGAGTCCCAGGGCAGCTGGCAGAAGGTGTCCACGTCCGGCACGCCGACGAGCTCGGATGCCTCCGGACCGTAGCCGATGTACTCTCCGTGACGGTCGATGAAGAGGTTGGCCGTCGAGCCGTAGACCAGCTGGAAGCCGCGTTCCGCGATCCGTTCCCAGTGGTCGGCCGGCACGCCCTTGCCCATGATCCGGCCGGTGACCGAGACGAACTGGTAGTAGATATAGCTGATGCCCTTGGCATCGATCTCAGCGCGGACGCGCTGGACCGCGTCGGCGCGACCATCGGAGCCAACGAACCTTTCGAGGTCTGTGCTCACTCCAGACTCCTAGCGGTCAGTCTCTCCGGCCGTGCCCGATCGGCGACCGGAGCGGGACGTCGCGATTCACGGACAGTAAACTCCGTATCATGGGAGGATACAATAAGTTCTCTGCCTCAGATTCCGCCGGAGGTCCCGCACGGTCGTTAGCACCGACCCGAGCGGGGCGGGCACGGCTAGCCAGGCGTCCGATGCTTGGCGCGATGCAGGCCGGGGGACACGCGGTGCCCGGTGGCCGTGACGCTCGGGGGGACGGTACGTGATGGCGCAGCCGACCGATATCGCCGGGCCGGCCGACGAAGGGGCGCAGGCCAGTCAGGTGCTGCCGGCCGCACCCGGCCTGGGCGCACCCGCGGGGTACGGCGCGCTTGGAGACGCGCTCGGCGCCGTCATCGCCGAGCGGGTCCGTGAGTTCCGGCTGCAGCTCGGGCTGACCGTCGGCCAGCTCGCGGAGCTGACGAGCCTGTCCAAGGGCATGCTGTCGAAGATCGAGAACGCCCAGGCATCGCCCAGCCTGGCGACCCTGGCCCGGCTGTCCGAGGCGCTGAAGGTTCCGGTTACCGCCTTCTTCCGCGGCCTGAACGAGGAGCAGGACGTCCTCTTCGTCAAGGCCGGCCGGGGCCTCGACATCGGGCACAAGGGCGCCGGGCCAGGGCATCGCTACCAGTCGCTCGGCACCATGCGGGCGCCGCATAACACGCTGGAGACGCTGCTGGTCACGCTCACCCAGCGGGCCGACACATTCCCGCTCTACCAGCATGCGGGAACCGAGCTGATCTACATGATCGCCGGCCGGCTTGAGTACCTCTACGCCAGCTCGCGCTACCTGCTGGAACCCGGCGATGCGATCCAGTTCGTCGGCGAGGTGCCGCATGGCCCGAGCGCCCTGATTGAGCTGCCGATCCAGTTCCTCGCGGTCAAGTCGATCCAGTCGGCAAGCTGACTGGCGCCCTGGCCCGGCGGGCTGCCGTACCTGTTTACCGCTAGTGGACAGGGTTTCATTGCAGGCGTAGCCTATGCGTCGGGCAGATCTAGCCACCCACCGCGGGTGCGGGGAGGCAAAACAGCCGTGCAGGCAAGCGCGAACGGTCACCGGCCTGGCCGCCTGCGGGCCAGGTATCCCGCAAGGTACTCCGCATTCGGCCTGCTCCGCCACGGCCTGACGGATCAGGACTGGCCGCCGGCCTGGCGACCGCGCCCGATGAAGGCCAGCTACGACGTCGTCATCATCGGTGGCGGCGTGCACGGCCTGGCCGCCGCCTACTACCTGGCAGCGAACCACGGGATCACCGACGTGGCCGTGCTGGACAAGGGGTACCTTGGCTCGGGCGGCTCCGGGCGCAATACCGCGATCTTGCGGTCTAACTACCTGACGCCCGAGGGCGTCAGGTTCTACGACCGCTCGATCAAGCTCTACCAGCGGCTCGCCGCCAGCCTCGACTTCAACGTGATGTTCTCGCAGCGCGGCCACCTCACGCTCGCGCACAGCGACGCCTCGCTGCGGACGATGCGCTGGCGCGCCGAGGTCAACAAGTTCGAGGGAGTCGATTCCGAGGTGATCGGGGCGGCTGAGGTCAAGCGCCTGGTCCCGTTCCTCGACGTCAGCCCGGCCGCCCGCTATCCGGTACTCGGCGCGCTGTGGCATCCTCCCGGCGGCATCATCCGGCATGACGCGGTGGTCTGGGGATATGCCCGCGGCGCCGCCGCCCGGGGCGTGCACCTGCACCAGAACACCGAGGTGACCGGGATCGATGTGGCCGGCCAGAAGGTGCGCGGGGTGCGCACGAGCCAGGGCGATATCGCCACCCGGGTCGTGCTCAATGCCACGGCAGGGTGGTGCACGCTCATCTCCGACATGGCCGGCGTCCCCCTGCCGGTCCAGACATTCCCGCTGCAGGCCGCGGTCACCGAGCCGGTGAAGCCGTTCCTTTCCACCGTCATCGTGTCCGGCACGCTGCACGTATACGTCAGCCAGACCGACCGCGGCGAGCTTGTCTTCGGCGCCAGCGTCGACCCGTTCACCTCCTACTCGATGCGCGGCTCGCTGGAATTCATCGAGGGCCTGGCCGGGCATGTGCTTGAACTCATGCCCGCCCTGACCAAGGTGCGCGTGCTGCGCCAGTGGGCGGGTCTTTGCGACATGACCCCGGACTTCTCGCCGATCATGGGCAGCACCCCGGTGGACGGGTTCTTGACCGACGTCGGGTGGGGCACCTACGGTTTCAAGGCCGGCCCTGTGTCGGGAGAGGCGATGGCCGAGTGCATCGCATCCGGCCGGACTCCGGAGATCATCGCCGCCTTCGGCCTGGACCGGTTCGCCAGCGGCGCGCTGGTAGGCGAAAAGGGTGCGGCCGCCGTCGGCCACTAGCAATGGATGAGGCCTGTCGATGATCCTGCTGCCCTGTGCCTGGTGCGGCCCACGGGATGCGGCCGAATTCCAGCATGTCGGCGAGCTGGTCGCGCGCCCCGACCCGCGGACGGCGAGCCAGCAGCAGTGGCGGGTGTATCTCTACCTGCGGGCCAATCGGCGTGACTGGACAGTCGAGACCTGGTATCACCGGATGGGCTGCCGGCGGTACATCCAGGTCGAGCGGCACACGGAGACCAACGAGGTCCGGCACGCCGGGACGTCGGGAGTGACCGGGGCGGCGGGAGTGACCGGGACAGCAGAGAGCGCCGGACCACCCGGGGCGGCGAGCCCGGCGGGTCCGGCCGGGAGCGCCGGATGACCGCCCGCGGCGCGCGCAAGGGCCCAGCCGCGATGCGCCTTTCCCAGCAGCCTGGCGAGGTCATCGACCGCACCAGGGAGCTGCGCTTCAGCTGGAACGGCCGCGAATACCCGGCGTACCAGGGCGACACGATCATCTCGGCACTCGCCGCGGCGGGCGAGCGCGTTTTCTCCCGGAGCCTGAAGTACCACCGGCCGCGCGGGCTGCTCACCGCGACCTTCCACGACCCGGGCTGCATGGTGCAGGTCGGCGACGAGCCGAACGTCCGCGGTGCCCACCGGCTGGTGTCCGACGGCATGCAGGTGTGCTCCCAGAACACCTGGCCATCGCTGCGGTTTGACGCGAAGAGCGTGAACCGCCTGGCCGGCCGCTTCCTCACGGCCGGCTTCTACTACAAGACCTTCATGCGGCCACGATCACTGTGGCCTGCCTACGAGGCCGTGCTGCGGCGGTTCGTCAACGCCGGATCGGTGTCGCCGGACACCGCGCCTGGCAGGCCGGAGAAGCGGTACGCGCACCCGGACGTTCTCGTCGCTGGCGGCGGGCCCGCCGGGATGGCCGCGGCGGTTGCCGCGGCGCGAGCCGGGGCTCGCGTATTGCTCGTCGAGGAGGACCATAAGCTCGGCGGCCACCTGCGCTGGGGCGGCGAGGCCGACCTCGCGGTGCTCGGCGGGCTAGCCGCGCAGGTCGCGGCCGAGCCGGACATCGAGGTGCTGACTAACGCGGTGGTGCTCGGCCGCTATGACGGCAACTGGATCGCCGTCCTCGACCGCGGCGCGGATGCGGCCGGCCCGGGCACCGGCACGGTGCGCACCGGCGCCGCGGCCGAGCGGCTGGTGAAGGCGCGTGCTAAGACGCTCGTCGTGGCGCCCGGGCTGATCGAGCGTCCGTACGTGTTCGAGGGTAATGACCTGCCCGGGGTGATGCTCTCCACTGCGGTGCGCAGGCTGATCAGTCTCTATGCGGTCAAGCCGGGAGCGCGCGCGGTGGTACTGAGCGCCAATGCCGACGGCGATGCCGCGGTCGCCGACCTGAAACGGGCCGGCGTCGATGTCGTCCGGGTAGAGGATGCGCGGCTGGGCGGGGATGTGGTGGCGGCCGCCGGGCGCGGCGGCCTGCGGGCCGTCGAGGTCGCGGACGGCACGAGGATCAGCTGTGACCTGCTGGTCACCGCGGTCGGCTGGACCGCGCCCACCGCGCTGCTGAACGCCGCCGGCGACCGCCCGGTGTACAGCGCCCACGCCGCCCGGTTCCTGCCCGACCCGGCCAGGCTGCCCGAGGACGTGCTCGTCACCGGCGGCATCGCGGGCGACGGCGGGATCGATGAGCTGACCGAGCATGCCACGGCCACCGGCGCTGAGGCCGCGCGCCGGGCCGGCCGGATCGGCCGGGCACGCGCGCTGGCCTGCCCGGCCACCAGGCGGGCGGCGCTGGCCTGCCCGGCCACCAGGCGGGCGGCGCCGGGCGACTCGGCCGGGGCCGAGCCGATCGCGATCCCTGACCTGCCCGTTAACCCGCACCCCGAGATGTTCGCCGGCCGCACGCACGGGATGGTCGACTTCAGCGAGGACGTATCGTCTAAGGACCTGGTTGGCGCCGTCGCGGAGGGCTACGACTCCGTCGAGCTTGCGAAGCGGTACACGACCGCGACGATGGGGCCGCTGCAGGGCAAGCTGGAAACCGTCAATGCTGCCGCGATCGTGGCCACGGCAACCGGCTGCTCGATAGCGGAGACCGGCACGACCACCTGGCGCCCGCCCTATGCGCCGGTCACCCTCGGCGCCCTGGCCGGGCAGGTGCACGAGCCGGTGCGCTACTCGCCGATGCAGCCCTGGCACGAGGCACACGGCGCCGCGCCGCTGGTGGCCGGCGCCTGGATCAGGCCGGACAGCTACGGAGATCCCGCGGCTGAGGCACGCAACGTGCGCGAGCGCGTCGGCATCATCGACGTCACGCCGATCGGGAAGCTGGACCTGCGCGGCCCGGACGTGCCCAGGCTGCTCAACCTGCTCTACGTCAACAAGTGGTCGAAACTCGGGATCGGGCGGGTCCGCTATGGCGTCATGTGCGCCGAGGACGGCGTGGTGCTCGACGACGGCGTGACTGGCCGGCTCGGCGAAGAGCACTACCTGATGAGCACCACATCCTCCGGCGCTGCCACGGTCTGGGAGTGGGCAGAGAACTGGCTGCAGACCGAGCATCCGGACTGGCGGGTGCACGTGACGCCCGTAACCACGGCGTACGCCAGCATCAACGTCGCGGGCCCGCAGTCGCGCCGCCTGATCGAGCGGGTGACCGAGGGCGTCGACATCACGAACGAGGCGTTCCCGTATATGCACGTGCGGACCGGCAGCATCGCAGGGGTCGAGGCCAGCGTGCTGTGGCGGATCGGCTTCACCGGTGAGCTCAGCTACGAGCTGCACGTCCCGGCGGGCTACGGGCTGCACGTGTGGGAGACGCTGCTGGATCGCGGCGCCGACCTGGGCGTCGCGCCGTTCGGCGTGGAGGCGCAGCGCATCCTGCGGCTGGAGAAGGGCCACCTCATCGTCGGCCAGGATACCGACGGGCTGACCAGGGCATTCAGCGCGGGACTGGACTGGGCGGTCAAGCTGGACAAGGACGATTTCGCCGGCCAGCCGGAACTGGCCTGGCAGCTGGCCGCCGGCGTCGGCGAACGGCTGGTCGGGGTGCAGCCGGCGGACGGATCGGTGCTGCCCGCGGAGGCAAGCCAGATCATCGAAGGCGGCCGGATCGCCGGCCGGATCACCTCCAGCCGGATGTCCCCCGCGCTCGGCCGGTCGGTTTGCCTGGCGCTGGTTGATGCGCGCCTCGCCGAGCCAGGAACCGTGCTGACGGTGCTGCTGCCGAGCGGGCAGCAGATCGAGGCGCTGGTGATGCCGCAACTGGCGCACGTCGATCCGGACGGGGGGCGGATGCGTGTCTGAGCGGGGGGTTTCGGGGCCACCGGGGTCCGGGGTGTCCCCTGGGAGCGCCGTGTCCCCGCGGGCCAGCACTGAGCCGCTGGCCCGCAGCCCGATCGCGCCCGCGCCGCCGGTGACCGTCGCCGCCGGGTGGGAGGTGAGCGGCAGGCGCGCGAGCGCCACCCTGACCGCGGCCGGCCTTACCATCACCGACTGCACCCCGCTGACCAAGGTTCAGCTGCGGGCACCGGCCGGCGGCCGGGTAGCGGCGGCGGTTGGCGTGCCCTTCGGCCGGGCGGCCAGAAATCCCGCTGGCATGCTGGTGGTCGGCTCCGGGCCGGGGGAGTGGCTGGTGCTCGCGCCGCCCGGCCAGGGCAGGGAGCTGACCGCCGGGCTGGCTCGCCTCGCCGCCCGTGCCCCGGATGAGCTGGCAACGGCGGTCGATCTCAGCCATGGCCGCGCGCTGATCAGGCTGACCGGACCGCGATCGGCGGATGTGCTTGCCAAGGTCTGCGGCATCGACTTCTCGGACGACATAACGCCGGACGGCGCGGCATTCCGGTCATCGGTGGCAGCGCTCGCCACCGACGTCATCCGCGACGACCACGGCGGCGAGGCCGGCGGCGACCACGGCGGCGAGGCCGGCGGCGACCACGGCGGCGAGGCCGGCGGCGACCACGGCGGCGAGTCCGGCGGCGAGGCCGGCGGCGAGTCCGGCGACCCTTCCGGCGGTGGCCGCCGCCCCGCCGGCAACCCCGGCCGGGTCCGCTCCTACCTGCTGCACTGCGAGCGGTCCTCCGGCCAGTACCTGTTCGATGTGCTGCTGCGCTCGGGAGCCGAGTTCGGCATTGAGGTAGACGGCTTGCAGCCGCCCGGAATCTGAGGAGACCGAACATGACGGCATTCCCGAGTGACCTCGACATTGCCCGCAATGCCCTGCTCAAGCCGCTGGACGACATCGCCAGCGAGATTGGCCTGGGCAGCCATCTGCTCGAGCCGCACGGCGAGCACGTCATGAAGATCAAGCTCACCGCCATCGACGAACTGGCCGATGCCCCGACGGCGAAGTACGTGGTGGTCACCGCGATCACCCCGACGCCGCTGGGGGAGGGCAAGACCACCACGACCGTCGGGCTCGGGCAGGGCTTCAAGCACATCGGCAAGCGCGCGACGGTGGCGATCCGGCAGCCCTCGATGGGCCCCACGTTCGGGATCAAGGGCGGAGCGGCCGGCGGCGGATACAGCCAGGTCGTCCCGATGGAGGTGCTGAACCTGCACCTGACCGGGGACATGCACGCCGTGACCGCCGCGCACAACCTGCTCGCCGCGATGATCGACAACCATCTTTACCAGGGCAACGCGCTGGGCATCGACCCGAACGAGATCACCTGGCGCCGGGTGCTCGATGTCAACGACCGGGCGCTGCGCAATATCGTGATCGGGCTCGGCCCGCGGGCCGACGGCGTGACCAGGCAGACCGGCTTCGACATCACCGCGGCGTCCGAGGTCATGGCGACGCTCGCGCTCGCGGGCTCGCTCGATGACCTGCGGCGGCGGCTCGGCCGGATCGTGGTCGGCTACACCTCGGCCGGCTCCCCGGTCACCGCTGAGGAACTCAGCATGGCAGGGTCGATGGCAGTGATCCTGCTCGACGCGATCAAGCCGAACCTGCTGCAGACCCTGGAGAACACGCCGGTGCTCGTGCACACCGGGCCGTTCGGCAACATCGCCACCGGCAACTCCTCGGTGGTGGCCGACCTGATCGGGATCCACACCGGGGACTTCCTCGTCACCGAGGCCGGATTCGGCGCCGACATGGGCGCCGAGCGGTTCTTCAACATCAAGTGCCGCAACTCCGGGCTGACGCCCGATGCCGCGGTGGTCGTCGCCACGGTGCGCGCGCTGAAGGTCCACTCCGGCAAGCACAAGATCGTCGCCGGCCGGCCGCTGCCGGAGGGCCTGCTCCGGGAGGATCCGGGCGATGTGCTGGCCGGAGCGGCGAACCTGCGCAAGCAGATCGAGAACGTCCGGCTGCACGGCGTGCCGCCGGTCGTCGCGATCAACGCGTTTCCCACCGACCATCCGTCCGAGCACCGGGCGATCCGCGAGGTAGCCGAGGAGATGGGCGCACGCTCCGCGGTCTGCACGCACTTCGCCGACGGCGGCAGCGGCGCCGCCGAGCTGGCCGAGGCGGTGGCGGAGGCCGCCGCCGAGCCCGGCAGTTTCCGGTTCCTCTACCTCGACCAGGCGAGCCTCCGGGAGAAGATCGAGACCGTCGCGACGAAGGTGTACGGCGCAGACGGCGTCGACTACTCGGGGCAGGCCAGCAAGCAGCTGGACAGATACGAACGGGCCGGGTTCGGCCGGCTGCCGGTCTGCATCGCCAAGACGCACCTGTCGATCTCCTCGGATCCGGCGCTCAAGGGGGCGCCGACCGGCTGGCGGCTGCCGGTCCGGGAGGTGCGGGCATCGGTCGGCGCCGGTTTCGTCTACCCGGTCTGCGGCGACATCCGGACGATGCCCGGGCTTGGCACGAACCCGGCCGCCGCACGCATCGACATTGACGACGATGGCGAGATCGTCGGGCTGTCGTAGCCTGCGCGGCATCCCGCGCGACGCTGGGTGGCCGGGCGCAGCTCGGGCTTCGCGCCGAGACCGGCGCGGGCCGGCCATTTCGCCATTGGAACGAACCCGCGCGGGTGCAGGCGTTCTGTTAACTGCAGGGAGACCGCGTAGATCTACAGTGAACGAGCGCCAGCCCGGTCACGGGCCTTCTCAACGCCAGGCCGCGGGCATATCGTCTGCCTCGACAGGCCGTTTCAGATCAGATCAGAAGAGCTTATCGAGCTCGTCGGCCACCTCGAACAGGTCCATAACGGCGGCGTAGTCCGCGACGCCGAAGATCGCCGCCTCGGGATCGGTGTTGACGGCGATGATCGTGCCGCTCGCTTTCATGCCGGCCAGGTGCTGCACCGCCCCGGAGATACCCAATGCGAGGTAGACCTTCGGTTTCACGGTCTTGCCCGACTGCCCGACCTGTCGGGCGCTCGGCGCCCAGCCCGCGTCGACGAGCGGCCGGGAGACGGAGAGCACGGCACCCATCTTCTTGGCGAGCTCGGCGAAGCGTTCGATGTTCTCACGGCCGCCGATGCCCCGGCCGATGGACAACAGGAAGTCCGCCGCGGTGATGTCCACGTCGGCCGCTGGCGCCTCGACGAACTCGACGTGACGGGCCCGAGAGGTGGGCAGTGCGATCTCGGTCTCGCTTCGTGCGGCCCCGCCGCCTGCTTCTGCCGCGGGCCAGACCGTCCGCCGGAGCAACAGCACGACCCCGGGCATGTTGCCGAATTCCACGTCGCCATGGACCTTTGATCCATAAAACGCGCGGGTCGCGACGAGACCGTCCCCCCCTTTCGAGATCGCGAAGACGTCGCTCGCGAAGCCGAGGCCGAGGCGCGCTGCGACCGCGGGACCGTAGCTCATCGAGTTGACCGTGAACCCGAGCAGGACAGCATCCGGCCGGCGCTCGCTCACTAGGGCTGCGAGCGCTTCGGTATACGTGTCAACCTCGAACTCAGCCGCACCCGCGCGTACCGCGACGATCTCGTCGACGCCTTGGAGGTCGGCGGCGTCAATGAGCGCGCCGGGGTCGGCCGCAATGACCGCGACCGTGACCGGTGCACCGATGCCCACTGCGGCGCTCACGAGCTCGCCCGTGACATCGCTGAGGCGGCCTTGCAGGTGCTCGGCGACGATGAGGGTGCCGCTCACGACAGCCGGACCCTTACCAGCTCGGCAATTCGCCTGGCGACCTCGCCGGGGTCGTCCCCAAGCGACTCCGCACTCTCGCTCTTGGTCGGGACGAACATCCGCCGAACCCGATATGCGGGCGGCACGACCGCCGCGTCCTCAAGGACGGCGATCTCCTTCTCCTTCGCCTGCTTTATCGCGCGCAGTGTCGCGTAGCGAGGTTGGTTGATCCCGGTCTGGATAGTGAGGACCGCTGGGGTCTGCACGTCGACGATGTCGAGCAGACCCCCCTCGAGCTCGCGGTGAACCGCCGCGCGTCGAGCGCCGTGGTCGTAGTCGACCTTCGTGACGACCGCGACCCGTGGCAGGCCGAGCAGCTCGGCCAGCATCGTGCCGGTTGCGGCCTGCACCGAGTCGCTCGACTGGACGCCCGCGAAGATGAGATCCGGATCCTCGGGCCCGATCGCTGCCGCGAGACCCCTGGCGATCGTGAGTGGGTCCGCGGCGTGGGCGGCCTCCGCGGCCACGCGGACTGCGCGGTCCGCGCCCATCGCGAGACAGCGCCGTAGCGCCTCCTCAGCGTCCTCGTTCCCGACCGTGACCGCGACGACTTCGCCCTCCCCGACGGCCTCCTTGATCAGCAGCGCCGCCTCGAGGGAGTAGCTGTCCCACTCATTCAGCGCGAACTCAAGGTAGTCCTCGTCCACATCGCGCTCGTCCGAGGTGAACTCGACCTCGTCGCCGAGTATCGCCACCTGCTTTACGCAGACGACTATCTTCACGAAGCCTCACCTCCCAAGGACGCCCTGACCGCAACCCCGTCCGCCGGGCGGGTCACGGCCGCTTGGCCCACATCCTTCCATTCCGCAGGGCTTCTGGCCTAGCATCTGTAGTGAACAATGTTTCATGAGGCGGATCTGTGGTGCGAGGGTTCGACTGCTAACTGGCGGGCCGCTGCGTCCCGCCAGCTCATTGCCCTATCCCAGGAGCCAGCCGACTATGACGCTTCGCCAGACCGCGTTCAAGGGCCGCATCGCATCGATGGGGGCCACGTTCGACGAGTACGCCGGGTACGAATTCGCCTACCGGTACTCCGGCGACATCTTGGCGGAGTACTGGGCATGCCGCCGCCGCGCGGCCGTAATCGACCTAACTCCGCTGCGTAAGGTCGAGGTGAGCGGCCGAGGTGCCGAAGCGCTCCTCCAGGCGGTGGTGACCCGCGACCTCAGTCGGCTCTCTGACGGACATATCGTCTATACGGCGCTGTGCGACGACGAGGGCAACGTGATCGACGACGGGACAGTGTTCCGCTTCGAACCGGACCGGTTCCGGTGGGTCGGCTACACGGATGAGGACGAGGACTGGTTCCGAGCCCACGCAGATCGTCTCGGTCTCGAGGTGAGACTTGAGAACTCGACGGACCGGATCCACAACATCGCCATTCAGGGTCCGAGGAGCCGTGACCTCGTCACCGGGCTCATCGAGCCCGCGCCTGGTCGTCCGGCAGTCACCGACCTCGAGTGGTTCCGTTTCACGGAGGGCAACCTTGGCGGGGCGGATGGGCCTGCGGTGCTGCTGTCGCGAACCGGGTACTCGGGGGAGCTCGGCTATGAGGTGTGGTGTCACCCCGATGACGGCCCTGCGGTCTGGGACGCCGTGTTCGAAGCGGGCGAGCCACTCGGAGTCGGTCCGCTCGGGCTCGATGCACTCGACCCCCTGCGGATAGAAGCCGGCCTCATCTTCAAGGGCTATGAGTACGAGGGCGAAGAGGACCCCTTCGAGGCCGGGATCGGCTTCGTCGTCGCGAGGACGAAGGGCGACGACTTCGTCGGCAAGGCGGCGCTGGCGCGGAGGCGGAAGGACCCGTCTCAGGTCTTTATCGGTCTCGAGGTCGACGATGCTGACCCGCTCGTGCACGGCGATCACGTGGTCACGGGTGACAGCGTCGTCGGTGTCGTGACGAGCGGGGCTCTGTCGCCGGTCCTGGAGAGGAATCTCGCGTTCGCCCGCGTCGGCGTCGCGCACGGCGGGCTCGGCGCCCGCCTCGAGGTCGAGCGCGCGGGCGCCGGTCCAGGGCGCATCCCGGCAACGGTTGTCAGGGTCCCGTTCTACGACCCGGATAAATCCCGACCGCGGTCCTGAGGCTCTGGCCAGCGCCATCGAGGTCACTTCCGGGGATGAGCTTTCGCGCGACATGCTGGGCGGCCCTCCTTTCGCGCGACATGCTGGGCGGCCCTCTTCGGGGTGCGGCCGGGGCCAGCTGGCATACTTCGCTGCCTAACGCGGGGAGCCGCGGTGTCGGGTAGCGGCCCGCACGAGCCACCCACTGGCTAGGCCAGTTCCTTGGCCCGCTTGCGCTCGCGTTCATAGACGGGGTGGCGCACAACCTCGGCTGTGACCGCGAGACCCTCGACGATCGCCTCGAGCACGGTGCCGGGCGAGTGATAAGGCCTGCGCAGCTTGGCCAGCCCGAGTGTCTTCCCGTCAAGATACGGTGAAGCGATGGCCTGCGTCACGTACCCCGCCTGCTCACCCGCATGGGTAAGCGGCGCTCCGCTCGCGGCCGCCCCGCCGGTCGGGAGCACGACACTGGTCAGCCGTACGTCGCTCGTCTCCTTCAAGCGCATTAGGGCGGCTCTTCCTTGGAAGTGGTCCTTCTGAAAGTCGACCGCCCACCCGAGACCGCACTCAAAGGGCGGGACGGTCTGGTCGTACTCGACACCGCCGATGATGAACCCGCCCTCGATACGGAATATGTCGAGCGCGTCCATGCCGATGATCTTCATGCCCTGGGGTGTCAGGGCGTCGACGAGCGCGTCCCACAGCTTGAGCGCCCGGCCGAACTCAACCCAGAGCTCGAAGCCGAGTTCGGCGGTGTAACCCAGCCGTGTCATGAACACGGGGATGCCGGCGATCTCGACGTCGTCGCGAAACGTGTAATAGGGAAACGCCGCATTCGAGATGTCCCTGTTCGCGAGCGGCTGGAGCATCTCGCGACTGAGCGGGCCCTGAAGGCACAGGTGCGGCATCTCGTCGGTGAACTCGCGCACCCTGACGCTCGTCGACTCGGCCCGGGCGGAGAAGATCTCGTAGTCGAGGTCGTTCGCGCCGCAAAAGCGCAC